>Ga0193743_1000235_pt1 | contig 44437 bp, 59 predicted proteins | sample L2c2metaG_FD_143038 | JGI IMG/M metagenome (GOLD analysis project Ga0193743, IMG submission 143038) | Soil microbial communities from a riparian zone of the East river system, Colorado, United States - L2c2 | ecosystem: Environmental > Terrestrial > Soil > Riparian zone | place: USA: East River... | reverse complement strand
TGTAGGACATACAACTCTAATTCTTTTATTTATTTTATCAGCTGTATTAGACAGATTGGGTGCAATATTTATTATTTTATGCTGAAATAATAGACAAAAATCGCAAAAACCGTGCTTATGCAGATCTAGGTCATATCACCGAGACTGAGGTTAGCCATTGATATTCTCTCACTTATATTGATTATTAACAACTCGTAGTTATATCTTGTTCTATAGGTATAGCTTACATGAAATATCAGTCTATTATTCCGAGACTGATTTATATCTTGTTCTATAGGTTATGGGCCCCGAGCTCAGTCTTTAAAACAAACAAAGTCTCTCGCAAATAAATCATTCTATATCTTCCGTCAACAACTCTTACACAATGTCTACTACTACCAAACTCGGTGACGAATTTCTTTGGATTCCCAAACTTGACGTATCTGGCTCCAATTGGGTCATATACAAGGACAGTTTCATCTTGGCTGTCGACGCACGTGGAATCCATGACCATATCGATGGAACTAGCCAAGAGCCTGTTGATCCTATTCATAGCTCTGTATGAGCAGGGGAGCTATCCGAAGCAGAACAACTGTTAGACAAAGAATGGAAGAAAGAGATGAAGGAATGGAAGCAAGGCGAAGCTATTGCAAAACAACAAATCACCAGTACCATCCCAGACTCACTATTCATGAAAATCTGTTCCAAAGGAACAGCCCACAAAATCTGGACCGAACTTTCGAACCACTTCCAAAACAAATCCCGAATGGTGTCCGTTGATTTACGAAGGCGTCTCCAGGAGCAACGTTGTCCAGAACGAGGAGATGTTGCTGCCCACTTTACGACACTCCACACAATGCAGGAAGATCTACCCTCCATGGGTCAGCCAATAACCGAGAATGATTTTTACACAATCATACTAGGATCCTTACCTTCTTCATATGATCCCTACATTTTGGCTGTCAATGCCACCTCTAGCGTACTGGGAACCACCCTATCAGCAGATGACCTCATGTTCACAATAACAGAAGAATACAAACATCGGAACTTGAAATCCAAGACTGGCAAGAAAGAGGAGAATGCCGCTTTCTACTCCAACGACTCAGGGAAGGGTTGGAAGGGAGGTTCAAGCTCGAAGAAGAACATTGAATGTTTTAACTGTGGGAAAAAAGGTCATTATAAATCTGATTGTTGGGCAAAAGGTGGTGGGAAGGAGGGCCAAGGCCCAAACCAAAAGGAAAAGAAGAAGCTGAAATCCAAACAAAAGGAAAAGACAACAGTTGCAAGGAGGAAGAGAAGAAAAATGATGAGGAGGTCTGGAGGTAATGATTGATGAGATGTTTGAATTCGAAAGCAATGACGACACATCACCTAGTGAATCCCTTGGCGATTTTGATCAAATGGAAGGCCTACCAGAACTTGTGGATGTTGATAGCAACAGTGAATTTGACAAGGTAGATAACCTATCAGAAGAATTCGACATAGAGGACATTTATTGTGACTCTGATGAGCTAGACGAACATACCATGGATTCATCTGAAGCCATTTCTGGTTTCCCCAGCTCCTCTGTCGATGACTATGACCTCTTGGACATTCCCCGAATCACACCCCTCAAAGACACAGCCTACAGTAGCCTTAGTGCTGGCAATCTTGCTGGATCCATTGAAACCAGAAACACCAACATTGACTTATATGATTCCGGTGCTACACGTCACATGTCTGGATTTCGCCATAGGTTTATCAACTTCATCGAGATTAAACCAGTACCTATCATGGCCACTGATAAACAAACATTTGAAGCCATTGGAAAGAGAGACAAGTATATCTACTTATCCAATCCCACCCAAACAAGCTCCCGAATTCTCTTGAAGGAAGTGTTGTATTCACCGTCTATGAGGATAACACTAGTGTCCATAAGCTGCATCACTAAAGCTGGGTCTACAGTTGTATTCACTGGAAATGTTTGTCGAATCTACAACCAGGAGAAGCGAACAGTTGGTGAAATCAAGGTCAAAGGGGGCTTTACCAAGCATATACAACAAACACCAATGATCAAGCATGTATCGCCAAAGTAAAGGAAAAGTTGTCCATCAATGAACTTCATCGCCGTCTTGGCCACATTTCACACAAAAGAGCTTTAGTAAGGGTCTTGTTGATGGGATAGAATTGGACTTGGGTAGCGAGATCACTGTTTGTGAATCTTGCAAGTGGGAAAAGGGGGAAAGAAAGATGATAGTGAAGGTTTGAGAGAGGGAAAGGAGTTCCGCTGTTGGTGACAAAATTCACTCCGATCTGTGGGGACCAGCCCCTGTTGAAACTGTCAGCCGAAAGAGATATTTTGTCAGCTTTACAGATGACTTCAGCAAATTCATGAACATTTATTTTCTCCAAGGCAAAGACGAAACCTTCAAGTCCTACCAAATCTATGAAGCTTGGCTGTCAACTCAATACAAAACCTGTATCAAATGTTTTCATTTAGATAGAGGGGGAGAATATCTAAGTCAGGAGTTCTCTGATCACCTCAAGAAAGCCAGAACGACTCGGAAACTCACTGTACATGACACGCCTGAACACAATGGCATCGCCGAATGACTCAATAGAACCATCCTCGAAAATGTTCGAGCCATGCTCCATGATAGTGGTCTGCCTAAATTCCTGTGGGCAGAAGCTACAGCACATGCCGTGTACCTCAGAAACTGTACATGGACACATACACTTGGCAATACAACTCCCTACAAAGTTCTAACTAACCGAAAGCCAAATCTTGCCAGTATTCAACCTTTGGGATGCAAAGTTCGAGTCCATGACACAAACGGGTCTAAGCTTGATGGACAATCCAAAGTTGGAAGGTGGATGGGCTTCGATGACAAGACAAGAGATGGCCATCGTATTTATTAGCCAGAGAGGAGGATGATCACTGTAGAGAGAAGCGTCAAGTTCAACTTTGATGACAAAGAGGTGGTGTTACCGCTCGAGGGGGAGGTTAGGCATGTCGAGCTGAACACCCGTCAATCTATTTCTAAAATGTCAACTTCCGAAGAAACACCAATCTCAAACACACCAGATCCTACCAAACTACAACCTGAAACTCTTGAACCTCTTGAACCAACTGAAGGAAGAGGAAAATGTATCAGAAAGGAATCCGAGACATTAGGATGCTGAGAGAAGGGAGCAGGGTGACAAGTGAAAGGCCAGGGGAAAAATTGTTGCCGAAAGGGTTGCAGACAGGCTCAGAACCAAATGAGGGAAGAACGGGTGAGATGGCAGTTGAAGACTATGCAATGGCAATGGTAATTGAGAGTTCCGAAGGTTTAATGCCAATGTACGAAGAGGCTTGTAGATGTCCAGACTGGCCTAAGTGGAAAGATGTGATTCAGAAGGAACTGGATAATTTGAAGAAATCCAGCACCTGGGAACTTGTCAAATGTCCTCAAAATGCAAACATAGTCGAAAACCGATGGGTACTACACATTAAAAAGAATGCTGCAGGCAAAATCGAAAAATAAAAGGCCAGGCTAGTCGCTAAAGGATTTACTCAAATCTATGGCATCGATTATTACGAAACATACACACCTGTAGCAAAACTTGCATCATTCCGACTTCTTCTTGCACTTGCGCACACAATGGTTGGCCTGTCGACACTTTTGACTTTGATTCAGCATATCTGAATAGTCCACTTGAAGAAAATGAAACTGTTTACCTTGAACAGCCGGTTGGCCATGAAACGAATGACCGTCAATGCTGGGTATGGAAATTGTTAAAAACCCTGTATGGGTTGAAACAAGGGGCCAAAAACTGGTACAACACACTTTATCGAGCGCTAATCGAGTTGGGGTTTAAGAGGACAGAAGCCAATCATGGTGTTTTCTTCAAGGAAATTGGGGGAGACATCGTTATCCTAGCAGTTCATGTTGATGACTGCATGGTAACCGGGAGTTCTACAAAACTTATCAGTGAATTCAAGGCCGAAGTGAATAAAAATACAAGATTACAGACCTTGGACCAGCCCACTGGCTTTTGGGTATCCAAATCGCTCACGATTTTGCCAACAAGACCATTTCCCTATCCCAACATGCCTATATTGAATCAATAATCACTCAATTCAACTTTAATGATCTCAAACCTTCGTCGATTCCCATTGATCCTTCAGCACCATTATCGAAATCACAAAGCCCTAGTAAACTCGAAGATATTGCAAAGATGAAAAATGTGCCATACCGGGAGGCCATAGGCTCGTTAATGTACGCAGCTATGGGTACAAGACCCGATATCGCATTTGTGACCTCGACTGTGGCCCAATTTTCAGACAACCCAGGATGGGCACATTGGGAAGCCATAAAGGGTATATTCTACTATCTATTGGGACACAGAAGTTAGAAATGGTTTATGGTGGAGAAAATAGAGGCTTAATAGGATATGTGGATGCGGATGGGGCATCACAAGACCACAGGAGGGCAATTTCTGGGTACATTTTTATGGTCGATGGTGGGGCTGTGTCATGGTCTTCGAAGAAGCAGGAATTGGTAACACTGTCAACGACAGAAGCCAAGTACATTGCAGCCACACACGCTGCCAAAGAAGCTGTCTGGCTTCGTCACCTTCTTACTGAATTATTTGGGTCTATCAAAACTCCTACAATTTTATTCAGCGACAGCAAATCGGCGATCGCGCTTGCTCACGATGGACATTATCACACTCGCATGCAACATATTGATATTTGTTATCATTTTATTCATTACATCATCGAAGCCGGCACCATTAAACTTGTCTATTGTCCTACAGATGACATGACAGCTGACACACTTACCAAAGCATTACCTTCAGTCAAAGCCAAACATTTCACAAGCGCACTTGGACTTTGCATGGTTTGAGGGGGAGTGTTGAATAACAAACCGTATGTCATACAAATTATGCACCATCATTTTTATCACTCCTATCATTTTATTTCTCCTATATTTTTTACCTTGTGACCGAGTCCTATGACATCAAGTGGAGACCGTTACTCTCCGTATACCAGTATATAGTTCTTGTTCCTTCGTGTAGTTTACCCCTCAGTCTATTATTCTGAGACTGAGGTTAGCCTTTGATATTCTCTCACTTATATTGATTATTAACAACTTGTAGTTATATCTTGTTCTATAGGTATATATAGCTTACATGAAATATCAGTCTATTATTCCAAGACTGATTTATATCTTATTCTATAGGTTATGGGCCCCGAGCTCAGTCTTTAAAACAAACTGAGTTGCAATCTGGTACCGCCAAAAAGGTTTGAAGGTCTTGTTAGGATTTCAAGTAAGTTTCATTTTTTTCTTGATTAGATTGTCCCGATAACTGGCTAGTGATTTTACCTCTTGCCCTGTTTGCCTGTCTGCTCACTCTTGTAATGCCTTGGCTGCTTTGTGTTGGACTGTCACTTTATTGGATATTTGCTGATTCCTTCATCTCATATTCCCACTCTCATCTTGTCATATACCATGTGTATTGGTATTAGATGGAAATTATATTGTTGTGTGTAATGGATTGCAAGTGTGATGTAAAATAAGGGAAATTGTATAATCCTGGCCTGGTGGTGTGAGTTTGTATGGGTCCATAGTTCAGGTGCCATTGAGAGCATTCATGGTCTTACATGGTCAGAAAAACATATATGAGTTTACACAAGGGGTATGCAGGATCTGAATACCAGACTGTGGGTTGGGTGGTTGGTTCAGCCGTCAGGCTGCTAATTTTTTTTTTAACCAACATATTTTTTTTGGTGAAAACGGCTCAGAAATGGCCAGAAAGCCTATATATCGCAACACCAGAAGTATCTAACACATTTTGGACCCCAAAGCAAGTGAAGAGGTGAACTATGACATTGTAGATAAGATTGAGATAGGGTGAGTAACTTGCCTCTTATCACTTTATTCCATTGCGTAGTCCTTTGTAACTCACGGTAAATGATTTAGTATCACTTGTCATATGTTTCACTTGAGCAAGCACAGAGAAACTGGGTTTGCGAGGCTTGTGGGACGTCAAGGGGAGGACGAGGCGGAAAAATAGCACGGCGATGACATCATATTTCCTAATATAGACGTGTGCCTGATTACGTTGGCTGGTTGGTTCAACGAAAGTCCACTAAAAAAAAAACGGAACCCCAGGTCCATTTTTTTATTCTTCGACCCCCCTTGAGTTTACATGAAACCAAAAAATTATATATTCCGCAATTATTGTAGAAGAATGTATGCCTCGCTATCATCTACAATACATTACATGAGACTAAAATTTGCATGGATGGGTATTGTTGTATATAGATATATATGATTGTATTACCCACAATTGCATATGAGTGATCTCTTGGTTACATATCCAGCAGTTTTTGCAGATGAATACATGGTCTTACATACCCAGCATTTTATGTGGCCCTTGCAAGTGTTTGCAGGTATTGTAAAGTTCACATTTATGGTGGTAGCATATGACAAAGAGATCGCTCATAATGCTTGCCAGTGAATTTCGAAGTTTATGTAAAAATTATTACTATATATTATATTCGACGCACCTGCGACGCATACTTTTGCTGATGTACAAGCAGTGTTATTAAGCGAGACATTTCTTTCGGGCGGTTTCTTATATCCTTCGTTTCCTCGTTGCGACGATACTTCATAGATTTTTTGCCTTTCCTACACTCAGTTCTTCCTTTCGATCTTAGCCGTGATAGAGTTCTCGACCTACAAAAATATTGAGTCACTCGAGGTGCAATAATTAGAAACGAAGGCGAACGCATGCGGTCGCAAGTGGGAGCTCTATGTCTCGGTTCCTGACATTGGGTTGAGGGATGCCAGGGTCCACCACCTCGCAAGTGCAAGAACGACTGAAGTTTGAAGCCAATATCTATCCGGATAACTATGCCTTCTTCTGGGTGAGTCTCAACATGCATGGCACATAGCACGAGGAAATTATACTAACGCACTAAAAGCTCTGACTGTACTGTACCATTTTGCACCAAATATATCCATAGAAAATGTAGGAAAAAGACGTAAATAGACATGTTTAAATAACTATTATGGTCGATAAATAAGATTGAATGAAGCCTTTGAGCTAGCTCCCAAATCGTTCCCGTGCCTAACAGTACCAGGTCAACTATAAGAAAACTTGGACAAAATAACACTTACAGAGTCTTGAACCATGTGAGCATAGTTAGAAAAGCCTTCTGTGTATTTACTGAGTTCTTTGCCTTTGCTGGCACCTAATCCAACCCCTTGTGCATAGATGGCTGTTTCGCTAAAGGATAAATAAGGTCTCGGGCCAATCATAGGAACTTCATATACGAACATCGGATCCACTCGACCATCTCCATCCGATCCAAGGCCTGTACCCTCCTTCCAACCCATCATTTTCAACAACTTGTTACCTACGTTACTCTGATCCTTGCCTGGATTGACGGGGGCAGGTGGCGTAACGGGCCGCGACGGTGTCTCGACATGCCATTTCTTGGTCGAGCCCGCATCTTTCTCAGGTACAGGCGCGTCGGGTTGATTAAATAGGATTCGACGCTCAGAAGCTCGATCACGATACTTCGGTTGCTCAAGAGTATTAGCCGCCGCTTTCCGATGGGCCAGTTTCTCCCGGGCAACTTCGCGTAAATTGGGATCCTTATAGTTTTTCTAGGATCATGTCATTAGAAAAGCCAATGGTTTTAAAGTGTCACAAACCTTATGCAAATCTGATTTCAGATTATGAAGTTTCAACTGATCCAGTGTTTTGAACTGACGGGCACAAAGCAAACAAGTAAGGCCATTTATGTCTGAAAACTGAAATTCAATTTCGGGAGGTGGCGATGTTTCACTTGCAGATCCGGAGGTCGGAATAGAAGTACCAGAAATCTTCGGAAGGATGGTCTGCCAATATAGGGGTGTAATGATGAGAATAGAGTATTCCCAGTCGTCACAAATGAGCCAAAAGAAGATCACCAGAGAAGCTGAAGGAGAAGCTGTATCATGGGCGAGTTCTTCTTGGACTTGATTCCATTTATTAATGTTGTTCACAATCTAGAAATGCCCGTCATCAAATGTGTCAGGTGAGATCAATATTACATACCTTCTTGCTTGCGATCAAGGGCGCCACCCTCTTCACGACGAGCGCTGCTCACAACATGACTTGAATTGTACAGTATTTTTAAATGGTGAACCACAAACGTCTATTCGGATCAGAACCCGCATCCTCTTGGACGTCGTCAGGGGTAATTGTATCGTCCATGGAAAATCCCGGAACAGAAAGTTTGGTTGGACCAGATGCTAGGGAGAGGTCAGTTTTGCAATAAGTATATATCAAGAGAATGACGAACCTGTGGTCACTTTGACCGGACCTCTGCTGAAACTGAGGGTCACAGGCTTATCCGAGATAGGTAACACCGATGCAGGAGCGGGGACCATTTTAGCGATGCCATCAGGTTCGTCTTAATCGTGGTCTTAGCTGGAAAGGCTATGACATGAACCCGCAAGTAATCTACTCACTTTTCGGTCTTTTCTTCTCTTTTTTATCTTTGGATTGATTAGGAGGAGGGGTTGCCTCTTCAACTTTGAATTCTAGCACGGCAATTGTAGAACTTTCGTCCCAATATCTAACCCATGTGCCTTCTCCACCTCCAAGACTGTTCGTCGATGTAAGGCATGCTTCGTCACGGAGAAGGAAATCAGTAACCGGCTGAAAGGAATACGGATGGGCAAACGACGCAGCAACGGGACGATCTGATATCCGAAATCCATTAGGGTGGATATGGGGAGACATTGTCGCAGCAAGTACTATGGATGCTGACTAACAAAAGACATGTCAGTTCAAATTGATATAACTCAAGAAAGCATGCACCTGAATATCAATGAATTCAACGAATGCGAAACCAAAGCTAGCCATTGTAACTTTGTCCTTGACAAGGATGATCCGTCTCATTCCTTTGGTACCTTCCTTGCCTGGACCAGACGAGGACAACATGGCTTGATAGATTGCCTGAGGTCCAGACAGAGGATCAAGTCCTCGGAAGAGTAATACAGGGCTTTGGGAGTTTCCAATGTCGCGTGTACCGTCATTCATATTGCCTCTGTTCAAACGACCTTTATCATGTGGAGTTGCGCTCTGGGAGTAGTCTATCTTGACTCTGCGGCCGTTATGAGGAACGCCAGTTTCAAGAGATTTATAAAAGGTAGCCGTCGCAGAAGCGCCATGCGATGCTGGTGGCGGCATCTGTATGAAAGGAAAGAGGGGATCCACGAATGCGCGGGCATGTTCAATGCTTGTAAATTGGGCAAAGCCGAAGCCTTTGGAAGAACCTTATAAAACCCCAAGACGAAGGTGGTTAATGCATGTGCAGAAGCAGATACAAAGTTGCAAGTGCCTGATGATTTCTCTCGGATAATAGTCACAGTTTCAACACTGCAACCATTAGAAACAAGATACGCCTGAAGCTGGGTAGGAAGCGACTTCAGTCATGGGTATAACAGTATTCAAGAACATAGGAGTCGACAGACATCGGCCTCTGTGAAGTCCAGATCCAATCCAAGGAAGATAACGTGAGGACTCGGCTCGGAGGGTACGAGACGTTTCTTGATGGAACCCGGGGGACCACTTGCTCGAGAGCGGTCCTCTTGTCCATAATCGTAAGACCAATCGCTTTGTCGGTTGTGCGAAGGCCCGTATGAAGGAGAATCCTCATAGTTTCGGGTGCCGTCGTAACCCTTGAGCTATCGGTTAAAGTGATAAAATATAAGGTTGGATGGACGCCACGTACCCCGTTGTTGAATTTTCTTCGTTTACCGTCTCCGCTATAGTCTTCTTCCCTTTCTCTGACGATTGCTCTCGAATCTTGAGTTGACCATTGATTCGAATGGGTCCAGGAATCTTTACCTCTATCCCATTCACGGTCGTAAGCCATTATTGAAGCAAGTGGAAAAGAGTAAGAAGCGAAATAAACAAAGGTAAATAGATTCTACTCTTTATAACCACCATGGGACATGGTCAGTTTTTATAAAATAGCAAAATATAACCTACTCATTCATTGTCTTGTTAGGATGCGTAAAGGTATACTACCCTGCTTTGTAACGCCTTATCTCTAACCTATCGTTGACTCCTAGGTTGACCCCGCCATTGAGCGGTTTAACACTATGGTATCTATCATACTCTTTTTGTTCTCTTCCTGTATGTCTAACCTCCCAAATAGCGTGAAAGCGCTTACCTGAACTTCCGCTGGACAAGACGAACCATGCGTACTGCATTCTTTGGCTTTGTCGTTGCGCCAATGGCAGTGTATTATGCGGCCAGTGCCTTTCATGTAAGTACTTACAATTATATATTTTGAGAAGTACAGCCCAATACCTACATAGTTACACTGGGACTGGGCTGGTAAACTGAAGGGCCAACCTCTGGCAGCAAAACCTTCCAACGCAAAACCGCAAGAAGAATAGTCCTCTCTTACATCACTCTTTACTAAACCTTTACTACGAAATGCAAATGTATACAATGGGAAAGCTACGACGCTCACACTCTCCTGCATAACTCAATCGCAACCTTGCAACCTATTACTATCACACTGCTCAATAGAGCATGTGCCGGAGCACGTTGCGAGTCATTCTCGACCGCAACGTCGAGATGTTCAAGTTCGTCATCTCTAAGTTCACGAATAAGATCCCTCAGAACAGGAAGACTTGGATGTTGCGAAGAAAAGGAGTCAAGTTCTTTCAGTTGACTAGGCACATGATTAGTTAGCGACAAGACTCGAAGTAATGAAGAAAACATACTCATCGTAATGTTCACCGATTACAATCTCCACAGCCTCGGTGCACGCCATGGCTGCCTCTTTGCCTAAAAGAGCAGTGGCGGCACCAAGTCCGAATCCTGCTACCTTCGCCACATCGGAAAGTACGGTCGGCCGGATGCTATGTTGCACTTGCAATCTATCCATCACCGCGAGATGCTTTTTTTCCTGGTCCCACATGTCCTAGACAAGTTTAAACTTTGTTGGAGTGCAGTCGTAGTCAACACCATGGAACTGACTTGAATTAGAGAGCATAGCTTTGGATCATGACCCAACACCATCATTTGACCTTTGTAGATCCAATTGGCTGCGATTTCACCTGCCTGGTCAACCCGTAATGCACCATCCAACGCTTCCCGCTGGGCATGCGTCAGGTCTAACGGTGAGGTGTTGAATGAGAATTTGTTACTCCTAGTCGGATCCAGATACACGCTGGAAGGTCTCCTTCGGGCGCTGCTGGAAACGGTTCTTGAACACTTCCTTGCAAAGTACCGCCGGTGAAGGTTCAGAAAGTTCATAATCTGTAGTTGCCACTCCGCCTCGTCTACATTACAGGAGGCGCGGTCTCGTGATTCAAGGAGTCTGACAGTGGCTGGGCGCTTGACAACCAACAACCATCTCTCTTTGATCTCGCCCTCATACCAGCATGTCGTTGACGTATGTGTCTCCCAAATCTAGTCTACTACTTGCTGAGATTCCAAAGGTTCACTCCCTCAACTACGGTCGATATGTCCAAAGAACGGGACTGGCCTGCAAGCCTTGGTATCACTTTGCAAAGCATGCGTCATCGCCCAATTAATTTATTCCTGCTTACAGGGATGTTGGACTGGGACTCTACCGGTGTTCTGTTTACGAAAAGATCCCTCATCGAGTTTCTGAAGTTGGTCCTTTCTTGAAGAGTGTTTAACCGTCTGAACATCGGGCCTTTCAGATATACTGGCATAACTGTTGATCCCAACTTTACGAATATTGGAAAACTTCCCAGTATGTTTTCAACTCTCATGGATTACCATCTGTTCAGTCCCTTTGAAACCGATACAGGATACGCTAAGTTTGGCAAAGTGACTGAAGCTGAAGCCATTGATCATGAAGGCAGCGTCGTCGAAGCCGATTCTGGTAGGGTTGGGCATGGGTCTTTTTATTCCCAATTATATGATATCCCCTAGATCCAGCAGTGCAAAAAGATAGTTTTAAACCATCCCGTCGTGTCAGGACGGTGCCTGGTGGTCCTCACACCGACATCTTTGCTCAGGAAGATGACGGTGATGCTCTCTCCCATGCACCTCCAAAGCCTGTTGATACACAAGTTGCGTCCTAGAGTTCTATGCGCACAACTTTTTGTTAAACTCACTCTGTCCATCTGTAGCCGAGTGCCTCTACGACCACGACCGCTGAAGCCACAGCCGAAGAAAACGAAGAGATTGGCATTAACTTTACTTCCAGTATAATACCCAGCAGGCGCGTTGACGATCTTTGAGCTCATTCACCATTTTTATTGCTGATCACATGAAATTCTCTTTCAGACGTGTTCGAGAAAATCCTGGAGGGAACACCAGTATGGCAAACTTTTGGGATACCGAAACACCAGCCGTATTCAAACCAACCCGCCGGTATGCCCTCCCTCCAATGTGTAGAAGCGTTGATCAAGTAATGCCTTTTAGTGTGAGACAAGGTCCTGGTGGCCACGACAGCATCAGTGGAGTGAGTTTTCTTGCTATATTCTTGCAAAAACCGACGTGCGCTTAGCTGTATAAACAGATATTTTAATACTTGGTGGTACTTCGGAAGCTAAAGAGAATGCAACAAATATATATGGCTGCGCACCTACTACCTCTTCATTTCCTTGATTGTGATTCCTATATCTTGAGTTGACATAAAAATGTACAAAAAGCACATTTGGTAGCGGCGAGGTTCGAACTCGCGCGGACTTGCGCCCATTGGGAATCAAGAGTGCTTAAATCCAACGCCTTAGACCAACTCGGCCACGCTACCCATCAAAATCTTGGTCCTCCTGTTCGTATATATATATTATAGAGGGAACTAAACAGCAACCCGAAGTCATGACTGACCCCATGTACATTATAGTCAAGGCATCATACCCCGCAATACTTAAATCTTTGACCTTAGGCTCTTATCTAAAATTTTAAGGCCTCACTCACCCTTAGTTAAAGTTAAACCGCAGACAACACTAAATAAGAATCATTTTAGCCTACATACAGTAGAGAGGATCCCTGGCATGAGGTTTGGGTGACCAATGGCGGTAAAGTCTCAGCCTCCAAAGCTCCATACTTTGACAGTGCAATCATCACTGCCTGATACGATTTTGTCTTCCCCAAGGGCAAGACAACTGACGGCAGCTTCATGTCCAACAAGAGTTGAAGTACAGCTACCATTCTCTCTTGACCAGACCTAGTATTCGGCATCAACACACTACTGAAGAAGTAAGTAGCACGCTACCCACCTTGATTGTTCGGTCATGACTTCCACTGACTACTCGCATCTTATCACTTGCTACCCCCCACACACCTTCTATATGCCCAAAATAAGTTTGCACTGCTTTCGCAGTATCGATATCCCAAAGCTTGATGGTGTTATCCAGACTACCAGAAATAAGGATCGGATTTTTGCGCTTGGGAATTAGGAGACTGTCTCTATCAGAAATGGATCGAGATTTCAAAGTAGATTCAGCAGCAACGACGAAGTCTGCTGTAGGCCCGACAACATCGGCTGCATTCTCTTCGTAGTCCTCAACAAACAAAAGTCTCATGGTTTGCACTTGGCCAAGATGACCAGTAAATTGCCTCACGCATGTACGTAAATTCAAGTCCCAGAGTTTTATGGTCCCATCGTCTGAAGCAGAAAACAGCATCTTGCCAGGGTCGATTTGAGACGACGCACCCCCGCTGCCACCCATTGGAGAAGCCGATCCAGCAACATCGAAAATAAATGAATCAGCAGACGATGCCCGCGTTTCTGGAGTTGAGTCCCACAACTGAACGGCATTCACCCAGTCCGAGTGACCATGTAAGGTAAAAGCACTTCCAGTACGTAAATTCCAAACTTTGATCGTAGAGTCGACACTTCCACTCGCAAGGACGTTGGAGTCGAAATTGAGGCAGACGACTCCTTCGGTGTGGCCATTCAGGGTCTTAATGCATTTCCCTCGACGCCAATCCCATACCTTCAGGGTGGAGTCCATGCTTCCAGTGATAAGTTTAACTTCATCAAATTGCAAAGCCCGTACAGCACGTGTGTGGCCCCGCAGGCAATGGAGTTCCACTCCCGTTTCGAGGTTCCAAACACGTATAGTTCTGTCGTACGAACCCGTTATCAGAACGGGAAAGGCGGGATGGGATAGCGTCTCTGAGAACTGTAGGCACATGACACCGTCTGTATGGCCTTTGAAAGTGCGGACGGTGCAGCGACCTCGTCGCCAATTGCGTTCAATAGTCATTCGCTCGCTATAAACATCCTTCCACGGTCGTGTGACTGACGGTATTTGGGGTAGGGATGGATGTGGTGCCAGTAGACTGGATGGAAGGGAGTTCGCGTCGACAGGAGGATTAGAAGTCGAAGGGGGTGTTGTGTCATAGACCACAGATGAAGCTTCAGGCAAGCAACCTTCAGAGCGCTGGCGCTTCGTGGGTGGTAATAGGATACCTGATGAGTACTGCGCATTGCGTTTGAGAGAGGTGGAAGAGGATGATTGTAAGGTGGATGAAGAAGGGGAGATGGGGAAAAGGGAAGGACTGGGAGAAGTAGATTTCGGACAAGCTCGTCTCCTCTCTAAGATGGGCAGACCCCAGCCACACTTGTGACACCTCTGTCCTATATGTTGTTCGCAGATGCCTCGCCAAAGCATGTTGTCGTCCGCAAGACGTCTCCATCGCCTCGTAACCTGTGCTGCACGACATAGGGACGTTGCATCTAGATACCCAAGAATCTTGAGAGCAACTTCGCGCGGTAAGACAACAAAAGGATCGATGCGAATGAGATGGGCAAGCTGTTCGGTTAGAAGGGAGAGTTGGGAAAAGCAGCACATGGTAAGGAGACCCTGCAAAATGAGTGCACGTCGGGGATGAGATGAGGATGAAAAGTTCGACCAGATGGCATTGACTGCTTCTCGTTCTTCTAATGAGAGGGCATCTAGTGACTGTCTAAAGTTGAGCAAAGTGGTATGAGAGCATTGCATTTGATATAAACCCACCTGCTGCAACTTGAGATTGGTTCCCTCATCGGCCATTCTCTGGTGGCGAACACAAAGCTTGCGTGGGGGTGATGTCGGCGTGCTTGTTTCAATGTTAGGAACATTGAGAGCTTCTGCATCATCAAGTACTACAACTGGTTCAAAAATCATGGGCTGAAGATCCGACGATGAAATGGCCAAGCGAGCAGCAGGAATTGTATCGCAAACGTAAGAAGAGGGTAGAGGGGGCATTTTTTATTTTTTTAAAAATTTTATTCTCTTTTTTTTTTGGGGGGGGTGGGTGGGTGTTGGTAGTGCAGGGAAAGCATTTGTTTATTTATTTTGAAGTTTTATTCGCCAAATGTCGTCATCCCTAACATTACACATTCAATTCATAATAACATCTGTCTTTCAATCCGGCGTGATTTTTATTCGCCAAATGTCGCCATACTTCAATTCAAAGATATATATATAACACAACTAGAAACGAAATCATCGCGAATGATTGCATCAAAAGCTCATCTCCTCCTAATCGCCTTTCAATCCAGCGTGATCTTAAGCTGCTCCAATGGTATGGGCACAAAAGTATCCAGCACAATCGTCCGTGAGGCCAGCTCGGGTTCACAATGCGGAGGCACGAGCTGTCGAATCAAATCGGGTCGCACTGAAAGCTCTGTAAAGTTGCAAATCAGTAATGATGCAGATCACAATAGAAAGGCGTCATCCCGACTCAGACTTACCTTCGCGTGTAAAATTGAAGAGTGGGGGGAAATCCTTCCCATTTGGCATTCTCGCACCTTCTGCCCTCAGCTCGTCAAAGAAGGGTTGGATCATCGCTTCCACCGCGCTGAGGCGCGCTCCTGGTGTGTACTCCAACAACTTTGATACCAGGTCAATCGCTTCGGGGGCCGTGCGAGGCCTGAAGACCTGTTCTGCTTTAATAGGAAGCTCGCCTTTCTATCCAACTTGGAACGTACTTTTGAAAACGGATGAGGCTTGATTTGTGGGAATTTATGCTCCATATAATTGGGGTTCATTGTCTTGATTTGCTCACGCGATGGCGTCCCAAGGACTTTGATGATCTCCACCAGCTGATCAATACCACTTTCTCCAGGGAACAAAGGCTGTCCAAGCATCAATTCTGCCATTACACATCCTGTTGACCATATATCTGCCCAACAAACTGACGATTAGTTTGGGTTCGTATTTGAAACAAAGTAGAAACCTGCCGATGTTAGTTGTGTAGTTGGTGGCCCCAAAAATAAGCTCGGGAGCACGGTAGTATCTGGAGCAGATATAACTGACATTTGGTTCGCCCGCAACCAATATTTTTGCAGACCCGAAGTCGCAAAGCTTCAGAACACCGGTTGCTGGATTGAGCAACAAGTTCTGGGGTTTGATATCTCGATGGCAGATACCAACGGAGTGGATATAGGCAAGGGAACGTAAAAGTTGGTACATATACAGTTTGATTTGAAGCATGGGCATTGGTTGCTTGAGTTTTGCATAATGGCGACTTGCACGATAAACAGTTTCGGGTACATATTCCAACACAAGATTTAGATAAACTTCATCTTTCTGTGAATTTGAGGATTCTGAGTAGATCTCAAAGAGATGAGGTTGGTTGCTGCCCCACCTTGTCTCCGTTCGAATAAAAAAATGCTCGCAGGTCAACAACATTGGGATGACCGACGAGTCTCATTATTTGTAGCTCGCGATTCTGGAAAGGTGAGTAAGCTCAAGAGAGCATGATTGACGGAGAAGATCCGAAAAACTGAACCTTGAAACGCTTATCTTGCAGCACCTTCTTAATGGCAATGTCCTCCCCGTCTTTGGGCGAGCCTACGAGTTTTGCTTGAAAAACAACACCAAAAGAGCCATTTCCGACCACTTTGCAGTTTGTGTAGGTGAGGTCTCTTGTCTCGCCCGATTTACCGTCGGAGGCAATAACTTTGACGACCTTGTGTGGATCGTCGATTGCTGGCATTGAGATGATACAAGTATCGATTTGAAGCGATTACAGAGAGGAGAAGGAAGGAAGGAAGGAGATATTGGGTGAAGGACCACGGACAAAGAAGATTAGGGAAGCGATATAAAGATTAATTTGAGACATAGAGCAATGAAGTCGAACAAGTTACGCACGGGAGACTTTTACACCATTGATTGGGCCGTGGGTCGCCATTATAAATTCTGGAGACAGATGTAGAGATACAGAGTGTTAACAAAAAAAGAAGGGAAAATAGGACGAGCGCTGATGAAGATAAATTGAAGAGGACTGAGATGAGTGTGACGAGCAGGATGAATCGGACGTTGTTGGACGATAGGAGCTGGAGATGTTCGGTCGTTTGGAGATGCTGGGAACGATGATGAGGAGCAGGTGGAGAGCAGTGAACAAGAGCAGGTGACCAAAACTCGGTTACAAACGGTGACAAACAGCGAATCTCCTGATCGGGACTGATCCTCATGAATTACGGTCAAACTCCCAAAAGCCGAGACTGAACGAGGTATAAAAGCATGAATCTAATAGCTTTCTTCCGTAGTAATCATGACTACCTCTCTGGAAAAGGTAGATCCCGCGGCGCAGAGAACTAAGTACACAGGCAGTGGTACGGCCAATGATCCCTTTGTCGTCGATTGGGATTTGAAAGACCCTGAAAATCCCTACAACTGGTTTAAATTCAAGAAATGGATCATTACTGCACAGGTTCTCCATCCTGTTATTATTTTATTCTTTACAACTACTTTCTCTTACTTGCAGCTGGCTATATGCACTTGGACAGTATCATTTAGCAGTAGCTCTTACGCTGGAGGCTTTCAGTACACTGCGCACGATCTGAATATATCATATGATGTCGCCATAGTCGGTATATCCATCTATGTTCTGGGTTTTGCTTTAGGGTAAGCAGCTCCAAACTCTTCGAGTCGGTTCGCTGATACTCACCACAGACCTTTGGTTTTCGCTCCAACGAGTGAGGTAAGACTGCCTTACCGGATTCTTGTCCCACCAGCCTCACTCATTTCTCCTCACCTTTCTGTCAGATGTTTGGAAGGGTATGAAGATTCTTTCAAGGCTATGGAAAATAAATAAACATTCCGGATAGCGCATCATCTTTCTCATAACGATCTCGATCTACACTATTTTCCAGCTTGAAGGAGCTCTGAGCCACAATATCGCTACCCTACTTACATGTCGTTTGATAACAGGGATCTTCGGTGCAATCCGTCATTATCCATACATTTTTTACGCCATGATTCACTGCTCATTGCTTGATACTCATAACAAACAGCCTTCACCAACGGTGGCGGTGTCATAAGTGATATTTGGAACGCCCATGAACGTGGACTGGTTTCCGCAATCTACGACACCGTCCCATTTCTTGGTCCTTGTGAGGATACATGACACCTCATGTCATCGACAGACCAGTCAACTCCTTCATTAGTGATAGGTCCAATTTTGTTGTCATCGACCGTCTGCTGGTCATAACTGACAAACCTTTAAATGATGAAAACCTCCCGTCTCCATTCACGATTTAAATCAACCAAAATCGTTTTCTCAAGTCATGCGCACAATCTTAGTAGACCTTTCCGTATGTTTTCAGCACCTTGATTCAGTTGTACAACCTTTTCCGACCCACCCCACTAGTGTTCTTGGTCATCGAACCCATTGTGTTTCTCCTCGCCATATATGTGTCAATCGTTTACGGAACACTCTACACCCTTTTCTCAGGTTTTCCTATCATCTTCCAGGAGCATAGGCATTTTTCGCCTGGGGAAGGGGTTCTTGCTTCTCTTGGCGTCGGGCTTGGAATTCTTGGAGGACTTGTGTCACAGCCCATACAGAACAGGTTTTATTGGAGAATGATGGACAAAAGCGAAAAATGGAAAAGCCCCGTCCGAAGCGTGAGCCATCCCATTTTTCACGACTTTCGTATCGCCCAACTAATACCGCCCAGTCGTTTACCGTTCGCGATGGTCGGTGCTATCTTAAATCCACTGGGGCTTTGGTGGTTTGCCTGGTACGTTGATTCTGAAATTTCCAGAGATTTCAGCAGTAATAGAAGAACCTCGGCTTCACAGGACGACGAAACCATCAATCCGTTGGATCGTTCCTATTCTAGCTGGTATTCCGTTCGGCATGGGAGTAGCTCAAATTTTACAGGGTTTGACCACGTATTTGATGGACACCTACACCATCTATGTCGCCAGCGCCCTCGCAGCTTATACAGTCGAACCTCTCTTAACCCATATCTGTCGGTGGACACCCCAGTGTATGGGTTATGGGAGGTTATGGGTTATGAGGGGTCAATTTTGGTGTAAATTTCAGTTTGGTGTCGGCCGAAATCTATGGGTTATGGGTTATGGGTTATGGGGGGTTATGGCATACTAGGAGTATGGGTTAAGAGGGGTTCGACTGTAGTCACTTTCGTTGCCCCACAAACGTTAACGGGGTAATCGACTCTGTTCTATTTCCTATTCTAGAAATACGGCTAGTGGATCAGGAACAGATCTAAATTTGCCTACAAGGATTCCCCTAGCCTTTCCGGGGGGAACACAGCTTTATCCTAATTCGAGGAGATGTCTACGACCGGGATGCCGCCGACGGCCGTATCACCTGCGACGAAAGGCGACTGATTTGCAGCCCCAAACCCTGACAATAATGAAGATATAAAATGATGATTGGTAAAATGAATATGCATTATTGTTGGGCTTTTGACATCGAGTTGCATGCTTGACATGGGGCGTCTTTTTTTTCCCACTACACTTTCTTTTGGACGCCATGATATGCATGCTTGACATGCAGGGGCGAGGATCTAGTTTTGCATTTTAGTTCAATCGCGCCTGTTTTTTGACTGGCTTGACCGACCAATATTCTTAGACTCATAATAACCTTTTTGTAACATGCAACTTATATAGAAGAGCGCAAGAAAGTCTGGAATCAAATATGGACAGAGCTACATCCATCAACGTCTCCGTTTTCCGTTACGATTGAATGATGACTGTCTACGCGCCCTTGCTGCATTATGCTTGAAGTTTGAGCAAGCATTGTGACGAGGCTTGCTGGTTAAGGCCTGCTCGGAAAGACTCTATCTCACAACTGAGCCTGAAGACGCTCCATCAAAAGGCACATGGACCCGGATGAAATCCCGGGCAGCTATCGCACTCTTCCCTGAGCCCCAAGCTTTACTTGCTTTCTTCTCAATGTCACGAATGATCGAATTGCGTGCAGAATCAGCTGGGTTACGTGGTGCTGAGAATCTAGGCAGCATAGATGATTTGGTGGGTCCGCATGAAACACGATTGAGAAATGATGAAGTGGTGCGTACCTGGCTCCAATATGGTTAAGCACCAATTGTTGAGCGTCAATCTTTTTTGCGAATGCACCTGCCATGTCTGGTACCGAATGACCCCTTGCGAGCGCCTTTTTTAGAACTTCGTCTGCTGAGCGTCGGGACAGCTTGCCTGATGGATCTGCCTCTTTCGAAATATGGGAGTCAGTAGCTTCGTGGACGAGTAAGGCCGGAGACGGGTTAAGACACAACGGTATCATTGGCGAAGGATCATGGGTATCCCCAAGAAGAACCAATTTCCGGGAAGGATATTTAACTTCAGTAAATACGTAACCAAGGCAGGGATCTGAAAGAGAAATTGCTTCACGCATGCAGGCCAATACAAGACGTATACAGTGCGACCTACCTCGATGATGCACTGGACCTACATCAACAACAATTTCACTCATAGTACCTTTACCATAGGCTACAGCACGCCAGAGACCATCTTCAGGGGAAGGCCTGATGTCTAGTCCAGCAACTTCACTGGAATGCATTACAGTGGGTTCTGAAATGTTGGAATTTGATAAAGAGACAGAAGTTGGGAGATCGCAGGGTGTAATAATATCTTCTGCGGTCAAGAGTTCATGTACAACATACTTATCTGAGGTGCGAGTAAGAGTCATCTTCATGACCTGTCGGACGAATAGTCGCAAGCCAGCAGGTCCATATAGCTCAATCTTTGGCTAACAATGAATATGGACTTAGTCTTCTATTGAACTTGGAGAGACGAAAAGATAGATTACTGTTGAATTATCTTGAAACGCATCAGGAGAGTTTGGAGCAGGCGGAGGGAGGAGGATGTTGCGCAGGAGAGGAACGATACCCATGATATGATCAGCTGTAGTAAAGTAATAAGCAGAGATGGTATTTTTGGGTTAAATAAATTACCGTGCATATGGGTAATAAATATTTTACTGATTCTGTTTAAGCGTAAGTGGGGTTTATTAGAAGCAGGTTGAAGTTGGAATTGGCGTGTGGTTCCCTCAGCGCAATCGATCACTATTGGGATGAAAGACGGTTGAATGTAGATGAATAAATAGAGGATGCTTACTCCAGAGAGACTTATCAGCGAGCATATCACAAACTAAGGATGAACAGTTTCTAGAATCTGAGGGTCCACCACCACTAGCAGTGCCCAGAAAAGTGACTGTCATTTGGGACATGGTCCTTGGAGAAGAGATGCGCGGACACGTGACCCGTCTTGGCTGACCTTATACTCCTCAAACCAACCACTGACCAGAACCCAAACACTCCTTTCTTAATTATGCAGATGCCCAACGTGTTCGTCGTTCCACCAGAGGAGGACCAATCGCCTACCTGGTGCTTTTTCGACGCTGCACACCCCGCTCTCTCACAGATATTAGACCGACCAGAAACGCCAGATATCCATGTTTTTTCTTTTCCTCACAGTAACGACCCTTCTTTTGGCACAGAGTTGTCAGTATCCATACCAAGAAATAGTTCTGAAACACGGTCTATCGTCGAAGCTTTAGACGATGGAAATGAGGACAATATCTACCACGACGTCGATACCGACTCGGAGTATGAACATGCTTCGAGTGCCTTAAGCTCTGTCCACAACGAACCTTTCAGGACACTTCGAGATACTGCAAACGATTCGGACGTCATTGAAGTCGTCAAAGTACGTAGGCATTTTTCTTCCAAAGAGGACGACACACCCCAAATTGTTCGCTTGACGTCAGAGCTCAAACGTTCAAAAACACTCAAATCCCGCGCCTCAAAGGCCTTCCGTTCTCTCAAAGGCTCTCTACGGGCGTCCAAACCTCGTGCTCAAGATGTCTTTGCGTCCGCTAAGTCAAACTCTCAATATCATTCTGACACTATCCCAGCTACAATCCCGAATACATTTGCTCGTCCTCCCACCCCCTCCGTATCTCGCCGTGGTTCTAAAATCCTCTCCCAGCTATTTATTTCGCCGTCACTCAGATCTCGTTCTTCCATCTCGTCTTTTGACGAATCAACACATGTTTCTCAGTCTGAGCCAGATTTCTTTGCTTCAACCCCGTCACCCACACAGAGCAGTTTCGTCTCCGCCTCATCCGCAACTGACCACCTATCTTGTCGTTCATCAATTTCCGAACCTTTGCAGGATGAAGCTCGACTTAAAGCTGGCTCTCTTACACCCACCGCAACTACTGATCTCAAAAAAATAAAAAGCCGCCGCTTTTCAATACTCAGTTTGCAAAAACTTTTTTCCTTTTCATCGCCTGCCTCTTCTACTGCCTCTTCACCCATATCCCTAACCTTTGATGAATCAAATTGCACAACACCAACTCTTCGCTCCACCTCTTGCACTCCTTCATCCACATCCGTCTGCACTACTTCAGGTCCACAAACTCCCACAAATATGGAAGAAGGTCAAGAAGGTCTACCCATCAGCCAACTTTCTCGAGGACAGAATACCAACCCAATGTCATTTGCATCCGTTTTGGACTCGGATGTAGTGCCTAATCTTGGATTGGGATTAAGTATGGACAATTTCTCTGCCAGATGCTCTTCTGAAGAGCACACACCGCGAGCCCAAAGAACCTTCCGTTCCTCCACCTCTTCCAAAGAATCTAGGACAAGTATTTCAGAGCGCCAGGAAAAAGTAACTCCACATCCTCCTCCAACTTCTGGGCCTGATGTGTTCCAGCATGAGCCTGGAGACCTGAGTTTCGAGATGCGCCTAGATTCATTGCGTTTTGACTCTCTTTCCTTCGACGCGGACCGCTTCTTTACCACAAATTGATACCTTTCATAATTATAATTCTGTCACTCACGTAAACCACCCTTCTTTGCGCTTTTAACCTTAGTTCACGATTGACTCTACTCTTTATGACCTTTTGCATCTTATCCATTGGACCACTTATTTCATGTATATATTCCCATTTTTCTGTACTGGAGACTTCACAATGTTGTCGTAGTCGGGAAGAACACGTTGATCAACAAAAGTTGGAGATTCAATAAATTATTAGTATTGAGCATACACGACTCGGAGCCTATATCCTCGTATATAATTGTTCCTGAATGATAAGGATAGATAGATACCTTTTGAGGTGAACAAGTAAGCCTCGGCGGTGCGCGTAACGACGGCTCTGAATACTGAGAACCATCGGTGATCGGAAAACTTGTTGCAAGGGCAAAGCGACTTGGAAGAAGAGAATAGGAGTTCAATGAACACCACGCTATTTCACGAGAGGTTCGATCCAAACCGCCTGAAAACAAAAATATGTCACAGAGAACGTAATGGCTATACGAAGATGACGCACTGTAATCATAACTCCTTCTCCATCTTTACCGATTGCTGTGTTAATCACGCTTGGACCAGTGACATAACGTGCCAGACTCTCTAGTTTATCCAGTTCGATGCCAAATTCCTTTGAAAGTTTTTCAACATCCTTTTGTGTATGAGCCGATTTGCGTTGATTCAAGACCTCAGTCAAGATCGAAGAGTACAGATGGTTTTTGGCCAAATGAGGCGACGAAGCCTCGAACTCTGGCTTTGAGCGAGACTCAAACAGGCGACTCGTTGTGCTGCCCATGGGATCCTTAATTATAGCCTCGGTCAACACCAGCATTGACATAACAGAAATACGCATCCTACTGGATGTGTTGTTTCCATGGAGTGGTTAACGCGAACTGGTCCCAGACGACTTAGGTTTGCCAGAAAGTCAGGATCTCTAGCATCCTGTTCGATTTCTACAAAAAGGATCAAGTCTAATTGCCTATAACAAGAAATAGATTTTTGACCTTTGGTTCTATGTTGATTTCCTAGTCGGTTCTTGTTTGTTGCTTCGGTTGTTGGGACTCGACTAGGCTTTGGATATCTGCGAGCAGTTTTAGAGGCAGCACTTCCCATGAATGTAAGTTACTGAGTGCAATTATGTAAGCCGGTTGTCATTGGTCAAGATTGAGGACAAGTTATGTACATAAAATTTAACATTTAATGTAAAAACAGAGAAACAAACTTTTAGCAGAGCTAGTCTATTGAATTTTAACGGCAATCGGTTAGACGACCATCCTTTGTTATACAGCTATGAAAAGACGAGATAAAATGTGGCAAGAGAATCTGCTCCAGCACCAACGCAACCGCCCCAAGAATAATGCCCTATTTTTGTTAGAGGGACAGGAAATGAATGTGTTAGGCATGCACAGCGATGCAAGAGGGGGGTATAAAAGGAACTTTTTCCGGAACATTGTAAACCAAGTGCACAGATGTACAAAAGCAAACTGCAAAACCAAGCGAGTGAAAAGGGTTGTGCAACTAAGGCGCAGATAGGTTCAAAAATAACATGAATAGTGGGTTTTAAACGAGTGGCGTCATGAGATGTCGTGTGAATGGCGTTTACGCGTGAAAAGCTCCCATGTTTGAAGGCGGGTTTTGTTGGTAGGAAGCGTACATGTATGGTTGATACACGTGAGGCGGAACCGATTGTGGTGGCAATCCTCCGTAAGGTGATTGATTCATTCCAGGAACCTGGACGATGTTGGATGATTGGTTACCGTACGAATTGGAAGGGCCCATAGAAACGTTAGCAGGAACACCAGCGGGGCGACGAATGCCAACCTGTCGTGGGCTACCAGCTTCTGAGCGAATACCGAAAGGATTGAATGGGTCCGGAGATTGCGAGAAAGTGGATGGAGAAGGAGCCATGCGCCTGGCTGGAGCAGGATTGTAACTAGGGTCAACATGCAACTGCGGTGGAGCGGGTGGTCCAGCTTGAGGATTCTGTCCCCCCATTTGCAAAGCAGCCATCATGGACGCAAACCCTTGATCATTGGACGGGTATCCAGACGGCAATCCTGGAACGCCGAAATTTTGCGATGAATTTTTAGTGACCTTGCCGGTCGGTGGAAGCGTGTTATTGTATGTTGGCTGGAAGTTTGGTACTGGCAAACCAACTTCTTCAATAAGTCTTCGGTATGCTTGTGTTGCGATGACCTTGAGTTCAATGAGCACTCGTTTCGTCGCCTCAATGTAATCTTGCTTGGCCAATGGATCAATGAACGGACTTGCAAGTATTTTGTGGACAACTGCAACACCATTCACTTGGTCACCCAAAACATCAGTGAGGACATGATCTCCAGGAGACGAGAACAACGCGTCAACAATCTGCCTCGATGCCTCCGGCTCAATTTTTTGATTGACAATGCGAAGAACGGTGAGCGAAGCAAGTTTATGAGTACAAAGGTGGGAGAGATGTGGTGTGAACCGGGGAGCCAAGAGGTTGTAGCGAGACGGGAATCCAGACGCATCAAGGAGCCAGGTAAGTAACAACGCCCCGTTTGGGTTGGTCGCTAAAGGAATGGAGTTCAGGATGACAGCCGTGGCAATTCGACGCTGTTGATTGATTGTGATATGAGGACTCTCCAGACATGCCCTCATACTACGAGCCCCAAATCGACCTTGGGCAACCTCCCACATACGGTCAACAATTGCATCGAAGATGAAATCATTGGCAGGTGCGCCGAAGCGTAAGCAGCACCTGACAAATGCGATGAGAAACATGAATGAATAGAACCACATTTTGAACTTACTGAACAACATAGTTACCAAACTGGTCTAAGAGGAGAGGCGGAGCATACGCTCGCAAGTTTTGAGTAATGAGTGCAACCTCTTCTGGGCTGGTGACACATTCTATGATCTTCTGAGCAGCCCAAGTTCCGTTTTTGTGAATACCAATCATGGCAAGATGAGGGCAAATGCGCTCGAGCATTGCAACACGAGGGACTGAAGAGCATCTTTCGAACAGCTTTTGCACCACCTAGAAGCAGGGACGCTCAACCTTTTTTCTGAAGTATCCGAGGAAATTACAAACCGTATTGCCAAGCCAATCAGACGCGAGATCGACAATTTCACCATCCATAAAGTCAGCAGCTACTTGATCAATATCCTCAACCGTCATAGTACCAGAGTCCAAACGCTTGCGCAGTTCGCGCAACTTGGAAGCATCCCAACGCCTGTTGTGAGTCCTCTCCGACACCAAGGGAATCGTAGTGTAATACATCGTCGGAGGCCTAAACTCTGTTCATCGAAAGCATGGTCAATAAGATCAAAGCAACTGAGGATGAAATACAGACCTGCGAGAGCTTGAATGTCAGCTTCGGCATCACTACTTCCACCGCTCAATTCCCTCAAGATCATTTGCTGCTCAGTGACAGAAGGCGCCCATCCAGGAGTTTTGCCACCTTCCGGTACATAGGTGCTACTATGCATGCCAGATGCAATCATGCTGAGAAGGAGATTAGACCTGTAATTCTCAACGGCCCCACCCAGAACTTGCTGGTCGACGGGAATGGTAGAGGCGCCTTTGATACCACGCAGGGCATGAATGGTTGCTCCAACGCTCAGATCCCCAACACCTTGAGTAACGACACTTGCGTTCTCATCCGGAGAACCGCTTCCTTCCTGGCCATTCTTGACAGGAACTTTAGCAAAACCAATACGGATGGCGCCAACATCACTGCCTAAAACGTCACGACCATTAAGGGCCTTGCGGGCCCGAACCGCATCATCCAGACGCTCGAAATTAACTGAAAAAAAATTTAAAAAAAATTTTATTGCTACATTTAATATATATGACACGACACTTACTGAATCCGCAATTTTTATGGGTGAGGACACGAGCCGACTCAATCGGACCATACGGACTGAAAACACTCAAAATCGTAGCAGGAGTGGTGGACGAGGGGATGGAACCGATCCAGAGTGCCCGAGTGGGAGTCGACTGAAGTTGAGCATCCATTGCGTTGAACCCCGTGTTGCTGCTTGACGATTTCGTCGCTCCAGAGCTAGGCGAAGTAGGACCTGGACTAATAGGATTTCCTTTAGCAGGTGCAACAGGAGCGCTGTCGGCTTTGCCAAAACCAATCCTAACGGTTTGACCATTAGGCATGCCGATGTTACCTCCCAAACGGTTCAAAACATCATCTTTGGCACGAATAGCATCTGCTTGGTCAACAAAGTTAACGAATCCACATTCCTGAAAGTTTTAACGACAGTTGTCAGTTGTTAACGTGGAAAGAAAAGCTTGAAAAAATAATAATACCTTTTCGGGAAGGAGCCTCAAACTTTCGATCGCACCGTACGGAGCGAACACATGAATCAATTGTTCACTGGTAACTGCACTGTCCAGATTTCCAATCCACAAGGATCGGGTGGGAGTCTGCAACTGGGAAGAAGGGCCTTCTGACTTGGGAGAAACCGATCGATTCTGGCCAGAAGGAGCAAGAAGATAGGCGGATGCCCCTCTTCCCATGGGAATGTCACCACCATTAGGGAAGTGGACGGTGGGAGAAACGCCAGGACGAGCAGAAGATAACTTATCTGTCTTCAATATACCAGAAGTGTTATTGATGTTATTAGCAAGGGATATATTAGCGCTTGAATAAGAGAGCTCGTTGGAATAAGAGTGGGCATCACTGGAAGGCGCATGTCGTTGAAGGGAACGCATAGGATCGTCAAGCATCCCAACAGAGATCGCACGCGGTCTGTTGGCTGCAAGATTGTCGGATTTGAAACCGGTGTTGAGATAGTTTGAGGACACGAAGTCTCCGGCTCCTGGCATATCATAAATCTGCTGACGTTCGTAGGCGAGAGAGTCGAAAGCATCTACGAAGTAATCCTCTTCCTCCTCTGCAGCTGGGGTGGACAACAAAGAACCGGATGCAGAGTTACGAGAGCGATAAGGGTTGGAAACTGTGCTCGCACGCATTCGTGAAGGATTCGCAAGGTTGCCAGCGATAGCTGCCTGGGCTTGATTGCGTAACTCGGAAAGGGTCGCTGCAGGTGGAGGTCTGTGATTGTCATCTAAACCAAGATAATCGAGCGTGGCAACTTTGAAATCATCTGTGCTCAAGTCGGTGGAAGACGCAGAACGCAATTCGTCGAGGACTGAGAAGCCGTTACCATTGCCATTAGTATTGGAAAGCCAGGGCGATGAGAAGATGGAAGGGCCAAAAGCATTGGAAAGTCCGCCACTGAGTAAATTGAGTGAACCAGACCTCAATCTGCTATGTCGCTCCGTGGTAGCCGTGGAAGTAGGTGGTACGACAGGGGGAGCAGGGGGAGTAACGGTTGTCGATGAATGGCGCAAAGCTGGTCTGGCAGGTGTTGGCAAACTCGGGATGGGGGCAATGGTTGTTTGCCTCTGAGACTGATCAAGGAGAGAATCCGTGGAAGTTGTTGAGGATGCTGCAAAACGTTGAGCAGCAAGTTGGACATTGGAAGGTAAGGTCCCAGCCCTTGCTCTTCTAAACCCTGGAGGGTAATTAGTAGGCGGCAAAGATGAGCCATCACCAGAAGCTGTGACAGAAGGTGAAGGGTCATTCGGTGGAGAACCGCCTGATGCTAAAGCCCTGAGTGCGGGGGGCCGATATCTGCCTGCTAATCCATCGGCCTGGGACTCTCTAGCTCTGAAAGCCATGAGATCAGTACAACAACCAAACAACAAAAAAAAAAAGGAGAGATTAGGGGTGTACCTCTTAGCGAAGGCTGCCGAGGGTGCAGGAGGTGGGGTTTTCCCGGATGGAGGAGCCCTGGAATAGGAGCCATTGTTGTCAGAGACGGATAAAGACATTATATTTTGTTTTGAATGAAGGAAGATTAGGGATTACGAATGTGTGAGCGGTGGTAGTTACGTCAATGAGAGAAGAAGCGGAGAATTAGTTGGGAAACCAGAGCTACTTGTGTAGTCGTGAAATATGAAAGGGGAGAAGGGGGGGTTGGAAAGAGGTGCTACTACGAAGTATAACTAAGTGTGGTGACTAAAAACTTTCTGCCCAGCTGGCTGTTTTCCCACGCATCTTCCGCAGCCAGTGCAATCAATTTTTTATTATTTTTATTACTAAAAAAAAAAAGGGGTGGGGGAGGGGGGTGTGTGTGTGGGTATTATTATTATACACTTACGAATGGAAGGATAATTTACCAATGCAAAAATACAAAAGTAAAAATACAGAAAACAATTCAAAACGTACTCAGGAAAGTGAGTTTCTCGACCCTGCTTTGCGCGAACGTGTCCGAGATGGTTGTGGCAAAACCTGATGTGCGGCAGCCAATGCATCTGCAACTCGTTTAGACCTACGCAGTGGCCTATCAAAGTGTTCTGCCTGCGTCGGTTGTGGCACTGGAGCAGGTGTAGTAGGAACGGGGGACAAACAACTCGTCTCTTCTTCCTCGACAGGAACAGACTTAGAAGGCACATCCAACACCATCGTGTCCTCCCCGCCTTCCGATGATTCTCTATCCCAGTCAGGAATCACACACAACTCTTGGAAAATTTCCTGCTCGGTCGCGCTCAAAGGAACCTCCATGTTCTCAACCTGCTTTCCTCCCATGGCAAGCGCAGCCGTAAGCGCAAACGGTACCGACGCAGACGTTCTACTGCTCAATGACTTGTTATGCATCCACCCAAATCTTGAATCCCAAGACACAGACGGCCCATTATCAGTCTGTACTTCCAACTTGGCAGCCTGCAATGTCGATTCGAAAGGTTTTCCAAACTGGTTCAGCGACCTCGCTGGTGCATTTGAGCGGTAAAAATCTTGTAACGCAGATGGGAACCGTTCAACAAGCGCATCAGACAAGAAAATATCCAGAGCCAAATCTCCCGCCAGATGTTCTTTCACATATACTTGAGCTGCCGGCAGTGGTACCCACGTGCCCGATACTTCGGGCGAACCTTTCGTCACAATGGCGGCGTTGGCGATGATACTCAGATCAGGATGAGGTGACCCCGAATAGGCCACAATAGGCGATAGGTTGACAAAATCGGTGTCAATGCGGCGAAGAAGCTGAAAGGCACCCAACATCATTTGATACACGGAAATGTCTAAAAACGGAAGGGACAGAGAAAACGCTTGTCAGATATTCATCTATCTTGAAAGCAAAAAAAAAGTTTACACTACCTTCTATTTGCGTTGCACTGATGGCAGGGTTGCAGGGTTGACACGTGTGTACGACTACTTTCGGAGCAGTAGGAAAGGGTTGACATCGTGTTTGTGATGGTGATATACACGGTGTTGGAGGGGAAATGGCATAGCTTGAACTCAAAACAGAATTAGAAGGAGTCGTGATAACAGACATGGATTGAAGCAATTTCACGAGTGTGGTCGAAGGCACCGAAGGGTCGCGGGATGAGGTGTCAGAAGGAGCTACAGATAGGGGCTGGCAAGTGAGTGGTGGCGAGAGAGAAAAAGACGAGGTCGGTGGGGGTACTACAGCCTGAAAAAATGGAGATGGAACCGGAACTGTTTTTGCCCGAGGACGGACAGTAGCATACTTTTGTTCATGTTCGCCAGATGGCAGTGCCTCTAGACCTGGATTGCTGGGTGCGGATGAAAACGAAGAAAATTGTGAGGAATGGGGAAGAACGGGAGAAAGTGGCGATGAAGGTCCAGGGACACTCAGAGAGAAAAGAGAGACAACACCAAAGTCCTCCTGCTTAATGTGTGTGGCCTCTTCGGACGGCCAATCCGAGTTAAGCCTAGTACTGGAATCCCAGTCCCAAGGGTCTACAGCTTCAAGTTTAACCTTTCCCTTCCCATCCATGTCAAAGACCGCTTTCGCAATAACCTCCGCCACTCTAGCATCGGCAATGGTTGAATCAAAATCATCCCAGGCGTCCAGCATGCCTTGTACATCTCTCGGTTCCTCTTTGACTGTCACTTCCAAGGTTTGCATGATGGGAGCAGAGGGGGACCTTGGACCAGGACTCTCCCACATAGTTTCGCCATCACCTTCGCTATCAGGTTCTGCATCCCATCCCATATCTGCGTCATGACTGCGTGATAAATGAGAGGCATAGCCTTTGATGCAGGACATCGTGACATGGAAATCATCTGCTTCGTCTTCCGAGTCCGGTGGAGGTGTAGCGATACTGTGAGCAATGGAAGGAGAACGTCGGTATGGGTCCCTGTATTGAGACGGAGGGGGATGGGATGGATAATAACCCTGCAATGGAGTATAGCATGGAATGGAGATAGAACGACGTGGGTAGGGAGGTAGCGACCAGGGTTCTTCTTCGTCTTTGTTCGCTTGAGCCGCTTGTGATTCATCGTCCGAGTAATCAACCGACATGGAGTCTTCGTCAGAGCTAGATTCGTACACATCTGAATCATCTTCCTTCTCGGGGTCAACAGAACGCGTTGAACTGGACCCTTCACCTGTGGAAGATTTTACAGCCAGGGGTTTGAGGCGGAGAGTGAGTTTGACTTTGGATGGACGTTCATTCTCTGAACCTGAACCTCGTGTGGCACATCCTCTCAAAGAACGTTTGCGTTTCTCCCCACACCGCTCCACAAGACGCTTCTTAAAACTCAACTGGTCTTTGGCAGGATCCTGGGCGTCTGGATCGATATAATCGCATAGGCGAATACCGGCACGTGAAAAGGGACAAGGCGCTCCCGTTGCGCGACTGAGATACCAAACTGCGGTGCCTTTCCTAAAGTTAGTTAGCCTATTTTCGGTAGGGTGAGAGTCGCCTCCGGAGCGTGAGTGTAATGCGGGAACTAGGTCATCGTCTGCTGGAGTACCGGATAGAGTATGACTCAAAAGCAAAGGTTGATCTTGTTGTTTATCACAGCGTGATTTGTGTGCTCGGAGATAGGTTGTAATGGCTTGTGCCGCAGCGGATAGGCTATAGATAGGTGTTCTCAGGAAAGATAACAAAGAAACAAAAGAAAGATACGGACTTTTGACATACAAGCCCATAACGACAAGCTCGTTCTGCGATATCCTTTATTGTCATAGCGCGGTTATCCTGAAGCAAGTATGAGAATATGATTGTATGAAAGAAAAGGTGGTAAAACATACAATAGTAAGGAAAGACCGCGCTATGGCGAGAAAGACTTTGTTATTGAGATCATCTGGGTGTAACTGGACGTGTGGTGGTGGAAAAGGAGGGTAATTGTGAGGTGGAACCACATGGTCTATAAAATTTGAGGTGTATTTTAAAGTAATATTTTGACGAATACGAGTTGCGTATGGATGATCCATGAGAGAGAGAAATGGGGGTTGCGGAGAGAGGAGTGCAACACTGTTGCCTTTTCTCAGCAAACACTCCGTAATAGGACCCCGATCACTTGTCACTATTTTGTTGGGGTCACATCCCTTACAAGTACCGCAGATCCCCGTGCCTGTCATCATCATTTTGATCGCATTACTAATAATATACATAATACATACAACAAGAAAAATATAGAAATATAAAATCTGACTCGTTCAAGCTACCTTCTATGGTTAAACGTTAGCAATAAACCTCTTTATTTCTCACAGAACACTAACCTTCTTTGCACTGACAGCTTTCTTCACAGGCCCTTTCTTCGCAGCAGCCGCCTTTGCCTTGGCTGCCGGTTTACTCCCAGTCACAACCTAGTCAACCATTAAACAACCGATCACATCGATTTCATGAGAGATCTCTCACTTTCTTTGCAGCTCCTCGCATGGATAGGATAGTCGCCTTCTTCGTCGTCGTAGTCGGCTTTTTTGCTTTACCAGCTAAAACCTTCTTAGGAGCGGCCGCAGTTTTCTTGGCAGCCACCTTTGCAGCTGGCGCAGCTGCCTTTTTGGTACTAGCCGGCTTGGTCTTGGAAGGTGGTTTAGAGTTCTGCATGATAATTGAGATATGCATGGGACATGTCAATGATATCCATCTACACACCTCCTTTGAACCGGATGTCAACGGTTTCGTCTTGGGAGCAAGCTTAACCTTGCCAGATGGGCCTTTGGGAAGTACAAAGATTCCAGCCTCTGCACCACTCGTAATGGCGCGATTCAACTGGGATAGGTTGAGTCCAGACATGTCAATCTTGTAGGTTTCTTCTGCATACTAATAGTAGTAATGGTCAATAAACAATCGTATAACATTGGGACATGCCACTTACTCTTTTGATGGTATTCCGAGAAACACCTTGACGAGCATCTTCCTTGTTAACCGCAATACATTCCTAACACGACGGTTAAGCAACAAATATGGACGTAGAGCTGAATAACAAACCTTGATGATGTCCTTCCAACTAGGACGACCAGTAGTAGTGTCAGCCGTCTTGCTGACCTTGGCCTTGGGAGCAACCTTGGGTTTAGCAGCAGCCTTTGCTTTCGAAGCTGGCTTCTTCGACATTGGCTTCTTAGTAGTAGTCTTAGAGGCAGGCTTCTTGGAGTTAGTAGAAACTGGAGCTCTTGAAGGCGAAGAAGACATGATAACAAAGTTGAATATGCAAAGACGCGACCAAATCCTATTTATATTAGAGGCCAGTCCATGCTTATCAGTGGCTGTGCTGACTTTTATTCTTTGTTGATCGGTTACAAAAACGCGTCGACGCGACTATGCACGTGATCTAAGGTAATGAGAATGGTGTATGGACCATGTGAGTGAGTATGTTATCTGCCAGTTGTCTGCCCAGCAGATTCCGCAGCTTCATTGTTTCCTGTCTCCTTGCGCTGTAGCTCATTTCTTGCACAGACTATAGCTGACAATAAATAGAATATTTTTGTCTATTTAGCTTTTTACGCGTCGGCGCCTAGACACGTGATCTAAGATTCTATTGATAGTGTGAATGACCCATTTGGCTTTGCCCTGGCCTTGGCATCCGTCCCCACCCATTCATAACTCTCAGGACTATCCCCAGAAGGGACATCAACATAATCCTCCGAGTTCACCAGCTTGCCAACAGGTGGCCCTCGTACGAAAAGATCTCCACTTGGATCTCCACCCTTCTCCACAACATCATCCAAAACACCCATCAGCTTCACTTCGACATTGACTCCTGGGGGTCCAGTGGGCACTACAGCCTTTGACGTAGTTTCATCCGTAGTTATATAGAAATCTTGTAAATCGAGAGCATGTGATGCAAGTACAGGGGCTGCAACCAACGGATGCGTAAATGCGTTCACAAACAGCACAGACAGCGCTATCCGTGCTGACGTCAGGATATTTGCATCTAGATGTCCTAAACACTCAATCAACTATCTAGTTAGCAAATGAAGAAACGTTGACATACCGCCACTGACGACAACTGCCCTTAAAGTTGCTGCGCTATCCCCGATGACTCGCGCTCGTGCACCATCAAACACCAGTCGGTCCCACAAACTCTGATTGGTGATAAATCCATCCGCAACACCTGCCACCTTGTGACGCCACGCAAAAGCGTGAAGGAGCCATGACTTTTTTGCCTCGAAGATTATGCCAGACACGATGGAAGTCAAGTGTCCTGGTTTGATAAACATGACTGTTGGAGATGGTATGGGATATTTTCGAGACGCGATCACTTCCGCATTCTCCACTTTGACATCAACTAAAAAAGCAGGTTAAGCGTGTCATTGCAGAATGCGTTTTCAAGCATGCTTACGTTCGTCGGCGTGATATAGTTCTGACCCAGGGATAGAGGCAAAACTGGTTCCTTCATATATAGCCGTGTATGCGATCGCTCGTCCGTAAGCCGTATTCATAGAATGTGCAGAGACAATGGTATCCAAAGGTGAAAATGCATGTGACAAAGGAAGAAGCGCGCGCACAGCGGTGACGCCAGCGGTGATATTCTCGTGGGTCAATTGGACGCCTTGCAGATGGCCGGAGGTGGTTTGGTAGAAAGAGACGGTGAGTACGTCACTGGGTTCTTGATAATAGAAAACGTCAGTGATTCGAACGTAGTGATGTGAACAAGGACACGGACTTGGCAGTGGGCTCAGAATCTTCTCGACTTTAACACCTTCCCTTTCAAGGTCCACAAACCTCAAAATCTTGATGTTGCTGGCAACACTTGACATTGCTTGTGCAGATGGCTCACCGACAACGACGATGATATGTTCAGTAGTGCGCTTTTCAGTTTCATAGATTAATTCCAAAAGTTGAGGAAGGAAGAAAGCATGGGTGACGATAGCTGAGGGAGCATAAGATGCCAGAACGGGTGAGACCAAAGCAACAGAAGACAGCGTTAAGGAAGTGATAGAATGAGATGCCAGGGCAAGGTCGGTGACAATGAACTCTGAGAAATCAAATGAAATAGAGAGCGAAGACAGAGATCAGTTGACTTACCCAGGCAGTCATTTAATAAGACAAGAACATTCGACTTTTGTGTTTGGAGACGAGCAAGACGTAGTAGACCTGTGCCGAACGCAGCAGCACGGTCTTGTAGATGAGTATTGGTTAACTTAATAAAAGTTTATAATTAGCAACGATCATGATTTATCCAATGACTTTACTTTACTTTAGTAGACCAAAGGGTGCGTGGTGCTTCAATCTCAGGCCTGACAAAGTCGGCTAGGATATGAACCTCTTTGCCTGGTCTGAGTGGAAACTGAGAAGTGGAGACAGTGAGATACTACGAGTATAAATGAGATGAGAACGAACCCGACCCATTAGACCAGTACCATAGTTCCTATAAATGGCGCTTTCACCTGGGTTGCGTGCGCGGCCAACATCGCTCTGTCTTCCTAGTAGTATTGGATGGACAAGAGGTTGGGGTTTGTAGAGGTTGTTTACAAGGAATACAGTAGCAGCAATGAGAGAGAGCAAGACAGTCAAGTCATCTGTGAGGAGGTAGTCGGAAGGCATGGAGGCTAAGTCCAAGAAAATTCTGACACCAAATTCGGTCAGGGAAAGTTCCGACAACTCAAAAGTTGCTTCCCGTAGCTGCTCACACGTTATCGTCATCTTTTCTCCGTCATCACATCCATCCCCTCTCTCATTTCAGGTCCGTGCGCGACTCCCTTCCACGTGATGAACCTTGGACTCCCTAACTCCCTTCTCCCGCTCCTCCCTCCTCAATGCCTACAACAGCCAAGAAATCAACCACGAAAGCCCCCTCAAAGGCCAATAATGCTGCTGACAAGTCTCATACGGCCACTCATCCAACCTGGGTAGACATGATCAAGGTCGGTCGTCAATTCATCCTCTCATGACTCGTCTTGTCTGATCACCACCTTTTACCAGGAATGTATTGTAGACAATCCCGGCGATGCAAGAGCTGGTGTTTCTCGTCCGATGATAAAAAAGGTACGCCCTGATGTCTGCCTTGACATGTTCTTCCTAACATCCACTCTATAGTTTGTCGAAAACAAGTACCATGTCGACTTGAATTCTGCGTCGGCCGCTGGTCAACTCAACCGCGCAATCGCCTCTGGAAGCGAGAAGGGCATCTTCCTCCTTCCCAAAGGTCCGCTGGGTCCAACACTTTATTAATTATTCAACTCACAGATCATGTACCAGGTCCCTCGGGCAAAGTCAAACTCGCTACCAAAGAAGTAAGCTACCCATCTTCTATTCTCTCTTTCACTCTTATCAACAATTTTTGTCTCTCAATCCAGAACACAAAGCCTGCTGCCAAGAAACTCTCTACTACGAAGGCTGCGACCACCAAGGCGAAAGCCTCTACCGCCAAAGTCCCCGCCAAAAAACCCGTGGTCAGAGTCACTGCTCGTCCTCCAGCTAAACCTAAAGCTTTGACTACGAAAGCAAAGACAGTCAAGCCTACAACTGTCAAGAAGTCTACTACTGCTCCCAAAAGAACTCCTGTCAAGAGGGCTGCTGCCATTACAAAGAAGACCACTGCCGCTAAGAAGTCAGTCACAACAAAGAAAACAACTGCGAAGAGGGGCGCTGCCAAGAGGGTAACTTTTTCCCCTCGTATTATAGGCTATTTGGCTTATTATGTCCGTTCTTTTAGGCTGTGATTGGGCAAGCCAAAAAGCCAGTGTCGAAGCCCAAGCCCAAGCCAACTACTACGGCAAAGACCAAGCCTGCTTCCAAAGTCAAGGCTAAAGTGTTATCAAAGACTACTAAGCCCGTTTCGAAGACTAAGCCTGCCTCAAAGGCCGCAGCTTAAGTCAATTTTCATTGGTATTGGTCACTATGTTTTTTTCGGCACTTCGGACAACACTTGAAAGCTTGACTGTTTATGTATTTTTCTTGAGAAAAATTGTATTGGTATCCCGATTTTATATGTAGGTTTCAGTATCTGTACTCTATCTTTTTTTGGCCTTTTTGTATGTACATATACTAAGTACGCGATGTACAAATAAATATGCCTTGACCAACGACGATGCAGTCATCTGATTCAAGGATGCAAATCCAGGATATCCTTGAACAGCTGCGTGCACAAGTTGCCGATCTGCAAATTCTGCTGAACCTACTTACCAGTCCTCTCGAATCCCTTGGGCTATTACCACCGCAATTTAGACGCCACAGCAACCAATCCCTTCTTCCTGGTACTCTAAACATCAAAAAACACATCCCACAGCTGCAACGCGTTCTTCTTCAAAATATCGTTCCAACGTGGGACATCCTTCTAGCAGAAAACAACGCCACCTCACTGTTAGACCAATATTTCTGTCCCGACAGTTTTTCAAATGCTTTGCCTGCTGCTGGAGAGATCGCGATATTGGCCTATTCAACTTTGGTCTCCTCCCAGATGACGGAATACGCATTGCGTTTGCTTGAGCGTCTTTCAGTGGAATATCCCGTGGATCGTTTACATACAGCCGCTTTTGCTCGTGCAGACCTCGACAAAGCTGCCAAGGACGTTGGATGGGAAGACTGCGTTCGGGACCTCTGTATGGTTCCAGCTAAAGTTGCGAATTCTCTGGGTGTTACGGGAGATATCCCACTAGGTCTGGAGAATGGAGTTTATTTCAATAATCTCAGTGTGCGCTGTGAACAGTTGATATGTACGTTGTCTGGAAAGTCATCCAAAGGTATGTTAAATACGCAATTATTTATTATCTCCTTGTCCTCGTTCATCCTATCGCTTCTGAAGATATGATACCTTCCATCACCTATCTACTAACCAAACTCGTGAATGTTGGCATATTTCCTCCAAGTTTACCCATTGCTCGCTCCCAGCCCTCATTTTTCCACACATCTCTACCTTCCATCCGTCGGCGGCTTAAATCAAACAACTCAAAGCCTTACTCTGACTACTGGTCCGCCCTTATCCTCGCCATCCCTTCTAGCCACACACTCCAATCTATCCTGACCTCAGTCTTTGCGTCTCTCCTTGTCATTGAACCCCCTACAGACACGGCCCCTGCTAGTCGAACACGCGTCAAACAGGAGGCGTCTCTTCTGAACAGCTTGATTGGATCGATCACACCAGACAAACCTGAATTATGGGAGATTGGGACTAGCTTAGTTACAAGCCGAGACTGGGCTGAATCCCATGCACGTGTATTTGTATGTTGGTTATCTGGAGGCTCGCAGAGCACAAAAGTCAGTCTGAAAGGTAGCCTTTTTCCTATTTTTGCGATCTCAGGCAGGTACCTACCAACAAATTCCTTCTAGTCCTCGATGCCTTCCTTGAAAATATTCTCGACATCTGGTCATCTCCCGAACACGTCAAGCATTCATTATTTTCTCGACACCACTGTGAGCTTCTCTAGACCCCACTGCTATATATGTCAGGAAAAGGCTCTAATTTATCAAGGTAGTCACAACATGTTTATTCCTCATCACAATCTCCTATTTCCCTCCACCTTCAGAAAGCGTCCAATCTCTCGCTTCGGCTCCAAATTTTATCAAAGGTATTGGACTCTACATCTCGCATCTAGACAACTCGGTCCGTCGTTGTGGCATGCTTGCAGCGGAGGTCATTGCGGAGCTTTGTAACAAGAAATTAAATTTTGGTGATTGGGACGGAGACGATTCTGGGAAACCCCGGTGTCGGGATTTAAGGCAACTATTGAAAGCGAGGGACGTTGATGCGAATGTTAACTATCAAGACGGCGAAGAAGCATTTATAATGGTTGAAGAAGTGTCTACGCCTCTCGTTAGCAAGCTCGCGAGCGCAGGTGGTGATAGCCAGAAGGCCACGTTCGTGCCGAAACCAGATGGTTACGATTCAGATGACTCTATGACAGGCTACGCATCGCCACCATCGTCTCGTTCCAGCTCTCCTTCCCCCTCGGAGCTCGCTGAAATTGAGAAAGATCCTACTCTCAATGTCGGCGTCAAAAAGGTACCACGCCCAGTGTACCTTGCTCAACTCGGCGACTTTTTCCGCGGCACTGGCCCCAAAGTTAATGCAAACGATCCTCACGAGGCTGATAAGATCGAGATGGCCCTTAATACTGCAGAAGAATTGATCAGGAAAAAGAGAGAGTATGGCACGGAACTAGGTAGGACACAGTGGCGTTGCTACCCTGTAGCAGTCAGCTGAATTTGTAAATGTCAAAATCAGATGAAAACGCCGTCAATTTAGTTTATGCTCTTCTTTCCCTCCACGATAACTTTGATTTGGAAGGCTTCGCCGAAAAAAGACAGGCTGCCTTGAATGCTTTGATTTCTGGAGCACCTAGGAAGGCCACACAGTACGTCCGCAGTTTTCCTTTTTGGGATGGAATGCCTCAGACCTTGTCTTCAGTGCTCTCATCGAAGAATTTTTCAAAAATCAATATTCAACGGATCAACGGTTTGTTGCACTGAATGCATTAGCAACTGGGGCGAGGGAACTTGCTTCTTTACCTATACCGGCTTCCAAAGTCGCTAGTGAGCGTACATCATTCGCAAGCAAGATGCTGCCTACTCCTCTTCACTGCAAATACCTATCGGCCCAAAAATCAGACACCCAACTTGTCCCTCTCTTGATGGACCAAATCAGTCGGCAGGCTCTTAATAACGAACAACCAGACAAAAACCAATTTCCTGAAATCATACGCGAGAGACGGCTACGCTTACAAAAGCCTCATGGCATCACCAAAGTGTCTCCTTCAGATCCTCTCTTGCAACTTCAAAAACCTCTTCAAACTCTAACTACCAAATTCATCGACGTGGCTGCTGAATTTTTCATCATGCCGTTCATTAATCGATTTTGGCTATTTTTGAGGGACGAACAGACGAGAGAAGAACGCACTGCACACAATGAAGGTCGAGGACGGTATTACGGTGCAGGTACTGGACTCATCTTGAATCCACTTGTCCTTTCTCATGTCATGAGGACCCTCGGTATACTTGTCAACGCTTCCCAAAATGCGCCTGAATGGTTGGCCGTAATCGCGCCAGAGTCCTTGGAACTTGCTATAACAATCGGTACACGCCCTATCTCGCATACGGCATCATCAGGCGACCTCGAAGATGGAGAAGAAGCACGGCAAGAAAGAGAGGCTTCAGTTCTCACATCGGCTTTGGAGCTTGCCTTGGTAGTTCTCAATAGCTCAATGGAAATTGACGGAGGGAAGATACTGAGTCTCGAACACACTACGCTCATACTTGGTGTCAGTGAATGGGCAACCAAAGTTTTCAGTGGCCTAGAAAAGGGAATAAAAGTTCAAGGAGGCGGTGGTTTGCATGAGATGAAGCTGGGCAGAGCTGCAGCTGGGATTGTACTTAAAAGTGATGAACTCAGATCGAGGTGGGGTAGGTCAATGCTGGACACGAGATAATTGTAGCTTCCTTAAACGAAGGCTATATGTAATAATAACGACTAGCGTAACTCTGAACCTTGATCCAAGCATCATCAAGAACTTGAACAACTTCTTCCGCTATGCATTCTATTGGTTATTCCGGGAGGTCTTCCTAAAACACGATATGAAACTCACGGAGAGGTCCCTTTTCCAGATCAACCAGGTTCTACAGGTTGCTTTAGCAAGTTCGAACCTATGTCTGAAGAGAAAACACAAACTTGTTCAATGTGGTTCAACCTGGAAGCACCAATCAGGATTGAATCGCCAAATTCTCGTTTCAATAAACTGTGATGTGTCACCCAACGAAGGGCAATTTCGGTTAGAGTGAGATTGAACTTTTCAGCAACCGTTCGAATTGATTCTAAAGCCTCGAAATAGGGCTCCTTCCAGTACCTGTTGATATTTTTTTCGGTCAAAGGATTGTAGTGTGGTTTGGTCGGGTATACTGATATCAAACCTGTTACGATATCTCTAAATTGATGAATGAAGGAGTGTTTTGAGCGTAGAGAGAAGATTGAGCCCCACCTGTCCCTGAACTCGACTGGGGTCAAAGCGAGAACCCTCTTCAGGAATGTTATCCAAGGATATGTAACGGCCAGTAAAGAAACCGCCTCCCACTCAATCCACTGTTATCAGCAGCAACCTTCAAAAAACTGATTGTATAGTATGCTTACAAGGGTTGAACTCATAAAAACTGATCCCAAATTTCCGCAGGCAAGGGAGAAGTTCTGGCTCAACAGCTCGATGAATGGCATTGTAGATACCTTGGTACGCGGTCGGCTGAATGTAGTTATTTTCTCTACATATTCCAACGATCTCGGCCACTTCCCAACTATTCTCAAGCAAAAATATGGATGTTAATGTCAATAAATTTGATTTGTGGGTGCTTTGGTACTGACGCAGCATAATTGCTAATACCAAATCTCTTGAAGTATCCTTCCTTGTAAAGGTCATTGACGGCTTTCAACGTAACCTCGTATGGCACTGTGTGGTCAGGAGCGTGAAGATACCACATGTCCAGAGTTCTAAATCACTGAATTATTCACGGAAGACAATCGTCGAGCTTTAATGGCTGACTTAACGTTCAGGGCCTTCAAAGAGCGCAGCAGATGTTTTCGCAGGTCCTAATTAACATGTTTCAATGGATCTTGTAAAATCGGATTTCATCTGGCCTATGCGAACCTCAGCGTCATGGGTAATGGGCTCAGGGGGATCCTGTTGATCACAGCAGTCAGAAATGCCAGAAACATGCCGGAGATACTTGTATACACCTTGATTGGACATAATTTAGTCTGCAGCTTTAAACCCTTCGATGCCAGATCAATTTTGCCCAGGTATTCCTCACTTGTCCCGCCAGCGTATATACGTGCGGTATCGATCTAACGGAGTTCCCTGTCAATTATGGTCTACTGGTAGAAGGCCAAGACAAAGGCAAACCTCTGTATGACCATGAGACCTGAACGCATCCAAAATTGCTTCCACTTCTTTGATATCATGGACACGAGCACCGTCCTCGCCTGGTTCTCCAAAAGTCATCGCACCCTTTCAGAGTAAATAAATAACGAACAGCAGTAGTTTAAATTAAAGAGATCCTATACCATCACCACATTCAAGGGGCTGATTTGAGTAGTGCTTGATAACATATTGACGATATGTGTAAAAGCAGCAGATCCAGTCCCAAATGGGGCCTCTTATATATGCCCTTATAGACAGCGCCTGTTTCCGGAGTCCACATGGGGCACAAGTGTCAGAGGGCGACAGCTCGGAAGTGGAAAAACTATATTTGATAATGGCTTTGACTAGTGAAGTGGTAATCAGAAACTAAAAGCAGTGAAAAGTCACCGATTGATCTAGTAGCTCATGGTAGCGTACGAGACGCTGACCATCAATCGAAGGTTCGAAGCCTACCAAAAAAGCCGTGAGAGGGCGATTCGACGGATCCAAATTTGAAATCCTGCCGTAGAGTTCTCGCTAACCTTAGTCATGGTACAATTCATGCCAGGCAGAGCTTAGGTGTGCTTCTTCACCCATTGCAAGAATGCTAGAGGATGCGATGGCAAGGGTCAGAAGCGCGGGTTTATATCCCAAAAAAAGGAAGACATCTGGAATTTGGAAACCGATCGGATTCTAAGTATCGAAAGCCCTAACCCCAACGGAACATACAATCGAACGCCTCTTAACCCATACTCCTCGGTGGACTGAGGGGTTATCAATTTATTGGAGGTTATGTTATGGGTCATGAGAGGCAATCTTTGGTGCAAAATGACGATTTGGTAGCCCCAAAAAGCTATGGGTTATGGGCCACTATGGTTACGAGAGGTATGGGTTTAGAGGGGTTCAACTGAGATTTAGTAAAAACCTTCTTTAACGGCACGCCGACTATGATTATGTGTTGAAACATAGGCCAAAGGCCATCAACGGGAATTCCAGCCGGATGCGCTATCACGGATGTCAGATCACAGAGAAGGGGTATTACAGTCGAACCCCTCATAACGCATACCCCTCGGTGGACGGCCCAGGGTATGCGTTATGAGGGGTTATTGGAGAGGTATGCTAAAAATAGACTCGAAAAATCGTGGAGTTACTGATAGTTTTTCTTTCTCCTTAGGTACTTTGGTTTCCTTCTCATGTTCCGAACCTTTCAAAATATGTCAGAGAGGTTGGGTCCACAAAAAAAAAATCACCAAAAAATGTACGTTTCCGCTTTTCCCCTGCAACCTTGGCTAAATCACCTGCCCACTCTCTCAGCTTCTTGACAATTGCCTTCCCAGGTTCGTCTAACCCCTCAACCCCACACTCGTAGTCTGAGGCGGCTTCCGGGTCTCGATGACGCGTTGTTCGTCAACAGTGTTTGCTTCGTGGTCAAGCCAATACTCGTCTGAGGGTGAGATGCTTTCCTTCCGAGCAAGCTTTGCATTCAGTTCATCCTTGCGAACTTTGAAACTTTGTGTAATTTTAGAAAGACCTTTCTTGAGCACATCAAGTGGTTTTAGAGTCATAGGACTAATGTTTTTTCGGTGACAACCACTTTTTGAGCTGCCCGCCGCCTCCGGTGGCGCATCACTGTGATGGGCCCAATGGTAAACTAATTACATGACCAGGACTATGTCTAATATAGTAGGTATATCTATGTGTTTTGCCCACCGAGGGGTATGTGTTATGCGTTACTGCGGACCTATGCGTTATGCTATGCAATTCCCCGCCCACCGACTTGGTGGACGGATGGAGCTATGCGTTACAAGAGGTTATGCGTTATCAGAGGTATGTGTTAAGAGGGGTTCGACTGTAGTAACAAACTAACAATGGTTGACTAATTTTGTAACATACATAGTTAGTACAGTAGAACCTGTCATAATTCATACCTGTGAAAACCCATAAACTGTTATATCCCATAGCTCGGCTTGTCCACTGACTTGGTGGGCGGGGAAATGCATACCATAACCCATGGAACTGCCATAACTGTCATGGTCCATGCTCGGTCACATTCTTTCCGAAGAACAATCAAAGGATGGCTCCGACGGAGTCTCCAATGATGGCCGTCTCACCATTGTTCAGTGCCACTGTTACCACCAGCCATGTTAGGGCAACTGCGGACGACTAGCAGGGGATCCTAAACATATATATAAACATAAAATATGACAGGAAAGCGCACCTAGCAGGGGATCCTAAAAGAAAAGGATAAAGCCCTGCTAAGGTGGGATGCATGTCTATATACCAAAAATCGGAGTGGAAATAATAAAATGATGAAAAATAATGAAATGATG
>Ga0193743_1000233_pt1 | contig 44573 bp, 46 predicted proteins | sample L2c2metaG_FD_143038 | JGI IMG/M metagenome (GOLD analysis project Ga0193743, IMG submission 143038) | Soil microbial communities from a riparian zone of the East river system, Colorado, United States - L2c2 | ecosystem: Environmental > Terrestrial > Soil > Riparian zone | place: USA: East River... | reverse complement strand
CCTTCGTATTCGGTAAACTGTGCGCGTAAAAGCTGGCTACTATGATTAATGAATACATGTGTGCCAGGCGAAAACCTGGGCAGAAAAAAGACCTTTATGATTGGAGTCGTCATCATGTCGATTGGGGCAGTTTTACAAGCCTGTGCTTTCTCTGTTCCACAAATGATTGTGGCCCGGCTTATAACAGGTGTGTTTATTGATGGTTTCTCGATTTATTCGTAGTGATCTCAACTTTGAACTCAATTCCAGGGGTTGGAAATGGGTTAGTACCGCCGTCAAATAAATTCTTTCCATGTCAATGACACGCTCTTATATTCCAAAGTATCAACACTGCTACTGCGCCAATATGGCAAAGCGAAACATCCAAACCTGCTTGGAGAGGAAAACTGGTTATATTCGAAATGATGTATGCACCCATCAGTCATGGAAATATATTACTAATGTCCTTTGAAGTATGAATATCGCCGGTTTTTCGCTCAGTAATTGGATGACCTATGGGTTCAGCTTTGCACATGGGAGTATCGCCTGGAGATTCCCAATCGCCTTCCAGTTGCTTTTCTCTGCTGTACTACTTTTAACTATACCTTGGCTACCGGAGAGTCCTCGGTGGTTACTTGCTCATGGATATACAGAGCAGGGCGTCAGCATACTGGCTGCCTTAGAAGGGCCTCATGCCACTCCAAAAGACGATAATATTATAAATCAGAGGAATGCGATTTTAGAAGCGGTAAGGATCGAACAGGAGACTGCACCAACCTGGCGAGATATCATGAGAGGCAACACAGGTGATACGGGTATGATTCAACGATTAATCCTCGGGGCAGGTAATGAACAATTCATCGACTTCCTTATCTTGTAACGAACTAAAAGAATATCCTACAGGGACTCAGTGGATGCAACAGCTGGTGGGCATTAACGTTACCAGCTACTAGTGAGGTTCACTGCATCCTGACCACTCTTCTTGCCTGACTGACACGGATGTTTGAGTCTGCCTTTGGTCCTACAGAATTCTGTCGGCCTATCAAACAATCTATCACGTCTACTGGCTGGATGTAATTCAATTTCTTACCTCCTTTTCTCATTTGCCGGCCTTCACCTCATCGAGAAAGCCGGACGACGCAAATTGATGATGTGGGGAGCTGCCGGCCAATGTATCTGCTACATCTTCATCTCAGGACTCCTTTCCCAATCCAACGACCCTAAAAATGGTCCACAATACGGTGCTGGAGCGACTGCTTTCTTTTTCCTTTACTACGTTTTCTTCGGAATTTGCTGGCAGGTGAGTTTTTTTTTCGCTTTTCGCACCGTTCTCTTTTTTTTTTTTTTTTGGGAAACGATTTCAAAAAAAAACTTAGCGTGAACCTTTTAGGGTGTTCCGTGGTTGTACCCGACTGAAATTAACAGTTTGGCGATGCGTACCAAGGGTGCAGCCCTAGGTACAGCCTCAAATTGGTGAGTTTTGTTATGTACCTGGTTTTTACATCTCACACTCATCTTGTCTGAATGGAGGATATCCAACTACATCGTAGTACAAATAACTCCCATGGGTATAGCCAGCTTGGGCTGGCGTTTTTATTTGATCTGGGTAGCCTTCAATGCCATCTTTGTTCCTGTACGTTTTTTCTTTTTCTTTCTTTCTGAACCCCCTTCCCTGGCTGCCCTTTGACTTACTACACTTACGCGTTGTTCCAGCTCATTTGGCTCGTGTATCCCGAAACTGCCAATCGTCCTTTAGAAGACATAGATAAGCTTTACCGGGAAAATGGGTCGATGATTTTCGTATTTCGAAATAAGGAAGCTATCCAAGTCGAGCGCCCACAACGTTTTATTGATGCAGAGCAGGAGCAGATCAATGTGCTGGCGCACCGGCAGGTTGAAGTTGTGAGCGTGAAGGAAGGTGATTGAATTGCCCTATGCAATGTGAATACCTAGAGGACAATCAATTGTACAACTTTGTTTAAAAAAAGTGCAAATCTAAATTATAGAAGCGCTTGAGCAAGATGGCTCGATTCAACAACTCGTGTTACTTCAAAAGTCTTTGTTGATGGGGACATAAGACCTGTTTTTTTGTAGTATGTATGGGTGACTATACGTTGCTGGTAACTTAATAATACGTAGCACTGCCTTGCACTGCGTCGTACTAGTTCCCTTCTTGCCATCAATACCTGCATCACTATTTTGTTTCTGAGCACTACCTGATAGCTCTACTCGATGTGCTTAGTCGGGCTCCATCAGATCCATAGCAGCAGATAGCCTTGAGACGAAACCATCAGGTAGCAGCAGCAAAAAAATATAATACTGTTCCCTTTTCACATATGGCATGTGCAAGTTCATCATCATCAAGTTAAGTCGCCAATGTGTTTAAGATGCAAGGGTTTGTACATCGTGCCCCCAGGTTCGTTTCGCATGTTTCAGTAATGAGATCACAGAGGTAGGTGTCATGCCCTCCATCCTCTTTGCAGCGCCCTTATACGCCATCATTGAAAAAGTCAGAAAGAATGCAAAAAGGTTGTTTGGGTTCCTGTATGACTAACTCACAATGGTTGTCGGCCTGACGACATACAACTTCTCGATGACCTCTGAACTTAAACCAGGAACTGCGGAATAGTCCAATCTAGGATCCAGAAGAAGAGATTCGTCCTCCATAAAGGCGCGTACATCAGCTTCCTGTCGCGACATGTGCATGTCATATTGACCTATAAGAACGTAGGGTCATCAAGATTTTCGAATAAAAAACAGGACTATCCTAGCTGACCATCGATATCAATCCGCGAAAGAGTGATCGGATCAATAGTTGCAAGTTCAGGTATCGCAGTTTTAAGACTAGCCGTGGTAACTCCTGGATGACGCAAAATTTGGAATGCGCTACCAAAAAAAAGGAATTACTTCAGTCAAATATTTGAAGGCGTTGCTACAAAAGTTACTACCTTCGCAGAATACCATCATGTTGTACACAAATGCCATGATTACCCCATCCTTGAGGGCTAAACGAAATGGACTTGAGAAGGGTCTTCGTATCTGCTATAGTGCGTCGGGTGTTTGCAAAAGCCGTCCACCGTTGATCAGAAACGGCTCCAACAGCTCGACCTGTATTTTTCGTTGTTACGATTACAAACCTTCAATAAGAATGATTCAAGTTAACCAACCTTTTTCTGTAAGCCTCAAATCTGCATTATCACTTCGAATACTCATCCGATATTCTGATCGAGAAGTGAACATCCGATCTGATATTTTCTTAAGTTGACTGAAGCCAGGGAAAACACCGAAGAAGACATACAAGGCTCTTCGGCTCCTTTGACTATAAGGTCATCAATCATGACGCCAGTGAAACCATCTGCGCGGGATAGCACAAGGGGCGGACGGTGCAATGCAGCTAGTCCTGCGTTAACCCCCGCCACTATACCTTGCGCAGCAGCCTCTTCGTATCCTGTGGTTCCTGACATAAAAAATTAACGAGGATCAGACAACTTCAGGAGTTACGGAGACATTCATACCATTGATTTGGCCGGCAAGAAAGAGGCCCTGGCGATGGTGAGAACAAAAGTAGTTAACATATCTGACTGGGAAAGCACCTTAACACGTTTTGTTTCCAATGTTGCTAAATTTCAAGATGATCAGATGGGATATGTTTTGGCAAGATCTCGTTCGGGAGACTTACGTCCAAGTTCACGTGGGTCAATGTAGTCATATTCGACGCCATAAGCTGGCCTGACCATTTTGACCTTTTCAAGGCCAGGAATCGTTCTCATCATTGGTTCTTGAACTTCCTCAGGTATACTGCAGGAGATCCCATTAGGATATATCACATCTGAGCAGCCGATATCAGAATATTTGTTGTATCGCTGGAGAAGATTATATATTATATATATTACCTGAATCATATCCCTCGGGCTCCAACCACACATTATGATTGAGCTTCTGATCAAATCTGAGGATCTTGGCTTCGAGAGACGGACAGTAGCGAGGGCCTGAAGGTTACCATACTCAGAATTAGGGAAGGAGGATAAAAAAAAAAGAGATTTATCAGGTTTTACCTTTCCTCGTTTCCTGGATATGGACACTTAGATGCATATTATCCTTGACGATTTTATGAGTTTCAGGTGTCGTGGCTGTCTGAAAGCATGCAAGTTGATTGTGCTTGTAGAGATCGATTAGCAATGGAGTCTAGGAGATGCCAACGGTCTTACCGCGTTGTCCACGCTGTTATTCAAGAAGCTAAATGGTACAGGAATTGAATCACCATCCTGTCGTTGCATACCACTAAAATTGATCGTGTTGCCATCAAGCCGCGCCGGCGTTCCTGTTTGTAAACGTCCCAGCTTAAATCCAGCAGTCTTCAAAGATGCAGATAATCCTGTTGAAGGTCTGTCTCCAAGCCTTCCAGCCGGAAATCGCCTCATCCCTAAAGCCAGGGTCAGGATCTCACAACTCATAATGAAGAACTTGAATACCGATATGGATCTCGCCCGATAGAAATGTTCCAGTGCAGATGACGACTTGGGAGCAAGAAACAACCTCCCCGGAATCTGAGAAGGCTGTATAAGCGAACAAAATTCCAACAATCGCTTGGAATTTACCAAGCAGGACGCCAGATATTTTCCCCAAGGGATTCGGACTGGGTTCTGTATAGTCTAAAACTAGGTCAAATACGCTACCCGCTCGAATATCAAGACCAGGATAGTTATTGAGTATATGCTGCATGTGTCGCTTGTAGAGCTTCCTATCGATTTGTGCCCTGGGGCCCTTTTTAATTCAAGTGGGCATTATGAATAAAAGAAGTTGCGGAGGAATAACTAGACCACACTTACCCAGACTGCAGCACCTTTGGATCGGTTGAGCATATGAAATTGAACACCAGCCTTATCTATTTACATAGTATTAGAATACAGCGCGCTTGGTAACTGCAAACTTCGCGTCACTCACCAGCCACACGGCCTATTAGTCCATCTAACGCGTCCACTTCCCGAACTAAAGTGCCTTTTCCGACGCCTCCAATGGATGGATTACAAGAGAGTTCTCCTATTGTATCCAGTTTTTGCGTCAACAAAAGTGTTCGAGCACTCGTTCGCGCTGCACCAGCAGCAGCTTCACAGCCAGCATGACCACCGCCAATGATACAAACTATATTGGTTTTGCACTGGACTAAGCATACAGATCATATTGCGTAGGATGGAGCGGCCCACCGTCGTATTTCAATGGATCCGAAGTAGATGAGTATAGTCTCGACAAGGCACGTCGTATGCAGGTTGTATGCGGTCTACTGAGCATGTATCTGAAGAAATGTGGTTACTTTTATGTAACGAAAACCTTTGCGTAATTATGTAAATTGGTCATCCCTCTACCATTCATAGGTATCCCTCTGTTCAGATATCAAGGAAGCAAAACTTGGAAAACTTCCGTAAAGTTCAAACTCCTCTTCTCATGATTCAAGACCCAACTGGAATTTACACGACATATTTAAATAGGATTAACTTAGACAAGGACAGGAGGAGAAAAGAACAGACCATTGCATTCATATCCGTAAAAATCAGTTGACCACCTCTTTCCTGTTACTTCTAGCTTTCTCAATGGCGAATTTTCCCTAGAACCAATCTTCTTGTCAGCAGAAAAGAGGACAGATCCAGTGTAACCAAAAAAAAGAAAAACAGAGTTAACTCCCTGCCTCAGACTTGCTGATGGGTTTCCCAAGATACCCTGCCTCAGAGTAATCTTCTTGTGAATGTGATACATGATACTATCACCACCCCAAGGGCCCAACCATTGGCCAGGCCTCTTCAAAGTGGCCACTTCAACATTCTTGCTCAATTTTGACTCAAATCACACCAAGCTTCATACATAGCATCTAGTACATAGCATCAATAGTTTCCATGCATTTGGAATTGAGAGTCTGGCACTGACACAAGTTGGTGTTAGCAACTGTACAAATGAGCTCAGCAGAAAATATATACTAAGCTCTGCTGTAATTTCTTTGTTTCCAATATACCTAAAAAAAATAGAGAGGCTTGAGTCAAATTCTATCCAGACCTTCACTTACAATTCTGTAGTAAGAATAACTTATTTCTGTCATAGGAGGTGGAAGATGAAGAAATAGAATACATTGCCTTACATCTTAGTAATCAAAATTTATAAATATGAGGGTCAAAAGTCATATCAACATAGAAATGAGGAAGTGATTGAAAAAGGTAAAATGAAAGAATGAATGCATATGTTCTAAATGATTCCTTACAGGTTTCCTATGTTTCTGAGGGTGTCTGAATGTTCTGCACTAAGCAGCTTCTTCATCATGTCCATGACTTGAACCTGTAGCTGCTCTGAATCATTCCACCTTCCCTGATTAGAGTATGTGCTTGCTAGATTTCCCATGCTCCTGAGGGTGTCTGGATGTTCTGCACCAAGCAGTTTCTTTGTCATGTTCATGACTTGAACCTGTAGCTTCTCTGCATCATTCCACCTTCCCTGATAAAAGTATGTGCTTGCTAGATTTTCCATGCTCATGAGAGTGGCTGGATGTTTTTTACCAAGCAGCTTCTTTGTCATGTCCATGACTTGAACCTGTAGCTGCTCTGCATCATTCCACCTTCCTTGATTAAAGTATGTGCTTGCTAGGTTTCCCATGCTCCTGAGGGTACCTGGATGTTCTACATCAAGCAGCTTCTTCCTCATGTCCATAACTTGAACCTGTAGCTTCTCTGCATCATTCCACCTTCCCTGATTAGAGTATGTGCTTGCAAGATTTTCCATGCTCATGAGGGTGTCTGGATGTTCTGCACCAAGCAGATTATTTGTCATGTTCATGACTTGAACCTGTAGCTCCTCTGCATCATTCCACCTTCCCTGATAAGAGTATGTGTTTGCTAGGTTTCCTATGCTCCTGAGGGTGCTTGGATGTTCTGCACCAAGCAATTTCTTATTCATGTCCATGGCTTGAACTTGTAGCTCCTCTGTATCATTCCACCTTCCCTGATTAAAGTATGTGATTGCTAGATTTGCCATGCTCATGAGGGTGTCTGGATGTTCTGCACCAAGCAGCTTCTTCATCATACCCATAACTTGAACCTGTAGCTTTTCTGCATCATCCCACCTTCTCTGATTAGAGTATGTGCTTGCTAGGTTTGCCATGCTCCTGAGAGTGTCTGGATGTTCTGCACCAAACAACTTCTTCATCATGTCCATGACTTGAGCCTGTAGCTTCTCTGCATCATTCCATCTTCCCTGATTAGAGTATATGTTTCCTAGATTTCCCATGCTCCTGAGGGTGTCTGGATGTTCTGCACCAAGCAACTTCTTCCTCATGTCCATGACTTGAGCCTGCAGCTCCCCTGCACCACTCCACCTCCCCTGATCAGAGTATGTGCTTGCTAGATCTGCCATGCTCATGAGGGTGTCTGGATGTTCTGCACCAAAGAGCTTCTTCATCATATCCATAACTTGAACCTGTAGCTGCTCTGCATCATTCCACCTTCCCTGATTAGAGTATGTGTTTGCTAGATTTCCCATGCTTCTGAGAGTGTCTGGATGTTCTGCACCAAGCAGCTTCTTCCTCATGTCTATGACTTTAACCTGTAACTGCTCTGCATCATTCCACCTTCCCTGATTAGAGTATGTGCTTGCTAGGTTTCCTATGCTCCTGAGGGTGCCTGGATGTTCTGCACCAAGCAGCTTCTTCTTCATGTCTATGGCTTGAACCTGTAGCTTCTCTGCATCATTCCACCTTCCCTGATTAGAGTATGTGCTTGCTAGGTTTCCCATGCTCCTGAGGGTGTCTGGATGTTCTGCACCAAGCAGCTTCTTCATCATACCCATAACTCGAACCTGTAGCTTTTCTGCATCATTCCACTTTCCCTGATTAGAGTATGTTTCTGCTAGGTTTGCTATGCTCCTAAGGGTGTCTGGATGTTTTGCACCAAGCAGCTTCTTCCTCATATCCATTACCTGAACCTGTAGCTGCTCTGCATTGTTCCAGTCTCCATTCTCCTCCATTACTAGTGCAAAATTGCTGTATTTATCATCATAATACTGTTTGATAAGTCCCATCTGGTGTCCATGCAACTCATTTGCCTTGATGTGTTGAAAAATCAACTGTCGGAATGTGTAATCCTGGCTTTTAAGTCTTCCTGGAATTGCACAGGATAAAATTATGCTTCCTATCTCATACATTCTTTGTTGCTCAGCTGTTGACATTTGCTCCTGACTCCAGCAGTGCACCAGGGGGTGAACAGAAAATATTTCAGATTTTTGTCCTCTTTTTATCAGGGAGAAGGAGAGAAGAACACCAACCCCTTGTCCAAAGATGAAATCATCCCAGTGACCATCATTGTCCAAAGCAAGCAGAGTATGATCCAGGAAAGTCATTGCCTGGGGTAGCTTTTCAGATAACTCTTGATCAACATGTTTCCTGGACCCTTCAGCAGCAGATCGGAATATGTCTGCAGAAATATTACTATGATGATAGAAAGCACATATTTGAAGAATCAGGATTGCAGCCTGGGCTGCTTGTGCATTTCCAGTAGTGGATTGTCCAGTGGCTCTCTTTTCGATTTCTTTGAAAGAAAGGTCCCAAGTCCCATACACTGTTTTATCATAATTTGATGCTCCTCTGAATGTAGCATCCAACATAAGAGTCTGATGATGTAAGGAGAATTGTCTCAGATACTGATTGATACCACAATTCCCAGCTTCAATAAAAGCACCAGCATGATTGACAGCAAGGGGAATGCAACCAAGTTCAGAGACAATCTCTCTAGCAGCTGCTAGATGCTCAGCTGCTAATGGATCCAAACAACTAGACTTGAGAAGTAGAGTTATAGCATCTGACTCCTCCATTTCATTGATCTCAATGCAGTTCTCAAATGATACAATCCTTCCCATGGATCGGTTCCGACTAGTAATCAGGATGTTACCTCTATCACCTTGGGGAAAGAACTTGGCCACCATCTCAGGAGGAGGACCATCAGCATTATCAAATACAATCAACCATTCCTCTTGGATACAAGATATCCACTGGAGAGCAGATTCAACTGAGCCATCCACACCAGAAGTTTGTGCAGCAGGAATGCTGGATATGCCCTTGAGAGACATTGTAATGCTCCCCTCAGAGGAGGCATCAACCCAAAACACATGTGAAAACCTAGAGCAAGAAATGAATCCAAGTGATATAATTGGCAATGTGAAAACATTTACCAGTCAGACATTTCTTCTGTGAACTTGAGACAGATCTGGGTCTTTCCAATCCCTCCCATTCCCCAGAGAAGACAAGAGCACCTTGACATCAGTTTACTATTAGCATGATGAACAAAAATCTTCCTAAGTTTGTCGAGTGCATCTTCCCGTCCAGTAAACAATGAACTGGAGTTTGGTTTTTGAGTTACAGGGAGTTTCATCTGCCTTTCGCCAGTATTGGCTGGGAGAATGTTACTGATCTATTAAATAAAATATGCATAATTAATGCTAGATCGTTTATACAACCTACGGGAAAGACTTACAAAAGTGCCACCAGAGACAAGTGTATTCTGGGCATTTGAAAAGAAACCTGAGCTAGAATGCTGAGTCTGCCATCATCAACAAAAGCCGATGAAAGATGGTGGAAACAACTGACCGAGGAATATGCATCTACAGGACCAAGATCAAAAGCAGAAACTGAATCGGAGACATCATGGGCGGTCTGATCGACGAATGATCAAGTAACTACGACAATATGATGGGCTAAGTTGAACACTCACAGTAACGCCAGTGGTTTGATTAACTTTAAGGCTTGCAGTCGAACTAGCGGAAACGGATGGCATGAGATAAGCGGTGCTTGGTATGATTGTCGACGTCGAAGTTGCTGGTTCAGGTGAACAAAAGGTGATGGTCGGATTCTTGGACTTGCCAAAATTCTTGCCAAAATTCTTAAAAAGGCGCTTCATATCGTTGGACAGTGGTTTCTGGTGCTCACTGGGCGGAAGTGGATGAGAGACAAGAAAGACGCTCTTGATTATATAAGCGGGAGTCGGGTCCTTGCAAATCACCCTAATACCTACGGATCGTACAGCCTCTCCCAGCTGTTCTCTACGTCTCTTCGTCAGTAGAGGGTTGCTGCACACCAGATTTCGCTTACCTCACAAACGGGTGAATCGACCGTTGCACTGCCGAATATCAATTCCACCAATACTGGGGCCCCTCATTTGTCCATCCTCTTATGGATTCTCGGGATGAACATGCTTGCATCAAGACTGAGGTTCGACGCTAGATGCATCGCGAAAAGGACGTTGATTTTCGACTGCATTGATATCTGACGATGCCAGGATATGTACGTGCGTGCTGCTAGTGAGGTTCAAAGGTTAGTTTGCTTCTGAAGAATGGTCGTTTTCGACTGGCCGTATGGATCCAAGCCTTCAGCTTTACGTATTCTGGTCGAGTGCTTTCCCTGTCCGGTCGGAGGTGAAGGCGTCGGTGTAAAAGGCATAGTGTACTTGAGGTTGTGTTCAAAGGTTTGTTTTTGAATCTGATGGTATATAATCAGGAATGACATGAATTCACGTTCACCTTTATATAGCGCTGCATCACCAACGTCATTTTTCATACCAGTCGTCATCACCTTCAGACAACCAAAGCTACGAGTTAGGATCTAGGTCAAATCATCTTTAGCTTCTCATCTCAGATGATCTTATTAACAGCCTTGCGCCACTACCAGTGTTACCACTTCCTGTTCATTCACTGGCATCAACATCAATACCAGCTACGTATGTATCTGGTGCAGCCCAAGACCTCTCGTCTCCCAAGTGGTAGTCATATTGGTGTTACCGGTTTCGGGGGTAGCACATTGAATTTTCGTGTTATAATCATCTCAAAAAACCGATTCGTCTGCAAGCCAAAGATATAAACATTATTGATTTACTTTTTACTTTTCGTCCAGTATTAAGTCACCGCTTCGAATCAGCTCTACTATTATCAACATCAACCATGGCAGCAAGCTGGCTCAGCGCCATTCGGACAACAAGGGCTATTATTAACGCGAATGCTAGCCGCTTTAGACTTGTCCGTAGCCTTGTCTTCTGAAAACAATGACTTGTTTGCAGCATTGGCTGTGTTCCTCGGTCTGGTGTACGACATTTGATTCTCAAGTTTCTTGCGAGAGTCGATCACTACAATTGTTTTAGGAAAAGCATCATACAAAGGATCTTAAATTACCTTTACAAACTAGGTCAAGGGTCCTTCGTGGTTCACCCATAATTTCATCTTTTTCATTGATAAGATGATGGATAATCGCCTTTCAGGTGAATCAGGTCGACTACAGAGACCCATTATGACATGCGACGCTCAGGTTCTGTTCCATTTCTTTCCAATCCATTCCTGTTTTTATCTTTTCTCATCTGACAGTTGATTTTCGAATACTAGAGGAAGTCCCGTTTTCGAGGATGGTAATTTGAGCGCTCCGGGCAAGTTTGAAACCACCTATAAACCTTTCACCTCGATGCAATCATGAGAGTCATCACCCTATAGCCACCCCGGGATCGACTGATAGTTCAAGTGTTTTCCCTTTGCGAGGGATAACTTTGCCATGGAAGGCGGTGGTTCTGGATTAGGGTCTCTTCAAGGAAGAGGGAGCGCAGTATGTTTTTCTGTCTTTTATATATATATATGTTTGTTTTAACAACGTCGTCTTCTTTGACAGTAATACTAATACAATCCGACTGGATCAGGGCCCCATGGTTGTTTCCAATGATTATTGGCCCTGATGATACATCGACAGTTGGGTCTTGGCTTTGTCGCCTTCATCTGCCTCAGTTACCGTTACCAGTCATGCTCAGTGCTCCCAGCTCAACGTTAAGGACTGCAATTCCTACACTGGTTCTTCCTAGCACTTAATATGTCTGAGAAGCCATCATCGACATCGACACACCGATCTCACTCTCATACTATAGCCCTGGGAAATTCTCTCTCGCCTCCCATACGCTCATCCAGCTTTATTCTTCCGCAGAAGAAAAAGCCCAAAACACCAATGCCTATGCAGTCACCTTCCCTATACAGCTGCTCACAGAACAATGCCTCTCTCTCTCGCCAGTGCCCGAAAGAAACTCAAGCTTCGCGATCTTGATAGCGAGAGGCTGTTGGGAATGCCAAAAAAGAGGTTGGTGAGCGAAGCTGTGCAGCCAATGCCACCTTGGCCTAATTTCTTTCCTAGCCGAGTACGAGATGAGAAAACCAATCTCCAGTAAGTATAGGCAAATCATCCGATGGAGACACGACAGGACCCATCGTACAGCCAACACATCGATGTGCAACGGGCGAATTTCTCTGTGACGGATGTTCCCTGCAGATACAGAGATGGACACTGCACGTCCCCTTAATCGCATATTCAACAATGGTGCTCAACTTAGACAAGTTGGTTTTCTATCTCTTCGTTCAATAAAGTTATATCGTAAGGCATTTGATTTGAATTTGAGGCCAGTAAAAGTCTAGTAGTATCTACTAGATGCAACAGTTATCTAAAAAAAAACATCCACCCAAACAAAAAGATTTTTTCTCATTAACACTTCGTTATGTATTACCAACACGAAAAAATTATGTACTAAAGACCTACCAATAATAAATAAAAAGACAGCAGAGGCGTAAAAAATAAACAGACGAAAAGGTAGCACGGCCACATTGTGAGAGGGGGGGGAAAGCCAGATGAAATAACGGATGAGAGGTGAACAAAAAAAAAAGATGAAATGAAGAACCCGAATAATTAATGCGAGTGTGCCAGATGGAAAAGAGGGCATTTAAGGTTATCAAAAGATTTAACGCACGAGTGGTGGAAAGAGGGGGGGATGGTGGAAGAAAAAATCGTTAATCATAATTTGAGCTCAGTCAGGACCCGCCTAGCCAGCATCTGGTATTGCCAACCGTCTCCACTGGCGCGTCGGAATTGGATTCCGTGAAGGGGTAACCAAGGCACCTGGTACACGAAAACATCAACAGATCAGCGATGGCCATTTACCATGTAGAGAAACATGTAATACCTTTACAATATTGATCTCAAAGCGAACACTTAAACTGTTATTACCCATACTTTCAAACACATCCCGATCTACTTCTCCAGTAGGCAAAAGACTTGGACTTCGATGCGCCGGTAATGGAGATGCAGATCTAGGATTAGCGAAATCACGTGGGATAGGTGGTAACACTTTGGTCTTGTTCGAAGCTGCTACTGCAAGCGCTGCTGCTGTTGCTGGAGAAGCCGATCTGGGTGAAGTGGGGTCGACGTCGATAGGCGAGGTCGGGACAGAGGGTCCATTAGTTTGCGTCTGTGTTTCCTGTGATGAAACAACAGTATGGTTGGAAGGCACGTTGATAAACGAAGATGAACCACTGCTAGCTGTAGCAGTAAGCGTCGTCGCTCCAGAAGGCCGACCAGCCGTTTCGCGATCTTTATTGCCGTCAATCGAATGATCCTTTTCTTTGCCTTTATCGCGTTTCAGAGTAAAAGAAATCTTGGATGCTTTCTTGACAATTGACGGACGAGAGTTGACGATGCTTGGTGTCATGGGTGATGTCTCGCCAGATATCGATGAGGCTTGAAGCTGTTGACTCCCTTTGTTTGTCGACGTTTCGACAGAGGTCAAGTCGATGGAAGGTAGATGGATGCACTCAAATCCGCCTTTCGTCTCGCAATATTGAACTTGCATCCTGTCAAGGACACGTCTGATATCAACCTTGATAACTGAAGGAGCTTTTGTAGATGTCGTCGCAACACTGTCATCTCAGATCAGCAAGAAGCACTCCAAAGAACAAAGAAATACACACCTAAACAATCCTTTCAAGAAAACAGGTTTGAAGTCCTTCTCAGTTGTATGTCTTTCATCCTCCTCCTTGAACGTCTCTCCTCCACCGTCACCAGCACCATCCCCTTCACTATTCACAGTATTACTTGGTTTATCACCGACCTCTTCCTCTTCGCCCTTCTCAACCAAATCTGCAGGCTCAACCCTCGAGAAAAGACGCTCCGCAAGAGGTTTGGATGATACACTGCTATATCCAGTAGAAGGTCGACGTCGTCGTCCGAAAGTACCAACCGGAGATGAATTCAAAGCCGCTCCTGTACTGCTCCGACGTTCATGGCGTACAGCGAGTCCTTGTGGGTCAAGTATAGTAGCAGCCCGACGATGGACATTTGCAGCCGGCTGACTAATACTAGGAGCGATAACCCTGCTGGGCGGTGCCGGCGAAGCAGGAGTAGTCGGTAAAACCGTACTCTCCTCATCTTTCCCATCGGCATCTGGTAACGTTGTTTTCTCTTCATCACCACCACCAGATATAGAAGTTACAGATTTCATGTCACCAGAAGGTCTAGGTGAATTCGTCAGTCCTCCAAGTATTGTACCCCGTTTCAGAGTTCCAGATTGATTCCTCCGCATGTCATCACCTCGGCCAACCAACAAACTTCCAAACTTGCGCACCAGGGTCGCGCCAGAAGTGAATGGAGAAAGTCGATCGTGATTATCATCTAGTCCTTCGGGGAAATTGGACGTGTCTGGGCCAACGGTTTTAGGTGTCTCGGGGGTTCTGCCGACCCCATATTCGTCTGCAGTACCGAACATCCCACCCCATCCACGTGATAATACTGTAGGCCGTTGACTCATGCTATGACTTCTGCGATGCGCACCTGCAGGAGGAGCACGAGGTAAATTGCGTTTAGGTCCCAACGTCGGTTGTTCAATCTCTATATGTTGTCTAGCTTGAGTTGAAGGCGAAGGAGGTGGTAACCCAAGGTCTCGTGCACGAGGTTGAGGATGATTAAACGTAGGAGAAGTAGGCGAAGCAGCATTAGTGTTATCATACGACATCCCAGAGAAATGTAACGTTTCCGGAGCTGGGAGCCTGGGCAATGGCATACTATAATCGGCTTTCGTAGTAGCAGATGGTACTGGGTGATGATCCTTCTTGAGTGGAGTATGAGGCACTGCATGTGGTGATTGTGTCGTGGAATTATACTGTTGTCGGAACGAAACGTCGTCCACAGGCGTCACGACGCTCGCAGCCGCATTCACCCCATCCCCGTGAATCGATAGTTGAGAGCTTGCAAATTGTCCGGGCCCATATACGCGATCACGCTGCAACTTCTCGCGGGAAAGGTAATACATTGAAATCAAAGGATGGAACCCTTTTGTAGGATCCATAGGTTCACGATTGGGATCTGAAAATGAGGGATGAGCCAGATGATGCTGAGAATTGGGTGGTGAATGACTAAGGGGTGTGCCTGGTGGTGACGAAACGGGTGAAAACAGCTTCCTCCTGTAATAATCGAAACCTGAAAAACGTCTTGCTTTTTTCGGGGCGTTGTAGGCGTCGTTTTTGCTACTGTTGTGGCCGTCGAAAGATATTGCTAGACTTGAATTAGAGACAGATTCACCCCATCGTGATCCGTTGAAATTGCTACCGTTACCATTGAGATTGCCTCCTACGTTTCGCTTTCGTTCCCAATTCTGGACGGCCCGAATGTAAGGTTCCGATTCCAGGATGTGGATGAGTCTTCGTTCAATTTCGTCTTCTGTGCCGAACTCGAAGCCTTTCATGCCTTTGATTACCTGTGGATCCAGTTCATCCGCCCGCAGGGGCTCTCTATGGACGAGATGGATAGCAGGCGAGCCCGGGAATCCACGAACCATCCAAGAATGACTCATCACTTCTTGAAGTGTGGCTCTGGCAGAAGGATTAGTAACAAGCATTCTTGACAAAAGGTGTTTGCATTCTACAGGATGCCGTTTAGTAGCCTGTCTCAAATTGCGATTAAAGACTGAAGACTTGCCGGCACTGAGCCATACAGGATACTCCACCAGGCCACGTTTGATCTTCGCATGTAGAGCAGGCATGCTTTGGTCGTCGAATGGAACTTTACCGCATACTAATACATAGAGGACGACACCAAAACTCCAGACATCGACCTCCGGACCCGTGTAAACTCGAGCATTGAGTAGCTCTGGGGCAGCAAAATACAGAGACCCACAGAACGTCGATAGGTTGGTGACAGGGTCGTATAGATTTGAAAGGCCAAAATCAATAATCTTGATATTCCCCGTTTGAGAAATCAAAATATTTTCGATTTTGAGATCTAGAATCTCCCAATCAGCCATGAACATAGACATAGACTAATACCAGCCAACACCAACCTCTATGAACGACGTTGTTGAGATGGCAGTATTCCAATGCACTCCCAATCTGCCTCGCAAACTTTCTCGCGACACGTTCCCGTAGTCGACCATGGCTGATGATGTAGTCCAACATTTGACCTCCATTGACATACTCGAAAACCATATAATAGTGATGTTGGTGGATTATCATTTCTCGCATGCCACATATATAGGGGTGATAGAGAAGCATGGAAAGCGCAGCTTCGCGAAGAGTCCGAATCTCCTTTGAGGCATCTTTGGAAGCCTGGCGCGATGCGGAGTCGGTGTTGATCCCGGAGCCGTTCGCTGAAGGTGGTGGGTTGGGGTGGACCCTAGGAAGGATTTTAACAGCCAACTATAAGACCGGAGAGCATTAGCTAGTAAGGAGGAGAATACAGAAAAGCATCTACATGCCTTTTCTCCAGTAACATTATGCGTAGCTAGTTTAACCTTTCCCATACTTCCTGCGCCCAAAGTTTTGCTAAGGGTGTAATCACCCAATATTCTGTTTGAACGACTGGGTTTGCTTGATGGTGTATGGTCCTCTCTGTGTCTCCGTCGTTGTGAGTTTTCATCCTGATAGTGGTTCTTGTTGTCGGACCCGTCTGCGGTGGCTGTGGGGTTGCCAGCAACGACAGTGGCGGGTGTGTTGGAGGTAAAAGATTGTGGAGGCATAGAGAGGGGGCGTGGACGATGAGAAGAGGGGGTAGGGCCTCTTGCTTGTAAGGTATCTGTTGTTGTGGATGATGGGTGGAGGATCTCTGGATGGTTTGACTGCGCGATGGGCATATCAAACTCGTGTCCGGGGATCAGAGAAGGTGTAACTTGTCCGGCAACATCGTCTTCTGGGACCTGGTTGAGTTTTGGAGTAATATAGGTGGTCATGCCTGTTCGTTAAGAGCAACGATGGACAGGGACGAGAGAAGGAGCGGAAGGGTTGCGAAGTTGCGTATGTCAAGTTCCAAAAGGCCTATTGTGGGATTTATCGCACATTTGGGGACAAATCATTTCTTAAGTCTCAAAAATATGTATTCGCTATTTAGACTTGGTACTATCATCTACAGGTAACCACTTCACCGGGTGTCGATTGAACATTGGCCATGGAGGCAAGACCACCTGTGGCGTATGAGTATAACCAACGAACCCCTGAACAACCTGGATTCTTACCAGAAGTAATGCAATTGAAGTCAACGCCAGAATACCAAACGTTAGTCGCATGTCTTGAAGGGCGAATCCAACAATGAACGACACAGCCTACACAGAAAACTAAAGATCAGCGAAAACTCTCAGAAAAGCGTAAGGCGGTAAAAGTCAGGTGCCTGTATGGCAATACACTAAAAGGGGGTCGAAAGAAAAGCTCCTACCATTGACGCAACAATGACAATTTTCGATATTGATTCAACAGATCTTTGTCCAGAAAAGTCCTACCAGATGGTAAAGGTTCAACAGGTATATCTCTTGTGAAGACAACTCACAATCTTCCCTTCCATAATTTCTTGGATAAACGAAGCCATTCTAGCAGTTGAGCAGGGTTGGTAGTGATTAGGGAAGGTGAACGCGCTTCAAGCTTGCACACTACGTCGTCAAATCAAAACGCCTTGAATGAAAATGAGGTCCACACTGTCGTGGAGTGTCACTAGTTTGTTCCAAGCCGCCTTCCGGTGCATGTTTGTTGCACTCGGTACATATTTGTCGGACAAATAGAGCCTTTTAAGATTGTCCGTTTGTACGGTCACTAATTTTACCAAATGATATGCAATTCCGGACAGAACTTGTGGGATAATAAATTATGAAGTACGATAGATCAGTAGTTAGTAGATTAGAACAGGGATTCCACAAGTCCGTAGTCAAGTTGAAGGCGACGCGACAGAGTATTGGTACTTGACCTTCAATGGCGGTTGTTGCGGCAGCCTCTAAATCATTCAAATATTCAATTTCAAAAAGCGATAACATCGACGACGACTCACTCTAAGGTCATACCTGCAGACTACATATCCACTCTTGCCTTTAGCTAGATAAGCCTATAGGTGCAACACCGAAATCAACAACGGTACATGTTGGAAAGAAATTACAAAACGAACCCTTTCCACACGGTATAAACCGTCATAACGATATCTGTTCAAAAAAAAAAGATGTTGAGTACAATCGGATAAAATTTAAAAGAGTAGAGAACATACCCTTCTGACGGTGCATACTTTGATCTAGCATTCTGCCCACGAATAACTCGAACCGGACGTCCAGTTTCAGATGATTTCTACGGATATATTTTATTGATGAATAAGAGGGCCAAGAATAGACGATACAAACCTTCAAGGCATAGTTGTCTTTGTGTTGAAATGTCTGATCCTCAACTTGGTGGTTCCCAGCGCCCTATCAAAAGGACGAAACAATAGATAAGCAAGCGACAGCGCTGAACAGCAGTAACTGACCGAGAAAGAGTCCTTTTGTCCACCTAAGGAAAAGCAGATCGAACGAGTCAGTTAGCGACACACGATGAGAATTCGATGGTGATCACCCGTGCCAGTATAGACACTGAAAATAACATCCATTAGGAACGCGTCGAAAAAGTGTGTTTGTATTAACGTACAAAATTTCTCCATCATCTTGATCATCTTCATAGCCACCCGACAGACATATAGAATATGCGCCGTGCATCTGGTTCCCAGCGATCCCAGCATAGGTTTGAGTATGGACACCTGCTGAAGCGCATTCCTTTCTGGAAACAGGAATTGATAATTAACAACAGTGATGAATGAGATTAAGGGGATGGGGTATTAAGCGTACCGGCTTTTGAACGTAGACCCGACTGGATATCCAGTGACGGGACCGAATTTGGGATCAGCGCCGGTGAGGGTAGGATCGTAGAGGTTAGTGTTGGCCATAAGTCGTTTTCGCCTGTCATAATGTCAGATAAAGTTGGAGGGAATGGGTTGAGCTACTCACATTTCTTCGAGGCCCATGATGGTAGAAAGAAAGAAAGAAAGAATACAACAACAAAAAAACAAAACGCGTCCAGAGACAATGATTATGTGTTAAGTAAGTAATGACATAAAAGCTGAGTCATCCGAGGTCATCCCTGGTCATTTACAAGACTACCACATGGATGTCGACTCTGGATCCTCGAGCTCCATGATGAAAAGGGACAAGAAACCAGTAACGATCATAACAATAGGAATGGCAGGCGCTGGGAAAACTACCTTTGTCCAACGAATAAACGCCTATCTGCATTCCTTGATCCCTTCTTCACCTCCCTATATCGTCAACCTCGATCCTGCCGTAATCCGTGTCCCATATGAAGCCAATATAGATATAAGAGATACTGTGAACTATCAAGAGGTCATGAAGCAGTTCGTATCTGACCCTTTCCCCTTTCCCTCCGATCCTGGTCGCCTTGATGAATCGAGCCCAATGAAAGGTATAATCTAGGACCCAACGGCGGTATATTGACTGCTCTCAACTTGTTTACGACGAAATTCGATCAAGTCCTGGATATTATAGAAAAGAGAGCGGATACCGTTGAGTAAAAAACAAATCTTTCTTTATGTTTCATGGACGGCTGATTTGTGATATCAATTTTATTTTTTTGTAGCTATGTAATTCTGGATACGCCAGGTCAGATTGAGATCTTCACATGGTCTGCGTCAGGTGCTATCATCACCGACGCTGTTGCTTCTTCGTTGCCGACGGTAGTGGCGTATATCATCGATACACCACGAACAACAGCACCCGCTACTTTCATGTCAAATATGCTTTATGCGTGTAGGTTAGTCGGTTCTTTTACCTTTTTTTTACCTTCAGAAACTTGATCTTGCGTACTTGTGGTTCGACATTTTATGTCGTTCGGTGCTATGCAATGATGTGTATCGTCGATGGTCTTGCATTTAAAACCCGTATTCGAATGCAACTCATCTCCATTTTACAGCATCCTTTACAAGACCAAACTTCCCTTCATCTTGGTTTTCAACAAGACGGATGTGCAGCCACATGATTTTGCACTGGAATGGATGTCAGATTTTGAAGAGTTCCAAGCTGCACTGGCTTCGCACAGCGGTACCAGAGATTCAGAAGGAGAACCGACATATATGAACAGTCTAATGAACAGCATGAGCTTGGTGTTGGACGAATTTTATAAAAATCTAAAAGTAGGGCCTGACACCCCTTCTTTTTTTTTGTTGCTTGAATAACATTTCGATTGTAGGCTGTCGGTGTGTCAAGTGTGACGGGAGACGGTATCACGGAATTTTTCGAAGCTGTCGAAGCGTCACGAGACGAGTACGAGAAGTAAGCTTTTTTTATTTCCTCCATCTATCAGGTCTATTTGACATTTAACCTTTTTGCGCCAACAGAGATTATGTTCCAGAATTAGAAAAAGCGCGAGCTCAACGCGAAAAATCACTGCAAGCCGTCAAGGATGATTCTATGAATCGCCTGTTAAAAGATCTTGCTATCGACCGTGCCAAAAATCCTGCTAGTGCTCTCAATGACCGCTGGGATTCAGGAGAGGAAGACGAGGAAGACGAGGAAGGGGATATAAATATCGTCGACCGCTGTAAGAGTGCTTTTTTGATACACCCTTTCCGCCCTGCTCACCCACTTTGCCCCCGTTTACCTTTGCTGATTTATTAGCGGAAGAAAGAGGGCCTGGAAATTTTGTCGATGTTACTCGAGCTCAACGTCATGGAATGGAAGACATAAATTGGCCACGGCCAGGATGAAGGTTGCGTAGCAAGCTGTAAGTTTCTCGGGCTGTGCTTTGATATGTTCCTCGATTTTATTGAAATACATAATGCCGATGGGCACTGTATTTTGTGGAATATATCATTTCTCCTGTCATACCTGCTCCCTGCACCCTGCAACGGAAAGATTGTTGCCATTGGCCGTTTGAGAATTGTTTATAAATTGACATGGATTCTAGCCTGCGTTCTTGTTCGAATATAGAGCGTGCGACAACCCGGATACTTTATACACCTATCTTTCTCCATTCTTCGGCCAGCCTGAGAACGAAGGTATCGTACATAGGTCGGCATTCTGAACATATTGTGAACGTACGTTAAACCTAAAGTAGTCTCTGGATAACTAGTATATGAATGAGTTTAATCTAAGCGGAAGCGCAAACATGAAGTGGCTGTGTCGGATGAAGTGTTCTCGCTATAAAACGCTTTTCCCTGTCGTTCACGCCCAGTTTGTCCCCACCTTTTTCGTTCTGTCCGGCCATTTGGTGCCTCCGATTATAGCTCATCGATTATTACGTGATCTAGACGCCAGGACCGCCCATATAACCCAGTACGTCTAGGCCATGTCCGGTTGCATACGCAACTGCCACTGATCACACCTGTAGGCGTGGCTCGTCTCATTTTGTCCATTTCTTTTCTTCTTATCATCCTTCGACCATCGTCCTACACGAAGTGCAATTTCACCTCTCCCCGCCAAGGCCCATAAATAAGAATGGATCGGTAAGTGACGCTCAAGCGCTCACTGTTGAAATTCAATGCTGAACCAAAAGGTTTTTTTGAACTTAGATATCAAAAAATTGAGAAAGTTGGTATGTGATCTTTACTGTTTTGGGGGGCGTATGACCACCCATCTCGGGCATACGATATGTAGGAGAAGGTCAGTCATCATTCTTGTTACTTTTCCGCATGGGACATCGATCAAAGTATCCTCTATCGTAGGGACGTATGGGGTTGTATACAAGGCGAAGGATCTCAGCTCCGGGCAGGTTGTCGCGCTCAAAAAGATTAGACTTGAAGCAGAAGATGAAGGAGTACCCAGTACTGCAATCCGTGAAATCAGTCTGCTCAAGGAATTGAAGGATGATAACATCGTTCGGTACGTTTCTCTCTCTGTCTCTCTCTCTCTCTTGCTTCTCATCAAAATTAACTCTCCCCCCCCTCTATCTCTATTTGCCAGGTTGCTGGACATCGTACACGCGGATCAAAAATTATACCTCGTTTTCGAGTTCTTGGACGTAGACCTCAAGAGATACATCGAGACAGGAAATCAAAACCGTACGCCCATTTCTCTTCAAATCGTCAAGGTGCGTCGTTTTACCTCCGATCACATCCTTTCTTCCTCCCTTCCTTCATTTGTGGCGCGCTTCCAATGTCGATGTCTACACGCGTGACTAACGCGTTTCGACGCGAGACCTCGTGTTTTTGGCTCATCAATGGAGAATAGTTCGTTCACATGGACTCCTCCCATCCTTTTGTCTCTCCTCATGGGGTCCGGCAATTTTAACATTGGTGCCTTCAAAAACTTTTTTAAATGACATGTCACGTGATCTTAATTAGTCGCGTCTTTTTGTCACGCTGATAATTCGATCCATTTATCCCCCTGATAGAAGTTCACTCATCAACTGAATTCTGGCCTCTTATATTGCCACTCTCACCGTATCCTTCATCGGGACTTGAAACCGCAGAACCTTCTCATTGATAAACGCGACAATTTGAAGCTGGCTGACTTTGGACTTGCTCGGGCATTCGGAATACCAATGAGGACTTACACCCATGAGGTCAAAGGCCCCATCTTCATTTTTTTCTGATATTCATCTGACTTGAAATAATGTAGGTTGTAACCCTCTGGTACCGAGCACCTGAAGTTCTTCTGGGTTCGCGCCATTATTCCACCGCCATTGATATGTGGTCCGTGGGTTGTATTTTCGCCGAAATGGCGATGCAAGGGGCTCCCCTGTTCCCTGGTGATTCTGAAATTGATCAGATTTTCAAGATATTTAGGTAGGATACCTCTGTAAGTGTGATATTATACAGAAGTTGACTCGTGTTCAAAAGGATTCTGGGAACTCCAAATGAAGAAGCCTGGCCCAGTGTCAGCTCCCTCCCAGATTACAAACCAACGTTTCCCCAGTGGTCTCGTCAGGATATTGCGCGTATTGTTTCGACATTAGATGAAACCGGTATCGACATGCTCAAGGTTTGCACTTTGTCCATTCCTGCACCTCATCTTATGGTGTCAATCTCTTTTTTTCTTTTCTTCCCTCAGCGCACCCTTACTTATGATTCTGCCAAACGTATTTCTGGTACGTTTCTTTGTTCCTGAACAAAGGAGCAGCCTTTCTTATTTATGATGTGATCAGCAAAACGGGCGCTTGTACACCCTTATTTCGCAGATTATAGATCTTAAGCTCAGGTTACTATAGGAGGGGCTGGGAGTACAACGTCCAACTCGGTGCTATGTCGTCTCCAACTCTCCTTTTCGTTCGATGTCGGTGATGCTGTAGTGTTTTTCTTCCTTTTTGCCTCCACGAACCCTTTCCCTGAAACTTGTGATTATTCTTCCAATACCCACATGCATTCGCTTCGCGCAGTCTCACTGAAATAAATCGTAATTATAATGCTGTCATGGACATCCCCCTCATTTCAACACGTGATTAGGTCTGCTCAGGTCAAGCCTTCGTGTGTACTCGGCGTCATGATGTTTTTTTTAGTGTGAATTTAGAATAATTGTAGAACTCTATTGCATAATGTTTGATGAGAAGAGGGGGACCCTCATGTATAGTACTGTGGATGATTTTAATCCGGATCCAGTTCGGTGTCTTTGGGTGAACGTCCATTTCTGCGAAGGTCCAAAACAAGCCATGACACGGTCACGGTTGTTGTCGCCCAAATGAGACTGAGAAAACACCCACGAATTAGCCAGGGAAAGCGATCTAAAATAAATCATAAGGCTCACTAGATTATGAGAAAGACTCTGTCAAGCTTCGATGGATTGTGGATCGCATCAGTCAGAAAAGAAACACGTTATTTTTGGACAGCCAAAACTCACAGGTCCAAAGAGGGTCGTAATGAACTTTACCGCTCGCATCACTTGCATGACATCAGGTGGGATACAGTTCTACGGGCAGTGAGAAACACTTACAAAATAAAAGCTGCATGATCCACCCGTAGTTAAGTGATAGGAGCGGGCGCTGAGGAGGTTGCGACTCACCAAAACAAAAATAAACCCGTCTTGACGAAGATATTGCCAAAGACTCATTCCTTGGTTACGTGGCCGGCCTAATGCATTCCAAAAGGTTACTACCAGTGCGATACCGTCAAAAATAACCTATTATCGGAGAAAGTCAATGCCTTGAAGTTGGGAGAGTCGGAGAACATAGGAGGAACTCACTGCAGGGGCGTATAACAAGCCTAATATGCTCCGACGCTCAATCACGCATGTGCTCATTTCGGGGTGATATATCAGTGATCCTTGGTATGAAATGAATTATTTTCCCGTTGTCTAGTTCACAGAAACGTGGGGGAGAGTGCTCACGGGTGACATTTACCAACACGATGACAACGCAGGTGATGCTAGCCGCATGTGCCAGAACGAATAGTATGAGAGTTGAACAGATAAATATCCGGTTTCGGTTTCGTATCACCCACAGCCGCAGGAGGACCAGAACTAGGATGTAAGTGAATGGGGAATGGGTTCGTTGATTGAGAACGATGTTGCTCAAAAACGTACAATTACCAATAGCTGTGGTTACCATACCAAGGCATACCTATGAACAAATCTTTCCTGAGCATGGTAGGCATTATACAAATCGTAAGTGTCTCACCATAACATTGAACCATACTCGGCAACTGCTCTCGAGTCATCAAGGGGGACTGACTGCCAGTACTATACAGGGAAAAACATACAACTGAAGAGAGGGTGATTGATACAAATGACAAGCGTAAATGCAAGGCTAAAAAATACCTACGATATCAGGTTCCTCGATGGACCTCATTCCTGCTAGTTCTAGCCCACAGATGAATTATTTCTCTCGGCGAAATAAGTAGGAAACTAGTCACAACTCACGGTAATTATGCACTATAAGAGCGCAAGGTACCGCATATCGTGACAGGAGAAAAAGGATTTTTGGTAACGTCCACCTGGCTTTCCAAATCAACTCCACTTCGTCGTCGAACGAAAGGATGTGGTCATAGACCAGGAACTAAGCCAGAAATGCGCATATTGAGCAAACAGCACTCGAGCGCTTGAGGACAAACAGTCTCACCACTAGTCCTGCCGCTGGCGACCAAAAAATAATAATTTCTCAACCAATGTGGAGCATCGTGGAAATGGCGGGAACAAGGGCTTACCAGCTATATATCCGCAAGCTGCAGTTGCTTCGAAGTCATGCAGCCGCGCCGGAAGTAGAGTGTTCATGGGGAAGCCCTCCTGACGATCGAGGACCAGAACGCTCTCTGGATTAGGATTCTAGTAAGAAATATATTCGGCTCCTGTTATAAATGTCAGCAAAAGATGAAACGGACGGAAACCATGAGGTAATCCACCGTGCTGGATAGAATATATTGACAATCCTCCTTGCACAACCGAAGTCTGAGAACGGAAAGAAATTCCGGCGGAAAGTGTATCTATGTTCATGAGATAGGCCATACATGGCTGTTGAACGTTGAAATCCTTGGCATTGCGATAAAATAAGGGTTCTGTGGCTGCTGTAGCAGAGGCATTCTCAAGAAATGTCATTTATCAGGGCAGCCGCGCTTCATGTAATTAATATGTCAATGCCGATCTAGCCGCCGAAACATTGCTGTTGCCAATTAAGTCCAAATATAAAACGTTTCTCACTGACAGGGCTGTATGTCAGGGAACTTATGTCAGGGAACTTATAGTAACGGTCATCCAGTGCTTTGGAATCTCAGGCTTGAAAAACAACCGGGTACCTTCGAATCATTCACTTCAGTCCATCAAAATTTTGTTACTGACTACTTGAACGATAAGGAGCCGAGGTGGCGCTGGCTATACCGGTCCGACAACTAAACCCTTGCCTTGTTGTTCTCTCTTTCAGAGGTTTTAGTATCCAGGGCGGCCTCGTTTTCTGTTGTTCTTGCGATATCTATTCACATTGTTACGGCCACAACTACTCTTCAAAGCCATACTCACTTCAATTGGTATCAGCCATGTGGGCTCGACTTTGATGATGCAATACTTTATCCTGACTGCGCCATTGGCACCAGACAGGCAGGTCACTTGGGTCCATTGTTCCCCATATGGCACAGGCTTTACTCCGATACAATTGCAGACAAGGTTATAACTCCACAGCCATCTTCTCACTACAAGCTTGCTGTCATCTTTAAACTTTGATAGGACCAGGTCAGTCCTCAACTCAATGTGCATCTAACCTACCTACACGGTTACAACTTACCAGTCCAGATTCAACCATACCGAGCTCAAAGGTCCTTGCCAAGAGTACAATAAAGAATGCTTTTGGCCACAACGCTAGACAATGACCGTATTGTCACCGTTACATACTACTATTCCAGAAATAGCCTCAAGCCCCGCATTCCCACCGAGGATAATGGATCGATAAATCGATGGGCTCAAACTTCTCACTCCTTTGTTTTGGGTACACTGAGTGCTTTGGAGTCATAGACAATCTTTGTTCACTGGTATATAAATATCAGTGGCATATTTGCGATCGGGTCTGTAAGCCCAACCCTCTACCGCCTCGTGTTCACAATGGCTTTCGGTATTAAGTTCATTCCTCTCACACCAGCTGCCCAACTTCCCAGTCGCCGAGGCAGCCTAGCTGCTATTACCAATACATCCACGCATTTTCCAAGCGAAGAAGTTACCAAGGCAATGTGAGGCTCTTGGACCGCTTGAGTATTTATCTCTGACATTGCATGGTTTACAGTCACTATTTTGATTCCATGATGAACGACTTCTTCCGCAACTATTCGCAGAACCGAAGTGATAGCGATCACTCATCGTCACTTGCTGAAGGTCCCCTGCCTCATCAGATTAATATTGTGAATGATGAAAAGATGGAGGTCGACGATGAACTTGAACCACCAGAGGAATATGATGTTTTCCCCGACCTTGCCTTTCTCCAGTCAATCAACCCCCAGCATCCCGACTTTCCTTTTTCCATGGAATATCAATCCAGCACCCTGGAATGCACTGAATATGACATCGGTTTAGCTCGAATGGCAGAACTTCGTGCGCTTCTCCTAGAGACCTTTCCCGACGGAATGCCCAAGGAGATTGACTACGAGAGTATTTTGGCTGATCAACATATTCCTTCCGATCCTTTGGATCCTTCGTTTTGGAATTACTTCCAAGGCTCAAATCAAACAGAATCTACACCCGACGAACAGTAAATTGGCGCAAGACCGTCAATGCCTAGCTGTTTCCGTTGCGTCCCAATGACTTTTAGTAAAACTTCACCTTCTACTTCTCCTTGCCCGTTCACCCTATTATTATCATCCAACTGGATGCAGTGTTACGCCTGTTTTCTTACATCTATCTCATCACATTCCTTCATCACCTTTGTAGTATCATCGCATTTTACATTGATACCGTACCTCGCACTATACCTGCTGTCATGATTCTGTTGTATACTGTATCTTTGTAGCACTACCTTTATAAGCCTGTATCTGTACCTTTGCAATTGGAACGCCCAGGTGGTCTATGTTCCTCCATTGTTATCGACATGGTTACTCTTGGTCAATTCACACCTTTTCAATACCCCCCAGAGTGAAATTTCAGTTTAAATTTGGCGCCTGTCCTCTCAAGCTCTAAGCACCTCCAGCTAGTAAATTCAAAGGATTTATTTCAATTTTATTTATGTAAAGAAAACGACTTGCAATTTTGTTTCTCTCTTTCCCTACCATTTCCTGCCCACGGAAAACGCACACCGTAAAACACAGTCACCATGGTCTTCTGGTACTACGTGCCTTCATTTGATATACATTTAATCAATGGCATTCAATCTTGATTCAATCTCCTTCCAGAGCTAAGGAACTGCGGACTCGGATCCTTGCAAGGATGCATAATATCGCTGCTGAAACTATAAATTTACCTTCTTTACGTTAGCGCCTGTACTTGGAGTTTTTGGACAGTTCTTGAGGTTGGGGGTGGGGAACCTTAGTACCCGGAGTCGGTACCGAGGCACCGGCAAGCGCCGGCAGAGATCAAATTGGCTGCGCTCAGGGTCCTCTCGGACATCATTGACCTCTTTACTTCCTGAATATCAAGGTTCGAATGCGAACATTAGGCTTTCAGTCTGCGGCTCGTTTTACTTTGATGTGGCGCATATCCAAATTTCACAGATGCTTACCCTAACCTGCCACCTCATGGAGATGGCGGAGCATTTTTTGTTACGACTAGGCTTTAACTTTTGAGATCCTGTATCTCCTGTGTGCTGTCCCGGTTTCCAGTGTGCACAGCATCTCACCGACCCATTGAGCGCACATTATCTTGGCAAAGCAAAGTGGATTTGATTACAGTCTGACCAGGAATAGTCCGGAATTTCTGTTCTTGCGGCTCCGACTTCGTTCAGCGATCGCTGAGGCCAAGACGAATCGCGCGCCAAGGCTACTGCGTATGCGCATATCAATTCGAAGAGGAATTTTCGAAACGATCTTTGTCATAGTACTCAGAATTCACTGAGGTTATGTTTTAATTTTATTTTTCAACTACAGTACTAATACGCCTCGGCTGCCATAGAGCGCACCTAGAATACTTGTAAGGTATAGACGTTATTCTATGGTAGGAGATGGCGGCGACCAAGCCAGCGCTCGAATTCTCCACCTCCTGTGCAGCCTGCGGATTCGGAGTCTTCTGACCGTCCTGGTCTTCTTTTTTTCCTCAATGCCCGTGTTAGCATAGTGATTTACAAGGTATAAAACAGTTCAGGTAGAAATTGCAATGATAGTTCACCAGGTTTCATCGATCCTCACTGCATACCACTTATCACTATTATGATATACAAAGCCTCCCTCGCCTTTTCTTTGCTCGTCCTCGCTGTTGCTAGCTCCGTCCAGAGTGACGAAGCGACATACACTTCGGGTCAGCCCCAGTCAGCTTCTTCGTCCGTGACACAGACAGTGGCTTCTCAAAGTTGTCCCTCTGGTTCTACCATCCCTATCCTCCCCACCGCAAGCAACAATGTTTCCAGCGGGATCCATAGGCACCACACCGCCAGACCAAGCGGTTGCCAGCCCTATTCTGTCATCCCGACGGTGACTTCAAGCTTCCAGCCAATTTCTAGCGGTGTCCCCTCAAGCTTCCAACCAATTTCTAGCGGTGTCCCCTCAAGTGTGGAACACAGCGCCAGCCTCGTTCCCGGGCCGATTTTTACCAACTGCCAACCCTATCCCGAGTCCAACATCCCGACCATGACTGCAGATGTCCAACCATATTCAGGCGCTGCCTTGCCAACTGCAAGCGCCAGCCTTGTTTCCGAACCAATACCGTATAATGCCACACTAAACGGGACCCAGCCTGACAATTCAACCCTTACCACCGCAAGCTCACAGCCCGTTCCTAGCGGCGCGTTTCAGCAGGACCCTCCTATAAGCACTACGACTGCCTCTTCGTATGGTAAGCTAGATTGGCTCTAAATAAGACTCATCAGCGTATTCTAATTGGCCTACTATTTTTTTAGTCAGAAGAAGAAGGATTATCCGGCGCCAATCTTGAATTATAGAGTTTTGTAGACTTTCCAATCCATCAAGTGATTATCCACTGGCAACGACGTTCATATTCTATTGTTCTTGAGAGCGACCATGCCTGTAGGAAAGGGAGGAAGGCAGAGAACTATTTTCATATTTCTTGAAGTTAGACAATTTTCGAATGATCTAAATGATTCTTTCCCTTTTCACAATATTTTCATATTTAAAATTTTGGTTCTCTTTACAACCTTTGATAAGTACATTTCATGTAAATCGGACAAAATTTTATATAATGTCGTCAAATATTGGTCTGATTCAGTGATTTAAAAAGTTCTCTTACTTGGTTTTAATTGTGCTTGAGACTCCTAAAGCTTGCATATGATGCCTAATCATTGCGCCACACATCCATTCGAACTCCGCCACATATATATATATATATAAATAAAATTACGTAATACATTCGACCGCATCACAAATCCCAGTATTTCTCCGATTTTCAAAATAAGACCTCCGAATTTTTTTCCCAGAGTATGTAGTTAGAAAGTGCCAAATTTTTGGGCATAAGTTTACATTCATCCACTGACCAATGATACAGAAATTTTCAAAAGCCTGTAAGGTAGAAGTAATTGTATTTGATTATATCTCAAATATTTCGAAAGCCTGTAAATTATAACCTTTTTCCAAAATTTTTTAAAAGAATACTCACTGATACTAGAAGATTTCATGATTAAAATTTCAGAGCAAAGGAGTTAGTCCATGTTGAGGAATACTTCAGACAGCATGTACTAGTTTAAAAATAAGCAAACATTGGGGCAGTTTTTTGAGCCACTGTATACAAAAAACAAAACAAAAAAGACAAACCTAAATAGCAGTTCACCAGTCAAAGCACCTGTCTGCACTGACAACCAACCCATATATAGAGGAGCATGGAGGAAGGAGAAGAAGTCACAGAGGCAAAAGAAACAAGATGGCTCCACCTCTCGTCACCACCTCACCAGCATCCCTGGTGCCTTTCTGGTCAATGCCATGGCACATAGTCAATGACTGGGTAGACGTGGGCATTAGGAAACCCGTTTTGCTTGATGCGTGGGAAGAGCCAGAAGAAGGGTGTCGCGTACGTGATGTCAAAGGACTCCATCTTGCCAGCACCACCAGTGAGGAGGCCGCCAATGCGGCCGTGGCCATCGGCAATGATGGAGCCTGAATCACCAGGGGCAGAGAAGGCACCCGACTTGTTGTCATAGGGGAGGATAGCCCACTCCATTAAGGTCTGGTGAGTGTTGTTGCTAAAATACTTGCGGATGTAGGAGAATATGCCAGTAGCGCGGCCTAAGGTGACACCAGTGGCATGACCATTCTTTATGACTAACAGGCAAGATTCACCGTTGTGGTCGAGCATATCTGGGTTGTGCATGAGGTCTTCCGAGATGAGGTCCCGAAGTGGAAGGAGGCGGTCATCCGGATACTCAAAGTTCGGGGCGGCATTGGCACCGGGGTACATCTTCAGTATGAACTCGTGGGTCGGAATCTTCGTCCCTAGATATTACAGTTAGCCTAGACAGTCTTGGTGAGATAGATCAAAACGCACCCAAGTCAATCACGTTGCCCTTAAAGGCATTCTTGATCTTGGAGATGTCGAGCTCGACAACGGCGTAGTCTTCAGTGAAACCCTCCATGCCGGCACCGGGAGTGACGGGAGGGGAGCAGGCGATGTGGCCTAAGATGCGCTGGCTCGGTTTACTCCACTCCTTCTTGACTTCGCCATGAAACTTTTCCAGGGCCTTTATTGCCTCCCTTGCATCGTCCAATAACCACTGAGCCTTCTTCAGCTGCTTCCTAGCCTTCTCAACGTCCTCCTCGTCCTCACCGGCCTTCGTCGCCCGCAACTTCTCAATCTGCCGCTCATGGTGCTCAACCATGATGCCACGTTGTCCTATCTTGATCTTGATGGAGTCGAGGAAGTTATCGAACGCCTTGGTGCCGAGAAGGAGGACGTTGCGACGAGGCGCACTGATGTTTGTGCGGGCGTAGCCGACGTTGGGCCCGTCGTTCGGTGGGAAGAGAACGTGGCGGGCGGTAACGAGCAAGACCTTCTTGCTGTCGCCGCCTTCGGCGAGATAGATACCACCGGTACCCTCAGCGTGAGGTGTGGCCTGGGCAGCGATGGAGAGCCCGAGCGCAGGAGTAAGAGGACCTCGAACGTCGACGTCTGGGTCTAGGTTGGAAGCGGGTTTGAGGAGGTTTGGACCGGCCGACCGGGTGTAGATGGACTCCCGAAACTCAACTTCAACGTCATCACTGCCGAACTCCTTGAGGAGGTCTAGGCAGCCGTTCGCCGAGGCACGGGCGTCCTCACCTAAGAGAGTCTCGGGAGCGACACCAATCCAAAGTACGACGGGACCGACGACTTCTCCCTCTCCGACCTTGATAAAGCGAACGACGTCTATTGACGTCCAGAGGACCCCCCGGGAATCCAGGAGCCGGCAAACCTTGGGACCCAGGTCCTTCCAGACGACGTTGAGCTTATGGCCGAAGACTGGGCGGAGCTCCTTCAACTGGCGGTAGGCTTCGGGTCCGGTGGGCATTGTCCACGGCGTGGTCCCTGTACGGTACACTAATCTGGGGGAAGAGCACAGTCCCGAGTAGTAAAACATTGCCTCCGCCATGGAGACAGAGTACGGAGGGGAAGAAGTGCTGGACGCGGAGTCGTCATGGAGGCTGAGTTGCGAGAAGTCGGTGTCGGTGGGGGAGATGGTTGAGCCCTGGCTATGTTCCCTGGCAAGGAAGATGCACGTAGCGACAAAATCCGTAGAAGTCACTGAACGAGGGGAGGGAAAACGAGAGGGTACATAAGTATGGGAAGACAGTCAAAAATTAGGGAAGGGACTCTCTTGTTATAGTCACCAGTCACTCAGTCAGTGGTGTCGTTCGGGAACGATATCTGAACGAGCCGCACCGGCGCGGCTTGACTGCCACGTCGTGATAAGCACGTGATGGGCTGACCGTGTTTTGTCTGGTACTACGCCAATCCACTTGGTTCCGTGGTGCGCCAAGCAGCTAAGAAATTCGCCTTTCATTTTTCTACAGGCACACACTTTGCGAATACAGCGCTCAGCCACTTTGGTGCCTGTACAAACAATACCTAACTGAAATTTGGTGAAAGAGGGTCATGTTGAATGGAATGGAATGCCGACATAAGTAATTCAGGTTACTTGAACTTGGATGTCCGAGAACTTGGTCACGGTATTGTTTCCACAGGCACAGATTTATGTAAACTAAGTGGCTGAGCGCTGAGGGCTTATCGATGAGTATAGCTGTAAGGTTTTCATTTTTATCATGGGACTTTGCTTGTCCACGACTATATCGGATATTGTGCCAATGGGATGTGGATGGGGGCGTTCGATAATTAAGGAGTAAGGACCTTATGACTTCTATTGACCTATTCGACACTTGACACAACTCAAATTCCGTTTTATTAAGCAATGTAAATAAATAACATTTTCAAGCAGCCTATAAATGCATTGCAAAGAAGAAAAAAAAAACAAAGCGGCTTGGCATATGATGATATAATCCAAGAAAAGACCTGCATGACTGATAGAAAGAACCCGATTTTAGGAAAAATGTTAGAGACAAAAGGAGTGTGAGTGTGTATGATTAACTTGTTAAAAAGTTTGAGGTTTATCCGGTATCCAGCCCCGGCTTAGGTAGCATTGTAGATGGAGGTATATGTAGGCCGGAGACCAGACACAGAAGACAAAGGGAAAACCCCAAACACGATATGACCACATGGAAAAAAATACGGGTTGAATCTAGAAAATTTGAATTTTTGTTGTAAGAGTGTAATTTTGGGCCTTATGCGTTTGGTGGTGTTCCAAAAAAGCAGAAAAAAAAATCAAGATTTATTCTTCCTCCTCCTCTAGCACGTTGTGGAGGGGTGCACCGTGCACGTAGCGAGCGGGGCTACTGCGACCTGTTTCTTCAAGTTGAATATCAATGTGGGTCGATTCCGGCGGTGAGGACTTGGGAGAAGGTTTAGGAGATGGTGTAGAAAGCAGAGGAGGGTGAGGAAGAATTGTACCTTCTTTTGGTAACGACGCTGTGCGCACGGGAAGACGGGAAGGAGCAAGAGGAGCAATTATAATAGGCACAGGAGCAGTGACAGGAGTAGTAGCCGCTGGTTTGGCTGGAGATCCACGTTCGCGTTCGCGATACATTTCGATGAGGGCAGCAGTCTTGCTAGGTGTAGTCGATGGAGTGATGCTGCCGCCATTGCTACTAGGGATGTCAGGAGGTGTAAACGGTTGTCCCTCTTTCGCTTCAGGAGGTGGATAAAAAGTAGAATCAATGACAGGCAAAGGTCCATGGACGCGTGGTTGCACTTGCTGACCAGGAGGAATGGGCAGTGGTCGAACCGCCTCCGGAGGACCATACACCCGGTCATCATCTATGTCATCATCGCTATCATCTGCCAACTTTGTCCTAGGATCGTCATCGTCCAGGCTAGATTGTGCAAGAGCTTGGCGCCTATCAGGGTGCAAGTCGAAATAACCAATGCGCCGTTGATGCCTTGCTACTTGGCGGCTCGTCAGAGCAGATTCAGGAAGAGGAGGAAGAGGCTCCAGACTATCATATACATTCTCGAATCCGCTGTATGCAAGAATAGCCTCACTTTCATCGGAACTGATACTAGGAGCCACACTCGACCTTGGGACCGTTTCCACTTCATCTAGGTCCAGGTCCCGAACATGGTGATCCATCCCGTAATCGCGGTCAACGCGTTCTATCATGCTAGGCGGCGATGGTGATCTATTTTGAACAGCTGCTAGAACTTGAGCAACCTCCAAACTCGCGATGTCGGGGTCGGAATGCCTGCTGTCTGGCCCTCTTCTCCGATCACCGACTTGAGAGTCTTGTTGGACCATCCTATGAGCTTGACTGCCAACCAAGATATCTACCCAAGCGTCGTCCCTCGACTCTCTACGTTTCTGCTTAACAGCCTCGGGTTCATGAAGGTTCCCATTGTTTTCGTCGTCGCTATAACTAGCCATACGGGTCTCAAATTCGACGGTTGAGTATTCAGCAGGAATCATCATCGATTTGCGATTGCTCCCCGGGGTGGCTGGTAATCTGAAGCGCGATTTCTTGACAGACGGCGACGTGGTAGAGTCCGAATGCATATCATCGCTCTTGGGTACGGGAGGCAGTTCGGATTTGTGAACATTAAGAGGACCGGATGCTCTCTTCGCAATTGGCAGTGGTGGGAGTGGAGATTCTATCGGAGCAGTTACTGTAGAATGGACTCTCGGAGTCTTGGTCAGGGAGATAACCTTCGTGGCTGTCGTTCCATGAAGTAGACCTTCAAATTCGACCTCTCGATAAGATGGACCTTGTGGAACATGGCCCACGACATAAGGTCGACCATTAAGAGTTGCAGCTTGTTTCCATTGCTTCTTGCCATATGGAGAAAATAGAGAAGGCAAACGACGTCGACTTGACGACGTTATAGCCAGCTGCTGTCTATACTCCAGCGGAACGAATTCTTCAAATACTATAAGTGTGGTTGCCGTACGAGGGTCTGATCCCTCAGAAGCGGTTGCTCGTGATGCTGGTAAAGATTTATATTCAACCTAAATCAAATATTATCAACCAGTGCATAGTTGACGAAGGAGATATACTCACCAAAGCCCAATTACAGTCTCTGTCCAGCATTTCTCCTCTTTCGAGATCCATCCATCCTCCACCATAAATTAAATCACAGAAAACATCAACGAAAGCTTCTTCAACGACTTCTTCAGCTCCAATAACTGGCTCAGTATCCCATCCGAAAGCTGGAAGTGATTTGTGAGCCTTCTTTATTTTCTTGTTCAATTCTGCGTTGTGGGAAGGCCATGACGAGATTTGATTGGCAAATGGAGTGTTGAATTGGAGAGTAGCACTTAGAGGAGCATCCGTACGTGTAAAGCCAGCAGAGGAAAAGTCGTTCCATGACAGAGTTTGGCGCTTAGCGGATCGCTCCTATGACCAAATGAAAGTGAGTTAAGCTTTTGAAAATGATAAGAAAAAACATACAAGTCTAGCAGTCTCTGTAAGGTCAAACTGCAGTTTCTTGTCGTCGCCGAGCTCACTAAAACCCATACTCTCAAACTCACCCCACTTCAAATCTGTGAGACTCCTAAAACGATCTTCATTTTCACGCACTCCCAAACCAAAATAGTCAGGTTCAGGCAAGACAGAAGAGCTCGTGCTCGACGAGGCATTGGATCTATAAGAGGAGGTCGACGAGGACAAACTCATCCCGAGCATAGTTCCAGGTGCGACGTCCGGATGAAAATTTGGGGGCATGTCCATTCGTTTCTTGTAAGTCTCTGAATAACGTGGTGGTGATTTAAGACTGCCAGGCGCTATCCTTTCCCATTCTTTGGCATTAGCCAGCGCATTGTTAACGCCGGAGCCAGGGGGTCTATATGCCCATGTAGAAGCAGTTTTTACTAAATCAGGGGAATACATCCTGACGTTCCTGCGAACACTAAATACCCGAACAGTTCTAGCTCCTCTTCGTGGTTGAGGTTGTTTGTGTTCGAGGAAAGGAAGCATAGCCGGGTACCCTTTGATCCATTCTTTGAGTCGGACGGGCACTCCGAGAGACGCGGCACTTGGAGACGGACGACCAGGACTACCATTAGCGGAGGCGGCTACGCGCGGTGCGTCCTGCCATCTGATGAAAGCCAGAATGATATGTTCCATGGCATTGGTGGCTCGTAAGTAATGGATATATGCATGGTGGAAAGTAAGAGTGGCAGGGCCCAAACCGAAAAAAAGGGGGCCGAATAAGGGTGACAGGGTTGGTGGAGTATGTCCAGAGGATGTGCTATTGGCAGTCAGGCGAGCCAGTAGCGAAAGTAGTCTGATAATTACGACCTGAAGGGGAGGAGGTAATGCTGGCAGAAAAGATGTCGCGAAATGGGTGGCAGGGTATCCTAGGGCTAAAATATGATGTCCAATGTAATAGATGCGACAAGGATGCAAATATCAAAGCACAGAAGTAGAGAAGAGAGAAGAGTTGTTAGTTAGAAGTAGCGGAACAATAAATAATTTGAGGGTTGCTCACCTGCTTCTGAATCACGGAACTGGACGTAATGCTCCCAAGAAACCAAGCCACGAACATCCTGACCACCAATAGATCTGATTACTCGTGCGAGACCCCATCGCAGGCACATGGCCAGCTCATATGGTCCCACGTATCTCGCCTCTTCTCTCCACTTTGATTCTACCTGATGGGCCATCTGGCCAGAGTGGGGTTCACAGGTATTAAGAAAGGTTCGAATTAATCTTTTGATAGCAGACGACGAGATATCCAATCCCGTGGTAGAAAAGATGAATGGGGTCGTGACGCCACCTCGAGTTTCCAGCTCATCCGATATGACCTCCACCAACCGTTCAACTTGTTCGATACCTAAGACTACATGCCTCTCGTATGACAAGTAGCCATAGTCGTGTTGTTTAGAGTGTTCCGGGGTGGATTCATCATTTCGAGGGCGTTCTAAGTTCAGAGGGAGAAAGGAGCCTTCAGGAAAGACTGCTTCTGGGGGAAATTCAGAGCCTTGTAGACCCGGGGACGAAGTCTTCCCTCGTTTGTCGCCCTCTTTCGCCTTCTTCTTGTCCTTTTTAGAAAGAGTGCCAAATGTACGATTGGAGAGCCTGCTCGAGACCCTACCAAACTCATCCGAACCAAAGATGAAATGGTCTTCAGAAGGTGGAGGATTACTTTTATGAGGAGATGAGATTGTGCGGGCGCGGGAGAATAGACTGGGCATCGGGTTGGACGATGAGGAAGAGGGGACAACAAGAAGGTCGCTAACGACGAGCAACAAGATTCTCAGGGGTCACCGCAATTTGCCGGGCGCAAGAATTCAACAAAACGTGGTCAAAGTTTCTCTCATGATTTACAAGGCTATGACTACAGATTGAACAGTCAAAGAAAATAGATCGGCATTAGACGACACCAAGTCCCAGCCTTGTAGTAACAATTGCGATAAAAGCATAGCATCTGAAACTATCCTTTAACGGTATGAGAAGCTGATGCTGGTCGTTCCTTGAGCATATCCTTTAGCCTGTTGCCAGCTAGCATAGGCCTAGGGAATCCACCGCTCACGAAGGCTGTCTGTGGTGCGGAAGGTCCCATGTGCTGTACGATAGCATCAAAAGTCTATTTTGCAACAGCAAAGGAAGAAAGACCTACTGGGGAATAGCCAGTGAACGGATAGGGTTGATCCGGGAACGTAGGCTGACTGGCAGGAGCTGTACGGTTGTTGTAAACTTGAGCCGCTACAGGATAAGCTGGACCTGTCATTTGTGCACTGGTCTGCCCACTCCTGAAGCCACTTCTTGGACCCCCGTAGACACCTGAGGGTCCTGAAGTGGGATTATATTCCGTTGCAATAATCGTGGGTGGACCATGAACCTGACTAGCTTCCACATTGTATTCTTGTTCAGCTGCTGCACGACGGTTGCGAATGACACAGAAGATCAGGGAGAAAAGTAGCAATAGAACAAAGACTGTGTGGGAAAAGTGTAAGAGAAGTCACTGAGATGGACAAAAACCTACCACAAGTAATAGCGATTGAAATTTTTGCAGAGTGAGAAAAATTGCTGTAGCAAGTCCTCACGCCAGCACTGTCAAATTTGTAAAATTAGATCGTGGTCTGACAACAAATGATGAGAAGGAAGGTATCAGAATCGCGAACACTTCCTCAATCACATAAGACCTCCCATTAACATGATTAAGCAGCGACAACGATGGATACCAAATAGACAACAAAGATTTGTGCACTTTGACTCTTCAATACTCACGCATCCATGGTACATGCATTCCACAGGGCGGCAGTTGGAGTGGGAATAGAGGAAAGTGCCCAAATAGCTAACGCACTAGAGGCAGCACGCTCTGAAGTCACGACGGTCAGATAAATCGACGGTTGCTACCATTAAGAATAAAGTCGCGCACTATTGACCATTTCTTAAGTAGTGCTCCGCAGAGGTCTTGAAGGAGTAGAAATTCTTGAAAGTTGTATACGGATAAGTTAGAAGTGATTTCGCGACAATTGTTAGATATTCCGCTGCCAGCAGACGGTGAATATGAAGTGGTCGATGACGGTAGGAGGTCAACTCTGAGAAAACATAAACAACAGCGGCGCTGATTACAAAGCTGATTTGATGCGGCAGTGCTTGGCATATTCACTGCCACTATCTGCATGGGCATTGCGCGCAGACATCATTGCCAACGACGTTGAGCTCTACGTAAACGATACCCATAGCACAAGGACATGGTGCGCATGACTGTATACCCTGCCCAATTACCATCTATCATAGTCCGCACTTTTCAACTTCCAATCACTGCTGTTGGTGATTCTACTATTTATAGGCATATGCATATATGTACGCGCCATCGCACCTGGGTTGGTCGGTAGGGACGAAGCCGGGTGCGGTTGAAAATAATACAGTCAAACCCTTATCAGATTGACCACGACACCGTGACCAGCTTCCTCGGTCTTCTTTTCAAAGCAGCAAGAACAGGTCCACAAGCGTGTTATCCTGCAGTAAGCACACCAACAGCATCTTTACTTTACAGGAGAGCGACTGTCTCCATATGTCTCGCTTGCGTGTATAGCCATGGCGATTACAAGGCTTCTGAAATAATTTTTTACACTACTAGGACACCAATAATTCATCCATCTAACATATACAAGGAAAAAAAATACACGGACTAGCTAACTTGCAGTGGGCCTTCTCGTCCTCCTACGATTCCGCTCGTCCTCTTCGTTTGCATCCCTGTCGCCATTGGCATAGAGTGATGATGTGGATCGTTGCGCGGTTCTCTCTACAATAGATGTCCCGTCACGGAATTTTGCACGAAAGAGCACATTGGCATTTGTAAAAAGACCCTCTTTAAGCGAAACGACGATGAACTGGGAGCCTTTGAATCGCGTGCGGAATAGTTGACCGATATGCTGGGTATGGGACAGGTCCAAGGCTGCGTCAATCTCATCCAGAATGTACATCGGTGCAGGCTTGAACTGAAGGAGGGACATGATGAGGGAAAGAGCAATCAATGATCTATATTATATTGGAAGTCAATTCGATTTCTTTTTTCGTCCATGAACACGCACCTTTGTCCGCCACTCAATTCAGTCAAGCTTTGTTTCCACACTGTACCGAGTTGAACCTTGACTTCCAAACCATCCATGAGATCTTGACCGTCGGGCGGTTGAAGTTTTGCAAAGTTGCCAGGTAGAAGTTCTGCGAAGATCTCTCCGAAATCCCTAACAATAGGTCATGTAACAGGATTTTGCACGATAAAGGGCTTACAACCTTACTTGTTGACCTTCTCCCATGTTGTCTGGAGGGCATCCCTCTTGTGCCTATCAATTGATTCGATCGTCTCGTCGATTTTTACCTTATCCTTTTCGACAGTCGCTATGTTCTTTTTCAAATCGGCTTCCTTCTTTTCGACCCTTTAAGATCGGTCCTCCTTCAGAACACCATACATACGCGGAAACAAAATCACCCACTTGTCGATCATATTCATAACCTTGGGATTGATTTTCCTTTTCATTCCTCTTTGATTTTCTTCAAGTTCCTTCACCTTATGGTCAAGATCGGCAATGTTCTTATCCCCCCAGTCATACTGAGTACCAGGTTTCCCGAATTGCCTAAAAAACCATTAAAAAAAGTAAGCCTCAAAAATCCATGCCAAGGTGGAAGCAAGGTCGCAACCCACTCTTTATCTTGCGCTATCCATTCATGCGTAGCTTCTAAGTTCACAACTTTATTGGCTGCGGACGTTTTATCCTTGTTTAGTACTTGAACGTCGTGTAGGAATTCCTGGATGCTAAGGTCAGCCTTGGTGACGATCCCCTTCTTTTCCTTGATGACTCGGTCGAGCTCCTTAAGCTCCTTGTCAAAACGGCTCAGAGTTGCCATTTCCTCCTGTAGCTTTTCCTCTGCCGTCGCATGCTCAGCCTGTTAGGACCGAAATCAGATACTAATCGTGAATCATTTGGGATCGAAGGATAAGCACCTCGCTTGCGGCAACCTCGTCACCCAACTTGTCGACTTCCTTGTGCAACTTTGCTAGTCCAGCTTTCGCTTCTTCGAGACTATCCTTCTCGCCTTGGATGTCACCATCATTTTGCTCTGCCAAGTACGATTCAGATATCAGCAAGCGAAAATTTCCTCCCCAGAAAGCATAAAAAAAAATAAAAATGGCCGACACACACCCAGTTCAAGTGTCGCAGTTTGCAGCTCTTTTTGTTGAGTTTTGACAATTACAGAGTGTTTCTGCAGAGCCGACTTCTGCTTCGATATCCTAGCCTATAAACGTAATTCAGCAGCTGTCGATTCTGGAAGGTGGGAAACCTGAAATGACGTACTTTGAGCTCTTCAATCTTACCATCCTTGTTGTTCTTGAATTCGTCCATATCGCGTTCGAGCTTCTTGCAGTCATCTTGAGCATCCTTTTGCTTCTCTTTGGCAGCCTTGACGGCGAGACGCAAGTCCTCGATCGTGACTTTGACTTTCTCGACTTCACCTGCGTTCTATATGGAAACAAAAACGAACAAATTAAAACTTGGACAAGGTTCTCAAGGACAGAGGGCGTACTCACGAGTGATGCATTGCTACCTCCGACTTGCTCCTCAAGCAGCTTCAACCCATGCTCTTTGATCTCCAAATCCCTAGCCAGATCTCTCCACGAATTACGCATATTCCTGGATTTCTGCTCCTCTTTCTCCAAGGCGCCCAAACGCGTCTGTGCATCTCTCAGTTTGCTTTCAATCTCCAAGAGCTCTTGTACTTGAATCAAGATATGGCTACTATTGGGCGCCGAGCCTCCACTTAGCGTTCCAGTAGGGTCGTAAATATCGCCATCGAGAGTTACTGAACGCGTATGAACAGAATCTGCGAATGTCACCAATTTTGCTGTTTCTGCGTCGTCGCAAATCAAAGTGTCGCCGAAGACGTATGCGATGGCTCTAGCCACTTCCTCTTCGTACCCGACTAGTGAAAGAGCGGTTCGGACTTTGCCAGGTGCAAGCTTGGTAGCTGCGTTAAGTTTCTACACAAAAGTTGTATTTTCATTTCATTTTGATAAAGAAAAGGGAGATAACACACACACCTTAGGATCGACGGTACGCGGATCAATCTTGCTCAACGGGATGAAAGTCACTCGTTTCTTCATGTTTCCGTTTTTGATCAAATCTTTGCCAACCAACTCGTCGTCGATGACAACATTGAAGAGTTTGCCACCACCAGCAATTTCCAAAGCTGTTGCTTTAGGGTAGTGTTCTTCCGGTAGGGAGATCAATTGTGCAGCAATCCCTTTCACTTTTCTACGATCGAAACCCGGAACAGGATCGTCATAATCGAAATTCAATCTTCCAATCCTGTGCTTGACGCGTTCGCGTTGCTAAATACCATTTTCTGTCAGCATTCAGTTTTTGAATGTGGAGATACGCACATCGTGCAGGTTCTTTACAGTCTCTCGTGCCTCCCGCAACTGCATATCGAGCTGCTTGTCCTTTTCCGCACTCCATCCCGAGTTTGTCATCTTCGCATGACAGGCCTGAACGGTAGCCTTCAGGTCTTCGAGCTTCTTCAAGTTGTCTCCAGCTTCCTTTGCGAAAACTTTCATACGAGCTTCGAGGTTGACCAACTCCTTCTCGCCCATTGCTAGTTTGACTTTGCTCTGTTCTTCTTCTGCAGCACCTTGTGCAAGCCTCGCCTTCGCATCTGCCAGTTGACCCATGTAGCCTCCTCCTTTGTTCTTAGCTCCAGTAGATGAGAGACCAGTAAGAAGGGTTTGGAGAAGTTCTTCGTCACTTGCAAGTTTAGTTTCCAAACTGGTATGTTCGTCTTTGACTTTGCCATGTGCTGCAGCAACTTTCTCGACCTCCTTGCGTTTTTCAATCAAGGAGGCGTCCAGCTGAAATTGTGGTCATTAATCGGTATGGATACAGAACTGGTTAGGCGCACCTCTTTGAGTTGAGCTTCACAGGTTTTTATCTTAGCCTCCTCATCCTTGATAGTACCCACTTTGATTTCAGCCTGAGTCCTGATCTTGGCCACGACCTTCCCTAGCTCACTAGCTTTGTCTTGAAGTATCTTCAACTTCCCCCCTTTACTCATTTCTGCATCTCTCTTTTTCGACACTTTCACCACCTCTTTCTCTGCAGCTTCGCCGTCCTTGATCGCCCGTCTTTTCTCACTTTCTACTTGCTTTATCTCCGTTTGCTTTTCGTCAATCTTCTCCTCCTTTTCGTGCATCCGATCTTGATACGTCCTCCATTCCAATGCATGCAAAATACGGGCAGTACGCTCGAGCTCGCTGACTGATTTTTGGAATTGGATGAATGACCGTTTCTCGCTGCGCAGTTTTTCGAGCTTGGGGTTGATTTCTTCGAGAAGGGTTGCTTTAGATTCTAGTACGCTTTTCTCCTTCCGACCCATTTTTTTCCTTGCTTTGTCCTTTTGTTCTTCAAACATCCGGGTTCCGGCGGCTTCTTCGACCATTCCAAGGATTTCTTGGGGACGCATGTTGAGAACCTTCGTGATTCGACCTTGCATGATAACGAAGTTAGGGTTGTTGATATTCAGCTGGACTCCTTGGAATAGCGTTTGAATGTTGGCTTGCAACGCCTTGTGTCCGTTTAGTAGGTATTTAGACACATTGGGAAGGGCGATCTGATTCACATGACGCGCACAGGTTAGTGAACATTTGTGGCTTTGAATAAGAATATTAAACACCTGTCGGGTAACGGTGATCTGCCTAAAGTTTTCAAAGCCCGTAGGACTCTTTGAGCGATCCGAGTTGTCAAAGACTATAGTGACACTAGCTTTCGTCACTCCAGCCTGACCACGCTTATAAATGAGATCTTGCTGGTTCGAAGCACGCATCTATATAATACGCGTCTTAGCATGATATATGAAACTAAATGAGGAATAATGGGTGCCGTAGACATGTTTGTGATACCAAGGACGAAGCATATCGCGTCGAGGATGTTAGATTTGCCGGAGCCATTCAGACCAGTAATGGCATTAAACGAAGGGTCCCAACCAGTGATTTGGGTTCGAACTGGGTATGATTTAAAACCTAGGAGGACGTCAAACAGAGTCAGATGGATAAATGACGCGTCTTACCCTCGATAATAAGTTCCTCTATTCGCATTCTAATTGATATATGAGGTAAGGTTGAGGATTGCACGCGTCGGTGCGACTTGTCAGGTGCTCTTTTGTTGATGGAACAAATTGAAGAAAACACAAGATCTTGCTTGATTGGGAATCCGATGATTTCCTGGACTAGATCTGTCGCGCCCCTAGTAAATATAATACTTTCAGGGTACTTTTATTTCACCTTGTGCAACAGCTAGAGAGCAACCACGTCTAGATGGTCCTTTTCTGGGGTTCCCTCCAATATGCACAGCATCTCGATCCGGAGGAGCCTTATATTACCTTTAGCTAGTTGACAACGCAGCCATTGTCAAGAAAACAAGGCTAATGCTAATTACAGTGCACATGGCATCTACTAGACCGTTGGAAAGTATTCAATTTCAAAATGACCCTTTCCTCGGACTTTTGCTTGAAACCTCTTCCACCTTCAGAGCTCTTTATAATCCACCACCAAAGCGACAATCCAAATCGCAGGCCAAAAAGTCGGCTGAGCAGGGAACAAGGGCGCTTCAAACTTACAGGGAGGACCTAAGCTTCTTCTCATTCCGAACGAAGATTCAAACTAGATGGAAGTTGGCTTCGAAGAGGCGCTACAACTCCTTGACAACTCCTTACTGTATACATCTTAGATGAGATAACACCTCCCGCTCCATCTACAAAACAGAAGATTAGCGATATGACAACGTCCGCGCATCGATATCGTCAGGATGATACTTTCTCGCGCTATCCGTCTGAGCAGATTGTGGAGGATGAGGGCGGGAATTAGATGAATCACGAACCACCTCAGACTCTGCGTCAGGTCGTAGGTACGTTGAAGTTA
>Ga0193743_1000232_pt1 | contig 44599 bp, 63 predicted proteins | sample L2c2metaG_FD_143038 | JGI IMG/M metagenome (GOLD analysis project Ga0193743, IMG submission 143038) | Soil microbial communities from a riparian zone of the East river system, Colorado, United States - L2c2 | ecosystem: Environmental > Terrestrial > Soil > Riparian zone | place: USA: East River... | reverse complement strand
CGAACTCAGAACTTGGCTTTTAGAACTATATATAGTTTTGGATGTATTGGCCTATTCTGTGACGTCCAGCCCTTTCAAAGCCCTTTGCATTTGCTGACTACAAATAGCATGGCTATTGGATACTCTAAACGGATAATCATTTCTCTCTATGATGGAAATCTAGATCTATGTGTGGCACTTCGGAAAAAAAAGAAAAGAAAAATGGGGTAGTATACTAGTGTTATCAAGGACCGTCATCACTGTCAGTGTCCTCGGGTTTAGGCCCACCTTCACTCAACCATCGGAGCTTCCTCAGCCTCCTCCTCTCTTCCTGCGCTTTCATCTGGTTCCGGGTCATCTTCTTTTTCTTCCTAATCATAGGTTTGACAGCCCCTTGGTCCTCTGCCCCACTGGCAACGGGAGTGGCCGCCGCTGATGCTATGGGTGTCTGTAAGCGAGAACGAACAGGTGTGTTGGCACCGCTCCCTTTTGGTGACTTCACATCCAGGAATGCGTCTTCGATCACGGCTACTTTTCCTTGATGAACCATACGTCCGTTGTCAACGTTCCAAATTTCTGGGCCTGAAAATATAGTCAGTAACCAATGGGGAGAGCACGCCGCAATATCTCACTGACATAAAGATGACACAAATTCATGGTTGTGAGAGATGATGACCTTTATTGACAAAACTAGTGAGAAGATGGTAGATCTCCAGAAGAGATGTCCTTACAACTGCTCCGGACCATTCCTTGATCGCCACTGCAAGCCCACCTAGAGCTTCTCTGTCCAAAAAATTGCTGGGTTCGTCAAGGACACAGATCTTGAGGACAATTAAAATACACAACGAGAGAAAGAGGAATGAGCTCGTGCCTGTGGGTTGTTCCAGAGACAAGCAGCAATGACAAGTTTGATCTTCTGACCTGTTGATCGATCGATCTTAGAGGACGAAGAAGAAGAAATCTTAGGTTTGTTGACTTACCACCAGAGAGGCCAGATATTTCGTTATACTGAGCGATATCTCCATCCAAGCCAATATCTTCGAGATGCTTACGTACAAGATTCAACGAAGTATCACGCGACCCAGCACCTTCTCGGGAAGACTCCAAGTCATCGAATTGCTGAACAAGTTTGGTGAATCCTTTTGCAATAAGGTCGTCACGAGCAACCCAGGTGTTAAATTTGTGGTCCAGGCTACGCCACTTTACTTCATACTGGAATGACTTCTTTAATTTTTGACGACCCATGATCAACTTTTTTTGTGAAATGAATGTTAGTGATTGTCAAATTTGACGAAAGTGATTTGACGAACCTCAAGTTTTCGCTTGCTCCCGTCTTTGCCTACCCAGTCTTGCTCCAAAATGTGCTTTTCCTCGGCGGTGAGGACACGTGTCGCCTTTTCTAAGAGTTCGCCTAGGATGCCTTTCAGCATTAAGTAACGATAGATGACAGTTCAGAGCTCACGATCATGGCCATCTTGGAAACGCCATTGGATATAACCAATCGCGGTCTTCTCAAGATGTCGCTCTATGCAGAAAATCAACGACCTGCCTTCAATGAACATTCTCGCTATTTACCTATATGGTGTGTAGCGTGTTGAGAGACATAGCCAACACGGAGGGCAGGATGCTTGTAAACGGTGCCTTCTTGAGGAACGCTTTCTCCCTATTATTATTTTTTCGAAACTTCAGAAACATGAATAAGACAAAGATCAAGAGCTTACGGTTAAAAGCTTGATAAGTGTAGATTTTCCAGCACCGTTAGGGCCGACAACACCTACTCGGCTGAGAGATTGTCAATAAATGAACCAGCTCAAGTTGAGAACGTACCTTGAAAGAGATAGTGCGCAGCTAACATTATACAGACTGGGCGAAGTCCTGCCAGGATACGTAAAAGTACAGTTCGAAAGTTTCAAAATTGCTCGAGTATTGCTTCGAACACCCATTAGAGATCCGGGCGAGGGGAATGAAAATTTGACGGATGTGGCGGCGAGGGTGTAGTATGATTTTGCTTCAGGATGTTTTTCCACAAATGCAGACAGGTTTCCAGGGTAATAGACGAGCTAAACAATGGTCACTTCAATGACATTTGTAATTGACGAATTTTGCACTACATACTTTTTTCGTTTCATAATGTATGATATCGGTCGTAATGTTGTCCAAAAATCTGGCAACGCGATTAAATTCTCGAATTCCGATGAACAATGAGACAGAAGGATTTACCTAGAATCGTGACTAACAATCAAGCAGGTAACATTTTTTTTGGCTTTTAAATAATCTTCCAACCATTTGACCGAAGTACGATCCAACTAAAAATTAGTCAGTCCAACAAACAAATGATCAATCTGAACCAGACTGACATGGTTAGTAGGCTGGTAAAAGTAGATAAGTTTCTGAACTTCAAGTAGGCTGGTCAAAAAATTACCTCATCGAGAAGAAGCAAGTCCGCATTGTATAGCATTGCTCTTGCAAGTTCGAGCTTCATTTTCCAACCTCCCGACAAACCACCCACGATATCGGATTGACGTTCATCGTCGAAGCCAACCTCAGCTAATTGGTCTCGGATTTTTGATTTGGGAAGATTGACCAAAGCCTTGTCTAGAAAGAAATTGATTCCTCAACCATGCGGGAAAACAAATGCATGAACTAACCTGCAGCAATGAAGTCCAAGACTGACAACGACCCATCCTCGCCTTGCAGAGAATGCTCAACCATAACGCATCTGAGTTGATCCTGTGGAGGGAAATTTTCCACCTTTCCGTCACGAAGCTGCCGCATTAATGTTGATTTTCCCGAACCATTCGTTCCCAAGATCCCGTAGCGACGTCCTCGGATTAAACGGAGAGTTGTATGCGAGAGGAGTAGCAAAGCGCCGTATGCCAGAGAGAAAAGTGTGTTGCATAGAACTTCACCTTCGGCTGATTCATCGCTGGCTGCTACGGCGTTTGTTGACTGTAACATAACGCTCTTGAGAAGAATGGGGACAGCTTGATATCATAACCTCGCACCTGATCAATTTCCAAATAGTGCATCCTCAAACTATCTGCAAATGTGACGGTTTGTTCATCGTTGAGCCAAACTGACATATATCGACCAACACAACGGTGCCAAGCCTGTGCGTCGTGGAAATTTCGAGCAAAAACTAGATCTACGACCAGAGATGCTTGGAATTTTAGAGATACCTCAAGAATTATATATCTTGGTTTCTTGAGTGTATTAGCAGACGAGGATTCAACGACCAACGCCTCCGGAAGAAGGTTTTTCATTGTAATAAGTGCCACTACGACTTCCGCATCGATATCACGGTGTGTGGGTGGAGGCCCGGATGAAGAGGCACCAGACTTTTCTAAGGTTTTGAGCGCAGTTTCACCAAAGGCACGGACCTTTGGTTACAAGATTAAAGATGATTCATGGGTGATTTTATAGACACAAACCTCAGGGAAAGCAGCTCCTGTTGCAATTTTTTGCACACCATCAACTAGAGGGCTGAGGTAAGTCGCAGCAACATTTGGGTTCCGAACAAGCTTGACGAGGTTATCAATAACGACCACGGTGCGACGTTGAACCTCCATACTTCGGTCATTCAGAGCACGAAGCATGAGAGGCACAAGAACAGCGAGCGCGGGCGCGGTGACTTCAGCGACGAAAGTGGTGCTCGACAAAGCTTTGATACATGCCGGCACTGAATCAGGGTTTGACATGCACTTGACTAGGACTGGAATATGTGGTGCAAGGTCCGGGTTGGCCAGAGTAGTACAGAGGGAGGTAGCGCATTTGATTGCCGCAGATGATACCTGTGACTGTTGAATTACGGTTCCGGATAAGAATGTGGTGACTAACCTCTTGCTTGGTATCATGCATGGCAGCTTCTATTTTGGGCAGGGTGGTACCGAGTTCTGCCGCAACAGCATCTCGAGCAGGGGTAACAAAGGTTCTGAAGGCATCCAACACGCCAACCTTGGTGCGCCATTTGCCATTTTCGAGGATGGTTTCTAATGTCCTGAATACAACGCGAGTAGATTCCGGTGGGAAGAGTTTCAAGATGGCCTTGACTGCGGTTGCGGCTGCCGTACGGACAACCTCGCCTTTATCCATATAAAGTTCGAATAGAACGGGGAGAGAGTCCAGAAGGATGGAGGCGACGGGTGTTCCCAAGATATTAGCGAAGGATTGGAAAGCGATGGCCGCTGATTCGCGTTCATAACCAGATTTCTTGTTTGTTGCAAAGCCATGTAGGGTTTTGAGGACAAGGAAATTGCTAAGAAGTTGATTGATATGAATAAATGGCAATGAACTTGTTCACTCACTCGAGTGACTGAAAGCCATTTTTGGCCACCTCTCGTGCTAATCTATCGGCTGCAGCTTTGGCATCTGTAATCGTTATCAGTGCGACTAGAAATATGCAAGGGGAACTTGAGTGACCTGGTGCAGTAGGAGCAGAGCGTAGACCCTCAAACAGTGGCGTAAATGAGGGGATGAAGGTATCTGGCATGGCGACTGGTGACATATACTAAGAGAAGGATGACTATGGGTATAATCTGATTAGGGATCGACGAATTGCCAAAGACCTGGAAGATTATATCAGAAATAGATTTGAATGATATTGTAAATTCTAGCGTTATGGGTCAATGGGAAGAAGGAAACTGTTAGCGTTAGGCGTTTCCTTGGTCAAAAAGGAAGCTGCACTGCTGCTCAGCGCTCAAGTGCTGTGTAGATATATAAAAAAAAATTGAAAGCACGTGCGCGAGGGCTTTCTATTTCTGGACCAGAGTCCTCTCTTGAACAACAACTCAACCATGTTGGTAGACATAGTTATCATCGTCGGTGCTGCTTCTGGAATCATAGTCTTCAATTCTATTCTTGTTACCTGGTGCATATTCTGCCAGAGAAAAAAGGAGGCAAAGGTCGAATTACCTCTGCAGAAACGCCCCTCGTTGCTGAAGGGAAAACATGTCAAGTTCGCTGCATCGGTGAAAGATTCTCGAAAGAAGTATGCTTCGTATCCTGCTCCAGGACAGAGGCCGCCCCCTTCTGTGCCCTCCCCACTCGCGTCCGCTAAAGTTCGCACGAGGAGAACCGATCGACCTCGAGCAGAGAACTTATTTCCTCAGAAGTTATCTACTATGCCAACCACGACGGATTACGCTCCCTCTGTGTGCTCTGACGATACCGCTTCGGTCTACTCGGCTGCATCTGCGCCCCCTGAGACTCCCGATTACTTGTTAAGGTCTCACAACTCCCTAAATACCATACCCCTTACTTCGGTATCCAGCGCTTCTGAAATGCTTAACTTGCCAGTAGGCAGCCCTACGGATGCAGTACTATCGGTCCCGACATGGGCCGGAAAACGCCTGTCTATCATGGAGGAAGGGTTGGGCCCCAAAACCTACAACCGAACCATCCAACAACGTCCCAGACAAGTTGACCATTGGTGGCGCCAGCAGCGGTCAGCGTCTTGTAACTTGTCGCGCGACCAGTCATCTTGGGGGCCAGACTCCAAATCGTTTGCTCCCGCCTGGGCTATTAGCTTCACCTTCGTCGCACACAGAAAATATTGGGCAAGGACTATCTTCGATACCATTGTCATCACCATATTCTCCGCCATCAAAGTGATAGACCGATGCTTTGTGGTCACTGTCTGGCGCAATCTACCACGCACCACACATTTCTAAACATACACAAGTACATAATATATCGATGTAGTTGACCGTGAATGCTGTAGGAGAGCCAAACCCTTTTGAAACTCTATTCAGCCCATCGTCATTCTTCAGGGTAATCTACCTTGTCGTATAAACGGAGAGTCTCGTTCCAGTCTCTTTTCCGTCTTCTCTTGATTGAAAAATACCTAGCTCCACTTTCCCATCTGCCCCTCACTCGACCCTTCTCCTTGCCGCCGACCTCGGAAAAATGGGCTTCCGGGTTTTCTGGCAGATCCAACTTCGTTATTGCAAGATTCATCACACGGGAATGAAGATCTCTCCTGACGTCAAGCATCTTCTTCAAGTTCGATTTGCCTACTCGAAGTAGACGAAAGAGAGCCGTGAACGCACGAAAGGCTGCCACCGCGTCCTCAAACCAACGGAGTGTCATCCACATAAATGCAGGGATCAAGAATACGGTGGCCAAGGCAATTGGCCATGTCAAGGCCACACCTAACATCCAGACACAGAGACCCGATATCAAGCCATAGATTAATTTATATTGAGCAATTTCGTCCCATGTATCGAATATGGGACCCGTTTTCTTGAAATTATGGACAGCATAGAATGTGCTCGCAAATACCGGCAGCCAGAGTATCAGGCCAGGTAGCGAAATTGAAAATAAGCACAGGGACCAGGTGAGTCGGAAAAGCAATCGAGACAGAATAGTAGGACGGGCTAAAGGCCGTCGTATCCGATCGTCTTTGATACCCCATTGTGCAAGCTGGTCTTGATAGGCCTTTGTGATCGTGATTCTGAGCGAGAACATCTATATTGAGGGAAGCATACCTTGAGATCACCGTGCAATTTGGGAACTACTTCAACGTCAACGCCTTTGTTCTCGGTTCCATGGGCTGCTTTGAAGGCTTCGAGAAAAGTGCGGATTAACCTAACATGGTCGCCAAGGCTCATGAATGTTCCAAGGGGAGCATACATGCGTGCAGCCAGCTTTGCCGTACGGATGAAATCCCAGGAAGGTGAATTGAACGTTCCACTGCTGATTTTGTCATGCAATTGTGCTGTCAAGGAACGGATATCGGCAAAATCCACAGGGGTCAACAAATTGGGATGGTCCTGATAAACAAATGAGCATCTGGAAGAGGCTTAAATTAAATTGTGACCTTTGGTTTAAAAATCATTGGCGCATGAAAGGTTACCAATACGTCCGACCGGAAATGCTGTCGATGCCTTCAGAGTCTTCTTAGCCCATTATTATCACGATGAAAACGAGATGGGCTACATGTATGTTATGGAACATGGTAAGACGGTAATTTCAAATTCGGGGTCAGTCCTATTCCTTGACAATACATCCGAAACAAGTCGGGCCACTTGGGTAAATCAGACTGGCTCCCGAAAACAAATGACAAATGACTCACCACCAGTCTTAAGAGGTGCTATAGTCGGGTGATACCGGCTCATTCCTTCAGGAAACAAGCAGACTGCGTCGCCAAGTTCTAATGCCTTATTGTAGATGGATATCCGTTGTCACAAGGGATAAAAGGATCACACAAGGGGGCACAAACCTCCATGAGCTTCTCCATGACATTTGAATTGTCAACTTGTCCTTCGGGGTAGTCTTTCTGCCTTTTGATCGGCACGGTACCAGCGGATTCTATGAGCCAGCTGGTAAATGTTTTGTGACCGAACTGGGTGGATTTCGCTGTCAAGCGGAGCATGTTCCGTTTCTGCACCGGTACATGAGAGTTTTGAACTGAAAATCTGGACAATACATACAGCGGGCGGCAGTGAGGTTACAAGAAGGCTACAGAATGTGTTAATCATAAGAAACAATGCTACAAAAATATATAGAGAGGGGATACATACAGTGCATCCGTCAACGAATTACTGTGATTGGCACAGACGATGCTACAAGTTCATGGTAAGCCAGGCGGTGGAAGTTACGGCTTAAATGTCGACAGACCAAGGCCTTCCGGTTTCTGGAATCAGGTCAACATTCTCTATGACAATAGTCCCGTAGAAGATTTTGAGAACGAATCGAAATAATATACTGCAAATTGGAGAGTTCAAGGACACAAAAATAAATAATAGTAGTAACGTACCGTATCAACGCATATGGCCAAGGAGTTGGGGACCCCTTTGGCATCCTCGTGGAATGTCGTGTACTTAAGCTAATAAGGCTAGCAGGTACTGGAGGATGATGACTAAGCCATCGAAATTTTTGGCAGTCTTCAATCTGGACTTTCAATAGACAAGGATGGAGGAAGCTCTCGCCAAAATTCGACCTCACATATCCTCTTCGTTAGCGCACCAAAAGACACCAGCCAACCTCTTGATCGCAATTGAAAATACTTTGCAAGAACAGCATGCGGAAAGCACCCCAACGGCTTATTTCGCTGCTATCTTGACCACACTCGATAGCACTATCCAGAACAAGGATCTTTCCCTCCAGGATGGCGCTGTTCTACCCGCAGAACTGTATCTATTAGCCCTTGTAGCTCCCTTCCTTGCAATACCAGTTATCCGTTCAAATCTCAGCACTCTGCTCTCCCTCACAGCTCCTCTGTTCCAACTCTTACATCAACACCCACCTGCTTTGCGATCTCAGCTCTCATTATATCATATAATATTTCGGTCTCTAGATCGATCCCAGTTGGAAGCACAGGGTGTTCGCCAGACTTTTGCTTCCATCTTGCAGATGTGTATAGATCCTCGTCCAAAAGTCCGCAAGAAAGCCGCAGACCTCGTCAAGGAGGTGTTAGCAAATCCACCCACCCCATTAGTTCGACATCCTTATGCCGAGCGGGTTGTAGAATTTTTTAATCACACACTTGCCGAAGTGAATGCAGGGCCTTTCGCCAGAGGGAAAACTTCAAAACAAACTGCAGCTCCAGGTGCGGAGTCTGCAATCCATGTACTCGCGTGTTTGAGGCCCATCGTTGGATACCTACCACCTACGGTATATTTCTCATCTTCTCCCCCTTATCATATCCTCATGGGCTACTTACTTACAGTCGCTTCCCCTGATCACTAATCATCTCCTTTCTTTACCTCGCCTAGGAAATTCTTATCTGTCCCAATCTTGCTATTCCATCATGTCGGATATATTTACAGTGTCCATCAATGATGTTTCAGGTAACATTAAGCATCAGCTCACTGATGTCCTGCGAGTCGTGCTCTCATTCCCCCCTTCAAAGTCCGATGTTGTACTCTCTGCCAGCTGGGTCCAAGCTTTGGGTAGTGCCATGGTTGCATATAATGCAGTTGACCAAACAGCGTCTTCAGAAGAATTGCTTAAAGTATGGAAGAGTGTATGGAATTTTTTGGATTCAACAGATGCAGCAACTCGCAAAGCGACGGCGCAATCCCTCTCTGCATTATCAAGTTGCTTTTCGCCGGCCCTCGCTTCAGTAGCTATCCCTGATCAAGATGATTCCTCTATCATCCGCAGAATCATCTCCCAGATGAACAAGGCGCTCGACTCATTGGCATATGCTCGTTCAATTCCAGAGCTGCTGTCCATCATATCTTCCATCATCACAAATCTTCGACATAGGGACTCCAAAACGTCACCTACAGCCGCGGAACTTTTGATTTTACCCCTGATAGTTAGGATTGGCGATCTCAGAACTTCAAAAGGCTTTGAGTACAAAGAAGCAGCAGACGCCACATTATCTACTGCCATGCGTATCATTGGCCCAGAAGCATTACTGAAGGCTCTACCCTTGAACCTGGACCCTGCGAGCCGGTATGTTTTGATCGTTGTCTATTTCCTGCACCTCGCTGATTGTCTGTCTTGTCATCAGCATGCCTAACGCTGAGCCAAGAGCGTTTTTGCTTCCTTTACTCGCTCAACCGCATCCCTCTTCCCTCTCTCACTTCGCATCATATTTTGTGCCTTTGAGTGAAAGAATGTTTGATTTGCAGCAAAAAGCAGAAAGTGAAGGCCGTCAGTCGGAAGCAAAGGTTTGGAGTGTCCTCGTTGGGCAAGTTTGGACTGGTCTTGCAGGGTACTGCTCGGGTCCAAACCTCAAGCAGGTATGTCCATGAATTATTGATAAACATAATAATAATCATTTATTGCCAGTCATTGGACCCGGCATTCTCTCAACTTCTCTCCCAATTACTATATGGGCAACCAGAACTTCGGCCTGCGGTTCTGAGAGCGCTTAAAGTTATGGTGGATGCTAATATTACTGTTTCAGCCGCCATTGCCGAAAATATTTCAGAGGGACTTACACAACAAGAGGCTTACGAAAACCTTGAATTTTTGCGTACTCAGACTGAGAGTTGGCTTGCTGTGCTTTTCAATGTATATGGCAGCGTGGCACGCGATTGTCGCGGCATGATCGGAGAAGTCATCAGTTCTTGGGTTGCTATTGCTGGTGAACAGGTACACATCTCCATAAACTACAGATATTCATTCTGACGTGGACCGATTTTAAGGAAATACATAATGCATACACAAACGTTGTGCAGCTGTTTAAAACCAACCTAGTGGCTGTACAGAAGGGCCCGACGGCTGGGTCAATTGGAGACAACATGGCTGCAACCTTCCAGGACATTCTGATCCTGCTCCTTAAAGGCCTTGGTTCCATTAATTCCATCTCACTTTTTGATCTTTGCCTAACTCCAGAAATCCTCTCTGGAAAAGACAACGGCGTTCAAAAGAGGGGATATAAAATATTGACGAAGCTCGTCGTCAATGGCAAAGTTCCCATCGATGCGGAAACCATCCTTCGAAAATTGGATGATTTAACGGAAGGCTTGACCCCAGCAGCAAGAAAGGTAAATTTAAATCGCTCCCTCACCGGACAATGTTTACATTGTTCCAGGATCGTTTTGGTCTGCTTGCTGCCTTGATCGATCTCCTTCCATCAACGTCTCTGCATCTGGTTCCATCCCTTCTGCCCGAAGCCGTCCTAGGGACAAAGGAACCCTCTGAAAAAGCCAGATTTGCTGCGTTTGAAGTTATTCTTGCTCTGGGTAGGAAAATGAGCAACGGAGGGGTTGTCAAGAGAAGCATGGTTGACGGAATGGACGAAGATACGGCCCAGGATGGTACGTCCACTTGGTCAAATTAGGCTCTATTCGTGGCTCTAAACCTCCTTTAAGCTGTCGCAAACATCGAGGAATTCATGACTATGGTGGCTGGCGGTCTTGCCGGAGCAAGCGCTCATATGATTAGCGCTACTGTTACAGCGATATCACGTCTAATCTTCGAGTTCAAGGGTACAATTTTTATTCTTTGACGGGCGTATGAGATCTAATTTCTCCGCATCATTCACAGATACTATCTCTGATCAAATGCATAACGAAATATTGACTACAATGCTCGTTTTTCTTTCTTCAACCAATCGGGAAATTGTCAAATCCATCTTGGGTTTCGTGAAACTCGTTATCCATACTTTACCTACAGATTTAATCCGACCTCATCTCAAGGACCTCGTACCAGCATTACTGAGTTGGTCTCATGATCACAAGAATCATTTTAAAGTCAAGGTTAGGCATATCTTTGAGAGGATGCTTCGACGTTTTACATGGGAGGCGATCTATTCGTGTGCTGGAGAGGAAGAAGCTTCCAAAGTCCTTATAAACATCAAAAAGCGCAAAGAAAGAGCAAAACGTAAAAAGGCAAACAGGGAGCAGGAGGATGGGGAAGCTGACGAGGCATGTCCAGATATACTATCAATGTTGCCTACTGATTCTGGATGTGCTATAGATTGTTCCTTCAAAGGTTGCTGCTGGGGACGCTTTCGAAGATGTCCTGTATGGCAGTCAGAGTGAACTGGATGATAGCGACGATGAAGGATCAGTCATCGCGACAGCAAGTAAAAAGAAAAATATCCAAGACGTCAGGTTAAGACTGGATGATGATGAACCGATGAATTTACTCGAAGGAGCAGCAATGCGGATTACAAGTTCGTCTTCTACATTGACAGCGTTGTTCGAACAATACCGATCTAGATTTTTAGATACAAACTCAAAGCGCCGTCGGAAGCCTGGGCAAGATGCTTCCTATTTCAAAACAGATGAAGAAAGTGGCAAAATCGTTATCGACGATTCTGATTCTGATGACGAAATCAATGCACAAGCTACTGACGTAGCTGGTACAGCCTATCGCGAAAACATTACATCTGTCGACGGCTTCACCCGAGGCCCAAATGGTAGAATCAAATTTAATAAAGACACGAAGAAGCGCAGGCTCGAAGAGGCAAACATGGAAGACGTAGAGATGGGTGATGTGGACGAATCGACCCCTAAATCGAAGAAGATAAAGAAGAAGAAATCGGAGGTTAAGCTTGGTCATGAGTTCAAGGCCAAAGTCAATCTTCCTTAGTCTTTTATTCTCCAGTTCTCTGATTTAAAATTCTATAGAAAGCTGGCGGTGATATCAAAAAAGGCGGGGTGGATCCTTTCGCATATATGTCTCTATCCCAAGCAGCTAAAAACGGGGGGCGAGGTCGTCATCATGTTGGCATTACAGGAAAACGGTAGTTTGTCTTTGCTCTCCCCTCCTTCTGTACATGCCTTGAGTAGACAAACAAATTTAATTGATAATCTCTCTCTGGAAAACTACCGACTTTGTTGAGTACTACCCATAGAGCGTTTGATCATGCGGCGCTCCGAATAAACCTTCTCTCCAGCTACTTGGTTGTTTCCATGGAAGACAACTCTCATCTACACCGATTACCTTTGCCATGACAGATGCTAAGATATTGGCATCTGTACGATTGTCCCCTTCGAAAACAAATTGCAGAAGACATGCTGTTGGCACGCTCCATCCATCTGGAAGGGAACTCAAGATACGCCTTGTCAGACCTCCTCCAGGAATGAATGGGATAGTGTTATTTTCCCCAGGATTTTGGGGCTCTTGTTGCACGGGGGATGTGTATGCTGGTATGGGTAGGGACTCCAAACTTTGCAACACAGTGGAACTAATGGTTGGGCTGTTTTGGGGGCGAATTTGGTATGTCGTCGTCCTATAGAAGCAATCGTATAGCGGCGTGTTGTACAGGGCAACATTAAACACCCACATCATTTGCGCGTCCGTTCTGTTTAAGGGATCCACGCCTGAAATAAGTAAAACAGCGCCAATTTTTGAAGTTTCGATGAAGCCAAGAAGGACATCAATAAATTCTTGTTTTTTAGACTAGTGAAGAAGGGAGGAGTCTGATGAGTTATCAACAAGTTCTAACTCGTGGAAAGTTTGACCGACCTTCAAAATTGGTGATCTTTGTTGAATGACAAGGAAGTCGAGGTCGGAGCGACCATATACTTTTAGCCATATTTTAAGTATATTTCGAGTTGGCGCAAAACCCATTGACAAATTCGAGATTGCCAGAGCTCACATTCAATCGGTGTGGTGATTCCTTTCGAGCCATCTTCCCTAGCTCCTACCACTGGGACACAATATCTAGAATCCAGGACTGCAACAGGCATCAAGGATAAAGTTGCAATCACTAAATCCACTGCTAGTTGTGCGACATTGGCTGTTGAAACCACAGGCTGTTTAAATTGAGTTGATGATACGATTTTACTGTGGGCATGCTTACGACAATCAAAGCCTTTCCCTCGAGATCCAAACCAGAATTTGAATGAATAAAAATCATCACACTCAGTGACAGAAAGTGGCGTATCAAAGGAACTACTTGATCATGTGATACAAAACTGAGCATCAGTCCCTTTCTCTCCACACAGAGTCACCTCTCGTCTGAAGGACTTGCGAGCCGGTAACCAAGTCAATGGCGTCCCCACATCGACTGGTATGCGATATTTGACGTCGCCAAGGCCCACGGGTGGACAGAAGACATCCGTGAACAGATATTACTGGACAGGGCGGTATCAATGTAGCTTGGGATGCCCAGTCCGATGATGAAGATGAAGCAGAAGCAGAAAAACACGACAATGGATGGGTCACTTGCGCATTGGGCGATGCATGTCTCTTCGCTCTTGTTATTCCGCCTTTGCATGGAATGCGCTCTTCAATGGGCTTGTTGTGTGGCGCTGGAATGAGAATCAAGCTGCATATCCAAGGAGGCGGGGAAGAACGTCCCACGCTTGGGTTCGCGGGCTGTTATCTGGACACGCGGCAGAAGTACGAGAGGGCGAAGTGGCAGGAAAATGGTGTTGAGATGTGGAGAATTATCCTGAAGACGCTTGTGGAAGAGCAGTCAAAGGCGGCTGCAGCCCTGTTGAAAGTGAGTTCAGTCAATCTGCACAAGGAGATCGTCTCCTTGCGCACACACGAGCATCTTCTATCAGAGGCGGGGGACTTGACCAGCGTCGAAGTCGCCAATATAATTTATCCGAAGACGGACGCATGACTTGTGAGGTATTATACCGTGGTTAATGCCCCAGTTCCTTCCTCCTTGTATTTTAATAACGGTCAGCACGGGGCAATCTACCTCAAATCCACCGTTGAATCCAGACAACAGTAAAGTGATGGATGCAATAATATGTTCATGTCTCTATTAATTCTTCCAAATCGTCACCCCACTGACTTGTTAGAACCCGATTCGTTTGATCTCCGTATTTGTTGTCAGAGCGGACTGTTTGTTTCCGCTTGGCCTTGAACGATAAGATCGATCTCATAACCAGCGTCACCTAGTACTGTTCCTCTTCCTATACGCGATGCAAAGACGTAGTTTTACAGCTTTAAACTCTACCTTTGTGGTAGACTCAGAGTACCAGTTTGTCAAAGAACTTGGTCAGGGTGCCTATGGTTGTGTTGTAGCCGCAAGACATCGTCGTTCTGGCGAAGGATGTGCGATCAAGAAAATCACGAACATAAACACGAAGGTAAAGTTGTCATCTAATTTATAAGCTTTCCGTCGCTCAAATCATATCTCTCCCAGCGTATCCTCACCAAACGATGCTTGCGGGAGATCAGGTATGTCCTGATCAATCAGTCGGGTTTCTTTCTTCCTGAAGCAAACCCAGACTGTTGCACCATTTCCGCGGCCACAAAAATGTCTGTTGGAAACTCTGAGTTGTGGCCCTATCTCCAGGTTGACTTTTAAACAGATCACCTGTCTCTACGACATGGACATTGTTTTCCAATCTAGCGGTAACTTCGACGAAGTGTACTTATATGTAAGGAATCTGAAATCCCCCTGGCTTCTCCCATTGCTCTAACAGATCTTTCTCATAATCAGGAAGAACTCATGGAAGCCGATTTGCATGCCATCGTGAGCATCGAGAAATCTGTGTGTGTATCCTCCACCCTAATATTATCCCACAGATTCGTTCTGGTCAACCTTTGACCGATGCCCATTTTCAGTCATTCCTGTACCAGACCCTATGCGGATTAAAGTACATTCATTCGGCCAATGTCCTTCACCGAGATCTGAAACCAGGCAATCTCCTCGTTAATGCCGATTGTGAACTCAAGATTTGTGACTTCGGCCTCGCCAGGGGGTATACTCCCGGGGGTGGTACATCCAGAGCCGCTGGAAACCAAGGTTTTATGACAGAATACGTTGCTACACGGTGGTATCGGGCACCCGAGATCATGTTGAGCTTCGCAAATTACGTCGGTCTTCCCTCACATGACTGTTGCCGCTTCACAAGCTAATGTTTGATTTATCAGTCTACTGCCATCGACGTGTGGTCAGTTGGATGTATCCTGGCTGAACTCCTAGGTGGAAAACCTATCTTCAAAGGCAGAGAGTAAGTCATTCCTCACCGCACCATCAAGTGTTGTGTTCATGCATCAGAATAGTTATGTCGACCAGCTTAACCAAATTCTTCACTACCTTGGGACTCCTTCTGAGGATACTCTACGACGCGTAGGATCTCCTCGCGTAAGTCAATTTTTATGGATCATAAAAAAGATGCTCAATCTACTTTGTAGGCACAAGATTACATCCGATCACTCCCAATCAAGCCTCGCGTTCCGTTCTCCACCTTGTACCCTCCTGCGAACCCTCTTGCTATTGATCTCCTTTCTCAGATGCTATGCTTCGACCCCGCCAAGCGCATCAGCTGCGAGCAGGCGCTAAACCACCCCTACCTGCAAGTTTGGCACGACCCTGCTGACGAACCTGTTTGCGACACCGTAAGTCCTCGATGTTCGGTTTTGCTGTCAGAGAGGTCAAACAGATATTGTTCAGAAATTCGATTTCGGGTTCGAGGAGGAAGACAGTATCGAAGGAATGAAGAAGTTGATCATTGCCGAAGTCAACACCTTCCGCGCAGAGGTTCGTGCGCAAGCCAGAGCGGCAGGGCAGATCCGGCGTCAAGAGAGGTCTGTTGGCATTGTTTCATGCAAGTGTATTAATTTATACTCCAATAGCCTCCCAATCCCCAGCCGCGACGAGATTTTAAGCTCCCCCGTGCAGGAGTACGGACCTCACCATGGCGCCACTTCAGGTTTCACTGCCGCACAGAGCGATGCCAGGCCTCCCAGCCCTATCATGGACGATCCTAGCGAGGAGCTTGAACGTGAACTTGCTGGCACTCACCTGGGCGCTGGTAGGAGGTAAACGAGGAATACCTGGATTTTGAAGGTCCCATGAACCTCTACAATTGTAAGAATTATCTATACCGAGGTTTTTTTAGTGGTTGTCTGAGGAATTTTTGTAAAACCAATCATACTGTAGTGTAGTATCCCGGATTGACTTTCTGAAAACCAATGAGAACTATAGACTTGAACTACTTGGGTTGCTAAACAAGCAAAAAGAAATACATTTGAAAAAATGAATATCATGCATTTTTCTTCTCTTTTCCAGATCCTCCTGTGTTCTCTCGTATGTTTTATTGAAACAACGGCTGGAATCAAGCCTAAATGGGATCTAATATTTCGACGTTCGAGATGATACATGGCAACACATACACACGGAGTAACCCGTCCAGTCAGTACTTATCCAAAATAACGGAAAAATTCTAGTCTTTGGTCTCGCCCTCTACCTCCACAACCTCACGATCTTCTTCGTTCTTAATAGCTCGCTTGATGCCTTTGGCGGCATCAATAAAAGCCGCGACTTTTTCCAGGTCTTTGCCCGTTCCATTTTCGTTCTCCACGCCTCCACTTACGTCCACAGCCCAAGGTCGCACTTGCGCAATGGCAGCATCAATATTGTTCGGGGTTAAGCCGCCAGCGAGCATGATCGGAAGTGGGAATAATGAGTGCTCGGTTGTTGGAGAGCTCGTACTATGCTTGATGCCATTGGTTGTGGGTGCGGTAAGGTCAGGCTCTGTATGATCGGGCGCATCCTTGCCGTCATTTGAGGTAACCGAAGCCAGGGAAGTGATGTCCCTCGCCTCGGAAAAACTGCCAGGCACGATTTCTCCAGCATCCACGACTTTCTTTGCCAGTTCCCAATCTATTACTTTCCCCGTACCGCCACTCTTACCGCTACCATCTTCCCGCAAGCCATCAAGGAGCACGAACTGATGAGCCCCTCCGCGAGTAATTCCGTCCACGCCCTGTGCATCTTTTCCAACATGGAACACGCGTAATACAGGGATTGGTATCAGATGTGCCCAATCGATGGGCTCGGAACCATGTAGCTGAACAATATCGAGCTGGACTTCGCGGATTACGGAAAGGACTGTTTCGAGTGGTGCATCTTGGAATACGCCAACTAACAAAGGTCCTGAATGAACACAGGAAAGATGGAGGTGGTTGGCTTGGGTTGTGAACCATGGGACATTGGTGCCTCCACCTGCAACGAGAGGAGTATCTTTGGCTGTTTGCTGCGCAGCAAATCGGAGGTTACGAATTGCTTGAGAAATTTCTTTCGCCACCATGATGCCGACGGCACGTTTGGATTTTTCTACAAACATTAACCCAAGGAGATCTGCACCGGCACCGGCGACGGCCAAAGCTTCATCTCTCGATCTGATCCCACAGATTTTGACCAACGGAGAGCGAGATCGCCAAGCAGGGGAGACGGAAGTAGGTTCAGGGATGGAAAGAAGTTCGTGGATAAATGCAGAGGGATCTTTTGCACGCATGAGGCTCTCTCCAATTAAAACAGCGCCAACACCTTCCGAAGCGTATCGTTTCACATCGGCTGCGGTAGATATACCACTCAACGCGCACAAAGTGACGTCTTTATCGGCAACCATGTCACTCAATCGACTTGTTGTGGTCATGTCGACGTGAAAGTCATGTAAATTCCGATTGTTGACACCGATCACTTTAGCAGGTAACGACAATGCTATTTCCATTTCCCTTGCATTGTTTACTTCCACCAGCGGTTCCATTCCAAGCTCTATGCTGAATGCGTAGAGATCCCTGAGCAAAGTCTGTGGGAGCATGCTAACGATCAGAAGAATGGTATCGGCACCCCATAAGCGAGATTCCAGAATTTGATATCGACTAAGAATGAAATCTTTTCGAAGGATTGCGGGACGGTTGGGGAGGTTGGCAACACTGAGACGTGCGAATAGCATGTCCTGTAATGACCCAAGGAACCACTTGGGCTCAGTGAGAACAGAGATTGTATGGGCGCCTGAGAGCGCATACCTCAGCGCTTGCGTTGCTGGAGACGTTGCGACAGAAATTGGGCCCTTCGATGGTGATGCCCGTTTTATCTCTGCAAAAAGAGCAGGTTGTCCAGGAATAGTTTGCTTGATGCGAGGTACAAAGGGGATCAGTGTCGGGGCAAGGTTAAGTGAAAGGAGAGTTTGCAAATCTGCAAATGTCGTTCCTGGAGTATTTTGAGCTTGTGAGACGTCTTGCAGGCGTTGAGCATAGATCTTGTCGAGGATGGAAGGGGCTTTAGTTGTTAACCCAGGTTTAGTTGCCACGTCGGCTGGAATGGCCTCAAAAGGGAATGGAGGAAGCGTATTATCTAGGACACGAGATTCTGGGTTATCTTCCCAGAATCCACCTCGTAGGGAAAGAAAATTCCGGATGAGATCGTTGCCGTTTTCGCTGAGAATGCTCTCTGGATGATACTGTACGGCTTCAATGGTGTATTTTCGGTGACGTACGCCCATGATGACTCCCGATTCTTCAGTAGCAGAAGTGATGGCAAGCTCAGGTGGTAGCGTACTGTGCGCGGCACTGAGGGAATGGTAACGAATCGATTGGTGTGCCTGGGGGAGTCCCCTAAAGCAGCCTCGATTATCATGCTTTATTCGACTGGTTTTTCCGTGCATTATTTCTCCTGCATAACTGTGAAATGAAGAGTCAAGTCCGATCTCATAATCGAAGGGAATAGCAAGGTGTGAATATCATGTCATAGAATGACATTGGCGATAATGCACATGCAATCAATACAGTGGTGAAGGGTGTATCCCAACGCACGATTCGTGTATGACAGCCTGCTATACTCACCTAATCTTGCCTCCGTGAAGGTCAACAAGGCATTCTAGACCCATACACACACCAAGAATAGGAACTTTTCCTTGGAAGTACTCTATGGCAGCGCGGGATATACCAGAGTCGGTTTGAGGGTGACCTGGACCTGGTGAGATGATGAGGTGTTTGATCTTGAGCTGTGGAAATAGTGACGGGGAAATTGCATCGTTTCGAATGACGGTAACCTCTGCACCAGCAAGACAGATCTGTTGATATAGATTCCATGTAAACGAATCAAAATTATCGATCATAAGAACATCGAGTTGTCCAGTTAGATGTTGAGGTAGTAATTCTGCAGACATAGTGTGTAGGATAGATATGTGCAGGGGGATAGGTTGTGGCAATTACGAGCAAAAGCACAATCAAGTTAAAAATCGGCCTTAAGTGGGTCAAAACACGGAGTTTGATGACCAGGTAATGTATGTACTAGCAGGCTGCCAACTACAAATTTGTTTTCTCCGTAAATTACCATCAAGGGATAAGACAAACATATCACTATATAATAGTAGTAGGCAACTTCACCAATCTCAAGGTCAGAATTACCTGGGTTGTCTCAGAACTTAGCTCGGACCCAGAGCTTGACCCAGGGTTTTACCTGCAGCTGCCGTGCTCACGGACTTTTTAACAACGTTTGGCAGGACCTTGAAGATATCTCCGGTAGCTGGGTCCTCCAAGTAATGTGAGGCGCCTTACATAATTGCTACAGAAACCAGCCATAATGGGTTGACAATAAAGCAAGTTGTGCTTTCAAAGAAGTATTCCTGGTTTCGTTACCGTTTGTTCAGAGTGTTAGCAGGATCATAAGTCTGCTTCACCAAACAAACAAAAAACAAACAAAAAAGGTTTCCGAGCTTTGTTTTTTTCACACTAGTTATCGGGATTAATCCACGTCAAAATTTCAAGGGGTGCCAGTGAGCAATGAGATATTCCATTCCTAGGTAATGCTTGCCATCGGGGGTATGTAGGTGGCCGTGTAATGTCGCGGAACCCCGGGCGACCCAGACGAGTCGATTTCAGTGATCACGGATGGTGCCTCTTGATTCCAGCATGTCTCGGAGTCAGATCATGGCGGCCGCTATCAAAGTTTGCTGTCATCATTGGATTGCGTCGGAAGTGCGTACTTGATTCATTCATTTCACTCCTAACCCACATCTCAAGTCATCATATAGCTCTGGCGCTCTACTTTCACCATCTCAAGTCAAACCATCACCTTCAGCAGGTCCAGAGAGGCCCTTGTTCCATTGTACAAAATTTCCATCAACTTCTGGTAGTCTCCATCTCGGTTGGCTCTTACCTGCGTACCGGTTAGTCTCATGAAGATGAGGAAATAGGGATGATGAAAGACACATTATTAAGGAGCAGATTGTATCCAGGTTTGTAGAAAGCCAGGATAGCGGCGGTCGATTCTTCAGCAATGGTATTGACGCTAGTATTCTTACCATCCTACATAGTCGAAAGGAGAAACCTGGATAGTGAGAAATACATGACTGATCCATGCGGCAGAAGCAAATATCAGCTCGTCGAATAACTTCCTAATGGCTCCGAATCAGTAAAATTGTATGGTCAATTCTAAAAATGATGCCACTTCCATACTCAGGTTGAAACGTACGCAAAATGTATTCAGCTCCGCGTCGGCTTCATCGTAAGGACAAAATTGGATCTTGACGCCTTGGCTCTGAAAAAGTTGCTGTGAGGTTGACGCGACTGTCCAGTAGCTATGGGGTGCTGAAAGCCGAGGACGGCTTTCACAGCAAGCAAGATTTTGAAGCTTGAAACGGGCCGGTCCAATCATTTGGCACTTGTCCCGATTTGGCCTCTCACGTTCGCTCCTTGCACTGCAAGCAGCAGTTGCAGTCGGTTCCGCTAGGGAATCGATTGAGCTGAATATTTATCAAGAGAAATGTCCAATAATTCCAACTCGCAATGCCCCACAGAAGTAGCGCCGAACCTACCTCCTCTTTTCCAGAACGGACATATCGTATTACAAAGTCAGTTGTTCGCACAATATTCAGCTACTTGTTTGCTTACATCTTTGGGCCAGATTATCATGTATGTTAACGCGGAAATTGGACACGACATCTGCTGAAGTACTCACCATTGTTGTAATACACAGGTTGGCTGGATCATCTCGGGATCGTTTGCTCTCGTCTCCATTATTGCTTCGTTCTGGTTGATAAGGAAACATCTTCAATGGTATACTAATGTGCGTGATTTCTTGCGCCAAAACATATAGTCCTAATACTCTACGCAACTCAGAAACGGGAACAACGCTGTGACTTTCTTGCGATCTGCCTGTGCTAATTCAGCCTCATATTTGACTTTTAGACATCGTTCGCATCCTTTTTATGGTTCCTATTTATGCCCTGATTAGTTTCGCATCGTTTCTGTTCTGGGTTTGTCCTTTCTTTCCATCGATTTTCAACGAAAAAGTCATACTCTGAATTCTAGAACCATGCCACTCCACTCCTTCTGATTAGGGACGCGTATGAAGCAATAGTGCTCACATCGTTTTTTTATCTGCTTCTTATGTATCTTTCACATGATCCCGAAGAACAGAAGATGATATTCTTGAAGTCCGGACTATCGCTTGAGGCTGATCAAATTGCGCGACAGAAAGGCGGTGAAATCAAACGCTGGCTATTTCCTCTGGGGTTTGTTGCCTGGAAGCCGATAGTACATCCAATCATCCTTTTCTATTTTTCGACGCTACTTACTATTTGGCGTTGCTCCCAGGATGGGCTTTATTTTCTCCAAATGATGAAATGGGGAGTTCTGCAATATTGTGTGATACGGCCCACGTTAGTAAATGCTTTCTGCTTGATCATCTTCAAATTTTTAACTTGCCAATTTTTCCAGTACAACATTAGCAGCCGTCATCTTGAACTATGTGGGCTTGTATTGCGAAAATTCCTGGGGACTGGGATGGGGTCATATATATGTTAGTGCTTCGTTTTTCAAACATAACAATTCCTTTTACCTTTATCCATAGATCTCAGTTATCGTCGCGCTGTCGGTCACCGTCGCAATGTACTGTCTAGTTCAGATCTACGTTTCGGTCTCTAAGGATCTTGCAGCTCACAAGCCCTTATTGAAGCTCTTTTCCATTAAAGCTGTTGGTAAGATCACCTGCCATTGAATTTGCAGTCATTTTCTGATCGATCTTGTTTATAAGTATTCCTCACCTTTTGGCAAGCAACATTTCTATCGGTTCTTAGCTGGGTTGGTGTCATAAAAGCTGTAGGTTATCATTTTTGGGGTTTCAAAGCTAAGTTTCACGATAGTGCTGCAGACCAAGTACATGACTGCAAACGATGTTATAACTGCGATTAGTGCCATTCTTGAAACCGTCGAAATGATGTGAGATTTTGTTTTTGGGTACGATTAACTTTGATACTTATGGAACCTTAGGTTGTTTGCAATTTTACACATCAAAGCCTTCACCTATAAGTGCTACCAACGACACCTATCATCATCCTCTAAATCTCTCCCTCCGTTGAGGACGGCTCAATGGCGCTCTCTTGGTCATGCAATGGATTTTCGCGAAACTTTTCGTGAAATATGGGTAGGATGCGTCTACCTTGTTGAAAAGGTTAGGGGAAAGGAACCTACCCAGGATATTGGACCCAAAAGGACTGCACATTATGAGCGGGCATTTGGGCGACAGAGGCCTCTCCAGGGAACAGAGTATAGCGATGCCAACTTGGTCGAATGCAAAGAAAGGACTCTCCACCCTGTGGAAATTGAGGTTGACCGACGCGTTGAGGTCATGGTTGAGGGTCAGAGGCAGTGGCTAGGAATTGGAAGATACGGTCGGTTCGCACCGGATCGTCGGGAAAGGAGCACAGCTCTCGGAGAGCAAATTGACCAAGAACTTGAGAGGCGCGGCTATCCGACATGTGCGTCATTGCCTGTAGCTCAACTGGATCTACACTAACAGATACTATGAATAGGTCTGAACGACTCGAAGGACGTTGATTTGCAACCAGCTGGTCAACGTTCTTGGTGGCGGAGTCTCTATGACCGCCTCTCTCAAACCGCCCCTGAAGCAGAAGACGATGTAATCGAAACATATACACCCAAGAAACCTTTCAGGCCGCATTCTTATCAACAGTATAGTCCTGCAGACATGCAAGTGCACGACATGGACTACGACATTGCTCACTATCCTCCCAAATTCATGTTTGACTCCTCTCCTGGCAGACCTCATGGATCGGCAAGTGCAAGGGGCCAGAAAAATATAGGAGCTACCGAACCTGCACTTCCATTTGTTTACAATGAAGTCAGTGAACATGCGCAACTATCAAATTCTTATGAAGAACCCCAGATAAACTTTGCCGCAAACACTCACCGAGACTTCCATCTGGCCAGACCCAACCTAGCAGCTATCAACGTTCCAACCCGATATCAAACAGGATCGTCCAAGTCAACATCTCCTGTCAAGCTTCAGGGTCATCTAGGCAGATCAAAGTTACCGACTACTTCAGGGGAGGATGGCAGTCCCTTTGGTTCTGACATTCGGCGGTCAAACCACCGTCGTGAGGCCGCTGCAATACCCCGGGGTTATAGAGATGAAGCTTTCTTTGTCTCACCTTATCAATCCCCTTCAGGTCACCCTTCTCCAGCCACAGATACTCGATTTCCGACACAGCCCTTAGCTAGTTCAACCGATCCATTGCCGTCTCACGTCTCCCAAGCTGCGCACATGGGACCATCAACGAGCAGTCGTACAAGTCCTAGGCTCTAGTAGATTCCAGCACCTTTCGATCGGCTGAATGCTTCAAAAGCATTCCATGACCCATCATTTTCTGATTGAGAAAAACCTTTCCTTACAATATCTATCTAATATTTATTTTCACCAACGAACTATATTTACGACATTATTACGATCTCATGCACTGACGACACCATATATATAGTACTGAAGCCGAAGAATAGCATTTGCAATTGGTATGAACAATGAAGAAAAGCCAGAGAGAGTGCTGAAGCTACAGGGGGGACGTAGTAAGAAAGTGATGATATGCTACAATGGCGCTGTGCGCCGAACTGAACAAGGCAGGCTATAAAACTACAAATACATTAGGTAGAATGCATTGAAACGCAAGACGAATGAAAGACTAGCACATTTGAACTAACCCGAGTTTTCCCCTCTCCAACTTTACCACGTACCCCTCGAGTGGCTCTTGCTCGAGGTTGTTGATAGCATATTCTGGATGTACAACGCGTCTCGCGTTAATTTTGTTGAGCACCATTCTGGTTTCAGCGGCCTTTTCGGTATCAGACGAATTCCCTTTGTCCTCGTTAGAGTCCCCAGATTGATTAACATGGAGGGTGTTTTCAAAAGAGGCCGGATCCACAATAGGAGATGCTACATCCAAGAGCTCTTTGGCAATGTCGCCACGTTGCGAAACACGCTCGTGCTGGTCAGGAGAGGTCGGGTTGAACAGATTGACACAAAAGTCAAGAGACTTTTGCAGCTCGGTCTCCGAGAGACGGGCGCCCATATCCGAAGCTCCTTGAATAACTGCAAACGATGTTAACGGGCAGATTGTCATGACTACAGCCAAATTTACCCGGACGCAAAAATGAAAAGGCACGGTCGTAGTTGTCTTCATCAATATCGGAAAGGATATCGACATTCTGGGACCGAATCTGTTTGTATGCGCTGAGAACGACTACCTGGAATCTAGGCTACATCAGCCGACTGCAATCAAGGAAAGGTAAAAAAAAATCAGTACCTGGTGTAACTTGTTGAGACGCGTCTAGTGTGCCAGTCAGCTGCCCGTGACTCGTGGCAGTGACGTCGAATAGATGCACAAATGGTTGCAGCGGCCGAAAGTGCAGATGTCATCGCAAGGTGGACGCCACTTGAAAAAAAAGGATCTATAAAAGCTGATTTATGGTTAACATCGCAGATGGTTGTATGCGACTTTATGCCATTCTCACCTCCAGCATCTCCTACGATTCTGTAACCGTTGCCTGCGTAGGTAGGAGACGAGTAACTAAAATCGCTAGCACTTTTGACGCTTCCGAGATCCAGCACGCCAGCGGGAGTGATGAGCTTTACTACCCCGGGTGCGCAGGAAAGGTTGGATAAATAGCGTGTGACCATTGTAGAGTCCATAGAACAGGGCGCGCAAGACGACGCAAACGGCGAGGGTGGTAAAGGCAGCTGGAATTTCGCTCTGTACAGTTTCTCGTTCATCACAATTCCCACAGACGTGGTCCCGTTATGAAGGGGAATAAACCATGCCCATCCAGATTCATCTGACGCAGCTGTTAAGGCTATCTAACCAATCACAAGACAAAAGGCTGACCAGTGAGGGCTTCGAACCAAGGAGCTCCATTTCTTGAGGAACCTGAGCCATATTGCCCGACATTTGCCCAGTAACCCCATACAGCGATATTTTTCAAAGAAGCGTTAAAATGTCTATTTTTCAGATAACGAGTTGACATGATTCCTGACCGACCAGTAGCATCGATTAAATGCGTAAAAGTGGTGTCGCCATAAACTAATTCATTCTTGGGTGGGGAGATAGGTGACGAAAAAAATCCAGGGAATGAGGAATCCTTTGGAGAGGCTGGCGGCGACGGCGGACACGGAGGTGGTCTATGCGTCCATGAGACAGATATAGGCTTTCCGGGAGTCGTGGATGAGAAAGAGATAGAGTCAACCTTCGTTTGTTCATAGATTGATGCACCTGTAGAGCGCGCGTGATTTAGGAGTAGCTGGTCGAATTCGGACCGAACCTTTTCTTATATTAATACTGTTGCGATCGGGAGAAAAGAGCCAGTTTACCACATTCCAGGCACTATTATTATTACCCAGTGCAACGAAATCGGTATCTAAAAAATGGGTCAGAACTTTGCTGTTGATCCTTCCGATCTACTTACAGCCTTCTCGCTTGTATTGGTTGAACTTTATAGCTGAGCCGGGCTGGTGTGTGCGAGAGAGAGATACTTGAGACTTCGACCTAATCTACTCGTGAAAAAAATAAATACCTTGTGAATGAAGCCATGATTCAGGATTTTTTCTTCTGCCCCAATGAATCGAAGATAATGTCGAATTGAAGGAATGAGACTTTCTCCGACATGGTACCTAGAAGGGTAAATCAGGGGGTGTACTCTGAAGATCAATTGAGAATGACCTTGGGAACTTTGATGCCTCTAAAAGGGTTACATGTATGCCTTCTCTTGCTAGAACTGCTGCTGCATATGAACCAGCAGGACCGCCACCAATGACAAGAACCTGAGTGTGCTACGGAAGAAGGAACGATGAGACTATATAATGAATATGAAAAGGGGAGAGCAACCTGAGGGGGAAGAGACGAAGGACTTTCGGACAAAGGCATGAGGAAGAGGGGCGAAAGAAAGCCAGGTGAATGACAAGTTTTGAGAGGGCTTGGACTTTATACCGGGTAGACAGAATTCTTGTAAAGGAAGTCTGCCTTCCCAATCTGGAACACTCCACACGTGTCCCCCAGTCCTAACCGCGGAGACCGACATTCTCTCTGACAGAAACTGTCAAAAATAAACACAAGCGGTGAGAAGAACGTCGGCGACTTTAACTCTGCCTTTGTTCTCAAACAAGTTAAGTATCTCCTGAAAGAACCCTGCGAAGCCATCCATCGATCAAAGGTATCATTTCAAGGTTCTGTTTTTTCTTTTCTTTCCTTTCTGCTCCAAATTTTCCATCCAACCTTTCCGCGGACGATGTGACGTGAGGAAACATGGATAATCATTGGTCTGGACCGCGGAATGTTGGAAAAAAAAAAAGAATTTGAAAGGTCCTTCGCCGTTCGGTGATAGTTGGATGGAATTCAATTCATGTTAACGTTTGGTCGAATGACCAAAGTGTGAGTCACGTGGTAACCGTTATGCGACGCGTTTGTGACAGTGAATCTGACCTTATGCAAGTATTACTACTAGAGGAACCTACCTCTGTAGCACGTATATGGAATCTCTGATAGAGGCAATATCCAGAGTTGACTTTCACGAAAGCGAAGTGCAGGAGTTGAAGTCAGAGAATCAGGGCATCCTAAGTAAGTTGTGTCGTTTCATTCTCCATCTTCAGCAAACCTCAAGAATCTAGGAAATGTTGACATCTTGCTGGACAGCAATGAAAAGACTAATTTAAATCCAATACTCCCTCTTGTCGTCTTTGTTTATGCGATCAAGAACATACTATACCCAACCTTTCTCATCAAGCTCATTCCCGACTTCCTTGACATACTAACAATGGTCGAATTCTATCGAATTCGAGCGACCGAAGAGGCATCGACCGCACTAGCATGGGACGACTTCTACAAGGCTGATGAGAGTACACGTGCATTGGAGGTTAAAGACAAAGATTACTTGAATCATTTGCAAGATACACAGAAAGAGATGCGTCAAATATTTATGCAGATAGTTGCTGAATGCTGCTTCCTCGTCAGTATCCCCATAATGTCCCCTCGCTTCGTCTCTTACTTTATCTCTAGGATTTACACAGGCTGTGGGTCACTGAAAGTCATACCGATTTCTGGATTCGGTGGAATCGATATTTTAACACCAAAGAAGACACCAAGCAATTCGCTAGCTTTCATCACGGCCTTTCGGATGCCGACAAGGATATTCTGCGTATTTCAGCGACACGCTGTGCTGACACAATGCACTCGACCCTCATTCGTGCTGAGGACTGTCGATCTACGGGGTAAATGACCTATGTCGAGTTTGATTTTGAGATGCGCTCACACCTTTAAATTCTAGTCAATCAATCCAGGATGTCTTCAATACACGGTCCTTTCAGAAGCAATCGATGAACTTATACGATGAGGAAAAGCTTCTGGATCTTATTAATTATCACCTCGACTATGTCCATGAAGCTGTGGAGAAGCTCCAGTCACTATTCCCAAAAAAAAAGTAATTAAACCGTGCGATATGATCGCCTCCTGTCGTGCCGCGTGCATCTAAGACGCAATCACACAATCAGTCCCATCTTATTTTGCGAGAATATTCCCTGATATCAGAAACAAAATGATCGTCAATCTCGTGTCCAACGCCAGTTGCCACTTGCAAAATGATTTCGTTGAGCCTAGTTGAGCCCAGGACATCCACGTGGTCGCTTGTATTCGCCCCACCACGAGGGATAGAAGGTAAAGGACGATGGGGCAGCTGTTTATTATTTCAGATCAGTCAAACCAACTGAAAAGAGAAAGACATGCCTCCACAGTCGTGATTTTTATACCAGCAGGGTTCCATCGCGGTCGTTTCCAGCCTTCTACACACATGGCGCCTAAGCTCAGAAGACTGACAGTACCGTCCCCTTCTCCTACTTTGATACCATTCCGTACCTGTCATGCAAATGTCAAACATACCCTATAAAGACCAGGGTGGGACCAACCTTAGGCCATACGGAATCGTCAGAATAGGTAAAATCGATCCAACTCTTGCGAGACGACCGCAGCGGCGAAGGAACGCTACAGCTGTGGCTTGAATTGGTGGATTCTTGTCTGGGACGATCAGAAGGGTTATCAACTTGTTCGTATCCATCCGTTGTATACCTGAAACCCTGAGCTAAGAAATTATCAAGGAAGAATAGGCCAATCGTTACCAATATGAGCGCTGATCAAAATAATTAGATCATTGGAACAGGCGTCCCATCACGAATGAGTAAAACATACCTCGGTCTCTTTTCCATGGCCATAAACGCAATATATCTTCATAGATGGTGCATAAGGAAGTCTGACATCACATTCAGCGTTCGGCGACTAACAATCCAAAAAAAAGAAATCATGCTACCTCACTTCGAGTGGATTTGACCACTTTCTATGATCACCATCATTTAATTTTAATTTTTCCGTGTCTCGTTCTATTCCATACGAATAGTTGGTTTCCAACATTTTCTACCATTTTCAAGTCAATCCATTAGTCCAAAAAAAGCCTTTTTGACGCAACTTGAAAGGTAACGGGAGTATGCTCCAGAATCCAGTTGCTCGCGTCTTCGGCAGTTAAATTTCCGGTGTCATTGTCTTCGGCATTGAGGACATGCCTGAAAGCGATGAGTTCTCCATGACTGTGGGTAGCATTACAATCATCGTCTGGAGCATGAGATACATTGCCCCAGACATCGTTACCACCCTGTTCATATCTTGCAATCGTTGAATAGACCTAATAAAGAATCCACATGCCTTCAACCACAGGCTCGCGCTGCCTGCCCAACTGCGGAACAGAGTTTGTCGTTCCTTACGAGAGAAGAAACGCTCCAGAACTGGAAGCAAAGGAGGGTCGAATTACAGACACTGACTGATTTTTTTTTTTTTTTTACAAACCATAAGCGCCCGCAGGATGCATCTGTACGGTGTCTTTCATTTCGCCAGACAAGAACGCTGCCATAGCTTTGGCCTGTCAAATACAAGTCTGAGCAGCTGCAACATAATACACAAGAGGTACCAGGACTTACAACTCCCTAGAACAATGATATTCAGTGCTGTACTAAGAGTATATCTAGATACCTTACCAGGTGAGTCCCTGCTATAGAAATATAGGCTTCGATATGGTTCTGCGAGTAATTCGATAAACCGTCAAAAGTAGAATTCTCCTGAAATTACCTCGACCCAGCTGGGCCCTCCATTTCCATGGTTGGGCGATTCCGCCCATTTAAAGCTGTGAGTACGATAGGTTCAACAGAAGCGTCAATCTGATTGAAGTACGATTCTCACAAGTACTATGTTTGAAAATTTATGATCAAGCAACTCTGCGTGAAATCTTGTTCGGACACACCAGAAGAACCTTGAACGAAATTCAGGTATTTGCCAACAGGATATAATAACTGTAACGCACAGTAGATCCCATGGAGTGTGCAGCGACAACAACTTTCTTCTTCTGGCGTTTCCTGAGCAGGAGAGCTGTTATTGTCAGTATATTTAATAGATTCAAGACACACCTGAGATATTCGATGGTGTTTTTTAGCTTTGAGAAATATCCATCGCGCTCCTCCAAGTTATAATATGACAACCTCCAATCATATGGAGCCAGATAAAGATTATTAGTGTCGTAATTTACAACGGCCAAGTTCTCAACAATTTTCGACCTGGAAAGCAACTTATCTATAATGCTCTTGTGTTAATCAGGATAACTCACCAGATCCAATAGCCTTGTATCAATGAATTTGCGGCATCTATTCCTTCTGCCGCGCGTATTTTGGCATCAAGGGGATCCAGCCCAGTAACGTGGTCCAGCATCATGGCAGATATCCATTTTTCTTTGTTGAAGGTTACCTGGGATAACATATTGAAGCCGCCCCATAGTTTCTCGCGGAAGAAGGGGCGATACTCGGGGGCCGTTGACCAGGATTCTAAGCCCTGAGCTCATACACACAGGTTGAGACGTTTGTTGATAGATCGTACATCTCTGACGTACAGTAGAAATGATTCCGGGTATTAGAACCACTGGAAATTCAGCGTTTAGGCCCCGCGCCTTCATAGCCTCCCCAACCTGGAATTCTCTGCCGTCATTGTTGAATTTCCATATCTCTGGGATGCTACTCCGCAGACGCGTCCACTCTACTTCAACTCGCGACAAGTCGAAGCCTGAAAGTTGGGGGAGATAGACATCGTAACCATTGACAAGAGTCTGAACATGAGTTTGAAGATCTTGGAAGTCTTTGGGTTCAACAACACTGAATCCAAGGAGTATGCCCACTGACAAGTCACGACATCGTTTAAAAGATGCAATCTTGAATGGGTTGCAACTCACGTAGAATTCCAAGTGGAAAAAGAAATTTGCCTGTTGTTAGAAAGGATTGCTAGTGTGCCGTAAGACGGATTAGATGTATAAGACAAGCTTGTAAGACTCAGAGGCGAGACTGACCTGCTTCGAGTTCTTGATTCCTTCTGGCACTTCTTTTTCCAACTCGTCTTTTGATCGGGTGTCGTTAGTGTCCGATTTATTCTTTCTTTTGATAAGAACCATGTTGGGGTTGCTAAGGATGGCAGTTGAACTTTTGAGACTAAGTAAGTACTTAGTCTCAAAAGTACAAGTCGAGTAAGCCGATCAGTGGTCGCAGTTTCAACTTTCAGGCCCGTTACCAGAATCTGTTGGTCACGTTACGCAGTGCAATGATCGGTCGGTCACGTGACGTTAACCGATTTTCTGAAAAAAAGCATTAGAAAGTAAATAAACGATATTAGTTATATTCATTATTTTCAAGCTAAAATTTTGTACCCAAACGCACCAGATTTGCGAGGTTTGAGGTGTTTCAAAGGGGGATATTGAACTAGTTATGGCTCGAATAATTGCCTTATTTGGCTTTGCTGCGCGAGTTTTTCGTTGCTTGTTGCACGTCACACAACGTACTTACATAGCATTCATATTTGAGCTCAGGCGACGGCCTGGCGTTCAATAATGAGTGACGACTTTCTACGGCTAGTCTCTCAAGCAAATCCTGCTGCAAGGCAGTATCAGCCGGCGAATAATCGCTATCCGCCAACTACCTTAGCTAGTAGCTCGAGCCCATATTCCGATCGTTCACCGCAACTTATGGATCCATTCTTCGACGATGATGATATACCAGACTCAGCGTTTGGACCCGTGCACCCAATGCATTCGCAAGAGAGCGGTTTGCCACTAGCGCATTCAGCAGCACCTCCGGCAGGTGTTAGTTTCTCGGATTCGTCCAAAGGAATGCCACAAGGCTGGAATTTTGACGATGACGATGAATTTCAGGCAGCAAAGAGCAAAAAATTTCCTGGTTCATCTTCATCTTCATCTTCAACGACGAAAAGGCCAATAACATCGATTCCGAAACCTAAGTCTAGGAAATGGAAATGGCCATGGCAGGTGGAAAAGGTGTTGACTGGGGAGAGGATTATTGCACTCAACAACAGCGCGGCCAACGCTGAATACTGTTCGAACTTCGTCTCGACAAGCAAATATAACCTTGCCACGTTCCTTCCGAAATTTCTGTTTGGTACGTTGCATATTCTTTGCGGCAGCTACCTGAGCTGAAACAAAAACAGAACAATTCTCGAAATATGCTAATTTATTCTTCTTGTTCACCGCTTGCATACAACAAATTCCTGGAGTTTCTCCGACCAATCGATACACAACCATCGCACCGTTAGCCGTAGTGTTGATGGCATCTGCGTTTAAAGAGGTGCAGGAAGATTCGGTGAGATAGCTGTTCTTTACTAGCATCATTATTCTAACACGTATTTCAGAAACGACATCAATCTGACTCCGAGCTCAATGCACGCAAGGCCAAAATTCTCAGCAGAGAAGACACTTTTGTGGAAAAGAAGTGGAAGGACATCCAAGTTGGAGATGTCGTTCGGCTCGAGAGCAACGATTTTATCCCTGCGGATATGCTTTTAGTTAGCTCCAGTGAGCCCGAGGGATTGTGCTACATTGAAACATCCAACCTTGATGGGTGAGCCTTTCTATATTAGACTTGAAACGATTGCTCAACGTCCAACAGTGAAACTAATCTCAAAATCAAACAGGCTTCCACACATACTTCCTCCCTCACAGCTCCTTCGCTTGTTAATTCCCTCCATGGCTCCTTGCGTTCTGAGCACCCTAATAACTCACTCTACACATATGAAGGTACCCTTGACCTCATCATGGATGGGGGAATCCCGAGGCAGGTGCCATTAGGCCCCGATCAGCTGCTGCTACGTGGTGCACAACTCAGAAACACGCCTTGGGTATATGGCCTTACGATCTTCACGGGACATGAGACAAAGTTGATGCGGAATGCTACGTGAGCACTGTCTTTCTCTTCAGTGCTCGCGCTAATGTGTCAGCAGCGCCGCACCCATCAAGCGAACCGCTGTCGAAAGAGAGGTAAACGTTCAAATTGTCTTCTTGTTTATCTTTCTCCTGGCTCTATCCCTCGGCTCGACCATCGGCAGCAGCATACGAACATGGTTCTTCTCAAGTTCACAATGGTACCTCTTTGAGGGGAGGTCAATAACAAGCCGAGGTAGGTGTCGTGCGATCCCATGTTGCAAGGCCTGACAATAACACAATTAGCCCGGGGCTTCGTGGAAGGTAAACAAATTCGGAGGTCTAAGTTTTTAAACAATGCTCATTCATGTTTTGCTTTCGATCAGATATCCTTACTTTCATTATTCTTTACAATAATCTCATCCCCATCTCATTAATTGTCACGATGGAAGTCGTCAAGTTTCAACAAGCTCAACTCATCAACTCTGACCTCGATATGTACTACGCACGGACTGACACACCAGCGCTCTGCCGTACTTCTTCCTTAGTGGAAGAACTGGGCCAAATAGAATACGTCTTCAGCGACAAAACCGGGACTCTAACATGCAACGAAATGGAATTCCGTTGCTGTAGTGTAGGAGGAATTGCATACGCAGAGGTCGTCGACGAGACTAAGAGAGACAGTGAGGATGGTAAAGAAGGGTGGAGGACATTTGCAGAATTGCAACAGAAGCTGACCTCTGTCAGTAATCCTTTCGTGGACATCCCTTCAACATCCACCGCGGGCTACATGGATCTTGAAGTCCTCAGAGAATTCTTAACGCTCCTGGCTGTCTGTCACACGGTGATTCCTGAAATCCAAGAGGGAAAAATGGTTTATCAAGCCAGCAGTCCTGACGAGGCAGCTTTAGTTGCCGGTGCTGAACTCTTGGGTTATCAATTTCATGTAAGCTCAAGCTTCCTATCTCGAGTTTGGGTCTGATGCGTGTCATGCAGATGCGGAAACCAAAATCAGTCTTTGTGAATGTCCAGGGGCAATCACAAGAGTTTCAAATCCTGAATGTCTGCGAATTCAATTCAACACGGAAACGGATGTCCACGATAATCAGAACTGCAGACGGTAAAATCAAGATTTACACAAAGGGTGCTGATACTGTTATTCTCGAAAGGCTTAGCAAGAATCAACTTTACACTGAGGCTACTCTTGCACATCTAGAGGTTAGTCCTTCGCCCTTCCATTCTGTTGTCTTTACTTAAAACTATCCAGGACTACGCAACTGAAGGATTGCGGACTCTATGTCTAGCATTTCGTGATATTCCTGAACAAGAATATCAGCAATGGGCTGCCATTTATAATCAAGCTGCTGCAACCGTCAATGGTCGAGGAGAAGCTTTGGATCAAGCTGCGGAACTGATTGAGAAGGACCTCTTCCTGCTAGGAGCCACTGCAATTGAAGACAAACTGCAAGAGGGCGTACCGGACACTATCCATACCTTGCAGATGGCTGGTATCAAGGTACTAGAACTCTCTTTAATTACCCCATATATTTATTCAACATTCCTTATAGGTGTGGGTTCTAACTGGTGATAGACAAGAGACGGCTATCAACATCGGGATGTCTTGTCGATTGATTTCTGAATCTATGAATCTGGTATTTGAAGTCTTCGTCTGTGGGGCTGATTTTTACTCATTTTCTTCTCAAGGTTATTGTGAATGAAGAAAATGCCCACGACACGCAGGACTTCCTTACGAAACGTTTGTCTGCTATTAAGAATCAGCGCAGTACTGGAGAGCTTGAAGACCTTGCCTTGGTCATTGGTACTGCTCCTGTCTATGATATTCTGCATTTATTTTGTTAACTTCACTACTGTAGATGGGAAGAGTCTTGGTTTCGCTCTAGAGAAAGAACTGTCAAAAACGTTTTTAGAATTGGCTATCATGTGCAAAGCCGTGATCTGCTGTGGGTCTGAACTTTTGTTCAAATATACGTCACACCTTATACTGTCCGTCTGATAGGTCGCGTATCTCCCCTGCAAAAGGCGCTGGTGGTGAAGTTGGTAAAGAAAAACCAAAAGGCCATACTTCTCGCAATTGGGGATGGTGCTAATGACGTCAGCATGATCCAAGCTGCTCATGTGGGCGTTGGGATTTCTGGCGTTGAGGTATGTATTTGTTTCAAAAGCTTGCACAAAATGATCCAGAGCATCGCAGGGTCTACAAGCGGCGCGTTCAGCGGATGTTGCCATCTCGCAATTCCGATACCTCAAAAAACTCTTACTTGTTCATGGAGCTTGGAGTTACAGACGGTTATCAAAACTAATTCTTTGTGAGCTCATTGGATGACTTTGTATAAAAGATCTCGTAATTTAATTCTTTTCTCCAAGATTCTTTTTACAAAAATATTGTGTTGTACATGACACAGTTCTGGGTTCGATATAGTTTCCATTCATAGCCGGCCCAAAACTGATGATTCATTGAGCAGTACTCGCTCTTCAACAACTTCTCCGGCCAGATTGCCTATGAATCATGGACCTTGTCAATGTATAATGTCGTTTTCACTGTCCTTCCGCCGCTTGTAATTGGCATTTTTGATCAATTTGTGTCCGCAAGAATTTTGGATCGATACCCCCAGCTCTATATACTTGGCCAGAAAAATGTATTTTTCACCAAAACAGCCTTTTGGCTCTGGATTGCTAATGCGTTCTATCATAGCTTGGTCTGTCTTCACTTGTATATTATATACTATTGCTGATGCTTTGTTGAAGATATTGTTCGGATTTTCTATCATCCTTTTCTGGGGTGATCTTAGGCTAGCCAACGGCATGGACTCCGGACATTGGTTCTGGGGCACAACGTTGTATCTGGCTGTGCTTTTGACTGTCCTCGGCAAGGCCGCCCTTATTTCCGAGTATTCTTTTTTTTTTTTTGCTTTTGCTTCGAGAATCAGCGCTGATTCGTATGTTCGTTTCAGTTTGTGGACCAAGTACACGGTCGCTGGTAACTGTTTCTCGAAATTGAAGCCGATCAGAAACTGATTGATACTTCCAGCGATTCCCGGATCGTTCGTGTTCACGATGTTGTTTTTGCCTCTTTACACTGTCGTTGCTCCCGCTATCGGATTTTCTACTGAATATGTGGGCATCGTCCCTCGACTTTGGACCAATAGTGTCTTCTACTTCGTGCTCATTCTGGTACCGATTTTCTGTCTCGTGCGCGATTTCGTTTGGAAATAGTGAGCTTCTATATTTCATACATTTTGTGAAACAAATTCTTAATGTTCATAGCTATCGGCGAACTTACATGCCGTCGTCTTACCACATTGCGCAAGAGTTGCAAAAATACAATATACCTGACTATAGACCTAGACAAGAACAGTATGTGTCTTTGTTATATATATATATTGATTTAAATCTTTATGGTGTATCTCCAGATTCCAGAAAGCTATCAAGAAAGTTCGTGCAACTCAGCGTATGCGACGGAACCGCGGCTTTGCCTTTAGTCAGACAGAGAATGGCAAACAGGACCAGGCCAAGATCATCAGGGCTTATGACACATCAAAAACGAGTGCCCGACCATCTGGTTACTAGACTCTCAGGGACACTGTACTTTATACTACTACCAATCTTACACCTCACATGCATCTATCAAAAGGTTTCCTTGGTTACGTAAGGCGTGGGTTGTCACTCCGACCTCGATTGATAACCAAACACAGATAGTCTTTTGCTACAGTATAGTCCACAAACATCTTAAAAGGCCCTTATCTCTTTTGTTCCCTGTTAGAGGCTGTGTCTCTTTTACCATTTCTCTTCTTTCCTTCTTTCATTTCTTATAAGCACCGCCTGTGATGTCACTCAAAGCAGAACTGGAAACGTGGGCGGCTGCCCTCAAAGCTTATGATGAAGAAGACTTTGAGAATTCTCTGGAGCTTTTTTCTGTGCGTCACATGGATATGATGTCGTCTATGTTTTCAATTGACAATGTGCTTCAGCGTATCGCTGATTCTTCGAAGATCCTCACCAATATGGGGTTGATCTATGCGACTCTAGGAGAGCACGAAGCAGCAGTTGAACGATTTATTGAGGCAACCAATTTGGATCAGTATCTGGCTGTTGCGTGAGTCTCTTCCATCGTCGGTAGATCAGGCACTGGCCACTGGCCCACAATTGACGTTCATCGGAGCTAAAACTAGTTATTCTGCAGGTATTTCCAATGTGGAGTTTCGAATTTCCTTCTTACGCGTTACGATTTGGCACTCAGAGACTTCGATGAGGCGCTGCTATACTTGAGAGGAAATCAAAACATGTGTGTCCACATTAATTTTCGTATCGTCATGGCTCAGGCTATTGACCGATCTGATTAGAAACTACGAGCAACTTGGACTCAAATTTCGCCTCTACTCTGCAGAGGTGCTATTCAACAAAGGTCTCTCACAAATATACATGAATCGCTTGCGAGAAGGTCTGGCCGATATGGAGGAGGCCAGACGTGAAAAGGCCACGGATGATCATAATGTAATCGACGATGCAATTAAAGACCGCGGGGAGGGTTATACAGTGTTTAGTATTGTCAGTGCCATCCATCTCCTTTGTCTCCGTTGCATCACCGATTAATGTCCGTGTAGCCTATAGGAATCCTTTACCGACCCTCTGAAAAGAAGCTCAAAAACTCAGTCACCCGTGATTATATGGGCAAGGCCGTGAGTTTCTGATACCTTGTAGCAACCGTTCTTGAGATTTGACTATCGATTAGAAACTGGTCGCGTCCAGTGATCCCAATGACGACGGTACAGCGTTTTCAGGTGTCACACGTCTCAAGAAAGGCATATCTCCTGCGGGATTGTTTTTAGATCGTCCAGACCTGTTGGATACTAATCCATCCGCTAACCTTCTTCGGAGTGCGACTGTTCCTCCTGTGATGCCACCTTTCAGTAGGTGTTCATATTTTTCATTGGAGTACTGGATTAACTCAGAGATCATATAGAGCCGACTGACCCGCCAAAGTCAGCTGGAGTTGAACGGTCCAAAACATCATACACTCCTTCACCGAACACACAGGATTCCGGTCGCGAGAGGCTCCTAACGTCCAGAATAACACAGCCCATGAGCGCTGGCGTGACGAGGAATAACACCCAAATTACCCCTGCCCGTGCTTCCCCAAATGCAACTATCGGCGGTCAGAATCAGCTTAGAGGTTTCAGTATACGTAGGCCTGGTGCCACTCCAGACAATCCTCCACCTCCTGTAACTCCTGCGAAAGGTGCGCATTTTAAATCAAACGAAATCCATATATCAATATTGCCTTCGTGACAGAGGCTGGAACACGAATGTCAGAGATTTATGATGGCTATTTGGAACCCTATGACCAAGAAGACGATAAGGTCGGCGCCTGGGTCCGATCAAACTCCGCTCCCCGGTCTGGTTCACGTAGTGCACCCAATAGCCAGTATGCCCCTGGCTCATATGGTGGCGGATCGTTGAAGAAGAAGAGCACAAAGCGTGGCAATCTTCGTGCAGCCGACCGAGTTCAGAGTAGCTACGAAGATGAAGAAGGATACGGCAGCGGGGAGTACGATGATGGACCGATTGAACTTACCTTGATCCGTGTCAAAGTTTGTAGTCACTCCTTTATATTTGATGAATGTTTTATTTTTTTGATATCTTTTGGTCAGCTTCACTACCAGGACGAAGTTCGGGGCATGACTTTGACGCCAGATACACCGTTCTCAGATTTCATGGACAAAGTCATGGCGAAGTTCTACAAAGAAGCCAACGGCCTTAGCGTCAAATTCAAGGACGAGGATGGCGGTAAAATATCCCTCCGTGATGAATCCGACTATGAGCTCGCTATCGAAACTGCTCGCGACAGTGCTAAAGGAAGGGCGGAAGGCAAATTAGAAATCTGGTGTAGCGATACGTAATGTATGAAGGTCTTGGAAGTGTTCGGTAGTTTATTGGGGATTCACCGGAACACGCTAGTTTTTGTGTATTTATATTCATCTGTTCCGATATGTATTCTGCTGTAGCGAACGCACTTACCAGGTATTCACGCCAATCTATCCCGTGACATTTATTCTGCTCTGATACTACATCATTATACCTGGCTGAAATTCCCTTTACCCAGATAACGCGCTATTTGTTTTAGCCCCTTTCTTTAGTGAAGGATAGGTATACGTAGATGTAGAGAAACCTGTCTATTGCGTTCCACCGGAACCAAACACCTCACCTCGTCACACGTGTCACTTTCGTTACATCTGCCTTAGTATACCATATTGAGTCCAAGGCGACATAACATCAGACGCGAACTGTTCATGGGGCTCTCTGGAAGGAAAACAAAACAACGGATCCCAAATGATCCAAGAAACCTCTGCTGGGCAGATGGTAAAGTGTTCTTATGGCCTAATCTTCTTGCTTACACACTCTTCAGACGCTGCAAGATTCGGCTCAAACTACCTCGCGAAATTCGGTTGGGACGGTTCGACGGGACTCGGCGTCTCTGGAGAAGGACCGACATCTCATATCAAGGTCTCTCATAAACTCGATCTGCTTGGTATTGGTGCAGCTCAACAGAAAGACCCCGACGGCATTGCCTGGAAACAAAATAAAGACTTTGAATGCCTGCTACAGCGGCTCAACGACACGTCCGCTGCGGAGAGGAATCAGACCTTGGAAAGTGGAAAAGGAGGGGAAGAGGAAGAGGAAGAGGAAATCAACCAAGCGAACCCCGATGCCTGCACCACCAAGAAAAGAAAACATAGAGAAAATAGCGAACCCAAAACTGAACGCAAGAAGAAAAGAAAAGCAGATACGGAGACCGACGACGAGTCACCCAATGCCGAGTCTGCAACCCTCCAACCTGAGAAAATAGAAACGACCGCTGTCGAAGTGAAAAAGGCTGTCATAGTTCCACGCCATAGAGCGCAAGTGAAATTCTTTCTTTTGCAGTCTTGTATATGCTGACCATTATTTTAGTCATAGAGCCCGCGCAATCAACGCAAAAAATATGTCATCAAAATCAGCAGCACACATCTCCGAGATTCTAGGCATTGCGCCAATTCCGTCAGGCTCTTCTTCCGGTATTGGCTCTAGTGAATTGTCAGAACAACCGCGGGGCAAACTGACATCGCTTACGGACGAAGCCGTGATTGAAAAGATCACAACTTCCACGAAAAGTGTTGCTGATTATTTTAAAGAAAAGCTCAATGCGCGTTCTTCAAGCGCCATCATTTCTACCTCCACCACTCCAAGAGATTCTGACGATTCTTACGATCTACCGCGAATGGGTCTTGGATCTCGAGCTCGACTCGAAAGTTTAACATCAATTGGTGACGTAGAACAAGAGACGCAGAGAATCGGCTTATCGAAATTTTCCGTATCTTCATTATCTTTGGCCTTTGACAAGACACTAAAGGATCCAGACCCGGAAGCTCCAGCAACAATACCCAAAACGGATGCCAACTCCAACCCCAAAATAAAGGACCTAGAGAGACAAAAGAAAAAGAGGAGCAAGGCGAAAGACGAAGAAATAGAAAAGGACAGCAGCGCCCGTGAGGATGAAGATGAGACCAAGGAACGTAAAGAGAGAAAAAGGAAGAGAAAGTCGGATAAGGGAGGAAAAGACCGCGTCGAGCCTCAGGATTCCGACGATGACCTGAAAGAATTGAAAAAGCAGGAGAAAAGAAAACGGAAGGCAGAGAAATTGCAAGTGTTGGTTATATGTCCTACAGAGACGCCAGCGGATGAGGCATGCGTCGAGAAACCGCAGAAGGAAAGGAAAGAGAGAAAAAAGGGATCTAAGTCCAGCCGGGACGAGCATACAAATTAATATTGCAAGTATCGTAGTAATATTCCATTAATTATAACTCAATAAAATAGGTAAACTCATTGTCCGTTCATTGTGGTACTCGTGCTATCATCACAGGCTTGGAGAGCGTTTGGTTCGTCGTTGGGGTAATAGAATTCCAGTGCTTGTAAAACTTCCGGGATGACATCTTTGTGGACATCCTTTCCCCAAAGGATGTCTAAATGTTCGTAGGTGTGCAATGCTTTAGCAACAGTATGCTCTGGGAGTTGGGCTAACATCGTTTCGATATGTACCAAACTATCTCTATCGCCATAGAGAAGGACAATGGGGGTGACGATATTGCGAGTCGGAAACCGTGCTGGCCGATAAGAGCTGACGGAGGTGAGGCTGATGGGGGAAAGGACGTCATCGTCATACATCTGAAATGCGGCATTCCTCATGATCTGGAACCAGTGGACAACCGATTTAACGGAGGCAAACGAATAGAGGTGTGCGTATGCTGCGATCTTCTGGTTGGTAGAGATGTTATTACTATGCCAATCGAACAGCCAGACAAGGGATTTATCAATAAACTTGGCAAATATTGGTGGATAGAGTATGGATTGCCACATAGTGGATGATGATAGAATTGCTTTCCGGCCAAAGAAGAGGAATAACAGGGTCGGTCTGATTACATACATACATCAGACGGGATAGTTTGATTATTACGAAACTACTCACGAAGCCTTCATAAGTGCATCAACGATGGGTGCGGAGAGTCCTGGAGGACTCATGGCTGGCGCCAAAGCAATAAAAACATTGACTTTTTCATTTAACTCTGGATGTATGCTCAAGGCAGCAAACGCTTGGGCAGTTCCTTGACTGAAGCCAATGTAGCTCAACTTCTTAGATTTAGTGACTTGAAGAATATGGTTTATGGAATCTGGAATGTCATGCCATGCGAAATCGTCGATGCTGATGATCTAGTTCAGTAGAAGCGGAGTATATGATAGATGAACGACCATCACCTGTAATCCCAAAACTTGGAAGAGTTAGGCCCATGATGTATTGATTTTTTTGAATACTTATTTCCTCTAAGTATAATTACGTTCAAACCCTGCTTGAAGTTTAAAGTAATCTGGCTAACCTATTGTTTCCAAACCATACGTCATAACCCTGTTCTACTAGAACAAAGGGAAGAGAGCGAGCCACGTCTGTCAGGCACACCCAGACCTCACTGTTCATGAGAAGACCATGATGGAGGTATACAACAGGCTTTCCTGTGCTGCTTCCAGGATTGCGCTTCTTTTGTCCCCTCTTGGAAGGTAGACGATGAAGTCCCAGAAGGTAGCCATCCTTGGTTAAAACAACATGCTCTTCGTGGGTGTATCCATAAATACTGGATAATTCTCCAAAGTCCCTGGCATTTAATATGCGGTCGGTTGCCTTTTCCTCTGCGGAGCGATCCTTTGGTTGCCTCCCGGCTATGAAGTGGAACAAGGCTCGAGAGCGACGATAGAACCAATCAATGACTGGTTTTGGCAGGAAGAGAATTGTTATATGCAGAATAGATTCTAAAGCAAGAAAGCTGAAGCCAAAGATTACAACGGCATATTCACGAAATGAAAGCCTTCCAATAAGTGGGACGTGGGGCATAAGGAGAGATGAAATTGGCTTATGTAATTATACGATTTATCTTAAGCCATCATGATGAAGCTGTTTTTCTTGACCTCCTTGATTCTGGTCCTCTACATTATGCGGCGGCAGCCTATACGCGACTACGAGTCACCAACGTTGCTGATTAAAGGAATGGTTGACAAACTCCTGGAGGAGACTGCTTTAAATCTCATCCTCTCTGGTGATTTGTTTGGTAGAACGATCCCAACAGTCGATCTAACAAAACTCTTGGCTCATCAAACATCTCTTTCTTGTTCAGTCCGCGGAGGAAAGTGGCATTTGCGCTCTAATCAGCCAGTTTTTTCTCCCCGCCAGGACTGCTTTCCTACTTGGAGAATCCCTGCCAATTTCTCAATACGTATCTGCACTCCCCTTGCAGGCAAAAAAATACTTTTCGTCGGTCCCGAGACAACGTATTATATTCATTCACTTTGGCTCAACTCATTGGAAAGCCATGAAGGTCGACCTCACAATTGCTTGGGTCAGGCATACTGTGTATTCCATCATATCTGCCGTTCTCCGGTAAACGGAAGTGAAGACTTGGATATCCTCATCGGGCGTAAGAAGAAAATACCGAGCAGCTTCATGTTGTCCTCAACCAAGTCTTCCCTTCTCCAGTATGTCTTGTCAACAACTCTCTATGCCTCTGATGACCAGCATGACCCTGCCTACACATTTCCGGTAATCGACTCTAGGACTGGGGTGCGATCTCATAATAATTACTGGTTAAGGCGAGCGCGCAAAGCCGATATCATCGTCATGAATCGAGGACCTTTACCCGCTCCGGCTTGGTCTTACGATAGCAAACATAGGTCAGGCAATTGGAGCTTTATCGACGATCTTTGGTACAAGCACAGTCGTGCATATCTTGACACTGAAATCGTGGCTGATTATTTTGAAAATCGGCTGATTAATGCTGCACTATATGCGACTATCTCTCGATTTTTACCTTCTGTCATTCGTTCACTACGTGTAATCGGGGAGGATCCTGACATTCAAAGTAGCCTTCTGGTATGGCATGGAAGTTGGTTTCTTCAATCGTCCTGTACGAAGGCTGGCCAGCTGGAAGACGTCTCATCATCTCGTGAATTCTGGGAAGTCAACGACAGAAATGCGCTCATAGATCCATGGAGTTTCTATTATAACGCGCAAGGTGCGAGTGACGTTATTGAGCGTCATCATATCTTTTATTCACCCTTCACTATAGTCTATATGCATGATCGATTGCTACCACTTATTTTACCACATTTTAATGTTGTATACCTGCCTCTTACCGTCCGCAGTCGTCCACCACCGAAACAATGGCTAGGTCTTTTTTCAAGACCATTGCCGCTGTCGCAAGTCAAAGATTGTATCAGAAACCCTTGGCCGAATTATGGGGCAGATGGTTTGGAAATAGCTTTCTTTAGCTCATTGGCGAACATGATTGATGGAGAGAAGTAGTTTTGTCATAGTATTTGTAGTTTGGATAGCATTCAACCCTTCATCTTTCCTTCTTCCTAGAACGTGGACTATGAGATATTTGTGTATCAGGAGCTTTCTCCTTTACGGAAGCTCCTCTTTGGATTGCTCCTTTTGCTACCATCGATATCATTTTCCAGCGGTTGGAACCCAGTTTTACACCCCCATACCAGCGTGACACTACCACGACAACATTCTCACAGTGCAACGCCTCCAAAAGGCGGGAAAGGCGCTCGCCGCTTCCTTGCTCACCGCCATCGTGCTGTCCAACATGAAGTGTTCTTGATAGATCAGGCCGAATTTCCACGACACGATACGCGTGCATGCAATGCGTGGCGCGTTTTAAAGCTGGGAGGGAGGTAAGGTAACGGATGAAAGTCGGCAATGCCGAGGACGTTGGCAAAGTAGATGCATGTGCTAGAAACACCGATCTGCGGTCTGTCATGCGGTCAGAAGCATATATAGGATGATCCCAATGGGCTGATGTTCGAGGAGAACAAGTGAGAAGGGTATAAATGTGGTGATCTAGTGCAACGAACCATCTGATTTTCTTTTTTTATCTTTTTGACCCGAGTGGAGAGCAATGTGCGTGGTATGAAAAAGTCGGCGTCGTACGGAATGACAACCACTTCGACTGCCATGCTTGACGATTGAACGTAGCATTCTATTGTGACATTACTATTGATCCCAACTGGTCTGAATTTGCACATACAAGCTGAATTTTAATTTTCAGATTTTTTCCCTTCACCCAATCCCTCCGGAAATCCTCGGAATTTTATTGCATAGTACTCTTACATGTAATGTGCACTAAATTGAGAGCCTCTACAATGAAAATTATATGTTAGAGAGTGGCCGGAGTGATGAATCAGTAATCCTCAGATGTGTGTCTGGCTCATGACTTTAAATTCTACTCTGAGGACCACAAAAAATTTCAGAGACATGGTATATTATCTCTATAAAGGATCATGTATTTTATTTGCGAGGCCGGCAAGGTGTTTAAGTGCAGTCAATGGGAGTTGAGGAAGCGTG
>Ga0193743_1000231_pt1 | contig 44765 bp, 59 predicted proteins | sample L2c2metaG_FD_143038 | JGI IMG/M metagenome (GOLD analysis project Ga0193743, IMG submission 143038) | Soil microbial communities from a riparian zone of the East river system, Colorado, United States - L2c2 | ecosystem: Environmental > Terrestrial > Soil > Riparian zone | place: USA: East River... | reverse complement strand
GTTCATATTTATTCAACATGCAATTCACTCAGCCATCTGCAGATTCATATTGCTCACATTCAGGTTTCAAAAGCGATCCTGTGCGCATATGTGGTTAGGATCGTGGTGGTCAAATGATCATTTGTCACTGGGTTCATCTCCCCTTTTATATATATATATATACACTTTGGACCTGCGGGCGCTTCCCGGTGTGACTGAGCATCATCACAAACTTGATAGCATAGCGCTCCGTAGTAATTTTTTTATTTTAATCGACTACACACCCAATAGAAATTGTACACTTGCATTCCAAATAGTAGTGGGTCAAAAATCAAGAAATCCAATGTTATAATGATAAGCAAGAAAAATGGTATAAAAAAACAACAAACGCTTCAAGAAGGTCCTGCAAGTGGGTCCACCCACGTCCTGTTGGGCCACAGAGTAGCAGCCATAGTGAAATCGCCTGCCACACCATTGGACGTGTACTATCAATCGCATTATTAGAATCACCACAGCAAGGAAACAAATTCCACCTACGGCAAGCCTGAAGAAATGGGGTAGACTTGGGTTCAAAGTTTCCAGAGAAAAATTCAATGCCGTTCCTGCAAACCTCTCTACATCATCTACCAAGAGCGCAAATCCATCCCAGCCTTCGATCAGTGGGTTCCAAGAGATAGTCTGATTGAGAAAAGGAATACTCGAATTGAAATTGGTGGAATTGGTCGCAAACACTGCTAGGTCGGATCCCAAGGGTGCATCTTGCCGAAGCTTAACGAGTCTATCAGTATAAAATGAACCAAGAGCCAAGAGCCACATTTACATCACTGGCAGTTTGTAAAATAGAGTCGAACCCAAACGCAGCAGTGCCGTTAAGAAAAAGTCCAAGAAGTAAGCCTTGATAAATGGCAGATAATCGTGTCGGGAAACCAGTTCCAGGAATAATTACCTGTGGGAGATATCACCGTGTTAGCAGCTGAGGAAGCATGTGTTTGGTGGAACATTACCATTGGTAGGATGTAATGGTGCAGTCGAAGAGACAGACCTGGGAGCAAGGCCAACACCAAAGTGACGAGACCGCCAAGGATGTACCATCCAAGATAATGAAGAAGCCATCCAGTCTTGCGTACAACGCGTACTTGGTTAATAGTCAAGACAACAACTATAAACAATATGACAACGAGTGTCGTGATAGCTCCATTCCGCTTCGTGACATCAGACGCAGTCAGACGACTAAGAGGGAGCTTGTCGAAAGTGAGGTTGTTGAGAACTCCAACCCAAAACCCACTCAAATAGAGTATACATGACTCTAGAGGAGCATTTGCGAATGCAGGTAAAACAAATCGGAAGGCCAATCTCCAAAATGCATAGGCGACGAAGAGGGCAGGCAGGAAAGATCCAAAAGCAACGTCTAATTTTGGAGGAGGTCCCTGCGGTTGTGAGAAAAGTGCTACGTGCCAGAATCCGATGCAGACGAGACACCAGTAGAGTACTATGGGTTTGGGTCGTAGAAGGATGAACAAGGCGCAGGTGACGAGGATGTTGAAAGCGAGAGCAGCATCTCGTAGGTCCGTACAGTGCCTCAACGAAGTGAATTCTGAAAACCGAAAGGAAACGGGGAAAATTGTTGGGAATCCGATTGATGTGAGCCCGTTAGCTGTGGATGGAAGGAAGTCCGTAAAGTTTCCCCCAAGTTGAAGAGTCCCGCAACCACCTCTTTTATTTGAAATGATACCTCTAGTAAAGAGATCAAAATTATTAGTAAATCATGACTGACAACAAAAAAAAACATACGCTTGGACTGCAGAAGCGCATATAAAACTATCCCCTCTATATGTACTATTTGCATCCCCACCTCCAACAATGAGCGGCTTGAACGCTATTTGCCCGTCACCAACGGTTCTCGGATTTTGTAAAATCACATTGCTGCATTGAGCGGGACATCGAAAATCAAACGTGGTACTGTCGAATGGCCCACAAGTGTTGCCGTTTAGACCACATTGGTCATTGGCTAGCCAGTACGTCGAGGTACAACCAATGAACAAGTCGGGAGGGGTCAGGAAGAATTGAGAACGCGCAAAAAAGGCAAAGCCTATGATATACACAGCTCCTAGGAAAATGAGAAGGCAGGGCGAGGTAAGGAGATGAGTAGATTTGATGAGGGTTGATTCAATGGGTGCGACGATATGAGTCCCAGCTATGTGAGTGTCGATGTTTAGTAATGGTGTAGGTGCTATGATACCGGGTTATTTATGTAACGACAACAGTCAGTAGTAGACGCACGAGGGAGGTCAACTTTCGGTCGCGGTCCTCTTACATAGATGACCGCTTTAGTGATCCAAGCATGAAAGGCGGGATGAGTACTGGCCAAACGACGCAAGCCTGCTGAAAGCCATGTTCTTCGCTTGGACCCTGTTACGGCTACTATGGGGGAGATGATGTGAAGTTCGTAAGGACGATCTATACTGTGTTTGGAAATACTTCCCCCTGCCGAAGAAGAGTTTCCAGGTTGAGAAGAGCTTGAAGCAGTACTATCCCCCTCCATGACTTAAGGAGAGATCCAGTGCGCTATTAGTAAGTTAACCGAGGGCTCATGAAAATAGGTACAGTCATCAATTATTTAATGATACGTAGAATCTGTAATTATTTTTTTGTAGAATAATCACTAGTATTACTGTAGTAGATTGCATGGTTGAGAGCAAAGGAATACTTCAAACATTGGCAACTTTTTCTACGTCTGGAAAATTTTATGTATAGATGCTATATTTGATTTAGAATCCAACTACTGTGACACTCGCCGATAAGTGGGTCTGGCCAAAATGTGGTGCGATGATAGTATATCATCTACTACAAGGGTCCCACTGCAATAAATGTGAGCGAGCATCGCAAATACTAGAAACAGACAAGGTACGAACAGTAATCGTAAATTAGGCGTGCCTCAATGTCTTCGTTCTTGGGTCCTGTAAACTTGACATGCCTCACGTATCTCCTCTGATCATCGATGTTCTCAATTCCCCAGGTCTACATAATATATATATATATGTCCAGGAATCAGGAAGGCGGGGGGAAAGTGTCCAAGGCTTACCTGATTGGCGATCCAACTTATGCCACTCTTGGCAGTATCGCTCTCAACGTACGACTGAACGAGACCATGCTCGATGGTGTCTGCAGTCCATCCTTCTTTGAGGAAGGCAACATCAAGTTGGTCGACTGGCACCCTCCTCGTTTTCCCAATGACATGCCCGAAAATATGATCATTGTTCTCTCGCTCTTTCCAGATGAGCGTTCTGGTCTCTCGGGTCCCAGGAATCCCACCTGTGATAGTCTGGTCAATGTCGATGTGCTCAATGGCCTTGCCATCCGACTCGTTCTTGTAATGTTTAACAGAGAGTGTGATGGTGCCGTATTTAATCGCCATTCTCGTAAGCCAACTGACATTTTGCATAGCCAAGATATTGTCGGTACGCGGATCCGAGAGTGACTTGTTCTGTGGTACATGGGTCAGCCATGGGATGGTTGGAAAGTAATAAAGAGCTTGTTGTACCATGGTGTATTTTCCAGTTATGTCGAGAATAGTCAGATCAGATGGAACGGCCATTGCTATAGTGGTGGTAGCTGAAGAGGAAGGGCGCTCTGGGACGAGGAAAGAATCACATGAGAATGGTCATCCAAATATATGATACATATATACTATTTTCCCCACACTTCATTACAACTGTCTAAATCAGAAGAACAGGTTCAAGGCTTGCGAGGTCGCCGAGGTGCCCGAAACGCTTTAGATTGTAGGAGAGAATATAGTTATGATTTTCCAGACAGCATCCTTTCCTCGTTCCCATGCCTGAGGCCCTTTCGCCTCATCACCACCAAACTCAACCATTATGCCATCCCTTGACCATTCACACCAGATACCAATTGAGCCTGAAGACGGACCTGCACCACCGCCTTTTCGATCAGGTTCGCCTAATGCATGAACAAAGTCCTTCCCAGATGTGTCTGCCAGGACATCTAGCTTAGGAGGACGAGTAATGGGTTTCCCATCTTTGTCCCTGGCGTCTTCTCTGAGTACCAATGCGAGAGGAAAGTCGGGATAGGTAGAATAGGCCATCTCAGCTGCATGCGAAGAAGTGTCTTTCGACCGAGAATGGGAAGCATTCTTGGGAGGGACATTATAGATGTAAATGCTCTCTAACACGAGTTTATCATTATCAAGCTCGTGACCAGTGGTAAGCTTGTAGCCTTTCTCTGGCGAGAACATGAGACTTAGGCCAAGGCTAAAATAATTGAAGTAGACAGCATCGGGATAAGATTTGATTTGTGGGGTTGGAGGTTGAGTTGAAAGGAGGGCTATATGTTGTGCGAGTTCTGGAGATAATGGACGCAAACCCAGTAGTTCCCTTGCTGTCATGGAAGAACAGTGTCAAGTTACAACCCTGACACGTGCCACCCTAAGGCTTTCCCTCTCCTACATCATCATGGCTGGGCGTCGCGAGTGGGTAGCAGTAATTGCGAGTGCTCCCTTCAAATTATTCTTTTCTCTTCTCTCAAATGGAATATCGCTCATCCGACCATTTGCACCAAGATTGATTCCTTTACTTGTTTTTTCATGCTTCATACCGCTTATCCTTATATGCTCGATATCGGCAGGGTGGGTGGTCTGGTCAAGTCTCTTAGTGAGCTGGGAGATTCCATTGTATCTGCAATATGGGTAATGGATTTTCTTGTTTTTCTTTTTTTGGATACTATAGTCTAACCTTCCATATTACAAGTGATGGCATTCCGCCTTACGCATATGCTCCACTGCCCAAATTGAACTCTCGTCAACGATATGACATCTCAGTGGACCTACTGGTCCCATTCACAAGTTCCAATCTACATCTGGGCAATTTCATGACTAGCATGACGTTTTCTACATCAAATAATAAAACCTTGGCTCATGTTCGTCGTCCGGTGTGTATAGTGCCTTCCATGCTCAAAGCTCCTCATGTTCATTGCTCTTATAGGCGATAGCTTTGCCACCTCCGTTTTTTCGCTCTTTCTTAAATCGGCATAGTACTCACATCATAATACCTATGCTGGAATCCTTTGAAGCTGATTCATCAAGTTTATCTGCAAGAGTTGAAATAGGCCGACGTGATGACTGGAAATTATTGGGCACCGGTCAAGGTCGTGAACTTAGTGTAATATCAGCGTCCCTTCGCGGTCTTGCCGTTCCTCATGGTATCCGGTGAGGGACTTCCTAGTGATGCAGTGATGTAACTGATCACACTTATCTTGTACTTGTAGGGGTCTTGCCACCCGTTTCCCTCTGCTGGCTGCCGTTGCCTCCGCTATCCTTTTCCTACTAATTTTGTCGCTCATCGTTGGGCTCTGCCTTCTGCCTATGGTATTGAGAACGAGGACTGAGGTTACCGAAGACGAAACTGGATTGAACGATGCTTCGCTGACTTCTGCTTCCCCGACAATTGGCGGCCGAGAAAGCAGACGAAGAAGACGTTCACGTTCAAGCAGGGGAAGTAATGAAAGGATGGTAGGTCGAGCCAATTATAATCTGGCTTCATGTTGACAATTTTTTTCTGTCCCAAGCCCATCAAAACGGAAGCTCCTGTACAGACAATACCTTCTGAAGAAAATACAACAACAAAGCTTCGCAGACGGTCTTCGAGGCCTGCTGTCGGCACTTCCGAAACACAAATATAACACTCTACTTTGTATGATGGATTCTGCAACTTTCTGAAAGAAGTTGTCTTCCCATGCTTCCGGCTCTTCTCTCATGATCGAACACCCGAACTTGTCTTTTGTTTTCTTGCCAGCGTTGTATCTGTGTTCCCACTGCCAAATATCGAAATTTCAATCACTAACGGCCACCGACCAAATCGCGTTGATACATAATCATCCAACAAAAGTTGTACATTGAAATCATATACCGCCAATAGCATCCTTCATGCTTTCTCTGCTGCAGCCTTCGCGCTATTGGGGTCGAGTGACTCCTTGCGTAATGTTTCATCTACGCTTTCTGATGGAGCCGCCGCTGCCGCCGCCTGCTTGGGCGGGGTAGTGGCATCAGTCAAACCTTTCACCAGATCTCCAGCATCATCTCCATCTAGTCCCAATTCTGCAACCAGATAGCGTAACTCGTCTTCTGTCACCTTGACTCCCTGCAACCCATACCCACTCAATTCATCTCCGACATCGAACTCACCGACACGTTTATTTACAGGCAGGACCTTTCCTTTCAGTGGGGATGCTGGCGCCTGAGCCATGATCTTGCTCTTGAGGCGATCCGGGGTCATTTGCAGAGGCGAGGATGCGCCTGGTACTCCGACTGGTTTGGCAACTGGTGCTGGTCTATCTTCATCGATATCTGGATTCCACTTTTCCTTTAGTCGTAGGAATATATCAAGCTCATCATGCTCAACGGCGTCTTCGCTAAAGTAAAGACACATCAGTCCTTGCGGAAACGCTCCAGAAGTGACCTGAACCCACAATTCATCAAACGTCTTTTGAAAATGCCAATGATAACGGTAAGTCGTATTGAATTTCCTGAAGGGGGTCAACATGAAGACGTACACCGGGGTACTTCCCTCCTACAAGTATTCCAGGGAGTTGTTTATCTGCAAGATTTGCTTGAAATTAGTTCCTTTTGGACCTTGAGAGAAGATAATGAAGAACACGAGCCTGTTGGGGCTTTTCTTTTCCATAGTCTCTTTGCATCCTCATCTGAAGCGAGATCGTATGCAGTGTACGGTATCTTCTTGACCTGCAAGATGCGAAGGATGTATTCTGTTCCTAGTTTATGAGACATCTCGCTTTATGAAAGTTATAATTGACCAGACCTTGACGTTTACGCAGCGCTGGCTGAGACGCAATAGTCGTCATAAACAGAGCTATGGGCGGAGAGGGCATGATAGCTTGATGGTCAGCGGTCAAGGTGACTTTGATCGAGATTAAAGATAACTCCGGTCCGGCGAGTGGTTTTATCTTTCCTTCTCCCAACCTTCTTTTGAATTGCGAAATGACTTCTTATCATGATCAATCGCCAACACAAATAAAGGCATTAATAGTTTGTTTAGGTATGGGTCACCTTTTAAGCACAAAACCAATGTTAATAGTCTACTAGGCAATATCTGTCGTTCTCCGATGGGCGAAGCTGTCCTGAAAGACATCGCAAAGAAGAGAGGAGTTGACATCGTCGTTGACAGTTGTGGAACAGCTGGTTATCATGTGGGTGAGAGCCCCGATGAACGGTACGTACTTTTCATCTTCGGCAGAGCTTTTTACATTTCTTCATTCATCATGATATTACTACTAGGACAGTAGCCGTTTGTAGAAAGGTCCACTCTTCATATGCATTCCTTTCTGATCAACCATTGAGCCAAACATTGATCGTAGAACGATGTGCCGATAGATAGTTTTGCTCGCCAGATTTCGACTTCTGATTTCGTTCAATTTACGCATATTCTTGCGGCCGACGAAAACAACCTTCGCCAGCTCAATCAGATCAAACCTATAAATGCCACCGCAGATGTTCGTCTCTGGGGTTCATATGATGACAATAAACCTATACCCGATCCCTACTATGGTGGAATGGTCTGTTGTGATCAGTATCGAGGAGCTGTCTTCAGCTAATGTGTTTTCAGAGTGGATTCGAAAAGGTGTTCGAACAATGCGTTCAACTGTCAAACGTCTTCTTAGACGAAGTTGCCAGCAACAAGACATCCCTGTAATGTATGGTTTCTCTATCGGTAATGGGTCTTCCATTGATGTGTTTATACAAGATAAGTAAATAAGATTCTTTTCATTGATGAGTGGGCATATCCACGGTCGCGCGATTGCTAATAGCGTCTTCGGATCTCCAGAGACTTGTTGTTGTCTGGTTCAATTAGTGAGTTGTGTTTCATCATTGCTGGAAGAAATTACCTTATTCTGAGTATAGAAGTTGATGCCACTGTTTCGTGATTTCAGTGGGCGAGGGTCCAGAAAGAAAAGAGTTTACATTCATACCTCTTGCCATAAAAACCAATATCACCAAGGACGCTTCCCTAATAAAATCGGAGGTCAATGGCTATTTGAAGTTGCCTGCTGAAGAGACCTTACCTTGTTACCACTCCAAGAGAACATCGGCAAAGGTACTGGAATAGGAATATTAATTCCAAGCTGGCCGACATTGACCTCCGTTTCAAATCGTCGGGCAGTAGCACCAGATTGAGTAAAGATGGCGGCGCCATTCCCGTATTTATTTTCGTTGATGATTTCAATGGCATCGTCCAGCGTGTTGGCCTGCAGTACGACCAAAACCGGGCCAAAGACTTCTTGCCTGAGAAAATGATCATCCACTCTTTATATGAAGATTCTCAAATACATACTGGTAGCATTTCATAGAGGTGCCTCCCTGGATAATGGTGGGGCCAACGAAGTTTCCATTAGGATAAAGTTCGGGGGGCGTGATCTTTCGTCCATCAAGGATAATATTTCCGCCATCCTCTTCAGCCGATGCAATAAGTCCAGTTACCCGTTGTTTGGCAGCCGGGGATATGAGAGGTCCTCTTGGGAGTAAAAATCAATAGGGAACACAAGTTTTGGCTGTCGAACTCACAGATCGGTACCCCTCTCAAAGCCTCCGTTTACTTTAAGCAATTTGGCCCTTTCCACAAGTCCAGGCAACCAATCGGACGTCTCCCCGACGATGATGGCTAGATGAATGGGACAATTGAGGGAACGAATAGACGGGAAATGGCGCGGTGGAACGCACCCACCGAGATCGCCATACAACGCTGTCCAGCGGCTTGAAGACAATATACCGATAAACACCACTCCAGCCAAAGGTTAAAAAAAAGAAAATCCTACCACCGAAGGCGGCGCCAACTATCGAGTTGATTGCAAGGTTCTTATTGGCTAGAAGACGACGCAACCTTCAGAAGACACAAATAGAAGACGTTGAAAACTTCTGACCGTCTGGCATAAGAATAGCATGATTTTTCGCTCCCATGTTAGCCTTTTCAATCCGATTACCTTTATTTAATAATGCAGGAAGGCCCTCTACTTGCCTGAACGCGTTTTCCATTCTGTGTACCTCTGTAGCCAAGATATCAATCAACTCTCTTATGCCAGTATTAGAGGCTATAATCACCTGTCATATATGTGCTTTCCAGCGCGATCACCGCCTACAAAACTGATGGCCCTGATTGAAGGATGATCGCATATGGCGTTGACGGTTGGAATGCCACCATGGACAACATTCAACACACCCGGGGGTAAGCCTGCATCAGAGCAATTTCAAAAGATCATAACAGGTAAAAGTAGATCGGAGACAAACCTGCACGTTGACAGAGTTCGGCGATTATCATTGCAGCGCCTGGATCGCGTTCGGAAGGCTTTAAGATCAGAGTGTTTCCTGTAACTGCAGCCATAGGAATTGTCCAAAGAGGAATCATTCTGGAGAAAAACATTTCAGGCACACTGTAGTCGCGATCTCCTTCTATATAAACTTACGCTGGAAAGTTAAAGGGAGCAATACTAGCACAGACACCCAGAGGCACTCTTCTAACCTCGGTATCCATATCCTTGCTCACTATGGAATGGGTGTTAGTTGCAATCAAAACAATGGAAAGTAAGACCTGGTAGATACCTTCAATTTTGTCACCCATCAATGTAGATGTAATCCCGGCAGCGGTTTCAACGACTTGCAAACCACGCAAAAGATCTCCATGTGCATCTAGAATTGTAGGGGTCATAAAATCGTATATTTAGAAACCATTAAAAGGAGACACCATACCGGCCAATGTCTTGCCCTGTTCCAAGACGATGCTATTAGCGATAGCGTCAGCATTTTCACGAAGGAGTTGTTGAAGTCTGTGCAAAAGTGCGGTGAGCAACTTATTCAAGAGAATGTATGAATGTGTACTCTAGAGCAAATCGTTGACGGGTTACGACACTTGTACGACTCCAAGATTGGTACGCATGAGAAGCAGCGTCGATAGCGTCTTTGAATTCTGAATCTGTGGTTTGTGGAACGCGCGTGAGGAGAGTTTGTGTTGACTGTGGAGATATTTATGCATTAGCAAGTAGGAGGTCTTCAGTGTATTGCGTACTGGGTCGTGTGCGTCAATCCATTGAGTAGTTTTACTTTCGACGAATTCACCGCCAATGAAGTTTTTGGTAGTACCACCAGTCGCGCTAGTGCCTTTCCACTGAAAGGATATCTGTTCTGCTTTTTGGATAGCTAAAGGACTAAGGGCCCTAAGATGAGATGAAGAGTGGAAAGAATGACTTTGCAAGGTCCTGAGTTGTGGAAACCTACGAAGGTACATGGATGAATCTAAAGGCTTCGGACCGGGCGGAACATGGATCTTTAAATTGACGATAACACGTGATAACACGTGCCTGACAATTGTTGCGTGGTTGTTTTACACCGAAGATTGCTGTCGATTTTTCGAGATGCACCATCACGCGATGAACGGGTATCATCCAAATAATGGCGCGTCAACAAGTTCTCATAATTACGACGATTACCCTGTTTCCCTCCAAAATCAATCCCTTTTCAACAGTAACCACCACCACCACCACCACCACCAGCGACAACAGCAATCGCAGCCTCGTCCACCCCCAAACCAATGGTCTCAGGGAATGCAGATAAATGCGCCACCACAACCTATGCCACCACAGCATCAACCTCCTTTCAACCAATCTACCTGGGGCAACCAAATCCCCCCTCTCTCTTCCTTCTCAAATAATATGAATGCTATGCCCGGTTTCAATATGAACTTCATACCTCAACAGGTTATCCAGGAAGCATATGCTCTCTCCATTGCAGTCAACGCATCTGACGAGCCAACCCTTGTCTCAAAATTGCTAAGTAGTCGAAAGAGAGGCGAAAGTTACAAAGAAGCTTTAAATAGTCTTCATGCGGTGTTTTTTTTTTCCTCCCTCGGCTGTATCATACCTTGTGACTAACAGAGAAGTACAGGTAGGTGGTCACTCTGCGAGTCTGTGGAAAGACTATTATTTGGACCATAAAGACCGCATTGATGCATGGATTGCTATGTGTTTGCAAAAAGACAATGACAAGTCCTCTGTCCCTAGAGACGATCTTTCATTCTCAGAGAGGGGTCATAGTGCGACATTAATGGGAACTGCCAAAAAGCCTTCCTTCAAACAGGAATCATCTCCCAATGCTTCTGCTCGTCTTGGTATATCAGCGCCTCCAGTTAGGCCCCCCAAGAAGTCCAACCAGCCAACACCCCCCCTGCCGCTTGAGCAGCCCTCAAATAGTCGTAGAAGTACCATAAACAGCCTTACTGCACCGGCCCCTGTTTTTGGGACTCGTCTACCTGCTCCAAACGCTGAAATCAAAATTCCGGACCCCCCTTCGCGTTCCCCGAGTCCTCCCACAAACATTATACCTCACCGCGGAAGAGGGAATAAGTATACACAAGAAGATCGCGATTTCTTCATCAAATTCGTTGGCTGGCGTTTGAAGCAAGATCCATCGCTTACAAGACATGATATTTGTGATCTCCTCGCAGAAAAGGTGTGAACATTTATTTAATTATTCATCCTTGCACTCGAGTTCATTTTACTATGTCAGGCGTCTCATCATTCTGCACAATCTTGGGCATCACATTGGTCAAGCAATCACGACTTACCGGATAAAATCCTGGCTGCGGCAAGAGGCATCGAACTAGAGGCTGAGGGATCTGATTCAGAAGAGGAGGAGGAGGAGGAAGGGGGTGCAGTCAAACCAAGGCCAAAATACAAAGATATCACAACCAGTGAAGATTCAGAGGGATCCGAGTCAGAAGACGAGTCAGAGTCGGAGGACGATGAATCAGACAAGAAGCCGTTACGCCATTGGACTGAAGAGGACATGGGAGAGAAAGGAGGCCCTTTCACTGATGCTGATAACTACATTGCGGCGAAATATCTAGCTTCTTTCCCAGATTTCGAAGGAGCTACTTCTCGGGAACGATGGGGGCCATTTCACGACAAGGTACTCCATAGTTCACGTTTTTCCAACAATTTCACTTAGTTGATTTTAGCATCCTAAACGATCAATTAAATCATGGGTGGAATATTACCGCAGAAATGGACGTGGTAAGCAAACATGTGTTTGGAGTTTTTTTATTGCGTGCTCTGACCATCCGCAGTCATTGAGAAACTGGCGAAGAGGATCCGAAAGGAAGAAAGTAATAATTCCAGGCCTTCAATATATACTCAATGCGCTCGACCCACGCTGGTTCCCAAAGTTAAACGAAAACATGTCGACTCGGATGATGGTGATGGCGATGATGAACATGATGAACATGAGGTGAACAATGGTCCACCAAAGCGCGGAAGACCCAGTGAAGCGTAAACTGCCGCCATTTTTTTTTTTTTAATGCTTTGTCACTTATTCATTTCTTGGGAAATACACAATGTAGGACCACTCGCTGTACTTATGCTACTACCTTAAATAGTGTTTTATTTTACTGTTGATAATTCCTCTCATCGATCATTTCACGTGCGCGGGCATATATATTATGGAGATCGATAACTTTACAGTCAACAACCTCCCATTTTACAACCTCCATTTTACAACCCCTCCGATCTAAGAACCTAGTCGTCTAACACAATGGATGAAGAATACGATGTACGTTGATCCTACATAGCAGCTGCTGACGATCTCAATGTATTCATCTAGGTGATTGTCCTGGGTACCGGTCTCACAGAATGTATTCTTTCAGGTTTACTCTCTGTCGAGGGAAAGAAGGTCCTTCACATGGACAGGAATGACTATTACGGTGGTGACAGTGCCAGTCTCAACTTAACTCAGGTTTGGCATACCCCACAGTATACCAGGCTACAACGGCCTCATAATGTATTTTCAGCTATACCGCAAATTCCGTCCAAACAAAGCTCTACCAACAGATATAGGTCGCGACCGCGACTATGCAGTCGATCTCGTCCCAAAATTTATTATTGCATCAGGAGAACTGACCAAGATATTGGTGCACACCGATGTCACTCGCTATCTCGAATTCAAACAGATTGCGGGCAGCTTCGTCTATCGTGATGGCAGGATATCCAAGGTTCCCAGTACGGAAATGGAGGCTGTCAAAAGTCCTCTTATGGGTCTATTTGAGAAAAGACGTGCCAAAAAATTCTTCGAGTTCTTGCAGGGGTGGAAGGACGATGATCCTACCACCCACCAGGGTACGTAGCGGACATCCTCTCATTACCAAAATCTGATCTGGATTCCAGGACTCAATCTCGACAAGGACAGCATGAAAACCGTATACGAGAAATTTGGACTAGAACCCGGTACTCAGGACTTCATTGGCCATGCTATGGCCCTCTATTTAGATGATGAGTGAGATTTACTCGTTTCTATAAAAGTATGAGATGATGCCAACACTCTCTGTTCTAGTTATATCACCAAGGTTGCACGCCCAACCTATGATCGCATCATTCTTTACACTTCATCAATGGCTCGTTATGGAAAATCACCGTACATCTACCCTCTTTATGGTCTCGGCGAGCTTCCCCAGTCGTTTGCCAGGCTGAGCGCCATCTACGGTGGTACTTACATGCTGGACAAACCCATTGAAGCTATTGTCACAGATGCCGATGGTAAATTTGTGGGAGTGACCAGCCATGGTGAAACTGTCAAGGCGAAGCAAGTGATTGGCGATCCAAGCTACTTTGGCTCCGGAGGGGACAGTGGCAAGGTCAGAGTTATTGAAGATGGCAAAGTTGTTCGAGCCATCTGCTTCCTCAAACACCCCATACCAGGAACAGAGGATTCCGACAGTTGTCAGATCATTATTCCCCAGAATCAAATAAATAGAAGAAATGGTAAGAAATAGTTACTGTGATGGGGTTTCCTACTGATTCAGTGACTTGACACAAGACATCTATATCGCCATGGTATCCTCGACCCACAACGTTTGTGCCAAGGACATCCACGTTGCTATCGTCAGCACAATTGTCGAGACCGATAAGCCTGAATTGGAGATTGCCCCTGGACTCAACCTTCTCGGTCCTATATATGACAAGTCAGTATTCTTTCTTGTTTGAATGGCACCTCCTAACAACTATCCTGATAATAAAACAGATTTGTGTCCATTACACCTTTGTACAGGCCAACAAGCTCGGGTCAAGCTGACAACATTTTCATCACTCGGTCCTATGATGCGACATCCCATTTCGAGACGGTCGTTGAGGATGTTCAAGACGTTTGGAAACGAATTTTTGGCACGGATCTCGTACTTAAGAAGCGAGAAGTCGAAGTCCAAGGATGAGTAGTAGCACATATATCATTAAACACGACTTATCCACATTTTGCTGTACGTCAATATACACTTCGACAAGAATTTTGCTTCGTCCCCTCAACCGTGCGATCAGAGAAATGCATTCATGTCGAACTCCGGTACTTTAACGTCTTGTTTCGCAGATTTCATCAAATTTCCTAAACCTGCTTTTCGGGCGAAGAGATCACTTTCTTCCTGGATTGTCTCTATCGAATGTTGATTTGGTTCCATGTCTTTGGTAGGCGAGGCTTTGCGCGTTGGGGGTAGAGACAAAATGTCCATATCGATCATGATAGAGGATCTGCGGCGTAAAGCGGGTTCAAGAGGGAATAACGGTCGGGAAGGTGACGGTGCTACAAAAGAGCCTTTCTCAATTGTCGGCGAGCGTCTGGGACTGTGGACTGCAGTAGATGGTCGAGCAAATGACCACGAACGAACGAGATCTAATGCTAACACATGGCAGCCTATGGGCAATCAATTAGATTTGTGTTTTCGAACATGTAACGCAACGCAACGCTTACCCATCCTACAGAACACACGAGATATCTGTAACACAAAGTTGAATTCGGCTCGACCTGATATTTCGCTGGTTCCTTTCGCAGCTTGCAGCGTTTTCGATCGTAATTGTGAAAACAGCAGTGCCAAACTTGGGTCGTCATAATGAGGCTCCCCAATCTGCAAAATTTGCACGTTGAAAGCGGTGGCGATGTCTTGTAAAGGTGTCTACGAATGGAAAGGATGATTGGATTGGAAATTAAATCATATTGGAGGAGATCTCCGCACCAGTATTATGCGAACGGCTAGGTCTCGTCTGTGCAAGAGCCAGAAGGCCCAGCTTCCTAGCCATCGATTTCCATACTCAAAAGCAATTGGAAGAACCGTATTTGTTAGAATATCTTGCATTATTGGTCCTTCATTGCTTTGTTCGACAACACGGGCGATAGCCACAGCAAGCTGAAAATCCCCAACTTGTTTAATGCAAACATTCACGGCATCCTTTAAAGAACCACCAAGCAAGAAAAAGGCTGCAGCATACTCTTTAGAGGAAGTTAGATGTGGATTTACTCCAAAATAGTAGATATTTTACCAAAACGTTGCTTGCTAAGCAGTGCATATGCGTTCTTGAGTGCAGCAGTTCGCCATCGAGGGTTTGTAAAATCGTTGCCAAGGAACTTCAACATAACAGTCTGTTCCTTGTGCCAGGCCGCCTGCCGCCACAATCCTTGAACTAATTTCGGCTTACCCAGTGCAAAGTAGAAAAGGGAGCACGCTGTCGGGTCACGGTTATCCCCAGCCATATACTCGTTCCGTGCAATAACCTCAAGTTGCGTTTTCTATAGAATGTAAAACAAAATAAAAAAATGTTTCTTGAATGACTGCGTGGCGAACTAACCAGCTTCTCGGAGGAGTTAAGCCAAAGGGAGATACCCAGAGCTTTCGCATCAGACCATGTCATCTTTCCGTCGCAAGCTGCAGTCGATGCACTCAGCAGTAGCTCTTGGCTTTCACTGTGGAATGCCCAAACCATGTCTCGGAACCGAAGTCTTGCTCTCCGTGCCGATTGATTTGGGGCAGACCCATTTGTTGTTGCCCCATGTACTGCAGATGCGCGTCGATTGATGATGTAAAAGGATCTCATTGAGATAAGGTATCGGAGGCCACTAGCATCGAGCGCACGCCGTTGTTCGTCGATCTATGTCTGAAGATCAGCCATGCAAATATTGAAACCTTAACAGTACTACCAACTTCCAAAGTTGTTTGAATCAATACAATTAAATGGGCTTGTTCATTCGCTGTCAGATTGGGCAACGAATGTGATTCAAGGGCCGTTATCAAACGAGTAACGACTGGTCGACAGAAACTCATATCTTCTGGCCTGTACAACAACTTAAGTTACCTGTTCAAGAAAGTATTGCGTCAACATACTCGTGTAATTGAGCTACTGTTTCATTGAATAACATTTTATATTGCCGTTTATCAACACGCTATAGACCATCATTATAGGTTTTGGTGATAAGAAAGACGGCTCACCCCCAGGACCGGTTGGTCGTCCTGCAAAAATCTCTCTACGGGAAGATGCAAGCATTTCCGATCATCCATGCCTTCTTTCCTCTCCGCCATGAATTGCGCAAGGTTCACGATGATTTCCTTGACAAGCTCCACTTTCTCTGTAGGCAATTAAAAAGGGATCAAACAAATTAAAAATTTCGATGACTTACCCCACAAAAGGCACTGTAACAACATTTGTGGATGATAGTCGTCCAATGGTCCATTTTGCCGAGAAACGTACTCCATTAGGCTTTCTGCAGATTTCTCGCTTTTACTTTTCTCATCCTGCGGAGGTTCGCTAAACAAATACATCTGTGGTCCGGCCGCAATCAGGAAGGACCCATGCGCTAGCCAAATAGAGTCGCTGATGGTGTAAGGAGTGAAACTAGATTGAAGAAAGTCAATGGATTGAATCGAAACATTTTCAACACTCAAACCTAGATATATCTATCGTTCGGCATAATTCCCACCCGGGACCTTCGTCAAAGTAGGTCATCCGCTGTTGGCAAAGGATATCGATACGATGGGCATATCCAACTGCCAAGATGGACTGCATATCGGGTGTCGAACTCCAATCCAAGTCTAGGATGGTCTCGCTATATAATTCTCTTGTGAGTAATTATGTTCGAACGCATGAGAGATAAACTCAATGATACCTGTATTCACCACGATATTCAAGACCAGAGGCAAATTCTGACTCAGTTGAATCCCAGATAGTCAATTCATCGCCTTTGAGACTACTGACAACTTGAGGAAAAGAGAAAAAGCCATCAAGTCTGAGAAAAATGATGCCTTTATATTTGACTTACTCAGCACAGTTTTCTTTGCAGAGCTACATCGAACTTTGCGGAACCCAGTGCGACCAGTTCTCACTTTGCCAGTACATCTCCATCCCGTTTTTCCATTCGTCTCTGGAACCCAAAAAGCAAGTTCGCCACCCTCGGACACGCTTAAGAGAACATCATGTTCCATCCAATCGCGACTGTGACCCCAGGCCATTGGATCCACAGGAAGGATGAACCTTGGCGTGTAAGATAGTGGTAGACGGTGTTGGCCCTGAATGACTAGGCCCGACGTGTCGGTTGCTTGAAGTTGGACAATGGTGAAGTCTGAGGCAATGCCGAGGATGTGTTCATATCCCGATGGCGAGGGGAGAGTGAACAGTGAATCGAGGCGAGGGATGGTGAGAGTTTTGGGTGGTGAGGAATGAAGTGTCAAAATCCCGTCGTCTTTTGTATACGTCACAAATTGTCTACCTTATAGAAATACTCATAAGTTTACTATCGTAGTCGTGATAAGGGCTGCTTACCGTTTGCCAAAACTACCACAAAATCCGCACGTTCCCATTCTCCACAACGAATTAATTTTGTACCACCCTCGACAATTTTCCATGCATCACCTCCTCCGCCGACTCGGAGCGCACCCACACCCTTCCCTTCTGGTGTTCTGATAAACCTCACGATTTCGGCCTCTTCCGCAGGATTGTACTCCGAACCTTTAAAATTTATACGAAGACCATTTGACTGAGCATCAAAGAATGACGCTGGATGAAGATCTAGGGACATAAGTGGTGGTGAGGTGACAAGAGTAAGGAGATTTAGGTCAGGATTGGGTAGAAGATACAGATAAGAGGGTGGACTAGAAAATAGAGACGGTTGGGATTGCTGGAGGGTAAATTGTTGGAGTAGTGTCGGCGGTCGGCGGTCTATATTCTGAATCTTTGATGAGGGTATATAAGACCAAGATGCGAAAAATATACGTACGGCAACTGCGGTCACAACTACAGAGCCATCAGCCAATATCCGCAAAAATAAGTCCCAGCCCTCCGTTTTAACCTCTCTAATTCTCCTGTATCGGGCATCGTCGGCCTGATTTCTGTCTTCTAATAGTTTGATGATGACTTTCTCGACTGTGGATCGATCCACCCAAAAGACAGAAGAGGCCAGTGAATTGACCTGACTCACAACAGAGTAGGGCAAGGATGAGAAGAGGTCTAGGGCAGCATGAAGCTGCAAATGTTCTGGCGCATCAAGCACTGGAAGAAAGATGCGCAAAGTTGTATCTGAGGTAATCGTATAAAAGATGAGGTCATCCCTTAACTTAGACAGTCAACATGGTATTGATGACTGGGTGAATGAACTCACCGACTCGAGGCCTGAGAACGCCTCCAGGACATTTTGGTGACACTTCGTGGGTGTGGGATGATTTGTGTTTGACGACCCGATGTCGTTGAGTAGAGCCGTACGGAAGAGTCTTGCTGTATGATGAAATGGATTAGTGTTAGAATTGAGATTGAATATTGGCGTACATTCGTCACAGTTGCAATGTATGCCAGTGAAGGAGCGAAATTCGATAAGACAGGCGTCGGAGTACTATATATTAAATGAGAGGTTGGATTGTTTATAGAACATTTCCCTTACTACGCTGCCCATTTTTTGGACCAAGTTGGGAGGTCATTTTCAAGGACCAAGGTATACACAGAAAGTCCTTTCTCAAAGCCGACAGCAAGAAGGCCTGAAGAATGTGAAGAAGAATGTAAATGACGCGTCGTTTTCAAAACGAAGGATCATACCAGCTTTATTATCTAACGTGGTGATGACATGGGTGTCAGGAAGAACGAGAGTTGAATGTATTCGCCATATATCCTGTTGAGTTCCAGAAATTGACCAAACTGCTAGCCTAGTGTTCATTGCGGCAACGATCTTCGATAGAGTATAAGGTTATCGGGAAGAAAGGAGATGAGATGAGACTGACGCACTAATTTCATGCCTGAATCAATAGATACACAACTAATGGAACCCTTGGTGTGAACAGAACCTGGGAACGCTTCCCAAAACGCAAGGACGCGTACGAGTGCCAAAGTACGTGCATTGAGAATTATGACAGCATCGGCGGACGAATACAACTGGTTTGATGTTAATAAATGATATAAATATAAATAAGAAAGAAAGAATAATGTACAATGAACGCTTCTTGCTGAAGATTCAGATGCTGGATACCTGCAGCTGGAAAACCTGTGCAAGTTTGTTGAAGTTGAAGCATTGATACAAGTTGCTGCACATTGCTCAACTTTGAGCACCGTTCAATGGCCGATCACGTGAGCTTATGTCTCCCATCTGCCGTAATACTTGGGGTTCATATTTGACCTTGAACTATCATGCACCTCAAGGCCTGTCTGCCCCTGGCTCTCCTGGCTGCTATCCTCCCCGTTCCTTGTATATCATCTCAAGTACACTGGGCTGGTTACTCTCAAATGTCTGTCACCCTTGTCGATGTCCTTAACGCAGACCCGGATTACTCTTCCCTGCTGCGCTTGCTTCAAAAAGCTCGTCTCATCCCAACACTCAACAAACTAAATGGAAGCACCTTGTTTGCACCTTCCAACGATGCTATTGAGAGACATTCTGTCACTAATCTACTTTGGCGAAATATTCTCGACAGCCAAGACAACCAAGTACCCGACAACATACAGGAACAACTTAGACAACAATTGTTTTATCATCTACTCAACGAATCGCTTGTGGGGACACCCACAGACAACAATATACAAGTACTGAAAACCCTGCTGTATCCTCACAAACCTCATGAAGCTCCCTCACATGAACCACCACCCTACCCACCATGGATGCCCAACCCCTCTGGGTCCCTAGGAAAAGACCCCCAGAGGTTGCGGATAGCTTCACATAACCAAAGCCCATATGTTGGCACAGACACATTTGGAAAGGGTGGTGCAAAGATTATCAAAGATGCGCAAAACGCCGACAATGGTGTTTTGTTTGGTATATCAGACGTCTTGGAACCACCCCCTGACCTTGGTGAGTCCTATCTCCGTTTTCCACATTACTCATAATAAAAAAGGTCGATGCAGCCACAGTTGTATCTCAACAGTCTTCTACGTCATATTTCCACAAAGTCATGACCCTCGACATCATGACGCGTCTAAACTCGACCTCCGGGCTCACACTTTTCCTTCCAGTTGACGAGGCTTGGAACGTACTAGATCGCGTGGAACGACTCTATCTGGAGAGTAAATTTGCAACTGACGATCTGAATCGCATCTGGGCTATGCATGCGGTTGTTCAGGACCATGTTCATTGGTCTGAATCATTTAATCCTGCTCTAAATCGTAAAGTTCTACGTCACCTGTGATCTTCTCTTTGGCTGATGTCACTCAATAGTCACCACCGTTGATGGTAGCAGCTTAAACATCGTTGTTACACCAGAAGGTGTTAAGGTTAAGGGTGCGAATCTGGTTCAACCCGACATCTACGCCTCGAATGGCGTTCTCCACCTCGTTTCCTCTCTCCTCATTCCTCCAGGTGCTCTCAAGTTGACTGCGGAAAAATATCTCCTTGCTCTCAACTGCACTAAATTTGTTTCTCTTATCCATTCCGTTGATCTCACGCAGCTCATCAATAATACCGACTCCAAATACACAATCTTGGCCCCAAAAGATGACATTCTCTCCATTTTCGGCGATATAGGATTGCCGGGAAAGGGCTCCAATGAACTAAAAAGGCTTTTGCAGTATCATTTTATTCCGGGCAGGTGGACGCCTGACAAGCTCAAAAACGGTCTTCTACTAGAAACTGTGCTGCGGGAACCCGGCCTCAACGATCGGCCTCAAGTTCTGCCCATAGAAGTCGATTCGAATCTTGCGGAGAAGTCGATTAGATTCGGGGGAGCTGGCGTAATTGACGATCCCAGTAAGAGCCCCCTAGTTTGATGTTAGATATTTTCTCACTTCAGAGAAGTTGAGATCAACAACACACTCATCTACCTCATCTCTCGGCCGCTTGACCCACCATCTGACCCACTTGAAACTGTTTTGCCCTTTTTGGATCTTTCTTCCTTTTTAGCAGCCGTCTTTTCAACATCACAGGCCCAGAGACTGCGGGAAACTCCGAGCACCTCCCTCTTGATTCCTCGGAATCAAGCATTCCAGCGCCTGGGACTGTTGGTCAGCGGGCACCTTCTTGCACCTTCATCAAAAGGCGACCTCGAGAATGTCATTTTCCATCATGCACTCAACACAGTGGAATATGCTCAATCACTCCAGAATGGCTCTCAACACACATTCGCCACGCTGGAAGGGACAGACGTCAAATTTGATCGGTTTGCTAATGGAACGTTTTTTATAAGTTCCAGCGGTGGTTGGGCTGGTTTGCAAGCGGAACTGCGCCTTCGCGATTTGCTCACACAAACCGGTGTTATCCACGAACTGTCAGATATTCTCATTCCTAGGTCAGTTAAGCTGACCATTGGAAAGTTGGTCAAGGCGGCCAAGGGCAGTACTATGGCGACTCTGGTTAACAAGGCTGGTTTCGAATGGATATTAAACGGCACTGCGCCTCCAGAAGGTTCGCCATGGGCCGATGACAAATTCAGTAGCGCTGGATGGACGCTCCTGTGTCCTTCGGATAATGCCTTCAAAGAGTATAACTTGACGCAACTATATTCAGACCTGGTTGGTGTGAAAAGAATTGTTGCTCAGCATCTCATTCCTACGCCTCCATTGAACCCTGCTACAAAAGGCCCAGCTCGCCCAACCTATAACAATAACCGACCGCTCATTTTTGATGATGCGACTTACTCGACACTTCATTCGGCTCACTCGGCCTATGGTGACATCATTTTCCAGCAGAGCTCAGATGGCAAGGGATATGTCGTTGGAGTCAAAGGTTCCCAGGGGAAGAACGTTGAAGATGGTTGGGCACGTGTACTTGCTTGGGGTCGATCAACTTCTGCAGATGGGACTGGAGGTGTCATACAGATCGACCGATTGCTTGTCCCCTATCAACCTTCCCGGTGGACACAATATGGTGGACCCGGTGCGGTAGGTATCCTTGGGATGTTCTTCATCTGTATGTTTTTCTATGGTGTAAGATGGGTATGGAGAAAGGATACGATGGAGGCGACGTATGAACCTATTGGTGGGTTTGGCCGAGATGACGACGACTCATAGGTAGCAAAATAAAACTGGAGCTTCTTTAGTATCTATAATAAATGTATTTAAACCCATCCACTAGTGTCTGTGCGGCTATTATCATGTGAAAACGGTCCAACATAACTTTATTTCGGTTACTTGAATTTTAAATCCGGAGCCAGTTGGGCGAAAGTGCTGAACACTTTCAAACCACAACGACCGGCCTCTTTTTTTTCTCTCCTATCTCATAAAATGGTCAGTGCTCCGCGTCTGGACTACAAGCAAAGCTGATGAATTCGTTCGTTAGAGCAGTGAAGCACCAGCGACAGACGAGATTCTCGTCTCATCCGCCACCGATTCTATCAAATCTTTCATTGCAGGAGGCTTTGGAGGTGCCTCTGCCGTCTTGGTTGGTATGTTCAAGTCTCTTGCATCGATGTATCACTGACCGAAAACCATATCATCCAGGTCATCCTTTCGATTTAACTAAGACGAGATTGCAGACCGCCGCGCCTGGAGCTTATACAGGTGCTGTAGATGTAGTGAAGAAGACTGTTGCTCGGGATGGAATTAAAGGGTATGTTGCGCTAAACCATTGTTAAGGATATGGAACTAACTCTGTATTCCATAAAAGCCTCTACAGAGGAATGGTACCTCCTCTACTAGGAGTGACACCTATATTTGCTATTTCCTTTTGGGTAAATAGAAATAAAGCTCTTTGGCTGGATGTCCTTTCATGCCGATCTCTCATAGGCATATGATGCTTCAAAAAAATTAATTTTCGCTCTCACACCCAATCGAGCATCGGAAGCCTTGTCGATTCCAGAACTCGCAGTAGCTGGTTTCCTCTCAGCGGTACCAACCACGTTAGTCACTGCGCCGGTTGAACGCGCAAAAGTGCTGCTACAGGTGCTTAATTTCGGCGAACTAGATGTTAACAAGTTCATCGTCTTTTATTGCTAGATACAAGGGCAAGGAGGATCTGACCGCAAGTACAAGGGAGTCGCCGATGTTCTCAGGCATCTTTACAAGGAAGGTGGTATGCGAAGTATCTTCCGTGGTACAGGTGCTACATTGGCTCGTGACGGACCGGGAAGCGCTGCGTATGTTCAACTTTCAATCAAAAAGTGTCGCAACTTCTGATCAGATTGCAAAAAGATACTTCGCAGCCTATGAGGTGACGAAGAAAGCTCTGACCCCAGCTGGAGCATCACCCTCGGAGCTTAACCTTGGTGCTATTATCCTGGCAGGAGGTACTGCGGGTGTAGCCATGTGGTCTCTAGCCATTCCACCTGATGTGGGTTTTAGCGGCATTGTTGCATGGTTTACTTATAGACTGATCAATTGGAAACGCAACACAGGTGCTCAAATCAAGGTTGCAATCGGCGCCAACAGGAACATACTCAGGTCTGCTGGATTGTGCACGCAAGACGATTGCACAGGATGGTGTCCGTGCGCTTTGGAAGGGATTCGGCCCCGCAATGGCACGGGTACGTGTTTACTTAAATCTGAGATGTGCGTAATAACTCATTTATTCTCTTTCTGTGACAACCAGGCTTTCCCAGCGAATGCTGCAACATTCGTGAGTTCATTTTAGGTCCCATGGGTGTGTGTGTGTGTGATATCTCTGACCATATTGCTGTAGCTTGGCGTAGAGGCATCAAGAAAAGCGCTGGACAGCCTTTTCTGAAACAAAAAAAGGGTAGGCGGGTTCAGTGTTCAACTGTTATATGTCTGCCAATAGGGTGGCTATCGTACAATGTTAGAAGTTTTACGGACCAAACTAGATGCAGTTGCAATGGATAAGTCATATTTATGTATATATCATGTGAGGAAAACATGCAAATTTATGATGGATCAATGATCTATATCAAAGAAAGAAAGAAAGGGAAAGAAAGAGTCTATCGATATCCTACTCACTGGTTACTCCCCAGAGAGCATATGTCGATGCCACTTCTGATAAGAGCTGGAGAAAGGGAGTCGATACGATGGACTAGGTTTGAAAAATGCAAAAACAAAAAAAAGATCAATATCCGTTTACGTATTTGCTCTCGCTAATAACCGTGACCCTTGTGACGGATCCCATGATAGAGCAAAAGTAACAGAAGAAGTGAAGATAAAATTGAGCCTCGACGCACTGCGCAATCGTGAACAAAGTCGATCAAGTTTCTTGTCCATACCCCGCAGAAACTATGAAAGGGTCGAATTGAGCTCCGAGAAAGGAGCTGAGAAAGGAGTTGAGATAGTGTCAGATGCGCTCGTTGCTTTAAGTGTTTTATAAAGCCACTGGATGACAATTTATCCTGCGACATATGTAGCTCCCTCTAGAAAATGTAAGTTTCCCAGAGGTCAAAAAAAGAAGATTTATCGAAGCCCCTAGTAAGACCGCATTACCTCGACATTCCCGTTGATCGTTGGCCACTGGCAAGGGGATGTGAAAATATGAATAGTGAGCGATTCATCGTCTCGATTTGGCCCGCGTCTTATTTGACGCCCTACCGACGGGATTTCGTTAATCGGTTAAATAAGTGTTCTGCCAGGATGCATGCTTGCTCAGACGTTGATTGCTGCACCCGGGCCCGTGACTTTTCGGCATCGTAAAATGGTAGCACTCAGAATATTAATATGGGTAAGCGTTCTGCTATCAAAGCCTTTCTCATGGACATCTCAAGGGCATCCAGGAAAGGTGAAAGATGTTTGTCCGAGATGAATTCTCCGAGTCGGATGTGTTTCAGTTTATAAGGCATTTTGCCTGCGTCCGAGTCCCAACTGTTAGGCACTCTACTATACACTTACATTTTACACGTCAGTCAAGTATTCAAGCTTCAAGAAAAAAACGAAAGGACGTACAATGTTAACTCTGGTTTCTCGCATGGAACATTTACATTGACGTTAATATTTGCTCCTCGCAAATTTATCAGTCTGAGGAGCAGTATTGAGATGGGCAAGGGCGAGGAGCAGGGATCGCAGCTGCAGGTATTGGGGATGGAGATAGATGTTGGATAGATGGCCTTCAATGAATCATGGTTCTTTCGGAATGTAACAGGCTTGAAGCGCGCGATTTCTCATCAAAATTAATCAATCGGTCCGATACCGGCAACCTTTCACTTCATTACATAAGTAGGACAATTGCCAGCTGCAGATTTGAGAATTGAACAAACTGACGGTTTCATCTATATAATAACTCAGAGCTTACATAATACAATTCTGCTGACGCTTGCTGGGATCCAATTACATAACAAATTTAATCTTTAATATTACCACATCGATGCCTAACAAGTATTTTTTGAATTCTGTCATGTACATTGTGCCTCGTTACAGTAATACACTAGTATTGATATATTTTATCGTGCAGTCTATTACGCTTCTACTTCCAACTGGACGGTATTTTTATTGCAACCTCCGCCCAGTCATCTAGCCTGCCTTCTTCCCACTCTTCAACAAATGATAGGCCGGGATTGCCTCGACGTCCTTCCTCGGTCTTAATTCGTTTTTCTCCGTCACACCAGAACAATACCCACGATCCCATTCTCAAGTGACCAGTACTCCGTTCAAAATACCATTTGTTGACGGGGTTATTAAAACGACTCCTCCAAACGAGATCACGACCTTCCCCCTTTCCCCCTTTTCCTCCGTTGGGATTAGCAGCAAAGGGAAGGCCAAGGCCGTAAGATTCATCGTGCAGAGCAACCCACAAGAAATCGACGGTACCGTCACCTTGGTGGCTGGGAAGAACAGCAAATTTGTCTAGATAGGAGATTGGTGCTGAAAATTTCGAAGATAGTTCGTTGGTGACAATGGCAGCCCCAGCATAATCTCCAGCAACGATGATATAATCCAGTGATGTTGATAGGCGTTTATAAAAAGAATTTTCGTCCAAAGTTCGATTGAAGGATTGTTCAAGGAGCACGTTCAATTTCTTCTTGTCAATTTCAGCCACGGAACGCAGAACCTGTATCGGCAAGCCATGTCTCAAAAGAGTAGGCGTATGTGGCGTAAGTCTCCTATTTCCTTGGAGCAAAGCGTGAGGCAAACTCGAACTGACGGCAGGTTTATTTGTAATGAGATTGCCGATTAACGAGCTGGGCGACTTATGAGAGACCATGACAGCGGAGGACGTCGGAGGCATGTAGGCAAGGCACGTTCGCGCAAGAGCAAGATTAGATAAAGCCGTAGGATTCGAATGCTTCCAACGATCATCGAAAGTCTCGTGGATGTGGTTGTACTCGGACGTCAAATTGATAAGGAGATGAGGATAACCTGAGCGTGCATATGAAGGCACCCCGCCATCCCGGTTGATAATCATGAGACGAAGTGGCGTCAGATCAACTTGATTGAAGTAGTTGAAGCTACCATTCTGTGGGGATTGATTGGGTGTTTTAGTGAGAGAGGATGCCTCTACCATTCCACGAGTGAGGCCTGCAATTACGTCATTAGCGTCAACATGAACTGAGCGGCAAAATGAATCAAGGGCAAAGGGTGCAATAACGGGGATTTCGCCCGCACTGAGAGCCGAGCGAATAGGAATGAGATCGGAAGGTATAGTATGTGTTTCGGGAGGGGTGAAATTTGGATCTGATAAAGAAGTGTCTTCTGCTTTTGGGCCCAGCCTGACGATGGCACCTACGACTGGGCGGGCACGGGATCCTTGTTTCTCGAGACTGGCAACTATGCGCATTACTTCATCGATAATGGAGGAGCGCTCGTCCTGTTCGCCTCGAGGCTGTTCATCGTTCTCGACGACAATGACGCTAACAAGACCGAGCTTTTCAAGGTATGCCAAGCCTCGGGTAATGCTGTCAAGTTGATTATCTGTAAAAGGCCCTTGTATTTTGACGAGAGCTGTACGCCTGTATATGGGATCAAGAATGGAAGCAATGACAGGGCTTGGCTTTGTATGTTCGGTAGCGAGTGGGATTGGCTGTGGAGTGGAAGTAGGGTCGAGAATGGAAGTGGAAATGGGTAGCTTTGTCTCTTGGGACAGTGATGGTTGTTGAGATTGGGGGCGCAAACCAAAGGATGCGAGATACGACCGAGTATCTCTCAAAGAAGGATTTGCGCGTAATATTGACACGATGAAATCCTAGAGAAAGGGGAATTTAGAGGCGATTAAAATTAGTAGAAAATAATAACTGACATTGTCAGGAGGAGGCTCCTCAGATATCTCTGGAGGAGGCTCTCGAGGTCCGCGAATGGTCTAGGAAGAAATGAGGTCGTTATTAGGCCAATAGAGAAAGCGACTGACAGCATAGAAAGCCTTGAGAGCACGAGAGCGCTGTGATCTAAGGATTGAGGAAAGACGGGTGCAAGAAGGGGCATTGTAGGGAATCATGGAGGAGGGGCAGGGGTCATGACTCAGACAGAGGAAAGACAGGCTTTAAGGGATGCAGTAAAAACTTTAAAAACTTTATATTTATTATCTGATAAGATGTCGAATTACTATATATGGAAATGCACCATGAATTATTGCTATTGGACAACGGCTCATTTCGCTCAACACTAATATAGCGATACATTGGCCATTGGTAGCTACTTGGTTTCAGAAGATCAGAACCCGATATTCTCTGCATGCAGGCTGTGCAAATGAATAACAACGTCCCAAAGCATTTTTGTTCCCGGAAACTTACATCCACCGTGACTACTACTACATGGTCACTGCGAAGACGTCTGCGATCGATACGGAAGTTTGGAAACAAGTTTTCATAATTGTTCCCCCGTTGCAAACACCGTTCTTGCTCTCTTGCACTGCCATCGGTCTACTATGGCAGAAGTCCCCTTGCCCATAGTAACGCTGTTGTTTCAATTGATAATTACTTGGTTGAAATCGTATTACAAGTACAGCAAATTTATCTTGCGAAGCGTCCGGTTCTAGCGTCACGTACTTCGATCCATACGTATAATAACTCCAGGTATCAGAATGTAGCTGAGGGGGATCAATGCGATACCCATTCTTCCCATTCATATCTTGTAGCTTTGTCTGTCCATTGATATCTTGCAACTCTCTTTTCAACAAGAGAAGTGAGACCGTTTGATGGTAGAAATTGAACCAAGCATTGCACGGCATCCTCCATGCGTATCCAGAGTAACACAAAGAATAACGCTTGGGAAAATGGCGCTTGAAACTTCGCGTTTGGTCCAAGATATGGACCAGGATCGGCGCGAATATCGATGCCGACGGAGGACTGCCGATCATGGAATTTCGGGTCGATGGCAAAAAAACTATGTGATTCAGAAATCCATGACCACCAGTTGCGGAAATAAGCCGCTAAGATCTCCATAGACATTTTAAAAGTTAAAGATAAGGTGTAACAGTTTTAATCAATGCAATCACGACTCACAGCTCGCAGTTCGCCAACCATCCAATACCAAACGCCCATCCCTAATAAAGTGAATGGCAATGAAGGTTCCAGAGACCTGCATGTTGTATCCTACAGTAATACCCCCGCTTGAGATAAAACGGGGACATCGCGTGCTAATGGGTGAAGTTTGCCATCGGAGAGAGAACGCAAGTTGATGGAATGCTCGCGGGCTACCTCAGGTGTATTCCTATCGTATTTGGACATCCTTCATTAATGTAACTTGTCCTGATCAAGAGTCCGCAGCCATTAATCAGAACAAGTAGGTCTTGTGAAGGATCCATGCAGAATTCGTGAACAACAAGTTAGGCCCAAGAGTAAAGGCTTTCTGCTCAATGAATCGCAAGTCGGAAGGAAGTTGAATAAAGGATACGTTCCTTCTGCAGTGCTTTGTGCAAGAACGCCTCTAACAGTTCCCATAAATCACCATCCTCCATCGGAATGCGGGGTTCCCGACTCCAGTTTAAGCTGCCCCAACTAGACTGATGTTTTTTGAGAGCTTCAAGCCAACTTGCGGAAGAGATAGCATGGCAAACTTCGGGTCTCCTGTAGCGGCAAGTTCAATGATATATTGCAAGGAAGCCGTGTCAGTTCTCGAAACAGATGTCGGACAAGTTGACAAATATGAATCTAGAAAACCAATAGTTTCTGAGCTGCATACAGTTCAAAAGAGACTAATAATAGTCGAGGCATTCTAGGAGAATCATATAAAGCTCTGTTGGCAGAGATAGTATCGTTATGTAAATCATTGACACAACCGTGTGAACCTGTAAATGCTTCATAGTAATAACTTAGGGTCTCAGCACTGCCCGCAATACTTCTGGAAATGTCGACACACCTCACGAAACAGCCTCGCTCTAAAGTAATTAGTTCTTTGTCCTTGCCATTGATTATGGTTAATTTTATACATATATTTTTACAGCTCTTCCAGCAAGACATTGTACAGAAGATTTCAGCGCCAGAATATTTTGGAGTTGTATTGGTGAGCACCTTCGGCGCTTTCGCTGTGCCTTTCTGAAGCCCTGTTGCCAATAGAGATGTTGGTATGATGCGGAAGATGTTCCAACACCCCCCTCTTTTGCAGATCCGTTAATGAGACCCCTTGCGTACGGGGAAGTTGGCGTTACCTTTATTTCTCATGGTTCCCTGCGTCAGATTCTGCCAGAGTCTGATCTCAGGCTTGTAGATCGTACGCTGCAACCAGGCGATTATTGCAAACGCTCTGTCGATGATGTACGCTCAGGCGTAATCACAAATGCCTCAGTCATGGGTCACTTAGCTCATGCTATCAGTGCAGTACCTGTCTCGGATGGCTGGCGAGCTGTGAATGACCTGGAGGATAAAAGGGACGCGGATATCGGGGATTATATTACTTATGATGATTGGATAGGCCAGGTATGTCTGATTAATGACTATGATCAGCTTTGTGAGACGAATTTCTACATTTGTATCTAAGATACTCGAGGTATGGTCATGGCACCGCTGATCTCCATCCAATCCAAGCTTATTGAATATAGGTTTTTGACGAAGCGATTATTCAAGTCTCTTCAGGACAGCTTGTTCGACTTCCTGAGCTTGGCTCGCGGTTGAATGTCGGGGACTCCGGCCCTGTTAGTTCTTATTCCTGACCCATTTTGCATCCTAAAATTCAAATCTATCACAGAGTATTCTCCCCCCAGCTCCAAGTAACGGTCTAAACCTGTCTGGACTTTTACAGGGGACGGATGAAAGTTCCAAAGACACTGTCATAGCCGTGAAACATAATGCATATGCCGTCGCATGGCTCGCTTTGAACCAATCTGTAAGGTTATCTTCCCAATTTCTCACTCTTGATACGAACCTCTCTACTCACGTCCTGTCTATGTAGCTCGAACGGGCTATCGCGGCAAAGAAATCCAGACCACAAACATTTTGGTCGGGTGAAGAACTCGGGATGCTCACTTTGATTCGTGGCCGTTTTGATCTAGACATGCGAGTTGGCGATCGGGTTCATCTGAAAGATACCACTGGATTGCCTATGACAGAACATGGCCAAGATGGAGATGCTGCAGGCGCATTTCAAGTAACAACATGCCTGGTGACAGAGACCTCGACGGAAGTGGACGTCTTATGGCAGGATGGCGTACAAGAAACCATGAAGTCGATTGACCTTATTCCGTACTTGAACCCGGATGAGTATGATTGCTGGTAAGACATCAATTATATAAGTTGCTGTTCATTTTCCAATTGACATCGTCGGTATAGGCCTGGAGATCATGTTGTCTGGAAAAATGAGGGGGTAAAGCGACCGGCGATAGTACAATCTGTGGACGCCATTCAGAGGACCGCATTGATACTTTTTCCAGACACTGGAACAATCGAATTGGCCTCTCTGCTAGAATTAGACCCGCATGGAATTTCTGACCTCGATGCAATCGTTTCCCAAGCAGGATCAGATGCGTCCTTCGGTGTCCGCCGGGGTGATTTTGTATTTATCCATTCTCCGGGGATTACAAATGGATTGGAGGGACCTAGAGTGCCACGAATTGGAGAGATTGAAACTTGGATTCGTGAAAATCCCTTTCAAGATGGCCAGTTTGTGGGATGGAGAAAGGAGCTGCAGGAGCTCGGTCTACACATTGCGTCCCAGCGTAGCACAGGGACTTTGGTGGAAAAGAGGATCCAGATGTCAACGAACGGGGAAATTAAGCTCTCTTGGTGTGGTGAGGTCACAGGGGTATGGCTTCCCTCGTTTTACACTGATAAAGAGATTTATTGTCTCTTCTTTGGAACAAACTAGCTTAATCTAGACGGCACTGTTGAAGTAACACATTTCGACTGGACAGTAGCCAGCTATCCGCTGGAGCGCTTGACAAGACTCCACGATGGAATTGAACAGCTGGAAGACGAGTGGAATGATAGTGCATCAGACGGTGAACGCTCCTTCAGTGATGAAGGCGACCGGCCTTGGGTCATGGAGACAGATGGGACTTGGCGCCCTGAACAAGCAAACATTGGTAGTGAATGGGAACACGTCAATGGTGACATGGATATGGATGAAGATGAAGGTGGGGATGGCGTTCAAAGGGATGACCTCCACATAACCGACACTATGGAACAGGGCGAAACATTAAAGTGGGCCGGACAGGTTCCAGAATTTCGTACGCATGAAACGATTCTCATTCCTAAGATCAAGGCGGAATATATGGAAGGTTTGGACACTGGCCAGATTATGCGTGATGACAGCTGTTCTCCTTTGGACGAGTCCGAGGTTTCCACCATGTTAGAGTCTACTAATTTTCAAGATGATGATCACAACGAAACTGTCTGGAAACGGTTCGAAATATCATCAAGCGCCCCGCCCGACCATGCATTCTTCTCCTCTTCTCCCGATCAGCCATCGAAACTGTTTTTGGGACGTCTGCGTCGAGAATATCACATTCTTGCGACGAGCCTTCCCGGTAATCATTTTTTGTAATTACTTATTTGCTTGTTGCACTTACGGAGCTTTGATCCTATAGACAACATTCTAGTGCGAGCATATGAGGACCGCACTGATCTACTGAGGTCTCTTATAATCGGACCCGAAAACACCCCATACGAAGATGCTCCATTCATCATCGACTGGATGTTGGATTCAAACTTTCCTCACAGTCCCCCAGTCGCACATTTCTTGAGCTGGACTAACGGGAATGGTCGAGGTAAGTTTTCATTTACTCCTCTCTGGATTTGAATATAAAGCATTCATATTACTATCATTGTAATGTAGTAAACCCGTGAGTACTTTTTTGTCCCTTTCCTCTCATCATGTTAATTGATACTTCTACTTTGACCAGTAATCTTTATGAAGAAGGAAAAGTGTGCTTGTCCATCCTTGGGACATGGACCGGTGACCAGGACGAAATGTGGAGCGCTACCAGATCATCTTTGTTACAGGCATTTGTGTCGATTCAAGGGCTAGTCTTGGTGAAAGAACCGTAAGCAACAACGTTTTTCACAATTATTCGTCCGAACTTTATTGCTTGTTTAGATGGTTTTGTGAGCCTGCTTATGAAAAACTTAGAGGAACAGAAGAAGGGACAGTAAACAGGTCGGTCCATGAGCTATGTGCATATGTGGCTGGTTAATGTGGCTGACTGATTTTCTTTAGTCGATTATATAGTGAAAAGGCGTATGTTCTTTCCCGGGGGTTCGTCCGGCGTGCACTTGAAATTCCCTTGGGCGGACTCGAATCCGAGATTGCGCATCTCTACTACAGCAAGAAGCGCCTTCATAAAGTCGTGCAAGATGCTCATAGGCTGATCGAGAAAAGCAGAGACGGTCTCGAAATTACTCTCGAGGACCAAAATATCGCAGTCCCAAGGCTAACTGCTGGAGGAATCATAGCATTGGAACGGACGTTGAACAGACTATGTAGTTGCCTTGATAGGTGCCCTACATAACATAATTTCTGTGTCTGTACATGACTGTGGTAGGCGTATACTTTAGTAGGGATAGTACAACCACAGTCCTACGGAAGAAGATATGATCGGATAATAATAGATTTATAATAATCAAAACCAGCTTGACCATTGTCCTGCAAGCTTCTACAAATGTGGATGGTTATGGGTTGTCGGTTTGTCGACGATAAGCAACGAATGGCAAGGTGGGCAAAGCAAGTACATGATGAACCGGTGGACCATAACAGGTCGCGAATAGAGTCATATCAGGTCGAGGCTTAATTTGTACACTGGCCCAAAAACTTGTTCTTCGGGAATGGTTGTTTGAAATCGTCCACCCAAGTAGTCAGGTTGGGATTCGTGTATGCTTCAAGATACCTAGAGGGTAAACATTAGCCATAGCCAGAAACGCCATTAAAGAACGTACTTATTGATGTATGCTTGCGTTGGGAAATCGACAGGATCGCAACCTATGTTGATGGAGCCTGTGGGTTGATAGACTCGAATGTAGTCGACCCGCATGGTGGTAGGGAAAGTGAGATGCTCAAGATCCACAACACCGAAATTCGTGGACATGCCCAGATTTAGAATAATGTACTTGAAGGCAAGACGAAACTCAATGACAAGATATGAGGGGTAGATTACATTTGAACTCACCAAGGGCTCTTGTGGAATCGGCCTTGCAGATATTTCCACACGGCTGTCAGCGGCCATTCCCCCTACATTCATGGTCCAAGCTAATTTGCCATTGGCCACCCAAGATATATACTAACGTTGAATTTCAGTACATATGATCCCTTTATGGTAGTCAAAAGCCAGTCACGTACCGCATTATCAAATCCTAAAGAAAGTCGGATGAGATAGACCCCTGCCATTTCAGGAGATATATGAACCGACCTGGCTTGTATTCAAATGCATAGACCGAAAAACATCCCTGTTCTAACTCATAGCATTTCTGGTCTGAAGTTTCCTATCTAAATTTATGCATTTCGACCAAAACAGTGTCAGCTTACCGGTGGCTGTAACGACGGATGTGGCCTGCTGAAAGGATGCGCCCACATACGTGTTCAGTGTTGATACGGAGGGATTGACAATATTCAGATTGTTAGACGTATTGAACCAATGGTATTCCGCATTGAAAGGCTGAAGTCGGGATCGTCAGTACATATATTCGAGGTCTGCCATCAGAACTCACAGCCCATTGTGACGATTGGGAAACACTACCCTGAAGGGTGACGGCATCGATCTGTCAAGTCATAAGGATCATGTTTGCCAGCGCAGATATCTGAGGCCACTCACTTGCGCTTCGAAGACATCGATTTCAGGGGCAGCACGACCCACATATGTACCATCTGAATGAACTGGCCCTGGATGAGATTCACCTTTGCAGGTGCACCGAGAGAGTTTTTGTCCAGGTAGGTAGGACAGGACGCCGCCCACACTGGCATCTCCATTTATAGTTGCTGCGGTAGGAAGACCATTGTGTGTTTGATTGGGAGCCGTCCCGACATCGCAAGCATCATACGTATACGGCCACTAGGTGACATCAAGGATTTGTTGACTACTACGTATAATCAATGCTTACCATCCCTTCAAGACTGGCGCCATATCCTGCTCTCCCTGTGAAAAAGTTGAATGGACATGATATGATATGATAAGAGCTGATGGTATGAGCACTCACCCAAATTTCCCATCGACCAGACAGCTGGCCACAATCCCAAGATATTAGTTGCTCCGGGCAACATTACCGACGTCTCCAAGATACCACCAGTGAAACAGAACTTGTTCCAGGACGTCATCATCCCTCCTTGGTAGTTGAGATTATGTATTTGTTTTTTCGAGAGAGTGATCTCCAATGCGCCATTCTTGGTCGTGATCGCTGATGGGTCATACCACTCCAAGTTATTGGTCTAAAATGCATGATTAGGGAGTATTTCAGGTCACATAAAAGTGCTTACCTGCCAATAATGCAAGTCAACTGCCTCCCAGTAAGGATCGTCTCCGGCATAGAATGTACGACCATCGACATTGAATTCATCACTAAATACTAGTTGCATTTTTTCCTTCGTGGCATAAGCCGTTTTCGTGTAGACGTTGTGTGGTGTATCAAGGTCTATCAACCCCCAATTTCCGGACATACTGGGAATCTAGACGACATTATCAAGGTTTTTATTGTCATTGAAAAAGAAGCAACAACCTCTACCTGACCGGACGCATTGATCCCTCCAAGGTTAAACCCGCCTAGATTTGAGGTTGGGTGGGACGTAAAATGTGAGATAAGAGGGTATCCCGCACTAAAACAAAGTCAAACTGCCATCTTGAACGGGGGTAAATTCAGATATGCAGAACGTACAAGAGGGTAACGAGCGCCACAGATAAGATGATAAGGCAGCCTAGGTTGGTAAAACCCCTGTACGTGAATATATGAGATCCACGGTCATTTTTTCGATCACGTTGGGGGTCGGGGTTGTGAAGGTAATCGTCGGGTTCTTGAAAATCTGGCGAAAGATTGGAACCCCATGCTGTAGGATCCGGAGAGAGAGAAAACTGAAATCAAAAAATTAATAAAGTCTTACGGGCCATGGTATGGAAACCCACCTTTTCGGAAATCGAAGCTCCAATTGAGGGGTGCCTCACACTGCTAGCATCGAAAGGCGACTCAAGTGTTGTCTAGATAATGAGCATTAACCCGCGTATATTAGACATTTTGGGTTATGGGGTATACCACAGATACATGGCTGGTAACCCGCCTAGGAAATTGGCTGGGGACGTTCCTTGGAGGTTGCTGGATGAGGTTGGTGGTGGATGATGAAGAAGCTGGTTGTGGATAGTAGCGCTGCTGGGCGTTTGGACCAAAGAACGACATATGGAAGTTGGGTATTAGAAATTTCAAAGAAAGAACCTGTTCTTTGTTGCTTGCTGGAGATTAAGGAAGACAGCCAAAATTGGTTACCCAACAACCGTAACATTGACCTGCTTACCTAAGCCGCAGTGTGGAGCATCATTTTCAAAATGTATTTTCCAACAAGTCCACGATGCTACAAATAAGTACAATGACGTTGCCGTGCTTCTCACAGGCAATGTGTCAACGGTTGATGCCATGGCTTAGTCTGCCAAATTTTCGCCAAGAGAATGTCCCGGACTGGTCCCTACACCTTCCAATAAACCAAGGATCCCCCAACCACCACATTCAATAGCCCTCTCAATTCGTGGAATGCCAACATTGTCGCCTGCTTCCTTCTCATCGATTGTGACCAATTCCCGTGCCGTTTGTAACCGTTCGAGCACAAGTGCATTAACGCCATCCATGGCTACCTCTGGTGCAAGTTCATTCATCATCGATGATTTCGCGGCTCGATAATCAGAGAGAGGGTCATTCTCATCTTGTTGACTGGTTGAAGGCTTGGCTATCCATCCGTCCAATCCTTTCAGAGCGGCTCTGGCCTTCTTGCTTTTCTCACGCCCAGCGGGCCGACCTTTCCTTTTCTGTAGACCTGACTCGGAGTTCTCAAGGGGTCCTTCATGCGCAAATAACTCTCTAGGAAGGTCGCGAGGATTCATGGGCCTTAAATCATTCTCGGGAAGAATGAAGAAAATTTGATCTTTCCATAGGCAGGACAAAACAAACGTTGTATATGGCTCAAGGTTTCGAACATGAGTAGTTGCGACAACTTCTGGCAAATTTTTGAGTGATATGTAATGATCTAAATTGGACTTGGAAAATCAGAAGTACTGATATGGGTAAATTTTGCATACCGGCGGAAATAGGTATGTGACTCGTCGAGTAGAGAGTTGGTGTGGTGTCCTTTATCTGAGTGTAGAAAAAGATGTAAAGCCCAAACAGGGCAGCGACCCTGGTAAACGGAGCTTCTGTTTTCACCGTTCTTTCTAAGCGTTTGTTAGGCAATGAACAACACAAAAGGTGTCAAAATTCACCAAGAAATAACCGGAAGGTGATATCAAGAAAAGTTTGACGCGATCTGTCATCGAATACCTTGAAATGAAGCCAGTTCCAACCCTGACCTAACCACAGGCCCTTGAACAAGTTGAAAGGGGTGCCCGAAGCCGATTGAGAGTAAATTTCATGGTATTTCAAAATAAGAATCGAAATATCGTGGCGAAGGGCTTTGACATAAACGGAAGAAGTAAAGTAATTTGGCTGAAGAATAAGTTCACCACGACTGGCTGAGGATGCTGGGGTAATGGACATCAACGATCAAGGTGTTTGTTGTCCAGGCGAGAACCAAACATCGCATTTGGCGCGCCACCGTGAATGGAAACATTTGAACTCAATGTCTGCGCTATTCAGACGCCATAGTAATATTCAATGTTTCTTCTGCCAGTCACCAACCGCATTGCATATAAACCCTCGCAACTTCAAGTGTACTTCATGTGGGTGCTGGAATAGATACGATAATCAGGGCGAAATCATCTCTGATGAACCTGCAATGCATGAAGAACATCTCAACTCCAAGTCATTTGCAAAGAGAGGTAGGCACTATCTGTGACTTCGGAAAGATGCACCTGCTGAACTGCCCATAGCTTCTCCCAGTAAAGACCGTCTACCAACCATGTATGGGTCCGGTCCCTTCTGTCATTCTTGTCAGACAAATCAAATGCTTATAGTCAACTTGCTGTCCAACTACCTGCCTTCTCAAGAGGTGCATGCTGCTTTTATCATGATATGCGACATATTTTGATACCTTGTAGAGTCCAGAATATGAATCTCGCCTCCAAATGCTTCCGGCCTACCGTGAATCCCTCCATGTGCGATATCCACCGGTCTGTGATTCGTGTCTTCCCCAGGTGGAAGACGAGATACGGCAGAAAGAACAGATGGCTCGAGTCAAAGCTCTTGGTGGATCGCTGACGAAAGGGAAGGAACGTCGACGAAGGGCATCAGGTCCAGAAATTGAAAAAGAGAAAAGCGCGGCCGACACCATGTTCTGGTGGAAAGTTCGAGGTTATCTTTGGGCTTTGTCGCTTACTGTGTCTATCATATGCAGCGCTGCTGGTGGGTACACACAGTGGCATCCATGCTTTCTGCCACTTATATCATTACGCTACAGGAACATATGACTATTTTCCGTTCCGTCACTTTGCCTTTCTGTACCCAGTCATGCCTCTTCTTGTGGCAACGTCATTACTATGGACAGCATGGGACCCAACATATGCGTCCTTTCGCAAAGCCCAACTCCAAGGACGAGACATTCGAATACAGGGGAAACAGACTTACATTGTAAGTTTCCACGGACGCCTACCTGTAATTATCTTTCTTTACTGTCTTGAAGGTATTCCAAATGGTAGCTTGGACTTCTCGCTTCATCGCATCCATCACAATGGCTTTGCGTTGGTTTCGTCCGGACTTGGAACTTTTTCCCAAGGCAGCCCAATACAGATATTACCTTACAAGTCTGTCAATCGAGCTTGTCGTAAGTAGCCTCTTTCATCGTCAGTGTTTGATAGTCAATTTTTTTTGTTAAGACCATCATTACTTCTTTCTTGGTCCTTCGGAAGCTGCAGCCACCCGCTATTCGCCTTGTCGACAGCCAGGCTCATAGACTCGATTCCTCACGTTCGGCCACGCCTAATCTAGGTCCTCGTTCCAATACCCCTACTACAACAAATTTTCCAACCTTACCCGAACATGATGTCCTTGCGTCACTCTCCTTATCCTCGAAGCCAATCATTGCGCACCCTGTGTTTGGTGTACCATCTTTGCACGGCTCAACTTCGGTAAACAATGTGTCTAACGATGATGAGATGGATTGGACACCCACAAAGTCTGGGAACGCTTCAGGAAAGACAGATAATGACGCTTCTTGGTTAAGGCCCCAACGATTTTTCGTGCCCGAGAAACCCACAGGCCTCGAAGGACTGCTTGAAAGTGCGAAAATCCAAGAAGATCCTATGGACCTAGATCCTCAAGTTACACATAGACAAAGTCATGCTTTAACAAATCATCTGTGGAAATGGGGCCCTTTTTATACATTATCTATAGGAATATTGGTAGCTATTTTAACCTTTATCTTGCAATGGTCAGGTTGGGCACAATAAATAACTTGACTAGAAGCAATTAGTCTCCTGTAAGCAAACTCCAATGTTTGATCAACTGAACTGAGATGGAGATGGAGTACAGAAAGTTCATACGAGAGATCTAGACTAGCATGGTTGCCTGGCAACCAATACGACCCTCCCTTATGTTGAGGAGATGGCAAAGAAAACAAAGTTTCATCGCTACATTTGCACCATTTTGACAAGTTACAGTACATTGACAAGATGTTCTTTGCGAGAATTGCGACGAGATGGTAAGATTTGTCCGGGTATAATGGAGAAAATTATGGACTTTGATGAGTTTTTGATTGAAAAACAGTGAAAGTAATATATTGTTCAATGATTGAAATAAGCAGTCAGCCGATATTCATGAAAATGCCAGCGGCAGTGTTCAAGGAGTGGGATTGACAAAGGAATGCCAGATGAAGTCGACCTTGTGAAACGCGATCTCCAGCCGTAGTAATGGACAGTAACATCTAAACACTTCACATATTAATACCGGACGCCTGCACCGTTATAGTCGTATGCATCATAAGTACCGTAACCGGTCTGGTGATGAAGAGGAACACCGAATTCGTAACCATGGTTGATGCTTGGTCCTCTTGCGAGAGTTTGTTGCATGGGTGGGTTAGGGCTAGATGCGCGTGCAAGATCTGCATATCCACCAATTGGTGCAGAACTACCAGGAACAGCAGTGAAATCATGGTCGGGAGGAGCAAGACCGTGCTCATTGCCGTAGCGAGGAGAAGTGTGACCATTACCCGAGCCTCCTCCGGAGTGGAAAGAGGATGAACTGGAAGGAGCGCGACGAAGACCCGGAATAATGTCATCCTCTCCGTTGGTAGGCTGCCAATCAGTGATAGGGTTGAGGCGGCGGTCGAATTCCTTGGAGCTTGAAAGTTTCCATTTGCGGAAGATTGTCCAGAGGATTGCAATACCTCCCACAGAAGCTGCAACTGCAATGAGAACAGTCACAGTTGTAGTTTTGGTCTTCGAGGAAGCTGATTGTACTTGCGGGGTGGCTGTATTTGATGCAGTGGCAGCAGAATCGGACTGAGTGCTAGTAATTGTCGATGGTACAACGCTGACAGTTGAGGTGACGGGAAGGGGAGTCAAATTTAGACTCGAAGATGTTTTAGAAATTGATGTCGAGGTTGATGATGAAGTGTTTGATGCGGCGGAGGAAGAAGTTAGGGCAGATGTAGTGGTGGTGCCGTTGGAGGAGACAGTGGTAGAGGCAGTATCGGTGGTGAGGGTGAGGGTGGGATCAGAGGTTAAGGATGAGGTCTGTGTGGCTTCAAAGTCAAATCCAGGCCTTTGAATGAAACAAATCCACGTACAGTTTTAAGGGGGGGTTGTACTGCGGTCGACTGAGAGACTGTGGAAGTAGCAGTCTGGGAGACAGAGCTGGAGGAGCCACCTGGATCTAGAACGGGCCCTAAGAGTCCCGGCGAGCGGTTTTTTAAAAAACGCTTTGAATCGATAGACCCATGAGTACGACGGTGAAGGGGAAGTTCATGTGATTGAACAAGTGATGAGGTGGCAATAAAAAGATAGACCAGCGGAATAATTAACTTTGAGGAAGAGGACAACATTGTTCTTGTAGAGAGCGACGAGAAAGCACCTTCAAGGTGGGTGGTCAACGTTAACGTTGAACAATATCTGTGACATCCATGGTAACCAATCCAAATATTCCAAAATATCAAAACACATCATAACATTGTCCAAACACTGGTACTAAATCAAATCCATGGTATTAGCTATGGCTAGTAAGTGACCAACTGTCTAATGAGACTGAAGGTGGTGTTACAAAATCACTGGCAGATAATCCAGGCCATTGTGGATTGAACAAAACTTCCAAAGTATATGTTCCCGCATCAAGGGAAATAATCAATACTGTCACATTAGGGTTAGGTTGATCAGACTGCGGCGGCGGCGGGTCGGTCGGAAAACGAACAGCATCAGAAGTGGTAAAGGTAGCGCCGGAAGGTGGGTTGAGCATAGACACAGTCATAACCTGGTCGTCCAATTTTAATGTAGCTGATGTTCCTCCGTTGTTAATTGAAACAGTAGCGTTCGTGTGCATTCGCCACTGTAACGAAGACTGTGCGTTTATTTCATCTCGAAGGAGTACCTGCTTGCGCGCGTTAAGAAGACGTATGCCACGCTTGACAGAGGTCCTAATAAAAAAATAAATAATATAAATCGGTATCCGCTGCTCTCCAACCACCGGAAAACTCACGCGGAGAAATAAGCAGAGCTCATATCAGTGGTCCAAAAAGCAGTGGAATTGCTAGGAACATCGAAAACGGTGCTTGATCCCTGCGCGGTCTGAGATGAGCCAGACTTCACAGTAGGCTGAGCTTCAACATTCTGATTTGCTTGATTAATTAGAATGGTATTTTGGCCTTCCGTCATCTTTCTGTAATATTTCCACCGGTCAGAAGTCTGCGTATCGTTCGAGAAATAGCTAATCGATCTATAGTCTCCTGATCCAAGCTCGCCCGCCCAGCGTGTACCAAGAGCGTCAAGCACGAAATCTCCAACATCCAGGTCATTGTGGGTCTGATGACCTTGAAGACGGCCCGCCTTGATGGCAACGTACAGAGCATGTTGATCGGTCCAGCTGCTGCGCATCGATGCCCATTGATCAAAAGCGTTGTCGAAGAAGTGGTCAAGGGGAGTGCCATCCCAAAAAGCACCTGAAACGGTCGGGTTGTACCAGAACATACTCCACGGCTCAGCTGCATCCGATTGTTCACGCTGGAACAAGGCATATGAGGGCTGCTTGTAATGGTCGGCGTACAAGAACATGGAATTAGCCGTAGTAGAGTATTTGTTTGGGCCATGGTCTCCGTAATTGAAGAGAGAAGTAGGGCCGAAAGCATACATGTGGAATTGTCCAGTGCGGAAGAAATTGTTATTTACATCGAGGAGGCCGTAGTCGGAACCTGTTGCAGTGAGCAGTGCGGAAGACATCTCGCTGTGTCCTGTAGTACCAAAGTACCAGTAGTTCGTAGTTTCCGTCCAAGTACCATCATCTACTACCGCATTGGCACAATTTTGCTTGGCGTTGTCAACTGTATTTCCTAGCAGCTGACTGGCAATGCCGGTAGTATCATCTCCAAGGATGGCGAGAGATGCCAAAGTCAAACCGCTATTACAAACACAATTCCAGTTGCCGGTAATGTTTTTTGACCACCAACCATAGACGGCTCCAGCGTTAAACACAGCCAATCCAGGTTGAAGGCCATATTGAATTAGAGTGCTCCTTATTTGACTCTTTTGTTCATCGGTCCACATGTCGTAGAGCCAATCATAAGCGATACCGAATGCGGCAGAAAATTCAGCGGTATCGAGAAAATGACCAGAATTCCATTTGTCTGTGGCGGGTCCAAACGATGTTGTTCCATTGCCAGCGGCATTCTAATGAGAAAAATAGTAAAGTGATTTGTGACATGCACAAAATGCATATAGCTTACCTTGAGTTCGGCCCAAGCTCGATCAACCCATTTGGTATCATTGGTCATTCGATAAACATATGCGAATGCCTTGATTCTCATCTTGACATCTCGCGCATTGTCCAGAATACCACTATCGCCATCCATGAAGTAGACAACAGGTGGTAGTCCAAAATAATCTGTGGCATTTCCGAAAATAGTATCATTCCAGCCCTTGAGGTAGGGATCATTCTTAATGAGAGTGGGAAGTGCTTGCCATTTATACGCGGGTGCGAGGAGGCGTGGGCGATCTGGTCGAGTAGTGCGAATGTCTGGGTTAGACGGTTGGAACGGATCCTGAGGCCATGCTAGATTCGAACTGGTTGAAGAAACAAATGTAGGCGTCGTAAAAGCGGCAGTGTTTGTCTGATATAGTTGTTAGGCAATAGCAAGAGAAGGATCATTTAAGAGCTCACAGTGGAAGGATAGATAGGGACCATGAATTCGCTGTTGGTCGCGGTGGCAAATCTGCCAACTGCGATTTTGATACTGGCTGCAGAGCTGGCTGCAGCTGCATCTCCGCTATTTCCACCGTTGGTTTGCGCACTGCTTGTGTTACTTTTGCGAGTACCGAAGACAGCTCCAAGAACGACAGCAGCGATGACGAGGACAAAAACCGGTACGCCAATTTTTATCCACTTGCTGATACCTTTTTTGACTGGTTGGTGAGGGGTGATGTAACCAGTGGACTGAGTGTAATATGGATCTCCTGAGCCATAGGGAGAAGGGCTATTATTGTTGCCCAGAGCATTGTAATTGGCTGCCATCTTGGCAAATGACTTAGTTGTAACAGTAAAGAGTTAAAGAGTGACTGAGAAGAGTAGAACTAAAAGTAGTCGGATAAGGATAGCTGGCTGCTGAACGGGTGATGAAAAAGACGGTTGCCAACGGTCAAATTGGGTCGTGTGCATGTGACAAAAAGTGGCGTGAGATACAATATTATAGGGGAGCTCAAAGTTGGCCGTAGACAGGACCCCTGAAACCAGTTTCGGCCTCCGACTTGGGCGAATTCTATCCGGACGCGGGATCCAGCATACTAAAAATCACTGTTTATTTATTTTTCACTCTAAAATGCTGATTTTTTCGCTCGGCGGGCTCTCTGGAGCACCCATACACACACTTTTGATGTCTCAGAAGTGAAAGATGCACAGTTAGCGCAAGAGAATGTAAAATATATATCAAATTTTGATGATGTTGAGGTCTACTCCTCATCTTCTGCAAGCTTCTTCCTTCCGATGAGAGTTTTCAAAGCTTAAAGAACCTTCTTACCATTGTCCCTGATTTCTTTGAACAATTACCAATCATCTGAAGATATTTTGAGGCCGGTGGGAGTCACCTTCGGAGAGAGCACATATGAAAGCAGATGGTAGGAGGTGAACAAAGCAGAGAACAGGAAGGTTTAGGATGGCACTGATTTGAGTGCCAAGTTGACGAAGACCTGTGTGGCGATGTATGAAATGGCCATGATGCATGATGCATGATTCTCAATGAGTTGGTTACATCACTATGCCATCCATTTCTACTGCCAGTCTTAGCGTATATAGATTTAATAGTCAAGTCAATAGTGTAGAGGTTGTACAGGATGCCAAATAATCTACAAGAGATGTAATTACAATACTAGAATTCAGAATGTTTGTCAGTCAGTCTCGATGATCCTGGGCCTGAGACTTTTATCCAGACTCGGCTTGGGGTCAGATCAAGGGGCCCAATTTCTATCCGGAAAAAACTCCTCCGGGATTTTGCCAAACTGATGAAATTTTTATCCGGACAGTGTATTAGTGTTGCCGCAGCTCGGCTCGGCTCGGCTAAGCTACGTGAGCTGAGCCAAGAAAAGCGAAGCTGAGCTGGTGCCTGGGCTCGAAAAAGCTGACAGCAAGCGGGTTCAAGCCAGCTTGAGCAACAGTTTGTTTGCTTGATTAGGCACCCATCCATGGACCTCGATTATTTCACATGCAAACTCATCCGGGATCCACGTGACATCCACAACGACCTGAACAATTCATGAGCAACTATGGCAGCCTCCTCAGCCCACCCTCTGCGCCCTTCTCTGGCATCCATGGCTCTGCAGTAACCCATCTGTGGGCTCCAATGGCCAGAAAAATCTGTTGCCCAGTCTCAACCAACACCTCCCATCCAATTTTCATCCTCCATTATCTCTGCAGGTGGCCTCCAATTTGGGAAGAATGCAAGGAGGACGACAT
>Ga0193743_1000230_pt1 | contig 44855 bp, 41 predicted proteins | sample L2c2metaG_FD_143038 | JGI IMG/M metagenome (GOLD analysis project Ga0193743, IMG submission 143038) | Soil microbial communities from a riparian zone of the East river system, Colorado, United States - L2c2 | ecosystem: Environmental > Terrestrial > Soil > Riparian zone | place: USA: East River... | reverse complement strand
AACGATACTGCTTGATTGGCTTATCCATTCTCAAACCTGTGGATACTGGACGTCTTCCAGTTGATATTCATGGGCTCAGCTAGCTCCTTGGACATATGCTTGGGCATTATCAGATACTGACTGGCTCTGGTCACGGCTGTAAAGCCTGAATCGGTCGAAGTCATAACATTTGGTAGGAAGATTGGAATGCTTCATGGGTGGCTCAGTTCTGGTCAATGGACCTGGCTGCAGTGTACCAGTTTGTTGGAACCATGTCAGAAGGATGTCCAGAAGGCATGGTTGCTATAGCATTCTGAATTTGAGTGTTGAGTCCTCGACGGAATTTCACTACTATAGTCTTTGGATTGGAGTAGCCGGCTTCCATGATAAGGTCCTGGAATTCATCAAGGTACTCATCAATGGAGTGACTCTTTTGGAAATTGGCTGTGGATTCTAGTCGGTTGATGACCACTGAGTCTGCATAGACTGGACAAAACTCCCTTTTGAACTCATCTTGGAAGTCTTCCCAATCAACAAATTTATGATAGCCTATATTTTCCAGCTGCTCCTCCCATCAGAATATGCAAGCAGACCACTTAGCTGCTCATCCTGCCTTCATGTAAGACATGGCCCAGACATGAAGGAGTTCAGACAGAGACAGATATAGACCTGGCAGAAATCAAGGAACACCATTCCTTTGGTGGGGTCTCTGTCGAACTCCGACAGAAGAGCCAGTTTTAAGCTGTGGGCCTTCGGAGTGACAGGTGTGAGTTGTGTAGATGGGATCAGATTTTCGGACTGAGGAATATGGGAAATAAGGATGTCTAATTTGTGTTGAGTGTTTGCATCCTTCGCCTGTAATTCAGCAAGGGCTTGCTCCAGGGTTGCGAGTCGTTCACTTTCCATAGAGTGCAATGGGTCCTTGTTGGGAAATACAGTTTCAGGTAATGTGGAGGAGGGATCAAGAGCGGAGGAGTACACGGAGTTGGTGGAGTCCAAATCAGAACTGCAAAAGACAACTGTGGTGGACTAGCTATCTGCTGGGATCAGTCCTCTGGAAGATCCTTTTCTGATGTTAGGCAACTGCAGCTGCAACTTAGTCGAGATCTAGCAGGGGATCCTAAAGAATATATACACATAAAATATGACAGGAAAGCACACCTAGCAGGGGATCCTAAAAGAAAAGGATAAAGCCCTGCTAAGGTGGAGTGCATGTCTATATACCAAAAATCGGAGTTGAAATAATAGAATGATGGAAAAAATGATGAATGCTAAAAAAGTGATAGGAATGCAAAAGGAGCTACGTCATGTGTCTGTCGGACTCCGCTATCAGAGCCGTGAGTGTACTCCGTCTTGAGCTAGCAACAATGAGGAGGAATGTACAGAGGTGACAGAGTGTTATCAGAGGAAACATCAGACGAAGCAGAGCGTCCCCTAACATTCATACTGCTTGGTACCTTAGGTCTCATTGTTCAAACTTCATACTGCTCAATACTTTAGGTCTCATTGTTTGTACTTCTTGGCACCTTAAGGCTCACTGTTCATACCATTGCATAGTAGATGGCATTTGTAGTACCCATATTTGTTAGGGCAACTGCAGCTGCAACTTAGTCAAGGTCTAGCAGGGGATCCTACACATATATATAAACAGAAAATACGACAGGAAAGTGCACCTAGCAGGGGATCCTAAAAGAAAAGGATAAAGCCCTGCTAAGGTGGGATGCATGTCTATATACCAAAAATTGGAGTCAAAATAATAAAATGATGAAAGATAATATAATGATGAAAAAGATGGAGAATGGTGAAAAGGTGATAGGAATGCTACATCACGTGACCATCGGACTCTGGTATTGGAGCTGCAAGTGCACTCCGTCTTGGGCTAGTGAAGATGAGGAAGGATGTACAGAGGTGATGGAGAAATATTGGAGGAAATGTTGGACGAAGCAGAGCGTCCCCTAACAATATTAGTACTGTCCATGGTCTATATTAGTATAAGATTATATAAGAATAAATTACTAAGTTGTGAGCTCAGAGCTGCAATTGAAAGATGAAATTACAAGTCCCTTTCAGGGACTCTTATAAGTGGCACTCAAGGTAACGCTTGACTGTCCGGCAAATGCCATAATTGCATGTGATATTATTCACATCTGTTATGAGTCCCCTTCAGTGGCTCGTTCTCTACCTTCTCTTATGCAGCTCTCGTTCTACAATTGAATATAAACTACACCATCAAGGACTTGTATATGCCATGCAGAGTGCTTGTGTTAGGGGATGTTCCGTTTCATCTGATGTTCTTCCAATAAACGCTCCATCCCATCCGACATCGCTCCGTCACCTCTGTACATTCCTCCTCATCATCGCACACCACAGAATAGTCCCCTTCCAGCAGTGTCAGTCTCATAATATTTTTTTTGTAGCCTTACCACATTTTTCCAGCTGTTCACTCCCACACCAAACATGATCAATACCTTGATGTTCACACCTACTCTCAAAATGGAAACAACTTGTTCCTCGCATCTGATGTCCCCAACTGCGCGCATTGCCTCATCCTCTATTCTTACCTTGATTCCTCACAACCGCCTTCTATCTCAAGGCATGCTTGAATTACCCAAGAAAGCATTTTCTCAATACATCAAGCTTAATAGCCGTCACCAGAAGCACTACGAGCGCCTATGGAGTGCTTGGACAAAGAAGCATTGATTGATACTACGCCATCTACCAGGTGCTTATGGAGGCACTTGTGGTGTGCTTCCATTGTAGATTCTTTTTTGTAATCAACTACAGATCATTCGAATGCCACCTCACTTATAACTATTACTTTCTCACTTTTCCTCTGCTGTAGCGACTAGATCTACCTCTACCACTGTATCTTTAGACCTCTTTAACTATTGTAGCAATACTCTTGGATCCCTCTCGTAGCGTAATCAACACAATAATGACCATCCTTCCTCTCATGTTGATTTTTAAAATTAAAGTCGAATGCAGTAGACATTAGACATTAGATGAACAAGCTGCATCCCTGGAGTACATCGGCAGATATTTGATATACAACATAATTAGACGGTCTATATAACCTGGTGCTGTAAAATAAATATGACTAGACCGACTATGAATAAGAATAAAAAAAGGACAGCTGGAAGATAGTGTGCCAATTCTCATAACATAACTTACTTGACCAACCCTAGGCAGCCTGCGTGGCATTAGGGTCACGATAAATCTACGCCAAATCTAGTCAACACCTCTATGCTAATAATCTGAGACGAGGAACAAACCTTGATATCCCAAATATTTCCAACCTTCTTTTCTGCAGATATGGTTTCTTCATCTACATGATCCTCCACAAGACCTTTCTCTACAAACACATTGCTCTCAGTAGTAGATTCCAGCTTCAAACCTTGCTCATTTGCCAAATGAAGCAAGCAGATAAAGCAGAAACTTGTGCTGATTTCTTCCATCTTGTCACGAGGGTAGGATTTCTGCAAGCCTGATATCACTTGGCTGAATTGTCGGGCGTCTTCAGGATCAGTTGGAGCAGGACCTTCAACGTCGTCCACGTCCTGGGAAACAAAGTAGGTTTGCTGAAGGAACAAAACCCTGATGAAGACGAGGGATGCCTTACCATAGTCGCATCGCCATCATCATCCGCTTTCTTCTTTGGGACTACAATATCCAATCCCTTCCATATATTTTCCTTCAGCCTTTTTACATCCACACGTTTCGCTCTCTTGGCATAGTTGACAAACTCTGGTCGGACTCGTCTAGTTTGGCCCTGAGTGACAGCGAGCAAATCCTGTTCGCCAGCATCATCATCAGGTATACCACCACCTTCACCATCGTACCCAGGATCGTCGTCGAAACCTGGTCCAAAATCGTCTTCATGGAAAAACTGGGTATTGAAGGGAATGTTGCCGCCATTCGCTAAACGTAAGTTAGGTATGTGAGTTCCCTACAGCAATTATTGAATAGGAGTAGGATTTACTGTCGTCAGCGTCTTGGTCATGTTCTCTATTGCCAGCTTGCTCGGCAGCTGCTTGAGCCCAGAAGTCTGCATCGACTTCACCATCACCATTCTCATTAATCCTGGCCCTCTTGCCGCGCATTTTCAGCTACATAGCAAGCACACATGTGGATGTTAACCATGAGCTTCGAAGAGAGGAAAAACATACGAAGAATTTGGGCTTGAGGAACAGCGTCACAAGCTGACGACTTGAGAAATGGATGTCATCAGGTAATTTGTGGTCATCGCGTTTCTCTTTCGTCTTCTTGCCCTTCGTACCGGTTCCGGGGAGGTTGATTCCAACCCCTTTGGTAGCAGGCGCGAAAAGCTCCTTAGTCAGTTCTTTGAGGTCTTTGTCGCAAGGTGTTAGGAAATCGATCCGAACTGCTTCTTTTTTAGGGCGAGTCTTCGTAGTCTTCACGGCAGCAGCCTCCGCATCAGCTGCAGCAAAATAAATGAATTTAGAAATCTAAAGAATTGTGCTTTCAGCAGAAAAGACCGGCTTACTTCTTCGAATGACTTTTTTGGTCAACTTCCAATGTTCAGGGCCAGCCCAATTTTTGAGGAAAGTTTGGTCGAAATACTCCAGAGACCCTCCATCTGTGTCGGCCATTGCTAATATTAGCTCACGCCCATTTTGTAACCGTCGAGGATCGAAAGGCACATAGGGTCCCGGTTGGCCACCTTCTCCAGCATCCGCAGGGCCAACGGATCCATTAGAGTTGTTGTCGCCTCCGTAATCACCGTCACCCATGCCTCCTCCGTAATCGTCACCGACAGCATCTGCTCCAACAAAGAAATCTTCAGGAGCTTCACCGCCAACGTCCAAGTTCAACTCAACGCCACCATTATCGTCCCCATTGCTTTCGTCGTCGTCGAACCTTGTGTCGTCTTGGAAAGTTGCATCGTCAAAGACGAAAGCATCCTTGGAGAAAGAGAACTCTGAGAGTGAATGTGAGATTGCCTTGTCTTCCAGGATAGCAAGATCAGGTAGGAACTCCTCTAAAAAGAACATATTCTCGTAAGATATCGATGATACCCTATTAATTATAAACTTACTGCGTAAAAAAGAAAGGTCAACATCATCTTCAGGTTCCTCAATTACATCTTCTTCTTCGACCTTTCCCATTGAGTCACTGGCATCGAAGATGACTCGCATGCAACCTTCAGACCCTATTCCAAGTGATAGGTGGTTCATGAGCAAACCACTGGCGCCGCCTTCATCGAAATCCGCGCAAGTCTTTCTGAAAAGCGGGTCGACAGCAAACTCTAAATCCGGTTTCTTGTTTTTTAGTTGCGATGGATCTTTGGCCAGAGTTGTAGCAGGACCTCGATTACTAGCTTTCTTCTTCTTAGCTTGAGTGGGATCGGCATCGGGGTTATCAGAGTTCTCGTCGTCGTCGTCGTCCCTACTTCTGCCATCGGACTCAAGATTACTGAGCAGCTTTCCGGTTTCCGTACCGACACTATCCACGCGACTCGTCCAAATCTTGACACAACCATCGAGCGTGCAAGACGCGCGTTGGAAGTTTATGGTGTTGTCATCATCATTTCTCAACAAAGACATATCATGAAAATAATCAATCAGTGCGAAATTCCACGAGTTCGCGGCATTGATTTTCTACGAGAACGATAAGAGATAATAATAAATTTTGATGATGTACTTCAGAACGCACATTATCGGTTGCCATTTTCATCCATTCCTCAAAATTTGAGCTCATTACGTCCAGCGGTACATTGATTTCAGGAGCCGCAAGTGAATTCAGCTGCTTCTGTCTCCCTGTTTTCGAGGGCTCTCCCCCCGCTGTTTCCTGCTCGAGTGTTCCCTCCGAAGATGGTCCAGCCAAAGCATTTTCAACAGCATAAATCTTCGTACTCTTCCTCCGCCTTCTCTTCTCCGCGGCATCATCATTTATATTCACGGACTTGAGTTTGACGCGCCCCGTGTCCGAATTGAAGCTCCCATCATTATCCGCGATTTGCGCTTCGCTAAGACGTTTCCTCAAATGCGTTTTCTGAGGTCTTGGCGTTTCCGGTTCAGATTCTTGGTCCGTCTCGTCTGCATAAAGCAATTTGGAAGTTTTTGGAGATTGTCCTCGACGTGCAGGAGGCATTTTGCAGTCGTTGTAATGTTTTCAACAAAGCCTGCTTGATGACACGTGATCACTGAACCGCGACGCGTAACTCTGTGACAATCAGTCACGCGTTATTTGTTGATCCCTGGAATGCCAAACAACTGCAGTGCTCCTGCCATCCGTCTATTACTTAGGTTAGTTGCACTTTCTCGTCTACTACCATCCTGAACTGGCGACTGATAAAACATACATTCAAGCCACGAACGAAATCCATTACTTGCACATCGAAAATATCTTTCATTGCTACTAGTACTAGTACTACATAATGTCAACTGGACCCCTTAAATATGGTCTACCTCTCCGTCCACCGACTGCTTCGACCGCGCTCTGGGCACATATTCTTAGGCAGGACACCCAGCCTTCTACTTCACTATCGGACATACCTATCGCTGTTCCTGCAACTGTTCCTCTAGACAAAAACGCAACTTCGATGCGTGTTCTACTGCATGACACACAGGCGAATTTTGAAAAATTTGCTGTTCACGTTGGCAAGTTGATCGAAGGCGTCAACGAGACTAAACTTGAAATAAAGACCACAAACGACCTCTTTGAACGTGACCGAGAAACACTGGTGGGAGATATTATCGATCTCGGTATGTTTTATTTCTTTACGTATAGATGAATAGGTGGCGAAAGCGCATATATGTAATTCTCATGGTCCTCCGAGATAACTTAAACCTCTTTTTTTTTCCTGCAGTCAACAGAAGCCAAAAAGAAGTTCAGAAATCCGTCGGATCACCTTGTCAAACTGCCTCAATGGAAACTTATTTCAAGGACGTCAATCATCGATTAGATACGTTGGACCAGCGCCTGGACGCAATCCAGGCGGTAACCATTTACTTTCGTCTTGATCTAATGTTCCGATGATCTGAAGTTTCTTTTTTTTCCGTAGTTCAACCAGACACATTCTCAGGCCCTTCAGACGCAGATCCAAGCCATTCAAATCTTACTGGATAAGCAAGGAACAATCGTTTCTGCTGTCTTGCCTTTGCTTCCCCTTCTTCAGGCAGTCCCGCTACACGTTGAAGCTTCCAGAAATATCTTGAATGACGCTATCTCCAAACTGGCCTTAACACAGAAGCTCACTTCCGACTCGTCTAATCGAACTGTAGCCGTCAAAATCACTGGGAAGAGAAAGTGGTCGCAAAGGTCGTCCTCGCCATCCCCACTTCCAGAGTCCCCATCTAAGAGAAGGACTCTCACTGACAATGTTCCCAAGGACACTGGGCCTACAGCCAAGGTTCAATCTTCTCTAGAAAAAGGCGATGCTACATCTTCAGTCCATCAACACCGTCCGTTCGACTTGCCTAGCTCTTCGATGCTGAAGAGCCACGATCCTCATGAAAAGTCTTCTCCTTTGACTCGTCCTGCCGACACTTCAACCTCCTCTCTAAGTTGTCCCAATCCATTTGTTCTCCCTAATTTTTCTACTCCTCGTAAACCTCTATCTGATTTACTAGTCCACCCTTCTCGTCAAACACCCACTCATGGTGGAACTCTCACGCTTTCAAATACTTTGGTCTATGGCAATTCTGTTTCAAGGTCTAAAACCATGTCCCGGTCTGCTCCGCCTGTTTTGCTTGAAATAACGCCTACTGCAGCTCGACCTCCTCGTACGCTTCGCGTCCATGCTTCGATTGCAAACAATATCCAAAACAAGCCTTCAAATTTAAGTACTACCTTTGGACCAAAAAATCTTTTTCAAGCGAACGAGTTTGATATCCTAACGACCTCAACTTTATCAGGATCAGGTATCTCTGCTGTTCACAAAGCTCTGTCTCCCTTACCTGCGCCTGCTCCTTTTCCGGCCTCGAGCATAAACCATTCAGCCATGGATAATCCTCAAGATGGACCAAAAACGATATTGCAAAATGAGATGACACCGAGAGTATACAAACCAACATTGGACACAGCAACACATGTACAGATGCCTCCTCCAAATGAAAAAATCCTCTCCTCCGAAAATCGTCCAATCGCTCGTGTGAAAGGCAAGGTCGTGCCAACTGCTGTCGCACTTGGTAATATGAAAGAAACTCCGGTGAGTTGTATAGGTTTTTTTCCCCTTCTATCGCTTGATATAAGGCTTTTTCTGATACCTTCTGGATTTGTATAGAGGATTGGAAGAAGATTCATTCCATTGACGACTTCTTCTGAAGACGAGGCTGAAGAATAGTAAAATTATCATCAACATTTCTCTGTTCTCTTTTTCATGTTGCGGACTTTTTTCCATGTTATTGTTCAATGGATCACAATCGCATTTTTCATCAACTGAATCGGATTGACATTGCATGATCTATACTTGAGTATACCCCACCCAAATCTCAACAGGCACACCACCTGCCCCAACACGTTCTCCAATCTTTTCAAAATCGATCCCAGCTTGTGTTGCTACATCCCACCAGGTCCTCTCCGCCGCGTCTCTTTCCTTGTAACCTAATAATATAATAGGTGACTTGGATCCTAATCTAACGAGACGAGATAGTGTTCGTGCAAGGGAAGGGAAAGATGACGTGTTGTATGATACGTCTGCCATTCTGTGTTTGTTTTTGAAGAGCCTTTGGTGGTTAGCTGGCGGATTATTATCTTAGTCGACATGAATCGGAACTTACACAATAACATTTAGATTTTCCAGGTCTTGTACCTCCTTTGGAAATTCTTCGTCGTCCCAGTCGAGTACTAACGCTTTTGGCGTTGTTGATGGACAGTAATGCGCATTAGCCGAGATATTGTACTCTAGGAGCGGCATTGCTGAAGCTGAGAAGGGTAGTTAGAAACTATGATAAAATTTCGAGGTGTGTCTCCTTGGTGTAAATGAATAAACTCACGGACGTCTGTTGTTAATATACAACCTTGATCACCCTCTGAAAATTGGAGATTAAGTCCTGATCGTAGGACTCCAAGAGCGACGGATACGATCCCAATACCTGCGCCTAGTATCCAAGAAGCGAAAAGATAAACGATTGAGTCTCTGATTAGACGGAATGTAAATATTTTAAAAACAAAACAACTCACCAAGTTCCAAAATATTTCGCGGTTCGTTCGAGAACAACGAATCGTGGAGATCTCGCAAACGTGTATTGTCATGCGACTTTTGGGAAAACTGTTCCTTGAAATCGACCAACCAGGAACTCAATCCAATACCGCTATCCCATATTTTCTGAAAAGAACCTATACGGCATTAGAAACTTTAATCGAAACGCGTTGGCTTACACTCACCTTGTCAAGATCAAACGAAATCTGCTCCGTAAACCTCAGAGAAGCCACGCCACTACCGACGGTTTCAATATCCGCTCCCGTCCATCCATTCAAAGGAAGTAAATACATCCTCTCAACTTTCTCCTGTTTAGAAGCGTTTTTCGCTCCACGCGCACTAAAAAGTACAGGCATAGATATCACAGGAAACGGGAATGATTTGCCTATCTCCTCAGAATTAAGATCGATGGCATCAGGACGCGAGCGACCATGAGATTGAGCAGTTCCTGTTAAGATCAAACGCCAACTTTGGCCTTGGCGTACACCAGGAGGAGCCGGGACTGGGATTTCTTTGTAAGCTGTGGATGGACGCCAGGTGGTTAGTTTGAGAGGTTTGGTTGTATTAGAGATGGAAATGTGTGGATGGCTTTGGAGTGACCAGGAAAAATAGAGGTCTTGAGAACCTTCGAAGGGCTCTGTACGGAGATCGTTGGATATTTGAGGGGTTATGGAGATGGTGCCATAAGGAGGGGCTTGGAGAGGAGGGGGACGGAGGAACGAAAGGTAGAAGAACATTGATAAGATAAATAAATAAAAAATGATCAGTTTATATGGGAATTTCGATATAATACAATCTTTATGTTGTTTCTGCTAATGGTTTCCACCCCATCCAAATTGCATAGTGTTTCCCAAGGACTTGGTTAGGAATTCGCCAGATTTCCCATGCTGGTTTGCTCAACCAAGTTTCCATGAACTCCCTCATCACATCCTCTGCACGCAACTCCGAGACAATCAGTACCGTAGTCCTTCCCGGTATTGAGAGATAATCGATCGTGGTGACAATGGAGGATAGCAGGGAAGGGTGGTATATACAGTCCACTACCAGTAGAAGATCTACTGGATCGAAACTCAAGAGTTTTGCACGTTGAGATATGGGGGTGGACTCTAATAATTGCCAATCCAATTCTTCAACTGCTATGTTGGCACCTGGTGATTCTGAGGAAATGTTTGGCCATCCAGGATAGTTCAATGTGACATTTTTCCGTATCAGAGGTATCAAGGGCCCGATATCAGTTGCTGTATATTGTCTCACGAGAGGTGCGAGAGCAATACTCAACAAACCAGTCCCAGCGCTGTGAAGGTATTTAGGTGATGTGGGAGGAATAGAAAACACGGGCGAACCCGAGCTCAAGGACATGTTGCGTCTCAAGATTAAGAAGGCTTTCAGTCGAATTTGAGTAGTGTTGTTGAAGAATGAGCTGACCAACATCGATACTAAAAACGAATGTGAAGTTTTTATGAGACAATTCTAGCAGTATACGAACCTGGCTTTCCATAGAACACTCCCAGTATCGCCTTTCCGAGTTCGTAGAGCAGTCTTGTCTTGAAACAGCTCAATCTCAACGACCTTGTCGACAATGAAACCTTTTTTGGACTTGCTATTGTCCTTGTGGACAGTTTTCTTCAACTCGAATGTGATATCAAGGACGTCTCTATGGGAGTCAACGTATCCTAATCCCCGGGTAGATCTACTCGCTTGCAATTCAGAGTACAGAATAAAGATCTAGCAATACGTCAACGATGTATACATGATAGCAAGTAGACACTGCTGCGATACCTCTTCATCTGCGTCGGTAACGTGTTCAGAACCTCGGGGTACTGATAGCATTTAGAGATTGCCGAGTTAGGCACGTGAAGGGAGAGATATCTTAGGTATGGAAGGACTCGTCTCTTTATCTTTCCCAGCCACTTACTCCCTCCAATGACGGAGGACGGATACACTTCTTCAACGGCCTGGGACAGTGGCGACCAATCTGACCTTCATTCGTTCGGTGGCCAATTTCATGGCCGACCTTCCTTCAAGTCTCTGGACGCCGTAGACGAAACATCATCCGTAAATGGTCATTTCACTTCACCACAGCCTCGCTCAAGTTCAGATTCTCGGAGCAAGTCACCCACATCTCAGCCTTGGCGGGACACGACTACAGTTTTGTCGGACCGCCTTGAAACATTATCTACAATACACAGCGGGACACCAAGTCTCGTAGAGCCAAGTTTTGATGAGAATGTATTGCGAGCACTATGCGAACTCGATGTAAATCTTTTTTCTTATTTTACTTTCTGACATAACTTTCTGACTTCTTTGGTCAGTGCGGCGTTCCCTTGCTTCTTGATCGAATCAAACAAAGCACGGTGTCTTGTAGAGTATGTTCCCATCAATGACTTGTATCGACTACTTTTCCCAACATCCGGTTTTCAGGAAGCATCTGTATTCTTCAAAAAGAGAGCAGTCATCGAGGATGAGTACGGGAAGCAGTTGCAGAAACTTGCTCGGACAACTTCTGAGGTCTATGCATTAAATGATGGGAAAGCTGGGTACGCTTTTCACACATAGGTTGATATGCTGCATCTGACTCTTCCAAAGATCTTTTGTTTCTGCATGGCAGTCATCATTGCGAGTCCATGAAATGATGGCAGAAAACAGACTACGGTTTTCTCAACGACTAAACGAGATGGGTGATGAACTAAGCACTTTGGTGAAAGAGGTAGACAAGAACCGTAAACAAGTACGTTACTCACTCGATTGGATTCGTTATAGCCAATTATAATGACTTGCACCAAAGACGAAAGATCTCGCCATTAAGTATGAACGAGCCCTGCAGGAATCTGAGGGTATCACAGAGAAATGCAAGAACCGCTTGGAAATGACCTCAGAAGAACTTGAGCGAGTACTACTGCAAAAGGAAGGGGAATCTCTTAAGGACAATGTCGTTCATCAAAGCCGCTCAGGAGGCGCGGGGAGCAAACGTGCCATTGGCAAAGCAGTTGCCAAAGGCGGTCTTCTCCTCAAAGGGAAGAATCCTGGAAATGTACCGATTGTCCGCAAATGTACCCGGCTTGATCAGCAGCTTATTTCTTCCCCTAGATTCAACGTCAAGAAGATGACATACGCTCACGACTATCAACCGCGTCGGACCAGTATCGAAAAGCAGTCATCGACACACAGACTACAAGACAGGAGTACTTCAATCTCCAACTTCCTCGAATATTACGGGTGCGTTCTGTACGCTGTGTTTCCAGTATCCTACGTCTTATTCCTTGGTTTTAGGCCCTGAAAGAGTGTGCTGACGAAATTGATCTGGGAACACAATACCACCTGACACGATATGCATTCCTATTCGAAAGCATCGTCTTGAGCGATGGGTCCACCTTAGTTCCTCCAAACGAGGAAGGTATGTAATAAGCGCCTCTTTTTTGCAATTATTCCCATTAAATATAAAACGGCAACAGGACTGGGGTTGAAAGCAACAATAGAAACGATCGACAATCGTGGTGACTTCAAGACATATATGCAGAATTATGCGTTTGCGCGGGGTTCAGCACCACCTCGAGGCCCGCGTCGGGAAGGACCTTCTGACGAAGGCTTCGTAAGTCCCTTCTGTTTGTTGGCTCCATGACTAGCCTTTGACATATTACTCCGCAGTTACCCCCTCTACCCAGTTTCAACGATAAAACGAACCCACCTACTAATCATCAGCCCGGCTCAAATGGTGTCTATGACAAAGGTCGACCGACGTTCGGTGTTGACTTGGCAGAGCAGATGACTCGCGACAATGTCGAAGTTCCGCTAATAATGCAGAAATGCTGTGAAGCCATCGAGAAATACGGCATCCGGTCCCAAGGCATTTATCGTGTGAGCGGGACCACTAGCAAGGTCGCAAATTTGAAGCAGAAACTTGATAGAGGTCAGCGTTTTGTTTTATTTCTGCAGGTTCTCCTGACTTTACCTGTTGTTTCCCCTCTTTGTAATCGTAGATCTGGAAGCAGTTGATCTTGATGCACCTGAATGGTCTAGTGATATTAATAACGTTGCCAGTGTCATGAAGATGTGGCTACGCGAGTTACCTGAGCCTTTGATGACTCAGACTCTTCATCAAGGATTCATCGAAGCAGCTAGTGAGTGGTCATATCATCGCTGTGACGAAAACCTGTTACTAAGTCTTTTCTTTTCGGACAGAGATCGAGAACGATAGAATGCGGCATGTCCGGTTACACGAACGCGTTAACGAGCTGCCTGATCCTAATTATGCGACATTGAAGTATTTCTTAGGTCACCTGCATCGGTAAGACTTCTTCGACTTGAGGGTATGTTAATTTATTTTCGACAACACGATGTTAGGATCAATCAAAATGCGATGGAGAATTCCATGTCAATGCAGAACCTTGCAATAGTGTTTGGGCCGACCCTCTTTGGCCAACATGCACCCGTGAATGGTCAAGGTGGTGTCATTGCCGACACACCCCTTCAAAACCAGGTCCGTATTTTATCCACTACTATCAAAATCGTATGTCTCACTGTGTTGAATCTTTCAGGCAATAGAAACTATTCTCATTCATTACAGGGATATCTTTATCGACGAATCAGAATGATTTCATTTTTTTCTTCCAATAACCACGATGCTCCCTTTTGTGGTCTTCTCTTTTTTCTATTGTATGCACCCTCTTTGACGTTACTCAATATATCCCCCCCCTCCCTCGCACTTTTTTTTTGCTTTGTGGAATTTTCTATTCAACTATGCGCATGCTTTGGTCAAGGACGCTTTTTTTGCTGGTTGGTCAAACCTTCTTTCTTCTTCATCCAGCTCTCCCCCTCTTCCCTCCCTGTTCTTCATTAAATCGATAATATTCAATATGTATCTACTATCTCCAATTTGTAATAACTTCTTTTGCAAAGTGTTTCCATTCTAGTCGTATTAACTTTTTTCCCTTTTTTTGTTGTTGTTGTTATCCCAACTTTCTGGTTTTTGGTACAATAAACAAGGGCTTATGGACAAAATAAAATAAAATAAGAATTTGGAAATGAAAAAGAGACTCGTTGTAAACTGACGAACTTTCGGTGTCATTCAGACCGGGGTAAGCTTGTTCTATTTTTGACCTGTCCCAATTATAGTAGTAGTAGATCTATAGATCTCCGCCACAGATTTAACTTGGTGCCTCCTCCTGAATTAAGACAGGTTGGAGATGGCTCAGAAGTGGTGTGTTGTAGAATCGGAAAACTGTGCGTTCCACATTAGATGACCCAACCCTCTCTTGATGGCTTTCTTTTTTTTTCAATGAATTAGTGTCCAACCCATCGGTCCCGGTCATCCCTTACAAGCGATTACTCAGGTTGGAATCGCTATTCTTTACCTTAGCCTTTCCTTAACAAAAACGATTCCCTTTCCAGGAGTTTGAATCTTTTTTAATTTAATTTTATATATTTTATAATTTTTTTTAAAAAAAACCTCAATACAGCACGACGTCGTACACATTCCGAATTCATATTAGCCAGAAACGAGAAATATCTTTAAATTTCCGAATTTTAGAGGAGAGAAAGGGGGGGAGCGGGGCGGTAGGGTTGGTTTAATTCATATCTATCATAAATGCGAGATCTGAGGACGATCTAAGAACTCAAAAGTTCTTTTCAAACTCCTGAAAAGGAATTCTCAATCACTCTAAAAGTCCTCTATGAAGACTTTGATCGCTAACCAATCTTAGAATGGGATATCTTATAGCACTTGGTACATAACTCAAAATGAGTTAGATACCGTAAGACGTTGAACATGGCATGGGATATCTTTCAACTACTTTGTATCCTTTTTTTCGGAGTTTTGAGAAGAAAAAAAGGATTTCGTTATTGATATCATTAAAAAAATAAAATATTATTCTCTGAACTTGCCACAACTTGAACCTCGCGATCATTTGTGTTTTTGTTTCTTTTTTTGTTTTTTTTTGTTGTTTTTTTACACCAATGTCCAGACATGATCCAGATTGATGATCCATTCCGTCTGTGAAGGGAATATGATACGCTTCAATGTCGGACAAACTCGACGCCACTCGATACAAAGCGCGAGTTCTTCAAGAGATTTTCCCGCACCATCAACACAGGTTGGCGATAGGTCAAGGAAAGAGAGCTTAGAAAATGCCTTTAAAACGGAAGACAACCCAGCCAGAATCCTCTAATCATAAATTCCAATAGTTAGAAAGCGGGTCGTACTGTATTAAAAAAAAAAATTCTAAAAAAAAAGGAGGGAGAATAGGGGAAAAAAAAAAAAAACATCTCCGTGGTACTCACAATGCCTGAAAATGGATAGCGGAGGGTATGACGAAGTGCAAGCTTTACGCGCAAGCTCTCTACTGTGGGCAAGTACTTTGATACATTTTGTAGGAGCATGGGCCGAACTGACATGGCTGACAAGTCCAAACACCGGAGAGGCAGGGTTGTATAGGTCATGCGGGGGAGATTGTCGCGATTGACGTCGGAATCCTCACCGACGAGCGAAAGGTACTGGACCGGACGCCCAGGTAAAATAGATGCGGCAGCATCCGCAGAACCTCGGAAGGAAGTCAGTTGGGGTAATGCCGCAAGGGGGAGATACTCCACGCCTGTATGTAGGTCGGATAATTTTAAATGGTGCAAAACGGGCAGAGATGCTAAGAACGAGCCGAGAATGCTGGTGTAGGGCGAAGCGCCCTTGGTCCGTTCGGCGTTTAATGAACATGAACGGAGCTTGGAGAAATGGCAGTTGCGGATGATTCGTTCGAGGGCATGAATGGGTGTGGTGCCATGGGTGGTGATAAGATTGACGGGGCCGAGGGAAAGCACGAGGGATTCCAAGGCGACAAAGAGGGGGATGATCTGGCCCAAACGTTCGCATGTGTTTACTAGATAATGCGGGGCAGGTGTAGATACATCTGCCTGCCATCGAATCTGCAATTTTCGGGTAATATCGATGAGATGCGTTCGATGGCGCATGGCTTCGCACCACCACATTGTCCTTAAAGGATGGGGTGATGTTTCTGATAGTAAATCGGTGATACAAATGGATGAGTAGAGTATACGTTCAGCCACAGCATTGAACTGGAGAGAAACACGTGCGACGATGGCAAGTGTAGAGGATGGTAATTCATTAAAAATGGCAGAGAGTAATTCGTTAGGGAGAGCCATGGTGCGAAACAGGTTCAAAAGGATGGTTAAAATAATGAAGGTTTTTGATAAAATGACGGCCAAGACTTAGCAAATAAGCTCACTAATACAAACGGCGAAACCACGGAAATTTATGAAGCGTGTAACTCCGACACCGGAAGATCGACGGAGGATTAGACCCTGGGCCAATAAAATTGATGGTACTCTCAAGTCGATGAGCATCGGGGGATAAGACAAAAAGGAAAATCCTAACCACCATCACTCAAACGTATAGATTTTAATAGGAATTCTGGAATGCAATAAATTACAATATATAGTTACATGTAAAGTGAAATAAACTAAATAAGAAGAAAAAACATCTAAGCACCGAAACCATACAGTGTTCGGCCTGATCGTTTTAGTGCATACACAACATCAAGCGCTGTCACAGTCTTTCGCTTCGCGTGCTCGGTATATGTTACCGAGTCCCGGATGACCTAAGAAAAAGAGAAAAAAAATAAGCAAAGGGAATAGAACGAAAAGCAAGTCCGACAAACGTTTTCGAGGAAGATCTTTAGGACACCACGAGTCTCTTCATAGATAAGACCGGAAATACGCTTGACACCACCACGACGGGCAAGACGACGAATAGCAGGTTTTGTGATACCTTATCACAATGTCAGAGACACGGAAGGTAAACGATTCAAACCGAGTCATTTACCCTGGATGTTATCACGAAGAATCTTACGGTGGCGTTTAGCTCCGCCCTTTCCAAGTCCCTAATAACACAAGGAAAGTTAAGAAACATAGTCAAAGACGATGAAAAAAATAGTGAACACACCTTTCCACCTTTTCCGCGTCCAGACATATTGGTATGAAGTTGTTAGGAGTGTGTGGTGGTGGTGGTGGTGGTGGTGGTGGTGAGAGGACGAAAAGGCTATTGTGGCAGATCGCAGCAACCTGGGGCCTGGTTATATAAGGGCGCAATGTGGCTGTGCTACTTTTCCGTTTGTTGATCACCAGAAGCGCGGGAAATCACGTGCATGACGCGGTCGCGTTTGTATATATTGGGTGCCTCTTTTGGTCAATAGCCCCCATCCTTTATCCTTCGACCGCTACCGCCACTACCATCTTCACCAACCATCAACCATCAACTCATAATCTTTAATATCAATGGCTCGTACCAAACAAACTGCTCGCAAATCTACCGGTGGCAAAGCGCCCCGTAAACAACTAGCAGCCAAGTCTGCCAAGTCGTCGGCTCGTAAAACTGCAGTGAGTATTGTGGCTTGTCTTGTCTGTGTCTCTACTTAAAATAATTTGTACAGGCCGCTGCTGGTGGTGTGAAGAAGCCCCATCGTTTCAGGCCTGGAACTGTGGCTCTTCGTGAAATTCGTCGTTACCAAAAGTCGACAGAGTTGCTTATTCGTAAACTCCCCTTCCAACGACTTGTTCGTGAAATTGCTCAGGACTTTAAAGTATGCCTTCATTGTGACTCGTACTAAACAGTTTGACTCATTACTTGTTCTCTAGACTGATCTTCGCTTCCAATCGTCGGCCGTCATGGCTCTACAAGAAGCTGCAGAGGCATACCTTGTCTCATTGTTCGAAGATACTAACTTGGCCGCCATCCATGCCAAGCGTGTAACCATCCAACCCAAGGATCTTGCCCTTGCTCGTAGACTACGGGGTGAACGGTCATAGAGGAGTTTGCTTGCTGTCCTTATTCTATCACTTGTATCTGTATTGTATTATCCTATTTATCTCATTTTTTCTCTACTCTATAACATCCATTGTTTGATTATATATATGAGACTTGCAAATGAGACATGCTTTCACTCAGGTGGTCTCCTGGGGGTTTGTCAAATTTCTAATTTGTTTCTTCCACCTTGGCTGGCATATACATCTAGTGTCCTACAGAAAGACGCAGCTGTTGACGATGATCGCTCGTGACCGATATGGTGATGATTTGCCCGAATGGGGAAGTAGGCTTTTTTTGGGATAGGGGCCTGTGTTACCCATCGGTGTATGCCCATTCAAGCTCGACGAACTTGTAAATTGCAGGCGATGGGAGCCACTTTTTTAAAAAGTGAGTTCTTGATTCTGTTTACTGTATAATATACTAAGCCCCGAAACTCGTTCTCAGACTGTCTAGTCTTTGGCGTAACTGATTCGCCCCTCAGTCACCTTCACAATCCCATATATAAAGGGTAATCTTGGTTCAGATCCTTAGTTTCCTTTTCGACTTCAACGTACTTGCAAACATTTCGTCGTCTACTCGCAGGTCGAGCCCAGTTTCACTTTCTCAACCTATTATTCTTCATCTTGTTCTGCTGGATCACTTTACACCTTTTTCAAGGCAAACCTCGAGGATATTTGAATTTCATTTTAGTTTATCTTAATCCATTTATTCGCTAATATGCTCCCATCTTCTCCCTTATCTGCAGCCATCTTGCTTTGCCTATCGGCACAGGCTTCAGCGGCACCTCAAACTGATGCAGGGCCGTTAGCAGGACAGACTATGGCCCTGAAGAAACGAGCTCCCTCTCCTAAATCGATGGATGAGTGGGGTGTTTGGGCCAAGAACAATCGAGAAGGCCTAGAAGCCAAGTACGGCGACGATCAGCTCCAGAAACGTACCTCTGGCACTAATCTGTAAGGCATTCTTTGAAGACTTCGCCGACCGACCAACTGATATTTCCCCTTTACAGTCTGACGAATCAAAACGGTGACTCAAGGTAGGCGACGTTCACAGCTTCGTTCCGATAATCATTTTACTCATAATTTCGATAAATTAGTTACTTTGGCTCTCTAGCCATCGGCACACCACCGAAAGCCTACAATGTCATCCTTGATACCGGCTCGGCGTACGTTTTCGTCTCATTACTCCTATAATTTCTCTTACCCCTTTAACTTTAGTGACCTTTGGGTCGCAGATTCTCAGTGTATCACAGGATGTTCATCGGTCCCTACCTTCGATCCTAGCGCCTCCTCCACCTTCCAGAATCAAAGTACTCTCTTCAGTATCACCTACGGCAGTGGACAAGCGGCTGGATCGCTGGGACAAGACGTTGTCCAAATGGCCGGATACTCCGTTCCGAATCAAATCTTCGCAGTCTGCAACCAAGTTTCAAAGGGTCTCTTGGCGAAACCGGTGTCTGGGTTGTTGGGTCTGGCCTTCCAGACTATTGCGTCCTCGCGAGCGATGCCTTTGTGGCAGACGCTCGTTTCTGGGGGTGCATGGGACAGTCCACTAATGAGCTTCTATCTGACTCGGTTGGTGGATAGGCTTATGCAACTAGAAGACTTTTTCTGACTGATGCTTTCTGTGTCAGTTATATCAATTCGACATCTATCCTGACCGAAGAACCTGGAGGCTCGTTCTCGATGGGTTAATTGATTTTCTCAATTGACAAGTGTATATCCAAAATTAAATATTTATTCTTTATTCAGGTTTCGCAAACTCCAGTCTTTATACGGGCGACATTGAATATATCAACATGCCAGTCCAAGGTTCGTATTGGATCCTGCCAGTGACCTGTATGTCCCAACACTTTGTTCGGCAGAGTTAAATTATTAACCCATCTTTTCTTTTTTTTCTAGCGATAAACGTACAAGGCAATTCTATAAGTTTACCATCTGGTCAATCATCCTACGCCGCCATCGACACGGGAACAACACTGGTTGGCGGTCCATCCCAGTACATTTCAGAAATATTTGCTCAAATACCAGGATCGAGTCCTGGAACTGGGGATTTCCAAAATTACTACACTTATCGTGCATTTTTATTTTTTCTTGCTTTACTGGCTCAGTGCTTATGCCAACACGGTTATTAGCTTGCAACACGACAGTCAACGTCCAGATATCCTTTGGTGGTAAGAATTGGACCATCAGCCCAGCAGATTTCCAACTCTCCCGGTTGACGAGGACGCAATGTCTTGGAGCTTTCTTCGAACTCAGTACAGGTAGCTCAGCGCCCTCCTGGATTGTTGGCGATACCTTCCTTGTATGTCTACTTTTTCCATAAAAATTAAAAAAAATGAAACTGATTGGGCCCTCGCGATCGCGTGTTCATAGAAAAATGTTTACTCCGTCTTCCGCTATAATCCGCTTTCTATTGGATTTGCTCAACTCTCCGATACAGCTTTGGCTGAGAACGGTTCAGACAAGGAGGCTCCTACACCTACCATCGGTTCTGCCGCAACGACCGTTTCTGCAACTGCCACTCGAAGCACTGCGACAAAACTTCAATCAGCTGCAGGTCCTTCGAACGATCATGCTTCAACTAAAGCTTTCATTCCTATAGCGGCAGTTTGGTCTGCAAGTGTTGCTGCTGGATACTTGCTTTAAGCGTTGCGATCCGATGCTTATCTATGCTATTAATGTCAATGCTGTCCGCAGTTGATAGACTTGAATGTCATTGTCTCCGCTTGGAACACCCGTTGTAGCATATAAGTTTCTGTAGTATATGTAATGTAGTGTAGCTCGATATAAGCAAACTTTTGTATGCGTCAATGACTATAGTCTATAAAGCACAGGTATCGAAGGTGCAGCCGCAGGATTCCCGTGAAGATTTCTAAATTTACCGAGTCCGGAGATCGGTGTTGGGCCATGCGTTAGCTCATGATCAGTCTACGCTATCGACCGGAGCTGTGTCTGCATCTGCCGATGTTTCTCGTAGGCGATGCCAAATCTGCGGCCCAAATTTATAATAAGCAATACCGAAAGCAGCACCCCCCAAATGTGCCCAATGATCAAATGATCTATAGTTCATGTGTTCAATTGAGAAGATCAAATAAAAAAGATAAAAACAGACCTCCAACCACGCAGAATACCAATAACATCCACCATCATTAGCCCACCAATCCCGTACTGGATATTTATGGGATACGTTGGAGGGATAAATAATGCTACCTGAGATTCAGGGAAAGCAAGTGCGGTCATCGTGGCCGCAGCATAGACTGCTCCAGAGGCGCCTAAACTAGGCAGTATAGGTGGCAATTTGCTGACAGCTGCTGCTTGAGCTGCGGAGGCAGATGAAGCGGCCACAGCTGCTGCCCACGTTTCCGTTTTTTGAATATTGGAAGCAGGGGATGCAAGTTGGGCTACCATTTTGGGATAGCGGAATTTGGTATTGACGACGTGGGATACGAGTCCTGAGAATAAGCCGGCTGTACAAATATTCATCAAAAAAAATGGCCAACCGAAGGAGAGTAAGGTTTTACCTGAGATAAAGAATGCGAGGAAGTGGTAGGAACTAGTAGCTTCCAGCTGTTGTGGCTCGGCTTTGTTCTGTTCTCTTAGGAGGTAGTAATATGCAGCAGATCCTACACCTATGTTCAATAGTAATTCAGGAGCATCCTGAAGAATAATCACCGAAGCTCTCCAAAGCTAAGCAATTAAACAAAAGATGTATGGCCGACCTATGGCTGTAATAGATCGCATACGTGGTCAGTAAATAAGTGGAATGATCAGAGAGAACGAATACCTGAACATACTGGTCAAAAGCGTGTAGGACAGGCCTGACAGAGGATGATGCATAAATGAACGATTCATGGAAGGTTGCCAACGTTTGATCTTCCACGCGGCCCATACTCCTGCATTTAACAGACATATTTTCCAACAGACCCGTTTTCCTTCAGACGCATCTGCGTAAGGTTGCATGACCGCCACACAGCCTACATTGACCCACGACCTAATGAGAATGGGAAATTTTGATATCATCGAATTAATGCTGGCCAGTTTCTCTCTAAGAGCCTGATTAAAGACTTTTAAACTGCCTCGAATAACATTAGTAATATGTATACTCACCTGTATGAGTTCTGCACTTTGAGCTCGTTTCAAATCCGTGTTCGTGATGGATTTCAAACTCCAGACTGAAGATAAAGCGACCATCCTTTGCGTCCAGTAGTCAGTTTCTACGGTGGTTTTAGCCGCAGCGATAGTGAAGGCCAGAAAAGACCCAGTAACTACGAACTTCCGAGATCCGTTTAGAGATAGAAACTGGAGAGGAAATAATAAAGTAACGCGACTCACAATAATCTGGTTTCTAATGCGAGGTTTGCCCACTTTCTCATAGAAAGAGTCGCTATACTCTAAGGGTCCGACTTTATCTCGAAATGAAGGTGCCGGTACTTCTTGTCGAAAACACGGCGTCGGTCGCAGAAAGACGCGTAAGGTGGAAGTCTGTGATAGTGGGCGTATTGATTGTGCTAATGGTTTACTGGACCATCCGAGGGGCCGTTTCAGGGCTTGACGTCGCGAAATGCAGAGCATTGCCGACAGAAATGTGAGGAGACGTTGGGATTGGTGGCCCACGGGCGGGTTGCTTACAGCCGGACACAGTCGTCACTTCGGAAAATTAGGGTTTAATGCCGTTTGCAAAAAGATTGGGCAATTTATGTAAGGTGCCATTTTCGGTCAAAACATCAAATTTATTATTTGGGTAATTTTGCAAGAAAATCACTTTCATCTTAATAAATACATCATTTATTACTTCGAATCTACTCGTCAATCGGCCTGTAACAAAAACGGCGCGATTTGACCGAAAGATAAATGTATCAGAGTAAGGCGTATCCGATGACATTTGCATAATTACTCAACAATTCTACATACAAAAGAGGGCCAGATATCACCGGTGCTCGAAATTTTTTGAAGCCAAATGGTTGGATCGCGGCAGTTGTCGATTTATAGCAGTTTGGCAACACAACCCCATCCAAGCAGAACCAAATATATCGACTTGCAATCTTTTGTACGCCATCCTTTGTAACCTTGCTTTCAGCAAGGTAATATTCAGAATCATAATGAGCATTGATCATAAGTTCATAAACTTCTAGACAACTGCCATTTTGTTTGAAGTTCAAAGTCCCAAAATTGAAGCTTGGTCTGGGACACTTTCGTAGATCTAAAACCTCCGTCTCAGAGGCCGCAGCCAACATCCAACAATATACCCAGTCGCGAACCATGCATCCTAATTGTGCGGAGGTGAAGAACAACCCTCCAATTTCTGCTCGTTCACTCAAACGAAAGAACTCCCCTGCCTCTGTCATTGTCCCTGGTCCATCATCCTCTAGACTCAATAGCAGGAACTCTGGGAGGGCCGAAAACCGAATTCCGATTGCCTCCAAGAGAATTGTCCCTTCTTCTTCGCGGCAATCTTCAACTCGTGTTTTCGCTGCCATGGAGCGTCCGCTATCGCTACAACCAGAATTACTGGTTCCCACATCTTCAAAGAAAGATAAATGCATGGATGAGAAATCTTTAGAACACTCCCATGGCACACGTCTTCACAATGACGTCGACGATGAAGCTGATAGGCAACACAGTAATCTCCCAGTTGACAAACAAATGTTTACCGGATCGCTAGCGCTGGCAGAATATGAACGCATGAAGAAGGAGATTGAAACTCTCAAAGAAACCCTACATGAAAGTAAGAAATTATCCAGGCGACAGGCCAAGGTGATAACTTAGTAATGTAAATGTTCAAAGTTAACACTATTTATGCAGCAACTCGAGGAGAGTAAAGCTGAGGCGAACGCAGCGGTTATGGTGAGTCTATTTGTCCTAGTGATATTGGGAGGCTTTACTGACATTCCTTCGAAGGCGATGAAAGATAGGGAAATTGAGTTGGTTGATGTAAAGACTAAATGCCGCAAAAATGAGGAGGTTCGCTTGATTGCCTATAGATCTGAGCGGTAATTGAATGATCCTGCTTCTGCTGTCTTGTAGTTGCTTTCAACAATCGAGAACTCCATACAATGCCAAATTTGTATGGATCTACCTGACAAACCATTCGCGTACGTTGTGTATACATCATAAATCTCATGTCACCAAGCTAAAATCGATCGTAGCCTCAACCCTTGTGGCCATGTCCACTGCCTTTCATGCCTCCAAGAGTGGTTTCGTAAAGCTCCGTCCGCTTTGGATGACATGGACGTGGACCCAGACGAGTTGACAGATCCACAATGTCTTAATGCGCTCCAAAACGTGCCCATCCTGTAGAGCTGTTGTGAAGTATCGACCGGTCCCTATCTTCATGGTCAAATCAGTTGTGACGGTGCTCAAGAAGGCTGAGTCACCGTATGGCAGCTCTCCGGGAAGCCGGCACAATAATGATATTGAAGATAATCCTTGGAAGGGAATCTTCGCTTCAAGTGAAGAAGATGATGACGATGATGAGTCACAGTTAGAATCTGATAGTGATGACCTTGGCGATTGGTATAGACATCATTCACATCTTCCACACTTTGAAGCAGCTGTTGAGGATAATGCAACCACTGAGAGCGAAATGGAGAATGAAGAAGACGAGGAAGACGAGGAAGATGATGAAGACGACGTCCGTGGCTTGTATACACATCAACGATGGGCGCCTCCCTCCGTCAGTATTGTTGATTATGATGTTGGGGACGACGATGCTCCTGATACGGTGAAATTACTTCAGCGAGGCTGTTCGTGGGACATGTTGCAAAGCTTCGACGTTTCCTATAGCCACGGCTCTGGGATCGTTGTGGTTCTTCGGTCCTTGAATCATCTCTACGCGTCAGATGACGAGGAGGAGGAGTATGCCGATATGTACCGTGTCTTCCTAGGATGGAACATTGCCTTGCACCCAGGTGACATAGATGGGGAAGATTACATGCAGCAGATCTTGAGGGAGATCAAGGATCTTCCACAAAGGTGGCTAGTGACTTCGACTCCCGGGGTCCCCTTTGGAATGGATGCGAGGCGACTCGTCTGCATGGACGAAGCCGAAGAATTTGATACTACGGATACAGAGGCATGGTTTTCTGATTGACAAAGATGTGACTTTTGTTTGGCAACTACCGAGGTCGGAGGAAGGACTGCCTTAACAAAGTTTGTTTTCACTGCTTTTGTCGATATTTATTTTTTCTGTTTCAGTATTTGTCTGTTCATCTCCAATTCAACAATATGCAATGTTCCCGTGGTATAGCTTCTTTCCTACCGTGGCCATCGGCCTGTTGAGAATTTATAGACATAAATTCTTGGCCTTCCTGGCCGTCTTGCCATAGACCCCCCCAATCCAAGTTGTTAAATTCAACATACATAGATATAAGTCTGGGTGCTCAATCCATTCCTTGTGGACTTGTCAGGAGCCTATCAAGAAGGGGGTTACTTTTGTCCCCCTCAGCGTTCGCTCCTTCCCCATTTAATTCATCTTGGGGATGCTTGTGAAACCAGTAGCGTCCGAACTTCCGAGTCAATCCGACTCAAGTCTTGTCAAATCACCGGTGGTTCATGGGAATTTCCTTAGACATGCGGACCCCTTTCTCTTTCTACTTTATGGTTACATTAAATTTATTACCCTTGATAACGTCAAATGGTGGAACTGCGGGCAGAAGGGCTGTGGGCTTGAATCTCTAGCACCTCGCTGATACATACATTGTCCAGCCACAGGCCTCATGACCTGCCAGTGTGCGACTGGCTCTGGACTCTAGAGATATTTCTGGAAATTTTCTGCGGGAATTAATCGGTAAGGCAGGTAGCACAATTTTGAAGGATGCTGATAGACTCAGTGGAAAAATATCCACTGCCTTGAGACCCCATTCCCGAAGGAACTTGCGAATTTTTTAAGAGTTCATGCTTCGAGCGTTGCTTTGAATGTGTTATACCACTTTCTAGCAGACTTTCCAGGGCCTAACAGTATCTTGGAAGATCTAGGAGATGTGTATATTCTTAGGAGCCACTTATAATGAGGTGACTGTCCTTAGAATAACGATAGTCTCTTGGCCCAGCTAGGTTATCGTGATGGGGGCGAAGAAGATGGATTTATGAGCCGGCGATAACGTTCAGGTGACAGGGGGTTGCGGGAGACGGCTTGTCAGCAGGAGTACCTAAGCATTACTTCTGCACACACACAGGGTCTCCCATAAGTTATAAAACAATGCATCTGAACCTGAGAGGATTGTGAACGCGGCAAAGTGGGTCGTTGTTGACCTGAATGAGGCCATTTTAAGTAATCATTTACTCGTGGACTTCCTTCCAATGTGTATCCAATGCTGTTTGTAAGGGTTAAAAATACGAGAAACAAAGCTTCTGGCCGTTCGTAGCAATTTGAATTAAATACGGTCGGTTCATATTAGTAGCCCTGCGCTCAGGCCAATTTGAACTAAGTTTGGTTAGGTCAACTCGGAGCCACCTGGCAGGAAAATCTAAGAGAACTAAATAAATAAGAACACGAGGTACTACAACTTTGGTAGTAGTGTGTAGTTATGTTATGTACTTATTACTATTTTATGTTATGAGGAAGATCAGAAAGCTCTTTGGGTACCTGGATGGCATGAGGTATAAATACGGCCAGTGGCCGTCACGGACTGCCTTCCCAACCCTCGAAATTGTGCCCTCTATTACTTTTGTCAACATTTTTATCCAGTTTCAAGCAGTGTACCCAGCAGATTCCTGAAAAAGCCACTGTTGCCGACGTAGGTTGTAGGAAATATCACGGTGGCGTGGCTATGCTAATTGAATTTTTTTTGGCACATAGTGGTCGGGATTCGGAACTGTTGGGATTGAGTCCTAAAATAGACCTGCTTACTTAACGGCCCAAAACAGAAATGATTTCCGTCAACGCATGTTCAAATCTTGTGGTACTTGCTCGAAGAAATGCTCGGAGTCGACCATATCAATCTCGTTCCCCCTGTGGTTGAGTCAGGAAGGTTCCATGACCTTGTAAAGGCTGGCCAGACTGTGTCAGCTTCATTGTCTCCGTCAAATAACTCATTGGTGGTTTTCTTAACGAACACGGTATGTTGCATCAATATAGCGCGTTTGTTTGTGATACCCATTCTTCATAGGGCCCATTGAACGGGGATAAGTCTCGCGCAACAGATGATGATCAGCCTGTATACTTCGCGGGTCTTGATGTTGCTCCATCGTCGGAACGGCGTCTAGTGAGTGCTGCAATCAATATCTCAGATGTTTACACTTGAACGTCACATAGTTCCTTACAGATACCCTTATAATATTTGCTGCTTTCCAGAACCTTCTTAAAAATGCTGCAATGCAGGAGCAAAGCTGGTCAGTTACAATCGATTCTAGCTACCCAACATTCTTATATATTTTCTGGACAGGATCCAAAGTAAACAGAGTTTAACAATGATAAGGAAACTTGCCATTGATTACGTGAATTTTATCAAGGAGTGCTGGGTTCATGCTTCCGTGAGTTCTTGGAGTTTGGGACTTCCATGTGATACTCAAATTGTCCAATGAGATAGCAACCGATAGAACGACCAGACGGTCCTCTCCAATTTAGCAGCGATCATTATCGTAGCCTCTACACATGTTTCTCATTGTTCGTGGTGTTATACCTACCCGAACCGGGATATGAGCAGGCGCCTGTCGCAGATGAACTAATGGAATGGCTCAATACACATTTTATCGAACCATCAACCGAGGAAGGAGACCATCTGAGTGCAGTGGATCGCCCATGGGAAGACGAGTCGTTTTGGCCTTACTTGACCCGGTGTGTGAATGTATAAAAGCTTCATACCCATTCTGACCATGAATTCACCAGGTCTATCCTGCGAGGTCTCTCGAAAGCCTCCTTGTTTTTTTTAGGTGTACTACAACAACATCCATCCGATAGGCTTCACCGAATGACGAGCACATTAATTCCCCTGGTCGAATCACAGCCTCGTTTGATCAATTTCACTGCGGAGAAAGATTTCGCAATCGCAGTTCGTCGCTGGAAGGACAAAGTGAAGGCACTTCGTATAGATATGGAAAAAGTTTCTGAGGGCAGCAGATCCGACGGCTTCAGCAACTGGTGGGACAAACTCAGCGATATTGTGGGAATCCTAGAGGGTCGGCCGGACGTCCTGCAACGCGTCTGCGAGGATCTTGGGGCTGATTGGAAAGAAGTTTGTGTGGCATGGAGCATCTTCGTGTCACCGCGAATGAGACGAGAAGAACTACCGTAAGCAAAGATTATCTGATGATCTGGACCCATCTGAATGAGCTTGTCACAGTCAGATTGTAACGGAAGTGATAATTGACATGCCTCCAGATCCCACTGATTCCGAAGACATGATCCATGCAGCACTCTTTTCTGGTCAGATGGAGGAAGTACTACGACATTCTCTTCAACTCGATTGTTGGCTGTCTGCGCATTTCGCGGACCTTATGGAAGCACTTGAGCTTATTTCACCTACTGTGAACGAAGAGTATGTGCTGATTGCCAACTATTTTCCTTCATGGTTCTCAATAGCCTATTTTAGTTCGGGACTGTCGCTGAGAGAACAATATATTCTATCTTATGCAGACTATCTTCATTCAGATCCTGCATTATGGCGAATAACCGTGGACTACATGTATTCTTGTGGAGATGTTGGGAAAAGTAGAGCAGACGAAGTCCTACTGCGTGTGCCGTTGAAACTACAAGAACAAAATTCGGATCGCCAGATCAACAGCAGAATTCGCGCAGGGGATGTGGTTGGAGTTTTGAAAGATGTGAACAAAACCTGTTTCCAATACAGACGGGAAAATGTCAGACGCACAGTTTGTCGGGTAGGTGTCGTGCTGTACATATGACGCTGGAGTTGCTTAAAGTATATTTAGATCGCTGCCCAGACGCTGGTTTCTGACAAGGACTACGGATTGGCAGTGTCATATTGCATTTCGGCAGAAGATTGGCGGGGGTTGGGTCGTGTGGTGGATCGCGTTCTAGAGGAATATACAACTAGCGGTAAGAGATCGGGCTGTTCCGTGCCCTTCTGCTCAACCACGTTTATTATTTTAGGGTCACACCAGTTTACCAATTATGCTCTCGAAATAGCTCCTTCCGTTCAAGAACTTCAAACTCAGTCGTCAATTCAAGGCATTTTTGTCCACCGTTTGATATTTGCGGTTCGGTTTGCTAGGTATCACCAGCTCATCGAGAAGCAGGAATATCAAGATGCAGCTTCGGATTTGATGGCCATCTTTATTGAAGAAGTGGCACCAACCTCATGGTGGGCTGTTGTCCTTTGCGACTCAGTCCAACTTCTTCGTTACGGTAAATTCATAGGAACGTTTATTCTCAGGTGCTGACTTTCTGCTGAAATATGTAGTCCCGACTTTATTATTCTCTTCGGCTAGCGCGTCGCTATTGCTGCAAAAACTGGAAGAAATCTTCGTTGGAACCTCACAAGGAGCAGGTGATGATTATCTGGCAGTATTAACTCGCGTGATAGGGGGGAGGGGCGAAAAGGAAGCACTGGAACGACTGAAAACTGTTCGTTTGGCTTTAACCCATTACTTTGCCAGATGTCTTGTTTTAGGTGTGGGAGGGAATTGATTCTATTTTCCGGCTGTTATCGCGTAAATTCCTGTTGTTTTTATAGGTTGTCCATCATGGGGTCAAACCTTCGGGATGTGAGAAGATGTGCGCAGGCTGTACCGCCTGTCTGGTACCGCCTTTCTATAACAAAAAGAAGCAGCGCGTATCGTCGTGCGACACTCGACCTTGTAAATAAAATTTCATCTATGATAGCTGATCGTGGTGTCCACTCATCCAGGCCTCTTCCTCATAAATCGATATCGATGCATCATTCCAATCAATCCGGGCTTCTGCCATTGCATTGTCGTTTTCAGCATATACTCATTCAGAAGGTGCCTACCGAAATTGTTAACATGAAGCAACTTTGTATCGTCCGAAACCCTGGTCGAGTTTGTACAAACCATGTTCTCTGCATATTCCATGTTTTGGGCCGTTCCTTCTGCATACGACTTTGACCTTCCCGTGGTCTGCGGCTCAACTACCTCCCGAAACGGAAGATTGAGGGTCGCTCGAAAGCCTCTTATGTCTGATCTCTCTTCCTCACTAAAGTACTTAAATAGCCGTCTTTTATGGCTCAAAGGTTTTCAGAAATCTGCCATACCTATCCAACATGTGCTATTTGCTACATCTGATGGAGGTATATGCTTGCCAGCATAGCGTACTGACGAAGAGACAGAAGGTGAGTGCATGATTGGCAGTCATCTTATTTATTATCGCTGATCGATTCGGCAGGTTGACTGCAATAAAGAGTATTGCAGTTTGAGCTTTTCTCATTTACGCACTCGTCACGCCTGTGTCGGAACATGCGCCCAACGGTATTGTGATTCATGTTGTCAGTTCAAGTTCAAGTAACTGATGATGCATATGTTCTGCTAGATTGAGAGCAAATCAAGATTTTATCTCGAGCAGGCCACCTCATCAATGCGATCGTTGTCGCCTCGGCATCTAGACCGAACCTTGGCAGCGGGGACATTGCTCTCTCTTGATCGGGCGAAGGACAAACTTCTCTACTTTTTTTTTGTCGTCAATTTGAGTTCAATTTCTTTTACCTTTTTTGGTTGTTATTTACTGTAAAAATTACCTCATCGTTGGTAACATAAACTTTTTTTTACTAAGATTGTAAGCATTGCTGTTTGCAAAAAGATACTTTGCCATTTTCGGTCAAAAGTTCTATTGAAGCCGAAAGCCTGCCGAGCCGAGAGGAGGGTAGCCGAAGCCGTAATTAGCAGTACCAAAAGCTCATGACGGCTCACGGCCCCAGGCTAGCCTGGATGATATGGTGCCCAAAATAAGTGCCAAAAATCTATCTCAACAAATAAATATACTAAGTATACCTACAGTTTCTGCATTCATAGAAGCATCATGACTGGTCCTGAAGAAGCAGGAAGAGTAGGAGACACAAAATATGTATATCGCATTTCACAGCATAAATATGGACCCTAAAATCCAAGTGGGACAATAAAATGATAGTACTTGATTACAGTAACAAAATAAAAAAGACCGCATGAGAATCCAAGCAGTGGGTGGCGAGTTATAAATGAAATGGCGTAGAGTACACAAAATGATGACTAAGTCCATAGAAGTCAAAGCACATTTATTATTGTATCTAAACATATATAAGGGCGAGGATGCAAAGAAATTTTGAAAAGCGCCCGGAAAGAGTGAAATATGCATGCTCACTGTGTCCACACAGCGAGCATAAGTACTCGAAGCAGCGTCGAGAGGTTGCCATACCCATCACATTGTTGATGGCGTGGCATGTACCCAAATACCCCCCGCTACCTTCTGCTTATATTATTTAGGTACATAATATTAATAAATAATATCGCATATTATGCAACAATTACCTTCGAATTCGGCATATGGATCGGCACTGGCCAAATATCGGTATTTGCCTTGAAAAACCGGAGAACCGAAGCTGGTCACTCCCTGTCGCCATACTCGTTGTTCAGTATATCGGAAACCCCAGAAAACGGACCTTACGACATGTCGAAGCAGCGGGGTTGACAGACCCCAACCATCGCCCCATCCTTGGACCGGGCTCCACCTCAAAATTCTCGTTCAATTTCAACTCAATTCCTACCAAACTTCATACATAGTATCTATTACATTGGCTTAGCAGCTTATTTAGAGGAGAAATATGGAACGTCTGTCACACGAGCAATGCCGTGGCGGAGTTTGATGGAGATAAGTGCGCAATGACGTCACACTCTCGACGTATTCGATGTGACTAGAATACGTGCTCCCACATCGTGCAGCTAATCGCAGATCATCGAGTCGCATCAAAATACATTTGCCTTCTCATTTATCCCGTATTCCATACCGTCCTATCCTTCATTTTACATAGTTACTTACATATCACACTTTGTAGCTAAGATTAATCGATAATCACCTGTTGCTTATGCATTGTAACGTAGTCGCATTTCATTTCATGACATAAAGGACTAATCAACAGAGTCACGTAGCACAACCACGATCCGTCTCAATTACCAACCGTCTCGTAATTCACTGCAAGCAAGCGACCACCCTGATGACGACACAGGGAAGTAGTCGAAGAAGTCGAAGGGCCGGGAAAAAACGAAACATACCCATGTGAATGGTAAGTGAATGTTTTAATGTTACATCGAGTTTCTTTGATCGATTTTCAGGTGATGTTGACAGCGAAGGGATACACCACGATGTGCATGTCCTAGGTATATCGGACCGGAGCGATGACGAGGATGAAATAAATAAGACAAGGACCTCACTTCTTCAAGGATGCTCCTCACCTTCCTGGCAGTTCCAAAGCGCCGTGATCTATTCTCGTGACTCTGAGTAAATTACCTGCGATATCAACAAAAACTATCTAACTCTAGTTATATAGTAAAGGCAAAAAGGGTGTCACAAGCAACAGACTATCCTTAAGTATGACCGCACCACGCTTCGCCATCATATGCCAGCAAAGCACAAGGTAGTATCCATTACTGCTACTTGATCATGCGTCTCATGATGTTTTCGTACCAGGGCTAGTACCGGAGTCAAGGCGGCCAATCTTCTGTCCTTGCTGCCGGAGGATTCCAAGGCGCGGAAGGCCACAAGAAACCCAAGTAAACGAGCACTTCAAAACTGTCCCACCTGAAAAAAACTGAAGCCATACTCTGATGAGTTATTCAAGGAGGTGGCAATACAACGGTTAATCGAGACTGATCAGATAGGTCTTATTGCATCTAAACTTTGCATATGCCGTCCAATATTGATATTAGCCTATTCAGGTATTTGACCATACCTCGTTTCAGACCAGATCGCAATTGCCGCACGGGCGACACGAGGAGTCAACATACCGAACCGAAAGCAGACTCCTAAGCATATCGTTGCTTCGCTCAAGGAGCAGATGAATGCACTTTTAGAAAGGTTCAATGTAAGTTGCTCTGCCCGTCTAATATTAAATTAAGTCCTAGAGTGCATATGTTAAAGGCGAAATCAGTTTTACGTGCAATGCGTGCACTGGATCGAGGAATGAACACCTGGAGAGTAGACGTTCGAACATGTTCACAGATGAACTCGTCGCACAACGGAGTTCATCTCTGCGCATAATGTCAGATTGAACAGTCTCCTTCGTAATGTCGTAGATGTTTCATATCACTTGCGACAATGCTTCTAAAAATTTATCATCATAATAAATGGATCAGCTATAGATTGGGTACGGGGAAAGCAATTTGACACGAAGATATATCGGTAAGTGCATAATTGAATACTATTAATATCTTATGAGGATCTCCGGAGAATGTCTTAAAATTGGTTTGAAAAAGGTTTGGCCGTTTCCTTGGTCCGTTTTCTCATTTTCTAATACCTTTTATCTAGCTTATCTGGAGATACAATACTTTACATTCTGGTAGTTCTTCGTCAACAGCTGGTCCTGCTCATGCCTCCAAAAACCAGGTTGGATCGGGCGACTTGTTCGTAGAAACCTTGACATTGATTCCGAAGCTGAGCTCGATTCTAATCCATCGAAGGCATGGTTGGATGAATTTCAGCGTTATCCCAACACACATGATATTATTCCTGAAGGAATGAGCATGGTTCGCTGGTGGGGAAGTGAGTAATACCTCGTTCTATATTTCGAAAAACATGATTTTGATATGTTTCAATGTTTGTGTCTTCTTGCTCAATACATATCGATATCCAACATGGACCCCACTAGCTCGTGATTACCTGGCAGCATGCATGGAGTGAACAAACCTTTTCATCAGCAGGTATCACAATTAGCCAACGGCGCAATCACGACATTGCTGCAGGTACTTTAAAGTGTCTTTACTGCAGTGAGCTGGTCTTCCGCGAAACATTGAACCTCAATAGAGGGGGAAGTAGACATGAAACTTGTATACAGATGATGAATGAGCAGGATGAGTTCAGCGACGATGATAATGCCGGCCTAAGCCGCGGTATCTCGGCACATCACAATTTATAGCAGCAATGGTCGGCGGGTCTGGCTTGAAGAAGGTTCTGAAATTTCAAGGTCCGATTATGACCAGAATCGCCAAAGTCTCGGACTCTCGGAATCGTATCCGAACAGGCTCGAATTCCGGAATTCTTACCCATTCTCATATTACCGACATAACTGGCTGGAATCGATTGTCACTCGTTTCAGCAAGGTTTAGGCGACGAAAGTCGACTGTTACACGACAGCGTGATCTAAGATTAGAGAATACTAAATAAAGAATGTAAATTTACGGACAATTGAGAATGAAGCGACCTTTACCTAAACCACATCGATATCACTTTATCAGTAGCCCAAAAAAATGCCCACAAATGCCGGTCGTGTACTGCTTGCCTACTCTGGAGGTTTGGGTCAGTGTTATTGGTCTCTGATTGCCTGTGTATTTTTTTTGTGTTTTTGTTTTTTTTTTTGACATGGGCAACTTGCTCTAGATACATCTTGCATCCTTGCTTGGCTGATCGAACAGGGATATGAGGTCTATGCATTCATGGCTGATGTTGGACAAGAGGAGGTAATCCATCATATATTATCTACAGTACCCCATCAACTAACCCCCCCATCTCACATTATTAACAAGGACTTCGATGCTGCAGAGAAAAAAGCTCTCAAGGTTGGAGCCAAAAAATTCTTTTTAGAGGTAACGATCTAATCATAGATATGAGCAATAACAATCGATAAAATATCTGGTCAGGATCTCAAACGCGAGTTCATCACCGAGCTCATTTACCCAGCTGTTCAAGCCAACTGTATCTACGAGGTATGATCCCTTCCCTTTTTTTTTTTTTTTTTTTTGAAGGTGATTGATTTGATTACATTGCTGAATTTTTTTTTTTCCGTTGACACCTAGAATGTTTACCTCCTCGGAACATCTCTTGCTCGTCCCGTTATTGCCCGTGGTATGATTGCTGTTGCTGAACAGGAAGGTTGCGAGTGAGTCGACATATTTTGGGTCCGTAATCGTGGGCTTACATTTAATGTACCAATCCTCAAGCTTTGTCTCGCACGGTTGCACTGGCAAAGGAAACGATCAAGTCCGATTTGAACTTGCTTTCTACGGTCTCAAGCCAGACATCAAAGTTATCGCGCCGTGGCGAATCCCAGGTTGGTCTCATGCAATATATTTCTTTCATTTATGCTAAAGTTATTCCATCGGCAGAATTCTACAATCGCTTCCCTGGCCGACAGGCCCTTCTGGCTTATGCAGACCAGAAAGGAATTCCCGTCGTGCAAACTGCAGCTAAGCCCTGGTCAACCGACGAGAACCTTTTCCACATCTCGTATGAAGCTGGTATACTCGAGGACCCCAACACCACCCCACCTACAGACATGTGGAAACTTACCACTGCCCCCGAAGAAGCCCCACAAACTCCCGAGCTCATTACCATTGAATTCAAAGGCGGTCTTCCGGTCAAAGTCGTGGTGCCTGCTGATGCAAAAGAGTACACTGATGGTGTAGATATATTCTTGGCACTCAACGCTCTGGGAAGGAAACACGGTATTGGCAGAATCGATATCGTTGAGAATCGATTCATCGGTGTCAAATCTAGAGGATGCTACGAGTCGCCTGGTGCCACCATCCTGCGAGTCGCCCATGTTGATCTGGAAGGCCTTACCTTGGACAGAAATGTCCGTGCCTTGAGGGACCAATTCACCACCATCGAATTCAGTCGAATCCTGTACAACGGTCACTTCTTCACTCCCGAAAGGGAGTTCATTACTAGCTCTATCCCAACGAGCCAGAGGACCGTTAACGGGTTGGTACGATTGAAATTGTACAAAGGAAACGTTGTCGTGGAGGGTCGGGAGAGCTCCGAGGTCTGCACATTTTTTATCTCGCATCTGAAAGTACGGTTTTTTGAAAAATGCTGATTTTTTTTGTTGCGTTTTAGGGCCTATATGACGAGCAACAGTCGTCCATGGATGAACTAGGTGGCTTTGAGCCAACTGATACGACAGGTTTCATCCAGATCGAGTCGATCAGAATTAAAAAGTACGTTGTCTCCAGTTGGGAAAAAAGATGAGTACCCCGCACTGAGTTTCCTCGACTTCAGATGGGCGCAAGCCAACATTCGTAAGGGCCAAGCTGGTGTGGCGCCCAAGGATGTGTATGGAAGTCGTATCTAAAAAGATTGTGCTGTGATGGTCTCGTTCGAATTTGTTTTTCCATAGGTTTTGTTTTCTTCTTGATGTCCATAACAAAGTTATTGTAATTGTATAGGATAGTCCTCGCCGTTGGAGGGGCAATTATACAAATTTACGGTAGGAGTGGCGGATATATGTCGGTCCCAGGATGCAGCACATTGAAGCGTAGCAAGCAAACCTGTGTCACATGTTGGTATGACGTGCCAGGAGTGGTCGAGGACAAAGTCCTAAGTAGAACCATATTGTGGTCATGAGATACGTGCCATAAGCACACCTGACGACAAGATTCAAACGAAGCATGTACGACAGGGTGCGGCCGAAGCGCAGAATCCTCGGCTTTCTGCGGGTCGCGGGGGGTTGCGAGTGGTGGTTGACCATGTAGCAGGACGACTCATTTCAGTGTCTCTTTAGTGAACTCAAGTTCGACCACGCTTTTCAATGCCTTTAGAGGTATCACTTGGTTCCAGTCACCGGTGGCAATGAGTTGGGTCTCTTTAGTGTGAAAGAATTTGACACCCATAGCTGCAGCCTTCGTCGGGTCGACGGAAATGGAGAGAGCCTTTGCATGTGCGGGAACGTAATCTAAAACGTCGGTATTATGTCAGTCGTCAACTCCATTTATGTGTTGGACAGACCATGGAAAATGTTAGAACGCGACTTGTCGATAAGAGGTATAAGATGACCTGGGCCTTCGGGAATACCGTGCTCGCCTGATGCAAGCAATTTGAGAGACCATGAACTGACGTCATATCTAGAACTCACGTATGTAATCCCAATTCGATAGACGAGTAATATAATATACAATAGGCAGCTTTTCGACACGAGAAATCCGTTTAGTGGCATGGCTGACTTCCTGTCTTGGAGATCAGCAAAGGAGAATAAATGACTAGGTTGTGGACACGTACTAGCATCGAATGACCATATTTTGCCCTCACCCACCACACTTTTTGAAGAATTCCATCCACCAAATCAGGTAACAGCGCCATTTCGAAACGGTCCATTGGATCGTTCTTCATGAAGTGCGCAAATTCAAGAAATTTGAACCTTCCAAAATAGCTATAGGTCAACTGTATAACGTCTCGTCAGCACGGCAGGCTCAGCAAATTTATTTAGAGAAAAGAAGTTACCATATCAGAAACCCGAATATATCCATCTGGGAGTACTAGATACCCAAGAGATCGTGCCGTGTGACGTAGAAACACGCCAGCGATGATGCCAAATTGAGTAGCAGGTGACCTGGGGTTTATGATTTCCTTCTTTGGGGTAAATGGAGAGTTGGACTCGACTTCGGATGACTGAGGTCGTCCAGAAGTGGACTTTTGAGAAGAAACCGGTTCCTCTGATGGCGACACAGACGAAGTCACAGTGCGCGTTGTGTGCTTTGTTGAAGTAAACACCGCCACAGAATTCGAAGGAAAACTCGTGGTTGGTGTTTGAGAGAAAGGTTGTGGTAACCTATTAGGTGATAGCCCTGTGTATAACGTCCTATGCTTTGGAAATGCAAGCAGTAGAGAAGCACGTTGGAAGAATTTGAGATGGTGACCACATTGAATAACCAATAATTGCATGTCGCGTCTAATTGAAATGGCCAGAAAGCAGGGAAGGTCGTGTAACCGACTAAGGCCGAGAATTCGCCGACACTGCACTGCGAGTCGGAACGGACGACATACAGAGTATTACAGACACTGGCCGCCGCCTTGACCAAGGAAAAAACAAAATTCGCTGGAACGACAGTCATCACATGATCAAAGCTTGATGTCCACGTGCTACATTTTTCTCACGGAGTGTTTGCCGCTCATAATCTGCCTGGCAGATTTCGCCCACTCAATGATTTCTTTCTCCTACTCTCTGTAGTTATTATATCGTACTCAAAAATTTACCTTGTTGTAGCTATATATAATCACCACGAATTTGTCAATTCAGAATTTTAAATTCTGGTGTGAAGGACAGTGAAGGAGCCAATATGTTATTTTACTTTCACTCAGCTCGACACCGCTCGACAGGTGAATATTAATATTAATCAATCTCGAACTCTCACGCAACAGTGGAATTTATTTTCGCCAAAAGACACAGAAAAAAGGCTAACGGCATTACCCGAATCAATTTGACTCCAGGGATTTGATCGAGGAGTTGTTGGCCGAACCATTGGAACGTGAGCTCATTGCCTGACGATTGCGCGGTGATAAAAACCTCCTGTCAAAATAAGACGTCCGTTTACGGCGTCACCCGACCGTTGATGACTCTCACCCATTGACTGGTCTCTAATCGAACGATCCATGAGCAGTAAAGCCACTGAAGCAGCGGGATCCGAGAGCGCAACGATTCCTGATCATGTATCGATAGAGCCTGAGCCTCCGGGCATCGCCTCGATGCCTCCAGAGTTACTAGCCGTTATCTTCGAAATGACACTATCGAAACGTCGCATTCAGTACAAACTCCCATTCGAAGTTATCCTCAGCCATGTCTCCTCTCTGTGGAGAGCTGTTGCCCTCACAACACCTTCGCTTTGGACAAGGATTGACATTTACTCCAAACGTTCAGAGTGTGCGGCTAACTACTTGCAAAGATCATCACAAATGCTCCTCGACGTCCGAGTCGATATCTACAATGTGGATAAACGCATGCTCATCCGTTCAGCCGGTAAAAGAAATGCCCTTATCCAGTCAATCGTGAAGACACTATTTCCCCATATCCACCGAGCACGCAGTCTCTTCGTCATATCCTGCTTCGAACTCACAGCCCTTACTCTCCTATCACACCTTTCCAATTCCGTTGCTCCCCACCTGCGGCGCCTGCGAATGAATATAGGTCATCCGGCTACGATAGGCCCCCGCACTGCGGGCTTCAAAGCTTTCAGCACGGGTCTTCCACAGTTAACGTTCTTAGAAACCGATCTACCAGATTGCGTGACTTTGTCACTCCAGAACCTCACCACCCTCCACCTCCACACACTCACCGATACGATGGATCTATCATATCAATCTTTCGTTGAAATTATAACCGCCCCTCCTTCCCTTCGCAATCTTTCTATTCAAGGTTCTTTGAATGTATCACATTGGCCTTGGCATGGCAATGGGCCAGGGTTCTCCATGACCCATCTGAAAGCGCTCCGCCTTCCAGACCCGAGCTTGTTTTCTGTTAAAATTCTTCTATCTGTCTCTGCACCTAACCTGGAATCATTGTGGCTCGGATCTTCATTCAACAGTTATAGCCACCTCTTTGACACTCCTCAGATGAGAGGCCATGTCAAATTCCCCGCGCTGAAATATCTTACCATCCCATCCTATGATTTTTCCTACCACTTCCAATTTCCTACCGCCTTTCCCACTATCACCCACCTCTACCTACCATACGCCAATTTCTATCAAGAGGACCGAGTCAAGATTACTTTCACGTCACATTGGCAACACCTTGATACTCTCGTCACTGGCTTGATCCGCCAGGCGCAAATGGAAAAATTCCATGGCGCCTTGTGTAACTTTCTACCTCTCCGTCGCAGTGCAGGCTACCCTATACGCATGCTTCTCGTTGATGAAGATCTTCGCAGTATGTTGGGTAAAAAACCTCTCAAAGTTTCGCGATATGTTAAAATCGACGTATTAAGCTTGGACACTTATCAGGAACCTTGGTGGATCATGTCGCATGAGCGACCTGTGGACCATCCTTCGAGTTAAAGCGACTCATCTATTTCGTCAAACGATAGTCGAACAATCGGTAGTCGATAGTAATATTAAATTAAGGCTAAATAGGACTCTCTAGGTACATGTACTTTGCCTGCATCAAATACACTATATTTATGTTAAAACGACTTTACTTGGGCACATACTTGAGGTGCCAATAGGGTTGACGAGGATAAACAGAAAACGGAACCAAGTTCATCATATATATAGATGTATCATCCGACGCGAGCTTTTTTGAACTCTCTGCGACTTTCCTCTCCATCCTTGGCAGAACCACTGCTTGGCGTCGATTGACGACTGTTGTCTCCAGAAGTCACAGCACTTGATGGTATCGATCCTGGGATAATCCCCAATTGACACTGAAGCTGTTGCAGCCACTTCCCACCTTCAGCGCCATCGAATAACCAGACGTGACTGTTCATGAATGAGAGAGGGTGAGAGTATATTTTTTTAAAATGTTGATTGATTTTTTTTTACCTTTCTCCAACCTGACGAGGAGGTTGTATTTCTCGTATTTCGCATCGGTCTTCAGTCGATGCCCGCTTTTTGAGGTTTACTCGCGATGGATAAAGGCGAGTCGATTGATTTGATGTTGATTGAATAGTCTCACTTGGGGGTGGTAGTTGCCAATCGAGTTGATGACAAAGGTATAGAACAATATCGTCGGCATTTCCGAGAAGTACAATCTTAGGGGGATAAAGTTTGTTACATTCCTTGCGCATGGGCGAAATCTGCCAACTCACATCTGGGTTTATGTGCCGGATAGGAGTCTTGTTGATAAGGATCTAAGAGGTAGGTCAGTCAACATCGGTGCCTCTTCCAGAGCGACACGTGGATACCTGGGGTATCGAATGAGGCAGGTGTGCTAGATTTCGTATCAGTAACCACACATCTATCGATTAGGTTCACTCAAAACTTACAAAGTATTGCAGCAACAGGCGACACTTTCAGTGAAGTACCTATCACAAGTAACAAATCCACTTTAAAACGATCTTCAGCAAGAGACTTATCGAACTCGTCCGTTAATTTCTCGCCAAAGAACGTTATATCGGGCTAAGAAATTTCAAGGTGAGCAAAGCTCCGTGTTCAGCGTAAATAATCACTTTACTTTCATAATACCTGTAGGATACTCAGGTCCATCACTTTCGTCTTCTACATCGCTATCCCATTGGCCTTTCGCTTTCTTGACACTTTTTTTCCCCTTCGGAGGAAGTGGTCCAGCGTTACTTCCATTGCAGACAGTGCAAAGGGGTACTTTCTGTCTGAGGATGTCGAATTCGATCTCGGAACCCGGTACACGCCGACGGCATTGTAGACAACTGGCTGTGGCAAAAGAGCCATGGCATTGGAGTACCTTTTTGACGCCCGCCAGCGTCTCCAATGTGTCTATATTTTGTGTATAGTTCTGAAGTGAAACTCGTGGTTGGATGAAAAATTAAACAAAGGAGATATGAAAAAATCTACCCTGAGCAACTAATAACCAGGGCCAGAGGTAAGATTATAATGATTGACATGTTGATAACGCCCTGACTTACTTTCCCTCGAACTTCCACCTCTTTGATGAATCGGTGACATGGAGATGGAACAAAATTCGATGGGTATATTTGGCTATTCTCGATTTCAAACTCCCGTTTGCTTGATTCAGTGTCTGTAAGAAAATGTACCTGGCAAAAGAGCTGGGTTCATATCGCGCAATAAGCATCATTGGTCGTTGGCTTGGCTCCTAATGTAACTCACTAGAAGACTAGCAGAAAAAGAAAGTTAACGGCATAATTTAAACCGGGCTGAATATCGGTCCCTACCGGATGGATTCTCTCTAAAATATTGTATATCAAACCTGGGATCATTGGAATGAGTTGTGGCTTGTTGGGTTTTTGTTGAGTTTTCGGGATAAGACAAAATCTCCTACATTTGCTGTGGATCATCTAAATCGTATTCTCCCCGATTCTTGAGTGATGCATATAGTCCATCTCGAGAACGGAAGTCGGGTATTCCGCATGAAACACCTTTTATAAGATGCCGTCAGAACATGAATAAAGCAGACCAGGAACAGTTAAACGCACTGATACCGGCGCCGGTCAATATTAAGATGCGTTGGGACTTTTGAATGAGATCAATCGCATCGGCGATTGTATTATGCTGTGACAATTTATCGCGCTGTCGGAGCCTAGCAGATATGATCAGAAAAGTTGTCCAGGAACCAAGATAATTAGCCCACTGATGTGACATTGCCACACGAAGGAAGTATATCATTGTTGCTGGACGTCGATCTTGAAGTTCTGGGCACTGAAAATGATGCTGTTAATAAAGTGTGGCAGGTGTCCTTTCATAGCAGCATACGAGATCGACGCCAAACGCGTGTAATAATTTTGGTATCAGGATTTGACGCGTCCGGACGTATTCTTCGATGAAAGCTGAAGATCCTATAGCAAAGAAACCCTTATCAGACGCGCCGATGATGACTTGTGAGAAAAAACTAACCACGCTCCTTGAGGAGATGCAGCATTTGCTTGATTTCTTGCTTTGACCAGGTCTCTGCCGCTTGTGAAACATAAGTTGATGGGAAGAATGGCGCGGAAGCAAGAAAAACCTTCATGATTTCCCTCGAATAACGGAGAGATATCTAATTCTTGAATGGAAGCTTCAAATTCTCCGTCTGAATCCTCATCTTCATTCATTTGCGTTTCGGAGCGAGTTTCAGCATCATCAACATCTTCTCTGTCAACTATGAGAGCCTGTAAGATATCTTCAATAGTTTCGGCATCGACGTCGACGTCTTCCGATGCTTCAAGAAAAGCCTGAACCTGTAAGGCCAATAGTTGATCTCCGTTCTTGATCATCGGAAAGAATTCAATAGTTCAGAAACAGTTTGTTGGAGATAGCAAAGATCTACAAACAATGACAAGCGTCTTCCTTCGAGCGCGTGTGCTGCAATTTTACTTCCCTTTTTCCATACCAGATCTCACTACGACACCGGCCCCCGTTCTACCGTCTAACTCCGAGTTGCCAGACTGGACTGGAGTACTGCAGACAGCCCCGAAGTTGCTCCATAGATAACCACGGACACAAACAGGCCCTTAATAGTCCAAAAGGGTAACGGCAGTGGCTTACAGGACCGATTCAAAAATCCGTCTCTTTTTAATGAACGCCATGGTTCCATCTGAGCTTCCATAAACTTACCCCCAAACTCCCAAAGTCTAAGAATGCCTTCTTTCGATTCTTACAACGCGAGGACAACTAGCATCAGTGTGAGTTCAGCCCTATCATCGATGAACGAGGTGCTGACGTCTTAGTCGTTCCAGTATCCATGGCCCACGGAGGTCAATGGTGTAGAAAGGATCGCCCTCTCTACCCAAGGCGACCTTCAAAGAGTCCTGAGGTATGTGATACTGACACTTGCTCTTGATTACGTTGATTGAAGTTGTTGGCAGCGCATTCTTTGCTCGCCCAATCGTCATCGCCCTCGTATACTCTCAAACAGTCCGTCAGACTTCCTTACAGTCAGCCGCGGAACCCATCACCAATCCCAGTGCAAGCATTACCGCCTCCGCCTCTCCCAATTCTCCCATCGTCCAAACTCGCCAAGTGCACCTTCAATGTGCAGGGAAGATCGTCTGCACCGCAACATCCACTGTTCGCATGACCTCCCCGCAATGTGCTGACCTTTTCCTCCGAGAAAAGTACGCCATTGGCCAGATGTTCAGGCGTCTTGAGCAAGTACCAGCCTTCGAACTTCTGGCGGTTGGTCTTGGCTCGGTTGACGACAAAGACAAAACGCCTGGTGCCTATTCTACCAAGCACGAGGGATCAAATCAGTTGTGGAGGAAATATACCCTCGCCATTCCGAGCTTCGAGTGCGAGATTTTGGAGGTGTTTTCATCGAGGGAGATGTTTCTCCAAGGCGATAGCTGGCTTACTGGCGAATACGCCAAAGCCGAACCTTCTTCCGAAGCACTTACTATTTTGAAATCAGTCGACGAAGGCTCCAGGTTTCAACAGGGCCTCGGGGTCGTATTAGGTCTGGGTTTCTTCCTGATGGTAGGATTCGAACTTGCAACTCGTCATGGAGGACATTTGGGGTTCTGCTAGATGCTTACGCAACCTTCTCCTCTTTATTATACCCATATTCTTGAACTCTCCATTATAAATTAGATACCATCTCGCGCTTAAGAGTGGCCGGCCCACCCAATTCCCATACTTGGCTTCATATCGGTAAATGGATTCCTCGTGGACGCTGTACCTAGAAACCATGAATTGTAAGGTTTTCCGTAATCTAGCTGGAGATCGACAATGGAAATGGATTAGATTAAAGCCATTGCAACATGTCAAGCAAAATCCCCAATAAGCCCTGCGCGCGCCTGCGCACTCAGCACTGCTGTATCTCCGGTTATCGAAGGACCAACTTCGGGGTTATCGGCCAAATTAACCTTTTTCGTAAGAAAGTCGGAAATGAGAATTCCGCCTCATCCGGCCCATACCGGACCCCACCTCATTGTAGGACCCCGGATAATGCTGATAAAGGCCAGAATCCAGACAAATTTTAAGAAATTTGACCTGCAAGCCGGTTCATTTCCAGACAGAAAAGGGCCCATTTGGCGGAAGTGCCGTTTCAAGATTCCGGACATCAATGCCCGAGGAACCTAGACATTGTGTGCATGGCTCAGTGGCTCAGCAATAAGTAGAATTTTATTCTTTGTAACTTTATTTGCAGTTCGGATAATCACCTAATTTCTATTAGAGAAAACGGCAACGAATTCATCAGATTATTCCCACCTAATTTGTTACGTTCCGTAATATTACAGCTATACTATGGCGGGCCGTTTGCACAAAAAATATTTTGTCTCCCCTAATATAGAAGGTGGTGTCAGATAATTTGTGGGAAGTGTCAGACAAATGATGAAACAGTGTCAGATAATTTATGTATTGCAACATTTGTCAGTAGAAGAAACCATACTGTATGTCAGATAATTGAAGGTTTTTCCCTGTACAAAAGAGGTGATCACCAGTAAAATAGGGATATGGTATCCCTCCATT
>Ga0193743_1000229_pt1 | contig 44983 bp, 40 predicted proteins | sample L2c2metaG_FD_143038 | JGI IMG/M metagenome (GOLD analysis project Ga0193743, IMG submission 143038) | Soil microbial communities from a riparian zone of the East river system, Colorado, United States - L2c2 | ecosystem: Environmental > Terrestrial > Soil > Riparian zone | place: USA: East River... | reverse complement strand
ATCAGCGGTGAAGCCATGCTGGGACGCTCCAACGTGCAACATGGTTTTGACCGGTTCGCCAAGGCGGTCCTCCAGCGGCTCGAGATCGCCCTCACGCAGCACCGAGGCCACTGTGAACATCGACAGACCATAGAAGGCTCGCACTGCGACGCTCGGTTCGACTCCACCGCGCACCATCGAGTCAACGTGACGACGAATGTGTTCATCGAGCCGATCGCGAATCTCGCCGTTGCCCGGCAGCATTTCGCTTCGATAGAACAGCAAATCAGCCAACGAGGGGTGCCGCTTCAAGCTCTCGCGCACGGAGCGATAGTGCGCCCTGAGCTCTCCGATCCAGTCGCCACCCTCGACGTCGACATGCTCGTCGTATAGCTCGACAATGGCTCGCCGAGCCATGGCGCCGAGCAGCTCTGAGCGGCTTCTGAAGTACGAGTAGAGCGTCATTGCCCCAACGCCCAAACGCTCCGCCAACGCCGCCATGGTCAACCCGTCCAAGCCGCATTCCAACGTGAGCTCCAGCGCGGCATCGACGATGCGCTCTTCGCTCAGCGAACGGCGGACGCCACCGCGCCGAGCGTTGGTCGAACCACGCGACGACGCACTCAACGACTCTCCCCTGCTTGGCCATGAAGTGTCGCAAACCACCGGTATCAATGGAGCCACGGCCTCGACATGCACGTCGGACACGCGTTGAACATACGGTATCAGACTCCAATCGTCAGCGGGCAGGCTCACCACGACACCCGACAGCTACGCATCGGCGGGTATCCGGAACTCCTCCTCAGCGACACAACAGCCGACGTTGGGCCACCGGCCGATACCGCAGTCGACGCGGTTCGGCGGTGCCAGTTCCGTCGACACGCTCACTTCGGCTGAGGCGGGGCCGACAGCCGACGCAGTTGCGCGAACAGGCGCTCAATGTGCTCGCGCAGCGGCGTGGCGGGTTCGGTTTCCACCCAACGCCCAACAGCAGCATCGAAGATGGTCATTGCCACCCGAGCCAGGGTGTCGCTGTCTTCATCGCTGGTCCGCCCGTGGCGGCCAGCCATCGCGTCGCCCATCCAATCGACCAACTGTTGCGCGGCGCCTGCCCGTCGCCCCCGCAGCACCGCAGACCTTTCGCAAGCCGCGATGACCTGGCCGATCTGTTCGCGGAACGGTTCGATCTCGGCTGCTACGGCGCTCAGCGCCGCAGCAAAGGCTGACAGGTCGCCGCCGTCGGGCTGACTGAAAGCCTCGCCCAAAAGCTCGCGAAACCGGCTCGCGCTGATGAAGTACAACGGACGGTCCCGGTTGGGAAAGCCGAAGAGCAGATCCTCCTTGGACGTGTAATAGCGAAAGAACGTGCGGCGAGAGACCCCGGCCGCATCGGCGATCTCATCCACGGTTACGGCGTCGTAGCCGCGAGTAGCGAAGAGCCGCAGCGCGCACGCGGCGAGTTCATGCTCGACCTGAACGCGCTTCTTCTCGCGCAGCCCCGGCGGTTGCGATGGCGCCTCGTCCAATGCGCGCTCTCCTGACATCGCCGTCCTCCGCGCGCACTCTGCGCCGGCCGCAACGAACTCCGGCGTGCGCCAGGCCGTGAACACAGTATCGACGCCATACCCGCGACACGACGAACACCATTGCCCAGGTATTGGCACTTTAATGCCAGTTGACACTGTGGTGCCACAAATTCTATATTGCTCTCCGAGGGGTCCACCTGGTCGGCCACTAGTCCGCCTGCAGCCGCGCTCGCGCCAGCCAGAGGTCTCGTCCAGTTCCAGATCGATCGCAAGGAGCCAAACATGGCCCAACAAATCGTCGACGAGTCGACCGCTGCACATCGATTCATCGAGGAGATCAACGACTCACTCGATCCGGTGCGGTTCGAACCATTACAGGTACGGCAGTTGATGCCCACGTTCGGAGCCCGGATCAGCGGTGTGGACTTATCCGCAGAGCTCGATTCGCAGACCCGTGCGCTACTGCGGGACGCCTGGCTCACATACGGCGTCGTCATCTTCACCGACCAGCGCAAGCTAACGAGCGATCAGCACCTCGAGGTTGCCAAGATCTTCGGCACGCCCGACACCGGTAGCCCCTTCGTAGAGAAACTGACGAGAAACGTGGACGTGATCACGACCGATGCGTCACGACCGCCAGTGACCAATCTGTGGCATAGCGACAACACCGCGCTGGCGAATCCGTCGCTGGGCACCCTGATCCAAATCCAGGAGTGCCCGAGAATCGGTGGCAACACGTCTTGGGCGAGCGCTACCAAGGCCTACCGCTGCTTATCCGCGGCGATGAGGCGATGCATCGACGGACTCTCCGCGGTTCACTACTGGGATACGCGTGGCCGCAAGCAGGCGCATTACCTCAGCACCGGCCTCGACCTCGAGCGTTATACCGAGCAGGTCGCCGACCACCCGCCGCGCAGCTGGCCGGTGGTCCGCGTGCACCCGGTGACCGGCGCCAAGGCGATCTACGTCAACGAAACGTATACCACTTACATCGAGGGGTTGCACGCCTACGAGAGTCGGGCGATCTTGGAATTTCTCTATAGCTGGATTCGACTGCCCGAGTTCTATGCGACGCATAGTTGGGCACCGAATGACATCGCGGTGTGGGACAACTTCCAAGTGCAGCACTACGGGATCGCCGACTACAGCGAGTTCCGCGTCAATCAGCGTGTGACCTTCACCGATTTCGTCGCCACCGGGCGCCAAGCCGTATCGGCTTAGTGCCCGCGCGACCGCACCAGCCAACCGCAGCCATCGAGGGGCGCGCCTACCGCGCGTCACGGAAGAGGAGATTCGAATGCCGCAGGACAGACGACTCGCCGCGTTCGCCCGTCGTCAGCGCAAAGGCAGCGGAAAACGCGTCATTGGAGTCGGCAACATTCGGCGAATGTTGCCCGGCAGCCCCAACGGCGAATTCGGCGGCGACATCCCCCCGGGCGTCTTCTCGGGCGACACGATGATCATGGCGATGGAGGATTCCTACTGCGACATGTGGGGCCGCGAAGACATCATCGACCGACGCATCCGCAGCATCTTCACGGTGAGCATGATGGTGGCAGTCGGGCGGGTCGGCAACCATCCCGAGCTCGAGCTGCACGCGCCGGCCGCGATCTACAACGGCGTCACCGTCGCCGAGCTCGAAGCCATCATCGTGCAGGCGAGGGCCTACACCGGCTCGCCGTGCGCGGCCAATGCGATGCGGACGATCGAGGCCGCAATCACCAAGGCTGGGCTGATCACCGAACCGCTGCCCCGTGCGGACGTGGCGCGTCGGGAGCGCAGCGGACAGGAGAAGCGTGCAATCGCACGCGAAGTACTGCACGAAATCGTCCCCGAATCACCACTGCTGGACATCGGCGACGAGCTCGTTGTCGACACGTTCGCGCCCGAGTTGGACCACATGGAACTCGAGCTCGTGTACTTCGATCTCTGGGCGCGCACCCATGTGCTCGACCACCGACTACGCAGCGTCGTCACACTCGGTTTCGTCATGGCGCTGCTCGACCATGCTGCGATTCGGGAGCACGTGGCCCTGGCGTTGCGAGTCGGGCTGACAGTGCCCGAATTGGAGGAGCTGGTCTACCACGCTTCGACCTACCTTGGCTACATCGCCGGCAAGGCGCTGCGCGTCACAGTCGCCCAGGCGATCGACGCTGCTGTCCCAAAGCCGGTCGGCTGACGGATTCGCACGTGGCCCTCCACCGTCGGAAACGATGAATTCTGAGTTCAGTGGGCGCCGTACGGCGGCGTTTCGAGCGATCAAAGGAGGAAGCGTGCACGGCGACGAGACAACAACCGACAGCTCGACACCGGAGGTGCCGTCGCTTGCAGGTCGGCACGTCGGATTCGTCGGTGCCGGACAGATCGGAGCGCCGATGGTGGGCCGGCTCCTTGCGGCCGGGGCACACGTACGAGTCCACACCCGACGGCCGGAAGCGCGGGCCGCGCTGACCGCCGCGGGAGCCGAAGTCGTCGACGAGGTGCGCGCCGTGGGAACGGGCTCCGAGATCGTCATCTCCTGTTTGTTCTCCGACGCACAGTTGCAATCGGTCGCATCCGAACTGAACGCTGGGCTCGAGCCCGGCAGTGTCCTGATCTCGCACACCACGGGGTCGCCGAATACCACTCGCGCACTTGAGGCGACGCTGTCAGCCACTGGAAAAGGGCTGGTGGAGGCCCCGTTCAGCGGTACTCCGGCAGCAGTCGATGCCGGCCAACTGACCGTCTTGATCGCTGGCGCGGCTGACTCCGTCGACCGCGCGGAACCCGTCTTACGGGCCTACGCCGGCACCATCCTGCGGACCGGCAAGATCGGAACGGCGCTCGTGCTGAAGCTACTGAACAATGTCATGTTCACGGCAAATGTCCAGCTCTCGCTCGACTTGGCCCGAGTCGCTCAGCAACTGGGACTACCGCTGGCGGACGTGTTCGCCGTATTCGAGAAGTCGAGCGGCAGCACGCGCGCACTGAGTTACCTGAAAGAGTTCGGCACGCCTGAGGCATTCCGCTCTGAGGTGCAACCGTTCCTGTGCAAGGACCTCAACGTGTGTGACGTAGTGGTCGGTGAGCTCGGTGTCGATCTCGGGATGCTCGGCGAAGTCGCGCACGGACCGAACTTGAACCTCACCATGGGCACACCCGACGGATTCGCCTCTGCCTGAAGACGCAAACCACGACGGCACACCTCGTGGTCGCAGGCGACCGGCCGCCTAGCGGGTGCTCACCCATGTCAGACGCGCCCAAACCGAATCCCCCAAAAAAATTGGGGGTTCGGTCACTCTCGGGAACGCGTTGATCCGAGATCACTCTTGCAGCGCCACGAGCTCGTAGGGAACATCCGATGCATGGTCGGGATCCCCACCCGCTCCACCAGCTTGCGTGCTGAGCACGGCGACGCGATCGAGTTCGTCAGCTACACCGGGGCGGCCGTGAACGGCGAACTGCACCGCCAGGGCGATCTCGAAATCCTGCCGTGCCACTACTCACAGCTGCCCAAGCTGCTCGAACAGGGACGGTACGCAGCTGACGTGGTGCTGTTGCAATTGCCACCACCGAACGCCACCGGCAGCTACAGTCTCGGGTTGGCGAACGACTACCTTTACACTGCCGCCAAACGAGCCCGAACCGTCGTCGCTGAGGTCAACGAGGCGGTCCCGTTCACCTTCGGGCCGACTCTGGACTCAGACGACGTCGACATCGTGACGTGCAGCAGCGCAGCGCTCAGCGTGCTGGTGCACGACATTCCCGGTGATCGGGAACGGCTCATTGCCGACCACATCGCGGGTCTCATCCACGACGGAGCGACACTGCAACTCGGTGTCGGCCAACTTCCAGATGCGGTGATGTCGGCGTTGGTCGGTCACCGTCGCCTCGGAATACATTCGGGTTTGATCACCGATGGCGTGATGCGCCTAATGCAATCTGGCGTCGTCGACAACTCCGCGAAGGGAATCGACCGAGGCGTGAGCGTGACTGGGTTGATCGTCGGCTCACAGGAACTCTTCGACTTCGTCGACAACAACCCCGAGATCGCGGTCCGTGAAACGCAATACACCCACGACCCGGAGGTGTTGGCGAGCGTCAATCAGCTCACCTCGATCACACCACGCTCGAAGTCGATCTCACCGGCCAAGTGAATGCCGAGGTGGCCGGCGGCCGCTACATCGGCGCTGTCGGAGGAGCGGTGGCGTCGGCATCATCGCACTACCCTCCACCGCGGGGGGCCGCAGTCGGATCGTCAGCCGACTGTCGGGTCCCGTGAGTACGCCCCGCTCCGACGTCTCGGTTGTGGTCACCGAATACGGAGTCGCCGACCTACGAGGCTGCAGCATTCACGAGCGGCGCGAGCGGTTACTGGCGATTGCCCACCCCGACCACCAGGACGACCTGTTTCACCACTGGCACCTGGACTGGTCCGCAGTAAGCAGCCCGACTGATTAACCCGACAAATTGAACTGTCCGTCCTGGCCGTAGACCGCCAGCGATACGGCCAACGTGACGAAACTGGCGACGATGAGCGATGTGCGCGTGGCCCGTCCTACCGCATCGCCCACTCCTACCGGGCCGCCTGTCGCCGTGTAACCGTAATAGGTATGGATCAGCATGATGACGACGGCCATACACATCGATTGCACGAATGACCACACCAGACTCCACGGATTCAGGAAGGTGTTGAAGTAATGGTCGTAAACGCCCGTCGACTGCCCAAAGGCAATCGTCACGCTCAGACGGGTACCGACGACCGCCATGATGACCGCGACGCAGAACAACGGAATGGTGACGATGACGCCGGCCGCCACTCGGGTGGACGCTAGGTACGCGACCGACTTGATCCCCATGACCTCGAGGGCATCGATTTCTTCGCTGATCCGCATGGCGCCGAGTTGAGCGGTGGCCCCAGCGCCGATGGTTGCCGCGAGACCGATGGCCGCCACCACTGGCGCGACGAGTCGGATGTTGACGAACGCGGAGACGAATCCGGCGAAGGCCTCCACGCCGATGCCACTCAATGAGCTGTAGCCCTGAATGGCGATGACGGTGCCGCCCGTCAACGTCAAGAACCCGATGACCACCGTGGCACCCCCGATCAGGGCGAGCGCCCCGGTGCCGAGGCCCATTTGCGCGATCAACCGAACGATCTCGGACTTGTAATGTACGGCGGCGTCCGCGAGGGACCGTAGTGAGGTCACATAGAACTTCGCTTGCACGCCCATTTTGCTGAACCCGCCAACGGCCCGACGCGTCACGCGCCGAACCCGGGCGAACTGCGTAGTCGGAACGCTCATCGTCACTGTCCCACCGTGACACTGACGCCGGTGAGGAGCACATTGATGAGGAACAACGCCATGAACGAGAACACCACCGTCTCGTTGACCGCGTTGCCGACGCCCTGCGGTCCCCCATCGACGACGAGCCCCTTGTAACAGGCGATCAGAGCCGCCGCCATACCGAACAGCGCAGCCTTGGCCGTGGCGGTGATCACCTGAGGCAGACCGATCAGAAGGGTCAGCCCGCCGGCGTAGGCGCCGGGGGTCACGTGCTGCACGAACACCGAGAATAGGAAACCGCCCGAGAGGCCAAAGAGTGTCACCGCCCCGTTCAGCAAGAGCGCGACGATGGTGGCAGCTATCACCCTGGGCACCACTAGTGCCTGGACGGGATCGATTCCCAGCACACGCAGCGCGTCGAGCTCCTCGCGGATCGTTCGAGCCCCAAGATCTGCGCACATTGCCGTGGCCGCCGCGCCGGCGATGACGAGGACCGTGACGACCGGTCCCGTTTGGGTGACGATGCCTAGCGCCGCCCCGCTCCCCGAGAAGTCCGCGGCGCCGATCTCGGTCAACAAGATGTTGATGATGAACACCGTCAGGACGGTGAACGGGATGCACAACATCATCGTCGGCACCATGGACACTCGCGCAACGAACCAGATCTGAAGAACCAATTCACGCCAGGCAAAGGGTCGCCGCGGTATCGCGACCAGAGTGTCGAGGCTCATCGCGAAGAATTTGCCGACCGCATCCAGCGACTTGTTTGCGGACGCAGTGGTGACCGCCACGGACTGCTCCTTTTCGAGTGATGGGTGCTACGGCGACGCGCCGCCGCCTTCGAGTAATTCGCTCTAATATAGACTGTTTAATGCGGGGATATCCCGACTTCGCGAGATCAGTTCATGGTGTGGTATCGACTTCGATCGGCACGCTCAGCCGCCAGTGGGCGGTAGGAGCATCGACTGCCAGCTCTTGGCCGGGTCCGTGGGCGTACCAAGTTCGGTCTGGTTGTAGACCCGTCCGTCGGGGGCCACGTAGTTCCCGCTGGCCGGATCGTATTGCGCGACCGCGAGTGGCGGCGAAGAGGCCGGGGCCACCGAGGCGCCGGGCGCGGGGGCATGCTGGGGGATGCCCTGACCCGAGAGTGTGGCGTTTGGGTCGCCCTTCCAGTTCAAACCGTCGTTGAGCGGTACGTAATTCTCGTCGCTCTCGCATAACTTCACAGTCGGTGCCCGCTTGCCCGGCCGCGTCTCACAGGGGACGTTGCGCGCCCCGCGCACGTTGAACGGCGAGTCTTGCGGCACGCGACAGTACAGGTCTCCGGCCGGGCGGTCGGGCGCGTCGACCTCTGCCGGCGTCCGTTGTTGCTGGCTTGGCAGGAATCCAGTTGTGCACGGTGGCGGAAGGTTGAAGTTTAGGTTGAAGCTGAGATAGGAACCGCGGGGGTTCTGCTTGCTGAACCGGTTGGCGAGCCCAATAGCCTGGATGTCGGCCACACCCTGCGGCAAGAGGACGAGAATCTGTTCCAGACCTGGCTCGTAGGTCGCCAGCACCGGTGCAATACTGGCCAAATTCGCCGCGAGGATCGGCACCGTGAGATGGAGCCGATCGAAGAGGTCTCTGACCGACGCAGCGCCGGCGCCGCCGTTGTTCAAGATCCCCTTGATGTCAGAGTCGCGGTCGCGCAGTTGCCCAGTGATCGTGGCCAGATGGCTCGCCCAAGCCCGTATCGAGTCGGAGCTGCTGGTCTGGGTGTCAAGCAAGGGCGCCACGTTGTCGGTGACGTTGAGCAACGCAGGCAGATTCTTGTCAGCGTCCACGGCCAGCGCCGTTGAACCATTGATCAAGCGACTGAGGTCGGGTCCGAGGCCCGCGAACGCGTTGTAGCTCTCGTCGACGACAGTACGGAGGTTGTCACCGGGAATTGCTCGCAGGCCCCGGTTGGTCGCGTCCAATAGCGAGTTGATGTCCGGCGGTACGGTGGTGTCCTTGGCCGCGATGACGTCGCCGTCCTTCAGCGGCGGGGCACCCGGGGTTCGTGGCGACAACGCCACATATTGCTCGCCGACCGCGGACACGCTGTGTACTTCGGCTTCGAGGTCCGATGGGATCTCGACGTCGGATCGTAGTGACAGTATCGCCTTCACCCCGGTCGGTGTTAGGTCGACGGCCTTCACCTGGCCGACCTCGGTGCCTCGATAGGTGACGTTGGCTCGCTCGTACAGGCCTCCGGCGTTCGGGAGGTCAACGGTGACCGTGTACCGCCCTACGCCGAATAGTTGACCGGGCAAGCGAATCAGTCCAAACACCATGTATACGATCGCGACGCAGGAGACCAGTGTTAGAACGCCGAGTTGGATCCACGTTCTGCGGTTTAGACGCATGTCAGGGCCCCTGATCGAAGTGGTACGGAGCAGTGAGGGGGTTACTGCGGGTGTATGGGCTGGGCAATTGCCCGATGGTGCGGCCCCATTGCATCTCGAGTTCGGTCAGGTTGCCCTCCCAGCGAGTCCCGGTGAAGAACGAAGAATCAAGCCGGCTCAGCGTGAGATCGATGATCGCGGTCAGGTTCGCTTGGTCGCCGCGAATCCATTTGTCCAGCGTGCTCTTGGGGAACGGGAACGTGGCAAAGAAGTCCAGCGACCTCGTCAATGCTGGTCCGCTATCTGCCAGCGACTGCAGCACCGGACCAATGTCCTTGAGCTCTTGGACCAAGCTGTCCTTGGTCCGGATCGTCGAATCTGCTGCCAAAGCACTGAACTTTCCGAAGCGGTCGAACGCGTCCGCGAAGGTGTCGCGCTCCTTTCGCAGTACGTCCAAAGCGTTCGGTATGGTGGCTATCGCCTTGTCCACGACCGGTTTTTGAGCGGCGAACTGCTCGACGAGGTGGTTCAGGCTGTCGGTCGCAGCGATGATGTCGTCGGTCTGATCGTTGACTTGCCCGATGAATGTGTCGAGTTGAGTGATCAGATCTCGCAATTCACTCTCCCGGCCTGCGAAAGCTGCAGAAAGTGTCTGGGTGATCTCCTGAATCTGACCGATTCCCCCACCGTTGAGCAGCATCGACAGGGCTGCGAGCGTCTGCTCGGTCGTCGGGAACGCGCTGCCGGAAGTTAGCGGAATCAGTGAGCCGCCGTGCAGCTGACCCTCGGACGGAGCATCCGTCGGCGGCGCCAACTCGATGTGTTTCGATCCGAGCAGGCTGGTTTGGCCCATCTTCGCGGTCGCGTTCGCTGGAAGCTGCACACCACCGTCGATCGACATCGTGACGAGTGCGTTCCAACCCTGTAGTTCGATATCGGTCACGGTGCCGACATTCACATCGCCGACCCGCACACGTGAGTTTCGTTGAATATTGTCAATATTGGGCATCTGAGCCTGGATCGTGAACGAGCCTGGGCCCTTTCCGACCGTTCCGGGAAGTGCCAGCGAGTTGGGGCCACGCCAGTCGGAACAACTGGCCACCCCGATCGCCACCACCAACGGCAGCGTGGCTGCGAGCAGGCGGTGACGCCGAATCATGATCCCGCTCCGGGAGGTGTCATCATCCCTGGCAAACCCATCGCTGGATCGGTCTGTTGCGCTTCAGCAGGGAGTGGCGGCGGACCGCCGGAACCCGCTCCAACGCCAGCAGGAGGGACGCTTTCCGGCGCTGGATCCGCAACCCCGGCCGCCTGAGCCGATGGAGGTACGTAGTCAGGACGCATCCAATCCTCCGAATACGTGACCTCGTTGGGTCGAGCCGTTGCGCCGACGAAGAGGTTCTCACCGAGCGGAAGGAAGTTGTACTGGCGGTTCTTGATGATCGGAGCGAGGTACTGAACGCATAGTTTGGCGGATTGTTCGGCACCTAGACGTGACGCCGCCTGAATTGCGCTGCACAGGAAGGAGACTGGATTGGCGAAGTTGTTGACCGCAAGGGCCCCGGTCAGTGTGGCCTGTGCGGGTTGATAGATGTTCAGAAAGTTCTGAAATGCCGTCGGAGCGATGTGCAAGGTCTGCTTGACGTCGTCAAGACTCTGGTTGAGCGCCGTAGTGACAGACGCCAACTTGTCCGAAGTCGTTCCCAGCGCTTCCTTGTTGTCGGCCACGAACCCCCGCACGTCGGCAATGACGCCGTTCAGGTCCGAGATCGCTGTGCTGATTTCGTTGGGGTCGTTCGACAGCAGGCCTGTTACGGCCGCAAGATTGTCGTTGAGCTGACGCAGGAGATCATGGCTGGACTGCAATGCCGAAACCAATATCGAAAGGTTCTTGACGGTAGCGAAAACATCACTGCTGTGATCTCCCAAAGCCGAGAATGCCTGGGACAGCTTGATCAGCGTGTCGTGAATGTTCGTCCCTTGACCCCGCAAGTTGTCGGCCGCCGTGTTGACGAACTGACCCAGCGTGCTGACTCCGCCGGGTGTGGTGGGTTGGAGGGTGTCACTGAGTCTTTGGAGCTGCTCCCGAAGGTCGTCGTACTCCACGGGGACCGCGGTCCGCGCCTGCGGGATCACCGCATTGTCTGTCAATACCGCTCCGCTGGAGTATGCCGGAGTCAACTCAATCGCGCGTACTGCGATCAGCGACGGCGAGATGACAACGGCGTTGACGGACGCGGGTAAGCGATATCGGTCGTCGATCCAGAAGGTGACCTTGGCCCGTTCCGGCTCGGGCTCGATGCGAACGATCTTGCCTACGGGCATACCGAGGATGCGCACGTCGTCGCCGACGAAGACTCCGTTCGTGTTGGCGAAATATGCCGTGACGTGGATTCGACGGTGCTCTCCATCGGTTCGTGACACCGTGACCACACCGCCGACCAGGGCAACTAGCAACGCGACGATCGCAACGATCTTGAGCACCCGAGCATTCACTGTTGCCGCTCTCCGACCACGACCGGACTCGGTGCAGCCGGGGCGGGGTGCCCGTCTACGTCTGCTCCAGGAGTCGGTTGCGTCGGTGAAGGCGCCTCACCCGGCGCGAGTTGGAAGACTGGTTGAGGCGCCGGAGGTGGAGCAGCGGCTTCCTCGCCCGGGGCCAGCGCTGGAGGACCCGGTGGCGGGCCGCCCGGAGGCGGGGCCGGCAGCGGTTCCCGGTACGGATAGCGCGGGTCGTCCGGCTTGCCGGTGATCGCGTCGGGAAGAGTCATCCTCGGTTCCCCTCCCTGGCCCGTCCGCGGATAGGGCATCGGCAGCGCCGGTGTGCCAGGCTGTCCCGTCTGCGGGTCGTGAAGCTGCGACGGGAGAAGCGTCGCCGGATCCAGCCCGAGATCTGAAAACGCAGCATCGACGAAGGGCTGAACGAACTGGCCGGGAAGCAGATTGGATAGATACGCCTTGAAGAAGGGCCCGGCCGACACCGATTCGCCGAGCGACATCGCATATGCATTGAGCTTCTTGATGGACTGCTGCACCTGCTCTTTGCGATTGTCCACGATGGTAAGTGCGCCATTGAGCTTGTCCAGCGCAGGGCGAAGCGTCTGCCGGTTGTCACCGATGAATCCCTTGATCTGTTCGGTAACTGCCGAGATGCTTCCCGAGATTTCGTCCAATGCCGCACTCTGTGTGCGCAATTGGATCAGTAGTGCATTGGTATCTGCCACTAGGCCGACGACTTGGTCGCTGCGCTCGGCGAGCACACCAGTCGCCTTCCGAGCATTGGTCAGCAGATTCCGCAACTGAGCATCGCGTTGATCGAGGCTGTCTGAAAACCGTGCAAGGTTTGCCACTGCCGAACGGAGCATTGGCGGGGTGTCCTTGAACGTGTCGGCAACCACACTTAGTGACTGTGATAACTGGTCGGTATTCAGGCCGCTGATGGCGGTCGTGACATCGCCCAAGGCGTCAGGGAGCTGATAGGCCGATGTCGTCCGGTCTAGCGGAATTGCGTCGCGGAGGTTTCCGTCACCTCGTGGTGAGACCTCCAGAAACTTCGCCCCGAGTAGACTCTTCGTCTTCACCGACGCCTCGGTGCGGTCGCCGACGTGAATGTTCTTCTCTATGCTGAACGTCATGAGCACCTGAGTGCCGTCAAGCGCCATGCTCTCCACTTTGCCAACGTCAACCCCTGAAACCTGAACGGTCGCACCGGTAGTCAGGCCGCCCGCATTGGCGAAATACGCCGAATAGTCATTGGTATCGTTCACGAACGGAAGTGATTGGTAGTTGAGAGCCACGACCGCGGCGAGCGCGCACACACCGATCCCGACCGCACCGATGACGTAGCTATTGCGCTCGGAGAACGACTTCATTTGGGCGTGCACCTTCCTGAAGACTGACCTGCCAGCTTCACGTATACCGGCTGACCGCCCTTGCCATTCACCTTGAGCAGCAGGTCGCACAGGTAGAAGGAGAAGAAGTCACCGTACAGGCCTTGTCGTGAGATCTTCTGATACGCATCAGGCAGAGTCTTGAGAAGGTTGTCCACGTAGTCATGGTCGGCAACCACGACCCCGGCGGTGCGATCGGTTTCGTGCACAATCTTCGTGACCGGTGGCCGCGCCTGCGCCAACAGGTCGGCGACTGATCCGAACGCCGCGTCGGAGTACGCGACCGAGTTTGAAAGATCTTCTCGCCGTTGTGAAAGCGTTGACACCAACTGGGACAATGAATCGACCGCCTTGGCAAACTGAGTGCTCGAATCACCCAGTGATCCAAGAACGGTGTTGAGGTTGACGATGACGTCGCCGATGAGTTTGTCGCGGTCTGCCAGCGCACCGGTGAGAGCCGCGGTCTGATTCAGGAAGGACCCGATCGTGTCACCTTGACCTTCGAATATCTTGATCAGCTGGCCCGTCAGTTCGTTGGTTTGTTCGGGATTGAGGGCCCGGAACAGCGGCCGGAAACCGCCGATCAGGGCGTCCAGATCCAACGCCGGTGACGTATTCGTCAGCGGGATCGTGCCACCCGGCTTGACCCCCGCGATGCCACCAGCCCCTTGCTCCAAGGCTAAGTAACGGCCGCCGATGAGGTCGTCGAACCGAATCACGGCACGGCTACCCTCGGTGAGCATTACCTTTGTGCTGGCGGTGAACTGCACCAGGACGGTGGTATCTGCTTGAACGGCAACGGATTTGACCTTGCCAACCTCGACGCCCGCCACACGGACGAATTGATTCGCGCGTAGACCGCTTACGTTGCTGAACACCGCCTGATACGTGTTCTCCTGCTGGAAGCGGAATTGGCCAAATACTGCGAACATCGCGAAGGTGAAGAACATGCATACGACTAGGAAGACAACGACACGCCACACCGTGGCGGAGAGACTGCCTCTCACTGATGCGACCCCCCTTCAGTCAGGCACCTTGCGTAGGTGCCCTGGGGCATTGCTCGTCCGCTCACGGCGCCGGAACCGCCGGCGTCGGCAATGGTGGCACCGGAGTGGGCTGCAACTGCATCGGATCGGGAACGGTGAATGGTTCTGAACCGGGCGTGGGACCCGGATCTCGCGGGGCCCCGGCCGGGGGCGCGGGAGGGAGGCCGGGATAGACCGGCGTTCCGTCTGAGCCATACATCGGTGCTCCGTATGGCGGCGCTCCCGGGTAGGGGATCGGTCCGGGTGCCGGACCGCCCGGGTAACGCATGCTGGGCGGTTGCGGTACTGCGCGGGTACTGGGGAGGTAGTCCACATACCCCGGAAACCCGATACCCGGATTGGGGCGTACGTCCAGCCCGGTACCCCAGCCCGTATTCGTGACCAAATATCGCTGGGGAAAGTTCTTGGAGACGTCGGGCAGCGAGCCGCATCCCGGGGCACCGCCGGGCCCGCCCTTCGCTCCGACGACGGGCAGGTTATCTGGGTACTTGTATATGTCGTCACCCAACAACAAGCCGACATCCAGAACGGTCGATTTGCCGTCGCCTCCGCCGGCGGTGTCGGGCCAGCCGTAGCCGCCCTGACTCTGGGGGTCGAGCAGCAGTTTGGCGCCCAGCAGCATGCACGTGTATTCAGGGTTGTACTTCTTCAACAGGCGCGTCGTCGTCTCCAGCGAGTTGACGCCGGCGATCAGGTTGTCCTTGCTTGGGCCGAGCAAGTCAATGCCGCTGTTGGACAATCCGACGACGGTGACCAATAGCTGATCGAGGGACGCGGCATCGTCGGTGAGGGTGGCGCTGGTCGTGCTTGCCGCGTTCAGTACGTCGAGGATGTTGCCAGCGGCGGCGCTGTAAGTGTCGCTGAAGTCCTTGAGCGACTGCCAGTCCCGCCTAATGACATCTGGGCGCATGGTGAGTTGCGTCAATACGTGATCGGCGGCCGTCGTCGCCGCACCGATGGCGGGTGCCTTCCCACGTAACCCCTCGGCAAATGCTGTTAGTACGGCGTTCAGCTTTGCAGGATCAATCTCGTGCAATACGGAGGTTAGGTTCTCGAATACCGTGTTGACCTCCGTACTGACGTTCTCCGACCGGAGTACGGCACCGGACGAGATCCGCTGCGGCGACGGGTCCGGCGGCGAGCTCAGATCGACGTACTTGGCGCCGAACGCCGTGGTAGCCCGTATGCGTGCCTGCACATTCGCGGGAATGTTGGGGATCTGGAGTGGGTCGATGTCGAGTCTCAGGCTGACCGGATTTCGACCGCCGTTGATCTCGGCGACCCGACCGACCACTACACCACGCATCTTGACCTTGCCGCCGGTCTCCATCACGAGACCAGACCGATCGGAGAGCATCGTCACCGGCACGTAGGAGCGGAACAAACCAGCGAACAGTGCGAACGTCACGAAGATGATGGCGACGATGAAGGCCAGCAAAAGCAGGCTCCACCACGCCGGGTGAAGGCTGCGGCGACGCGTTCTCATCGTCGTCGCACCGTCTGGGTCTCATCGCGAGAGCTACGACGTCGGGATTCGCCGAAACCCCCGACTTCACCAGTCGGCATCGTTTCGACGAGCACGAACAGCTGCACACCGCCCCGCCATCGCGTCGGAAACCACGTCATGCCCCTTCGGCCTCCTCAGTCGAGACGTTCCGGCGTACATTACGATAGAAGATACGTCGATTACAAGTATAGATATCGGCGAAGCCGTCTCACAGTCGATCGTCGTGCGATTCCGTGGTGGTCAGCGTCGGTCATCAGTCGCAACGCCGCCAGGACCGCGGGCGCCAGCGGCGGACTCGCGGCGCTAAGTCCGCCAGCCAGACTGTTTGACTGTCACAGATGCGCAGTTCACAGGGTGGCTTAGCGGATTGTGCCAAGGTACCGGGACGGGGCCAGCGCACACCCGGGTGTGGGTAGGCCTCAACCGAGGCGCGACGCCCGGATCGCCGAGATCGCGGCGGGACCCGCACTCACTACCGCGGCACTGTGCCGAATGGCCCGCTGACCCGTGTCGGACCAGCGCCGGATAACCCTGCATGAGGGGTACGGGATCGTAATTAGCTTTACAATAGGGCTATTTTGTCGGCAACCCGCGCGACTCGCACGGTCTGCTGTCGCTCTGGTAGCGCGCGGCCCGAGTCGACAGCGGGGCCGAGCCGATCCGGCGACCACTTCCATCGGCTCGCACGGTGAGCCGATGCACTCGATGGTTACCGCGCGCTCGTCTTCGCGCAGGCCGAGACCCCCGGCTGGGCATCGACCGGATCGATTGGATACCCGTCACGTTCCCCGTCGGCATGCGGGATCGTGCCAAGAGAGACCATCGGATCGGGCCCCCGCGACGCGTGATCGCGATACCCACGTCGCCGCCTCTGGTTTGTCGGCGGGGGCCGATTGCCCGACACTCCCGGTGTGGATGTTAGCAACCTCGTTGGCGCCGCAGCGGTCAACGTCCGCGACGACGATCCAGTGGCGCACGTAACCGGTTCCGTTGCCCTGCTCAGTCGGTACCTACTGCACGCGGGGCCAGGAAGTCCGGTGATCGTTTCCCCCGCAAGGCGCGCACGCCCGTTCGGAAGTCCTCGGATCCCAACGCCGAGTCCATGTACTGCACCGAAGCCTTGTAGGCGTCGCTAAACTCAAACGCCGACTCGGTGAAGAGCTGGCGCTTCATCATCCGCAATGACTCGGCAGAGCTTCCGTGGGCAAGGCTACGCGCATAAGCCACCGCATCGTTGACCGCGTGGCCCGACTCGATTTCGCGTTGCACCCATCCCAGCGCGACCGCCCGGGACGCGGTGATCGGCCGAGCGGAGTACAAGAGTGCGGCAGCGTTGGCGTAGCCGACCATTCGCGGCAATAGCCATCCCAGCCCGTATTCGGCAGGCAAGCCAAGAGCGGCGAACGCGGTCGCGATCTTGGCACTGTTGTCGGCGAACCGGATGTCGGCATAGCTGGCAACGACGAAGCCGGCGCCTGCACAGGCGCCGGAAATCGCAGCGATCACCGGGACCGAGATGGTGAGTGGGTAGAAGTGGTTGCGGCGAAAGCCTTCTGGCGTGCCGGCCGGGAAGTCTGGAAGTTCGGCGCGATCGACTTCGTAGGCGCCGCCGTTCGTGCCGATGTCGTCGAGTGCGCCCGAGTCGGCACCTACGCAGAAGTCGCCCTTGCCGGTTACCACCACGACGCGCACCGCAGGGTTGATGTGGCACCAGTGCAGCGCCCAACGGTATTCCAATGCGGTCCGCGCGCCCCAGGCGTTTCGGCGTTCGGGGGAATCGAACATGATGGTCGCAACGCCGTCTTCGGTGGACAGTTGCATTCGTGCGAAATCATCCGGTTCCACGCGCGAACCCTTCTCTGCGAAATCGGCTCATCACCGAATTACCCGAACGATGGACAACGAACTGTGTGGGGGAGGCTCGTGGGGCGCAGGGAGCGGACCCCACCATGTACACCCCGTGTCTCAACGGACTTCCCAGGTGCGTTCAGAGCCGGGCGTGAAGTCCAGCTTGGACGTGGTGTTGATGAGTTGGGTGTACATCAGCGGCACCGTGCGAGCAGCCTCCACCGTCATCGACAACGAATCCCAAACGGCCTTCACGGTGGCTTGCACCGCAAGTGGCGGCTTGGCGGCAAGCCGAGTGGCAAGCGTGTGGGCCCGGCCCCAGAGGTCCTCCCGACTGGTCACCTCAGTCACCAGACCGATGGTTAGCGCGCGAGCCGCGCTGACCCTCTCATCGTTACCGAACAGCGCTATGCGCATCGCGGCAGATCCGCCGACCACTGACCAGCGCTATTGGTGAACGCCAGTGTCGCGATGCACGATCCGCGCGCGATTCTGGGCAGAATCGCCGCGCACTGGTCGGCGTCGTCGCTGGCCGATAGTGCGTAGACCGCTAGGACAGCCGACGACAAGAAGGGGGCACAAGCCAGTGCCCGGCCCAGCTCTTCCAGAATGACCTGCGCGTCGGCCAACTTGAATCCCGCGCCGCCGTACTCGGGCGGAACAAGCAGTCCAGGCGCACCCAGTTGTTCGGTCATCAGCTGCCACAGCCGACTATCGAAACCATCCGCGCCTGACATCGCCGCCCTAACCGCCGACTCGCCGGAGTGCTTCGCCACGAACGCGCGCGTGATGTCGCGGAGATGGTTGATTCGGTCACGGATGAGTTGGTCACGTGGGTGATTCGTCCAATCTTCGCTTACTTTCTTGGCCGACTTAGGCGCGCGACATATTCGATATATTAATCATCTATATATTACCATGAGCATCCCAGCGCCGGACGTCGGCGCTTTGCACTTGGCCAGCCATGGGGACTCCTACCCCAAGTGGGCAAGGATTTTGGTTCGGCGGACCGCGTTGGAGGCAGCTGGTAGACAAGGTCCACAACATCCTCGGTATCGATGATAAGTTCATCTGAACATCGAATTGCCCTGTTCGCCGGGGTCTTAGCCCAGAGGTACTACGTTGTCCGAGACAGCTGGCGATGTCGGGGGGCCTACTCCCAACGCGGCATCTCAGATCGCGGCGCAGATCCGGAAGCAGATCGTGATGGGTGACCTGACCGAAGGCGAACTCCTGCCCTCTGAGCCGGAGATGGTCAAGCGTTTCGGGGTATCGCGACCGACATTGCGGCAGGCCTTTCGGATTCTGGAGACGGAACATTTGATCACGGTGCAACGCGGATCCCGCGGCGGCACAACCGTGCTCCGGCCATCCACGAAGCTTGGCAGGCGGTATCTGAGTGACCTTCTGCGACACCGAAAGACGACAGTTGGGGATGTGCTGACCGCGCGACTCATGATCGAGCCGGCGGCGGTGGCGCAGCTAGCCCGCCAGCGCGATCAGAGCGCACTCGAAGCGCTCCATGCACTTGTCGCCGATCAGAACTCCGACGACGACGAGATTGCCAGTAGTGCCGCCGACCAGTTCCACATTCGCCTGGTCGAACTGGCCGCAAACCCCATTCTGACCCAATACTGCCAGCTGCTCCATTACTTGATAAGAGGTCACGTCCGTCAGCTGGCCAGCCAACCGCGCGATGCTGAGCTCAAGCTAGCGCACAGATCGGTGGAGGCCCACGCCAAATTAGTCGACCTGGTGGCGGCTGGTGCGGTGCATGCGGCGGTGGACCACTGGCGCGCCCACCTTTCCGATGTGCGCCGCCTGATTGCCGAGCACGTCGAACTCGACACCGCGCTCGGGCCCCCGGAGTAGATCTCGACGTCGGCCAGGCATCCCGGCCCGTGGACTCCCGATGGCGCGACGGCCTCGATCGGTCTACCCACCCGGGCGAACCGATCGTCGCACCTGCCGCAGCCCGGGGCGTGGCCGAGCGCATACGGTGGTGAGGTCTCAGCTACCGTGCCCAGGGGCCTTCCTCGGGCACGGGCATGCCCGGTAGCAATCCGTGGCCGACTGGCGGCTCGGGGTAGAGCGGCAAACCCCGAGCCCGCGAAGGCAAGCGTACCCGTACGGTACCGTGTGCGGTCAGCTCGTCCATCTGGTTGTGGCACGCCACCGAGCACACGACTTCGGGATATGGGGTGGTGTGGTCGATCGCGGAAACATGGCCCGTGATCTTCGTTAGATCACCGAGCGTATTGAACCCGGTGACCCGGTCATCAGCCGCGACGATGATGGCGTCGTCACCCATCCAATCCGTCACGGCGTGCATCAACCATGCGTTGCGCAGCATCCCGTAGTCATAGGCGCGGCGCGCACCGACGGAGCGAGCATAGGTGTCGTCCCAGTGCACCCGCATGGCCGAGTCCCACGCGCCGAACTCGTTGCGCGAGTAGAAGCCTCCCATACGCTGCCGGTTCTTCCAGTTCAGCCGGTAGGGATATATCTCGTGGCGACCGTTGCCCTGCAGCCAGGCGATGACGTCTCCCGTAACCAACGGACCGCGGAAACGCGGGGTCAGCGAGTCCCCCACCTCAACATCCTCGAGGTAGCGCTTCTCTGCGCCGCGCACGGATTCCATGGCGTAGTGGTCGTCGACCTCGTCGAGTTCGGCCTCGCTGTAGTGATGCTGTTCCAGGGGCTTGTTCTCGGTGTTCCGCTTGGCGCCCGCGTCGCGTTCGGTATGCACGAAGTCGGCGTCCCAGATGGCGATGAGTTCGCCATCGCCGTTCCAGTACACCCGGCGACGCACCGACAACGCCGACTTGCCACCGAACCGCGACCGGGCCTTCTCCTTGATGTCCACGTAGAAACGCCGCACCCACAACCGGTCGCCTTCGCGCACCGGTCGGAAGTACCGGATGTGGTCACCAGCCCAGAACATGTGGACTCCCGACAATGCGCCGCGGCCGCGGGCACGAACCTCGGGCGGAGTCGTCACTTTGGGGGTCAGCCCAGCGCCCTCCAGAAAGCCCGGTGGAGCGACTAACCCGCCCCAACGAGTTGCGGCGGCATAGTCGGGATCGCACCACAGCGGATTGTCGTCGCCAAAGCCGTTGGCGTAGTGGCGGATTCCGTCGCGAGTGGCGGCTTCGTTCCAAGTCGTCCATCGGTTGTAGGGCCAGTCGACACCGATCTTTCCGCGAAACGCCTCCAAGCCGGCTGACGTCAACTTGCCAAACTCGGGTTCCTTGGAGTCCGCTTCACGGGTCTCCGCTATCGTCATGCCTACCTCCTTAAATTAGGATTATCATACAACGTAATAGGTTGGATTTTGCAGTAGTGCCGTAGAACACAGGACTTGAAGTGCTCAATAATCGTTGCCTAAGGTATCGGTTTAGACCCTGTCGGACGACAGCAGTCCGGCCATCCTCCACAGCGTCGTCCGTGGCCAAGGGCCGCAACCGACACCTCACACCAGGAACGAGGAACCATGGACGTGAAATATCTCGAAGACCTCCATGCGGGTGACACGTTCGAGAGTCCAGCGCGCACGGTCACCGAGACTGACGTCGTTGGCTTCGCCGGGCTCAGTGGCGACTTCAACCCCATCCACACCGACGTCGAATTCGCAAGGGGCACCACCTATGGACAGCGCGTCGTCTACGGCCTACTTGGCCTGGCAATTCTGACGGGGCTACTTGACCGAACCGGTCTGTTCAGTGGCACCGCGATCGCCATGCTGGGGATTCGCGACTGGCGCTTTCGGGGTCCGATCTTCATCGGCGACACGATCCACTTTCGGCTCACGATCGAAGCCGTCAGACGGACGAGCGTTGGCGATCGCGGTGTCGTCGAGCGGCACTTCGCACTGTTCAATCAGCATGGTGACGTCGTCCAGGAGGGCCGCATCGACATCATGATCCGAGCCCGCGACGTCGTTCCAGCGTAGCTACTCGCCACGACCACTCCTTTTCATAGTTAACTAATTCAACTAATATACCTGCCAGCCACTGTCGGCACGTCCACGTGAGTCACCCTCCCTCGGGACCGCCGAGGCCTAGACCCAGAAGAGGAAGCGCATGGAGCGTTTACGGATCGGTCAACAGTTGTACAGTTCCGTCGACGGCACCGCAGTCATCGTGGTCAAGGCCGGTAGCGTTGGCGTCCAGCTCACCTGTGGCGGTGCACTCATGTCGTCGGAGCCCATTCCTGCGGAGCGGCGGGCGACCACTGCGGAACTGCACGTGCGGGGCGGGGGCACGCAGATCGGCAAGCGGTATGAAACGGCTGACGGTGGACTCGAATTGCTGTGCACGAAGACCGGAACCGCATGTTTGGCTGTTGACAATGCTCCGCTGAAACTCAAGGCGGCCAAGGCGCTGCCGGCCTCGGACTGACGCCCGGACACGAGGTCGAAAACCACCATGAATCTCTCACTCCTGCTCGACATGGCCGCCGAAGGTTTCGGCAACCGCACCGTTCTCGGCCTTCGCGACGGCGGAATGACGGCCGCACAGCTACGAAGCAGTAGCCTCTCCGGGGCCCGGCTGCTCCGTGACGCCGGCGCGGACGCCCTGATCTACCTCGGTGTCAACAGTCCGAACTTCGCCGTCAGTTTGTTCGCCGCGGCGCGAGCCGGCATACCGCTCGTTCCGCTGAACTATCGACTTGGCGACGAGCAACTCGCGCAGTTGATCGCAAACCACCCGAACGCGGTAGGCGTGGCGGACGAGCAGTATTGCAGTCGCCTTGCGGCTGCGGGCCTGCGGGTGTGGTCGAAGCAGGAGTGGAGCACCACTTTAGCGGAGCAACCTCCGACCGAACTGGTCGCGCCGGACGCGGACGGGACTGCGGTACTCATCTACACCAGCGGCACGACATCCGCTCCCAAAGGCGTTGTGATCCGGCACCGACATTTGCTCAGCTATGTATTCAACACTGTTGAGTTCGGTGCTGCGGGACCCCAAGACGCGGCCCTGATCAGTGTGCCGCCGTATCACATCGCGGCAGTCGCCAACACCGCTAGCAATCTCTACGCAGGCCGTCGGTCGATCATACTCGAACAGTTCAACCCCGCTGAGTGGCTGGACGTGGCGCGCCGGGAACAGGCCACCAATGCACTAGTCGTACCGACCATGCTGGCGCGCATCATGGAAGGCGCCGATGAGGACCTGCACGTCCCGACGCTGCGAAACGTCGCCTACGGCGGCGCCGCCATGCCGCCAAAGGTCATCGAACGCGCCCTCACGGCGTGGCCGCAGGTCGACTTCGTCAACGCCTACGGTTTGACGGAAACGAGCTCCACCATTGCGGTTCTTGGTCCCGAAGATCACCGTGCCGCCTTCGCAAGCGACGACCAACTCCTACGCGCCCGATTGCAGTCGGCCGGTCAGGTACTACCAACGGTCGAAGTACAGATTCGTGATGACGACGACAACGTGCTGCCGGTAGGAAGCATTGGTCAGATCTGGGTGCGCGGAGAGCAGATATCTGGCGAGTACGCCGGATCGGGTTCAGCACTGGATGAGTCGGGCTATTTCGACACTCGCGATCGTGGCTACTTGGACTCCGAGAGCTACTTGTTCGTGGCTGGACGTGCCGACGACACAATCATCCGAGGCGGCGAGAACATCGCGCCCGCCGAGATCGAAGCGGTGCTGCTGCGTCACCCGGACGTAGCCGATGCGGTCGTCGTCGGCATTCCCGACGACGAGTGGGGCTTCCGAATCGAAAGCGCGGTCGTCTTGCGCGCAGCCGCCGTTTCAACACCTCCGGACCTCATCTCCTATGTCCGCAAACACCTGCGCGGCTCCAAGACTCCAGAGCGAATCGTCTTCTGGCACGACCTGCCGAGGAATGACATCGGCAAGATAGTTCGTCGTGAAGCGCAGGCCCGGCTGTTGAGCGAGCACGGTTGACGGCGGATCGCCACTGACACGAGCCGTGGCGTTCCACGACGTCCGAACACGGTGTCGCAGGCCTTGGGCACAGTTGCCCGCCCTCGAGCGCAGGTCGCCCACCGGCGACCTCATCCGTCGAGTCATGACCACGCCAGCGGCCAAGGGACTCGACACCGAGCAATTCGAAACCGCGGGGTCCAGACCCAGTCAGCCACACCTGCCGTCGAGTTCTGATGCCAATCGCACCACGGCGGCACGGTCGATCTTGCCATTTGGCACTCTCGGGAGGGCCGAGACGGTGAACAACGCACGCGGCCTCTTGTAGGCCACCAGACGTGCCCGCGCCGACTCAAGCAGCTCCTCCGACGTCGCCGTCGATTCGACCACGGCAACGGGCACCTCGCCCAGGCGCTCGTCGGGCCGGGAGATGACGACCGCCTCGACGACCCGGGGGTCGTCTTCGAGAGCAGCCTCAACTTCCTCGGGCACGATGTTGAAACCACCGCAAATGATGATGTTCTTGATCCGGCCCGTGATGTACAGGTATCCCTCGGGATCCAGGTGGCCGCGATCGCCGGTCCGCAACCAGCCGTCGGCCCGTAACGGAGTCGACTCGTCCGCGCCGAGGTATCCAACAGTCGCCGACCTCGATCGGACCCAGATCTCGCCATCGGATCCGGTGGCCACCTCGGTCTCTTGGTCGTCCACGATGCGGATTTCGACGCCCGGCAGCGCCTTGCCGACCGATCCGATGCGGCGGTTCCCGGCCAAGACATCGCGGACGCTCTCGATGGCGATCCCACCGAACGCTTCGGTCTGGCCATACGCCTGTAGGACGGGTATCCCAAATCGCGACTCGAATTCTTCGCGCAGCGCCGGAGTCAGTGGGGCCGTACCCGACGAGGCGTACCGTACGCCGCCCAGCTTCTCGCCGGACGGCACTTCGTCGAGCAACATACGCAACATCGCGGGGTTGAGTGTGAGATTGTTGATGCCATAGTGGTCCACCATCCGCTTGGCAAGTGCGCCACCGAATTTGCGCAGTAAGACCACGTCCCGGCCAACGTACAACGCAAAGAGCAGACGTACGACACCCGCCGTGTGTGACAGCGGGTTGGCAATCAGGTTGGGCGGCTTGGCAACTGTCGGCAGCGGCGTGGGCTTGGTGTCGGAGCGGAACGCCGACACCGTGGCACGCAGATTCGCCCAGGCGTTGTCGTGCGTCAGTACGACGCCCTTGGGTGCTCCCGTCGATCCCGAAGTGAGCAACACGAGGGCGGATTCATCGTCAGAGACATCGGGCACCATCAACTCGCCCGCCATCGCTGGACGATCGTGGCTGAGCCGGTGAAACGGAACCGCGGCGACTCCGAGGCGCGAAAGTTCAGCTACCTCGGCTGGGTCCACAATCGCAGCCCGCGCGTCCATCGATTCTGCTACGCGCCGCGAGTCATGTTGGGGCACGCCAGGATGCATGACAATGACAGCGGCTCCCAGCGACCAGGTCGCCACCAGGGCGGGCAGAAATCGCTCGTCGTTGCCGATGCGGCTGAGTACCTTGTCGCCCCGCGAGACGCCGAACGCGGACAATGCTCGGGCGAGTTCCGCGGCGGCGGACGATAGCTCTCCGAACGACCAGCTCGAGTCGTCCTCGATGTAGAGGAACCGATGCTCGGGCGCCTCGGCGGCGCGCCAAGCAAGGAGGGCCGCCAATGAACCTGAGCCGAGCTTGGCAGCCAGGGCATCGACCCTTGGATTCGCCATGAGATGGGGCTCCGTTGCCGAGGTGTCCACCATGCCTCCCGTTTCCAGGCTCGCGACCGAACTCCGCCTCAAATAGTTATATCAGATAGTTATTTGTTTTATACCACCAACCCGCGCGAGACGTGGCTGCCGGCGGGCCGCCGTGTGCGCGCAACCCGAGATTATTCGATATATGATTACCTTGCTCCGCAGAAATTGCACTGCCGGAACCCGCAGAGAGGGAGCCAAGAGGAGTTGGAAATGACTAGTGCAGGCCAGCCCGAACTGGTCGGACGCAACGAGGCGGACGACGACTACGACCTGCTGACCTATGGCGAGGTTGCGGCTCGGCTCTCCGAAGAGCTAGCGGCGGTGTCCGAACGCATCGCCGAATTGGAGGGATCGGCCGACCGATCCGAGCTGCAGGCTTTGCGCGATCGACTTGCCTTGTTGACGGCAACTAAGCACCGGTATGAGCAGCAGGCCCAGACCGCCGACGTCTTCATGAAACGATTCGGCGTGACACCCCGGCGCCCGGGCGTGACCGAGAACCAAGACTCGTCGTAACGCGGGTGAGGTCAGTGAACTTCGAGTATCACTGCGCCGGCCTGGCCGCCTGCCGCGCACATCGTCGCCAACGCGTAGCCTCCGCCGCGTCGCCGTAATTCGTGCACCAGCGTAGTGAGCATCCGGGCGCCCGAAGCGGCCACCGGATGTCCAAGGCTGCAGCCACTCCCACTCGTGTTCACGATCTCCTCATCGATCGCCAACGAGCGACATGCGGCGACAGGCACACTCGCGAACGCCTCGTTGATCTCCCACAGCGCGATGTCGCCGATGCCGAGCCCGGCGCGGTCGAGGACACGATCGATGCAATCGACCACGGCCAGCCCATTGCGCCGTGGCTCGCCCCCGACATTGGCCCAGGCCCGCACCGTGGCGAGCCGGCTCAACCGCTCCGCATCGACGACCTCACTCGAGACCACCGTGAGTGCTGCCGCTGCATCGTTGATACCGCTGGAATTGCCGGCGGTTATCGAGAATCCGTCGATCTCGGGGTGAATCGGTTTGAGCGAGGCGAGTTTCTCCAGCGAAGTGTTCCGGCGAGGGTGCTCGTCGACGGCGAACCTCTTGACACCACCGTCCCGCTGCAGGGCCTCCACCGGAACGACTTCGTCGTCGAACGCACCGCGGTCGATCGCCGCGACGGCGCGACGGTGCGAGCGAAATGCCCATGCATCCATCGCGTTTCGATCGACCTCCGATTCGACGGCGGTGTTCCAGCCGACGGTTATGCTCATGTCGCGATTAGGGGCGTCCATGGTGTCGGGGTGTGCTGGACTTGCCCAGTCCTCAATCCAATCGTCCGCCGTGCCGGCCATTCTGCGCCGTTGAGTGGGGTTGAGCGACGACGATTGGATACCACCTGCAATGACGACCTGCTCCATGCCGGAGCGAATCGCGCCCGCGGCCACCTGGACCGCCGTCAGGCTGCCTGCACAGTGCCGGTTCACCGCCTGACCCGGCACGTGGGTGAGGCCAGCATTCACCGCCGCATACCGTGCGACGTCGCCACCCCCGTAGTTCGACTCGGCAAGCACGATGTCGTCGACACGAGCCGGATCGATCCGTGAGCGCGTGACGGTGGCCAAGAGCACCAACCGGGCCAGGTCTTCGGGGGTCGTCTCGCTCAACGAGCCCTTGAACGCGGTTCCGATCGCGGTGCGAACGGCGTCGACGATGACAGCGTCGGGCATGGTCTACCTCAGTTTCCCGGATAGCACCGCGACCGCGGTGGACCGATACGGTATAGGTTATTGAGATAACTATATAGGCAAACCAGCCGGCTACCCAAAACCGTCGCTGGCGCAAGCGGTCAGCGACCGCTCCAGCTAGGCGCGCGGCGCTGCGCGAACGCCAGCGCACCCTCGCGGGCGTCTTCGCTTCCGAAGATCGTGGCGCGGTAGCGCTCGGCCAACTCGAGCGCCGCCGCCGGCGATTGCGAGAGCGTGGCATGCATCATGGCCTTGGTTGCGGTCACGGCCAACGGTGCGTTGTCGGCTATCGCCCGCGCTAGCTCCATTGCGGTGGACAGCGTCTCATCGGCGGCCACGACCCGATTGACCAGGCCGACCTCATAGGCGCGCTTCGCATCGATCAACTCGCCGGTCAGCCCCAACTCCAGGGCCACCGCGAGCGGAACGCGGGCCGGTAGCGTTACCCCGCCGCCGGCTGCGAACAACCCGCGCTTGACCTCCGGCAGGCCGAAGCGGGCGTGCTCGGCCGCCACGACCAGATCACATCCCATCACCAGTTCGAAGCCACCGGCCACCGCCGCACCGTTGACGGCGGCGATCACCGGCTTGGGATAGTCACCGCGCATGAACACCGAGAAGTGCTCGGTGCGCGCCGCATCCCGCACGCTTCCGTCATCGGCATCGAGAAATGCCTTCAGATCCATACCCGCGCAGAAGGCCCGATCGCCGGCCGCCGTGAGCACGACGGCGTACACGCCATCGTCGAATTCCAGCTCGGCCAATGCCGCCGACAACTGCTCCAACAGCGCCGGGCTGAGCGCGTTGCGTTGGTCGGGCCGGTTGAGCGTCAGTACCGCTACTCGGCCTTCGCGCTGACGTTGCAACTCCATGAGGCCAATCCCCCTCGACTCGATTAGCCAACCCCCTTCGGGGTGAACCTCAACGCCCCGTCCAGACGAATGGTTTCGCCGTTGAGGTAGATGTTCTCGGCCACGTGCTGCGCGAGTTGGGCATACTCGGACGGCCTGCCCATTCGCTTTGGAAACTGCACCGCAGTAGCCCATTTCGCGTCGAGGGCTTCCGGGTCGACGTCGCCGAAGGCAGGCGTCAGGAAGGTACCCGGCGCGATGGTCACCACCCGGATACCGACCGGGGCAAGGTCTCGGGCCAACGGCAATGTCATACCCACGACCCCACCCTTGGCCGCGCTGTAGGCAGCCTGCCCGATCGTTCCCTCGAACGCCGCGATCGAAGCAGTCGTGATGATCACGCCACGCTCGCCTTCGGCCACCGGATCGCTCTTGGCGATGCTGGCCGCGCCCAGTCGCACCACGTTGTATGTGCCGCTGAGGAAGACCTTGATCACCTTGTCGAACAGCTCCTGACCGGCCGGGTTGCCGTCACGGTCCAGGGTGCGTTGCGAGCCGGTGCCGCCGTGAGCCACGACCACGATGCGGACCGGGCCCATCTGCTCGGCCGTGGCGAAGGCCGCCGCGACGCTGTCGGCACTGAGCACGTTAGTGCACACGAAGGCGGCTGGCTGGCCGAGCTCCTCGACAATCGCCCGGCCCTTCGCCTCATCGAGGTCGCAAATGACAACACGCGCTCCGGTCGCGTGCAGGCGACGCGCGGTGGCAGCGCCGAAACCTCCACCACCCCCGGCAATGAGCGCGACAGCACCGTCGATGATCACGATCAAACTCCTCGATCTGATAGGCGCGGCCGGCGGGTGCACTGCAGGACGCGCCTTGCCGAACCGGGACATTTGAGTGGAAGTATTAGGTTACTATTATGACTATATATGACCGCTAGGACGGAGGCCAATGAGCGCAACGCGACGGGAAGTCGAAGTAGATCCGCTGCGACACCGGGAACGTTTCGGACCCGACGGCGAGAACGACTTCTTCTGGCTCAGCGGATCTGACGGACTGTTGCGATTCTGGACGTGTTCGGACTGTGGCTATCGCACCCACCCGGCCAGCGGTGTGTGCGCGCGATGCTTGAGTCGTGACGGCGGCCCCCAGCCGGTGTCCGGACTTGCTGCCGTGCTGACCTACACGGTCAACGTGCAGCGATGGGTTGCCGATCAGGAACCCTACGTAATCGCCATTGTCGGGATCGACGAGCAGCTCGACCTGCACTTGACCACCAATGTCATCGACGTCGACCCGTGGGCGGTCCGCATCGGCGATCGGGTCGAGGTGGCTTTCCTGCATCGTCACGACCTCTACTACCCGCTGTTTCGGCTGGTGGCGTGATGAGCAGCCAGTTCGAACACCAGTCCGTCATTTCTGGAATTGGGCAATCCGCCGTCGGTCGTCGACTCGGACGATCTGCCATCGACCTCACGACCGAGGCCGCGGTCAACGCAATCGAGGACGCCGGCCTGAGCCGCCAGGACATCGACGGCATCACGACGTATCCGGGTGGGGACAACCTGACCTCGTTCGGCTACGCGGGGCCACCCCCGAGCCAGGTGATCGACGCATTGCGCCTGGAGCCCAATTGGTTCCAGGGCTCCGGGGAGCTGCCCGGCCAGCTGGGAGCCATCGTGGCGGCCATGATGGCCGTTTCGGCGGGACTTGCTCGCCATGTGCTGGTCTACCGCACGGTGACTGAATCCACCGCACAGGGTGGCGGCGGGCGCGCATCGGTGTACGACCCCGACGGCGCGGCGCCCCCGAACGTGATGGGGTGGCCACGCGTATTCGGAGCGCCATCGGCGTCGAACTGGCTGGCCATGCTCGCTACTCGCCATTTTCATGAATTCGGCACGACGCGTGAGCAACTCGGCCAGATCCCGGTGGCCTGCCGTCACCATGCGGGTTTCAATCCCGTTGCCACATATCGTGACCCGCTGACGCTGGACGACTATCTGGCCGCGCGGATGATCTCTTGGCCACTGTGCCTGTTCGACTGCGACGTCCCGGTTGACGGATCTACGGCCATCATCGTTTCCGCGCGCGATACCGTCCCCGAACTGCGCACTGCCCCGGTCTACATCGAAGCGGTCGGCACGGCATTCCGCGGTAGATATACCTGGGACCAGCAACCCGATTTGACTCAGATGGCCGCCACCGGCGCCGCGGATCATCTGTGGAGTCGCACCTCGTTGCGACCTGCTGACGTCGATACCGCGCAGTTGTACGACGGTTTCAGCATCCTCGCCCTGATATGGCTGGAGTCCTTGGGGTTCTGCAAGCCGGGCGAGGGAGGGCCATTCGTCGAAGGCGGAGCTCGCATAACCCTGGGTGGCGAACTACCACTCAATACGTCCGGCGGTCAGCTGTCCGAGGGGCGGTTGCACGGGTATGGCCTAGTGCACGAAGCGACGGTGCAACTACGCGGCCGAGGCGCGGCGCGCCAAGTGCCCAACGCCCGCGTTGCCTTGGTATCCAACGGCGGTGGCCCGATTGCCGGAGCGATGCTGCTCACGGCGGAGCCGCCGGATTGACGAGTGCCCCGTGCGCTGATCAGCCCGAGTGGACCGCTGAAACCGCGCTAGCAACGGCTTGGCTCACGTCTGTTTGCGCAGGCCGTGTCAAAGGTGCTCCGGGAGTGCCGCTACGGCTCGCCAGGCAAACCAACTCGTCGCGGACGGACAACTGTCATCGGACGTAGCGCGCACCCGCACGGGACGAGAAGTCCGGAGCCACCCGCTGGGTCCGGAAACTCTCGTCGGCCAGCCCCGCCGCCAGTGTCATGCCGTCGGTGCGGATGAGCGCCAGCTTGTGCTGCCGGTGGCTGAACCACGAACCGCGGGTGATGTCTTCGACTAGTTGAGCAGTCGCGGAGGCGAGTTGATCGTCGGGTACGCAACTCGCCGCCAAGCCGATCTCGGCGGCCTCGGACCCCGTTACCACCCGTCCGGTGAACATCATCTCCCGAGCGCGGTACGACCCGATCCGACGCGGAAGTCGTTGGGTGAGTCCCCATGTCGCGGCCAGGCCGAACGCGGAGTGGGTATCAGCGAACCGGGCAGACTCGGCGGCGACGATGAGATCGGCTGCCAATGCCAACTCCAGGCCACCGGTAACGCAATGCCCATGGACGGCGGCGACCACTGGCTGGGGAAAATTGCCGAGCAGCTCGATCACCGAGCCCTGGAAGTTGTGCCGTCTGGAGCGGGTGGGCCCAGAGATGTCGGCGCCTGCAGAGAAACACGGCCCCGCACCCCGGATCACGACAGCGCCGATATCGTCGAGCGTCGCCGCCATGGCGACCAGGTGAGTCTCCAGCGCCTCGAACGTGGCGATGTCAAGAGCATTGCGTTTGTGCGGGCGATTGAGGGTCAGGTAGACGACGCCGTCGCGGTCTTCGCGGACGATCGCAGGTGGGGGGTTGCCACGCTCGCCGGTGCGCGCGTCACTCCCGTGGTGGACCCCGTGGGCGCCGATGTCTTCCATGCCCTTAATGTATCGCGATATAGTTATAGAAGTAATCGATTTTGGAGGTACCGTGCCAGAGGCAGCCCTGACCACGCGCGCCGAGCGGCGCGAGCTGGCCGACAACGTACGCAGATTTCTCGCTGCCGAGTGCACCGAGACGCACGTTCGCCGGGCGATCGACTCCCGTGAGCGGTTCGACCGCCAGTCTTGGAAGCGGATGGGTCAAGAACTCGGCTTGCAGGGGTTGGCGGTACCCGAAGAGTTCGGGGGTGCCGGATTCGGCTGCATCGAACAGGCGGTCGTGTTCGCCGAGACCGGCCGCGCGCTGCTGCCCGCGCCGCTGCTGACCTCTGCCGTGCTCGCTACACAACTGTTGCTTGGTAGCGGTGAGCCCGAAGCGCACAAGGAGTTACTGGGCGCGCTGTGCACCGGAGCCGTGATCGCGACGGTGGCGCCGCCGAGCGCTGACGGCCGATTCGACCTTTCGAGCGCCACGTGTGTGGCCGAATCGTCAAGCGACCCGAGGATCGACGGTGAAGCTGCCTTCGTGCCCTGGGCCCAAGCAAGCGACACGATCCTCGTCTTCGCCCGATCCGGTGACGGCGTCGGGTTGTTCGCGGTGGAGCGCGACCAGCGCGGCGTCACGGTTACCGCGCAGGAGACTCTCGATTTGACCCGTCCGCTGTATCGGATCCGACTCGAATCAGCATCGGGCCGACTGGTCGGTGGCCCGAAAGGCGCGGCGGTCGCGCTTCGGGCCGCGTTTCCCATATTCCTCACCGCACTGGCGGCAGAGAGCGCCGGAGTAGCGCGACAAGCGCTTGACATGGCGGTCGAGTACGCCAAGGTCCGAGAGCAATACGGACGACTCATCGGTTCGTTTCAGGCCGTGAAGCACCGCTGTGCTGACATGTTGTTGGCCGTCGAAGGCGCCACGTCGACGGCGCGGGCGGCGGCCACCGCCGTCGACACTCGCGCAGCCGACCGGGTTTTGCTGGGCCATCTCGCGGTCGCGCAATGCAACGACGCCGCAGTGTATGCCGCGACCGAGAACATCGAGCTGCATGGAGGCATCGGATACACCTGGGAGCATCCGGCCCACCTGTACTACAAGCGCGCCTTGTCCTCGGCGGCGGTGTTCGGGACCGGCGATGCACACCGGGCGCAGGTGGTCGATGAAAGCATCCGCATCCGGCCGAAGGCAGCCGTTGTCGACGACACGCCCGACACCGTCAATGGGGAGGCGTTGGCCGCCTTGGCTGCCGATGCCGGGGAGCGTGAATTCGCTACGGAGGCACTGCGATTCCTTCGCGAAAAATCGCACCCAAGGGCCGCTGTGTCCGCACGATGGGGGGAAGGCGAGGAAGGTCTGACACTCTTCCATGAGAGTTCGGGCGAACAGGAGCGCGCAGAAGCCCTTGCGGCCCAGCGCTGGCAGAAACAACGGTGGGAGGCGGGCTTCGGCTGGATCACCGGACCATCGCGCTTCGGCGGTCGCGAACTGCCTGCGCCCTACGAGCGTCTCTACCGAATGATCGAGGGGGCCTTCGACATTCCCGATATGAACCCGATCCGGATCGGGCTGAGTACGGTCGGGCACGCGATCACCGACTTCGGCAGCGACCAGCAGGTCGCCCAATATGCGGCCGGTATCCGGCGTGGAGAGGTCATCGCCTGCCAGCTGTTCAGCGAGCCCGACGCGGGTTCGGATCTCGCGGGTGTGCGGTCACGCGCGATCCGCCATGAGGATGGGTGGCACATCGACGGTCAGAAGGTATGGACGTCCAACGGGACGTTCGCCGATTTGGGGCTTGCTCTGGTCCGCACGGACAAGGACGCCCCGAAGCACCGCGGGCTCACCATGTTCCTGGTGCCGATGGCCACTCGCGGCGTCGATGTCCGCCCGTTGCGCCAAATGACCGGCGGCGCAAGCTTCTGCGAGGTCTTTCTGACCGACGTCGTCGTCGACGACGGCATGCGGCTCGGCGCCGAGGGCGAGGGTTGGAAGGTCGCGACGAAGACCCTGGCCGCCGAGCGGCGCAGCACCGGCGACCGGAACCATGAAATGACCGCGCGCGCGGTCGAACTGCTGTGGCAACTGGCACTTCGCAACGGCCAAGACGGTGATCCGTTGGTGCGGGATGCGTGGGCGCAGGTGCTAACGCGGGTGCAGACTGCGCGATTCCAGCAGATCCGGATGGAAGCGGTGCCGGACGACGAACTCGTCGGTACCGAACGTGCGATCGACAAGCTGTTCCTGGTTCAGTCACTAAGAGCCATCGGCGAGTTCGCCGCACGCCTGCTAGGTCCGTCGTTCGTGGCGGATACCGGTCAGTGGGGCACCTTCGGTTGGAACCGGTGGCTGATGGGAGCGCTGGGGTATCGCATTGCCGGCGGCACGGACGAGGTGTTGCGAGGCATGCTGGCAGAACGGCTGCTCGGGCTGCCGCGCGACCCCCGTTGACTCAGTCCGCGCCCCGGGTCCACCCGCCAGCTGGGCGCGCGGCGGCGCCGCACGTCCCTTCCGATCAGGTGATCGCACCTGCGATCTTGAGCTCGATGAGTCGTTCGTCGGACATGCCGAGCTCGCGGATGATGTCGTCCGTGTGCTCGGCAAACTGCGGTGCCCGGCGCAGTTGCGTTGGCGACTCGTCGAATTGCACCGGGTTGGTGACCAATTCGCGGGCCTTTCCGTCGGCGTCCGTGACGGCCGCGATGTAGCCGTTGGCGCGCAGACTCGTGTCCTGACTCACCTCCCAGGGGTCCTGGACGGTCGCCCACTGTCCCTGGATATCCGCGAGCGCGGACCTCCAGTGGTCGAGGTCGTGCTCGCCGATGACTTCCGCGACGATCGCCGCGGCTTCGGGTGCGTTGGCCATGATGGACGCGGCGTCGGCGAAGCGCGGGTCGCTAGCCAGTTCCGGTCGTCCGAGCGCGTGACAGAACTCGGGCCAGTACTTACCCGGTTGCAGCATCGTCAACATGAGCCACCGCTCGTCGTTTGTCCTGTACGTCCCGCTTAGTGGGTTTCGTGCCGCTCCGTGCCGAGGCTGCGATGATGCCGGCGGTGGCCCACCGACCAACATCGAGAGGTTGACCGCGAACTGCATTGCCCAGGCCCCTACCGCCAGCAGTGACACGTCGACCACGGAAGTTTGGCCGGTGGTGGCACGGGCGTAGAGCGCTGCGGCGACGCCTCCGGCGATGGTGACGCCGCCGACGTTGTCTCCGTATGCTCCGGTCGGCATGTGCGGCATGCGGTCGGCGCCGGCCTCGGTGACACCGTCCCCGGTGCCGCCGCGGGCCCAAAAAGCGGTCGAGTCGTACCCGCCTTTGTCACGCTCCAGACCGCGCTGCCCGAATCCGCTGCCTCGCACGTAGACGATGTCCGGATTGATCGCGCGGATGCTGTCGAGGTCGATGCCGAGTTTGGTCTGTACCCGGGGCAGGAAGTTCGTGATGAACACGTCCGACCGACGGACCAGCTTCTCGAGCACGGGTCGCGCTTCCGGTCGGTCCAAGGCCAGCCCGATGCTGCGCTTGCCGCGGTTGGGGCCTTCCATCACCGGATAGAACGTGGATCCCGTGACTCCGCCGTCGAGCCCCATGACACTGACGAGTCCGCGTTGGGCATCCCCATTCTCGGCGTGCTCGACCTTGATCACTTCTGCACCCCAGTCCGCAAGGACCGCCGCGGCGGCCGGCACGAACGTGTATTGGGCTAACTCAAGGACTCGAACGCCCGTCATTGGCAGGTGCATTGATCGGCTTCCTTACGTTTGTGGCAACGACGTATCTGTGCTCAGCGATTCGACGGTTGAATTACAAGGCATCAGGTAGTTGTTTGATGACCGCGCCACCGTCGACGCGCAATTGAAGGCCCGTCACGTAGCGCGACTCGTCGGAGGCAAGGTAGACCACCGCATTGCTGACGTCGATCGGCTGGATGTAGGGAATCGGCATGGCCTGCATGGCTGGAAATGCGACTTCGGCATCTGCTCTAGTAGGCGCTTCCAGGTCGGGCCGAAATAGCGCGTACATCGATTCGGTATGGAGTAGGTCGGTGTCGCAATTGGTGGGATGTACGGCATTGACGCGAATCCCGCGCGGTGCCATCACGAGCGCCGTCTCGCGGACGAACTGTGCGATTGTCCGCTTGGCGAACGCGTAGCCACGCCCACCGGGTCCGGTCGCAGGGCCGTCGGTCGCACCCGGAACCAGGGCCGCCACCGACCCGGTCGCAATGATCGAGGCCCCGTCCGGCAGGTACGGGTAGGCGGCGGCGACCGTGTTCACGACTCCGATCAATAGCGTGTCCAGGGTCGTGAAGTACGTCTCGATCGGATAATTTCCCAGCGCCGCGACGCCGGCGTTTGCGATCACGACGTCGAGATGGCCGAGCTCGGTTACGCCTTCGTCGACCACTTTTCGTACCGCATGCCGGTCGGCGACATCGGCGGTGCGGGCCACGATCCGACGGCCGAGCTTCTCCACCAACGCCACAGTCTCGTCGAGGTCAGCGATGGTAGCCATGGGATACGGAATGTCGGGGAGGTCCGCGCCGACGTCGAGTCCGATGATGTCAGCGCCCTCCTCGGCAAGCCGGACCGCATGAGAGCGGCCCTGTCCTCGACCAATGCCCGTTATGAAGGCGACTTTGCCCGCCATCCGACCGCCCATGTGTTATCGATCCCTTCAGATTTGATTGACTCGTCGTTCGACCGGATTTGCTCGAAGTCAATCCGCTAGGTGCATCAACTCGCGGGCGTTCGTTTCGACGATCATGCGGCATTCGTCGTCCGGAACGTTCGCCAGATTCTCGGCGATGCGTTTGCGACTGTTCGGCCAGTTGGAATCCGAGTGCGGGTAGTCGACCTCGATCAGAAGGTTCTCGACTCCGATCGCAGCGCGATTGTCGATGCCGTGGACGTCATCGATGAAACAACCCCAGAAATGCTTCTTGATGAGGTCAGATGGTCTGTCCTGTTTGTTGATGTCCTGATACCAGCGGTGCCGTTCCCACGTGTAATCCATCCGTTCCATCAGGTACGGCAGCCACCCAATTCCGCCCTCCGACAGCATGACCTTCAAGTTGGGGTGTCGTTGGAGGAGTCCGGAGAAGACCATGTCGGTCAGGGACCACATGAGATTCGTGGCGAACACGGTGATCGCAACGGCGAACGGCGCGTGTGGGTCGTCGACGTCCTTCGCGAACGAAAACCCGGGAACGAAGCTGCCCGATCCGAAGTGTAGGCAGACGGGTATATCGGTGGCCTCGAAAGCGGCCCAGACCGGCTCCCAGTGGCTCTCGTCGTGGAACGACGGAAGTCCCAGCGGCACGGGCGCATCGGGAAACGAGACGGCCTTGGAACCGATCTCCTTGGCACGGTGAATCTCGGCGGCAGCCAATTGCGGGTCCCAGGTGGGCAACAGCGCCAGCGGAATCAATCGGCCGGGCGCTGTGGCGGCCCATTCATCCACCTGAAAGTCGTTCCAGGCCTTCACGCACGCCAACGCGAGATCCTTGTCCGTGGCGCGCTGGAACACACCGCCGGCGAAACCAGGAAAGGACGGAAAGCAGAGCGCTGCGTGCACGCCGTCGACGTCCATGTCCTTGATCCGCTCGGCGGCGTCATAACATCCGGGGATCATGTCGTCGTATCGCACGGGTTCCATGCCGTATTCGCGCGGATCCTTGCCCGCCACCGCGTTGAGGCCGATTTGCGGGTAACGGTCACCCGCGTATTGCCACACGTGGTGTCCCTTTTCATCCTCGATGATCTTCGGCCCCAGGTCCCTGAGGGCAGCCGGGAGCCGGTCCTGCCACAGGTTGGGTGGCTCGACGACGTGGTCGTCCACCGAAATGATCTTCATCTCCTGCTGCAGCGGCATCGCAGCCTCCTCACGTTTCAACCGGTCCGATCTAAGATATAACTATATGAACCAAAGGGAAAGGCGACCTTGCCGAGCGCGGACTCCCGCGAAGCTCGGACCGTTCCACTCGAGTAGAGCTGGGACTGGTCGCCCCCGTGATATAGATTACTAATTATCCGAATATCGAGCACCCTCAATGGCCGAGGAGCAAGATGACCCACCAGTACACCTATCGGTTGTTCATCGACGGACAGTGGACGAATGGCACCGGGCACGACGAGCTGAAAGTAGTCAACCCCGCCACTGAGGAAGTAATAGGCGTGGTGCCCGAGGGCACCGTCGCGGACGCACACGCTGCGATTCTCGCGGCGCGCAAGGCATTCGACGAGGGTCCCTGGGGCAAGTCTTCCCCCCGCGATCGAGCCGTGGTGCTCAGCCGCATGGCCGACGTCATCGAGCGGCGGTTCGACGAACTCGTCGAGCTCGACATCGCCGAGGCGGGTTCGACCAGGCACCTCGCCCACGCATTGCAGATCGGTGCACCGCTGGAAGCGATCCGCGACTTCGCGGACCGTGTCTTGCCGCAGTATCAATTCGATCAACCGATGATGCCGTTCATCGGCGCAAATGGCCTGGCCGGAATCGGACAAGGGGTCATCCAGCGCGAGGCGATGGGCGTTGCGGCGCTCATCACCCCATACAACTTCCCGCTCTTCCTCAACGTCTTCAAGGTTGCGCCTGCGCTGGCCGCTGGATGCACGGTGGTCTTGAAACCGTCCCCCGACACGCCGCTCGAAGCTCTGATCCTCGGCGAGATCGCCGAGGAGGCCGGCCTTCCACCTGGCGTGCTCAACATCGTTACCGGCGGTCCGGAAGCCAGCGCGGCACTGACGACCCACCCGGCCGTCGACATGGTCAGCTTCACCGGTTCGGATGGCGTCGGCCGCGCGGTGTACAAGCAGGCCGGGGACACGTTGAAACGTGTCGTGCTGGAATTGGGCGGTAAGTCGGCCAACGTGATCCTCGAGGACGCCGACCTCGAGAAGGTCATCCCCGGGATAGTCATGAACTTCACCATGCACGCTGGCCAGGGCTGCGCTCTGCTCACACGATCCCTCATCCACCGATCACGGTTCGAGGAGGTCACGGCCGGGGTCACGGCTTACCTCGATCAACTCACGGTGGGGGATCCCGCCGACGACGCGGTGACGATGGGGCCGTTGATCAATGCCCGGCACCGGGACCGCGTCGAAGCCTTGATCCGGCTGGGTGTCGAGGAGGGTGGGCAGATTGCGTTCGGCGGTGGTCGGCCTCCCGGGCTGGCCAAGGGCTTCTTCGTGGAGCCCACCCTGTTCGTCGGTGTGGACAACTCGATGGCGATCTGCCGCCAGGAGATATTCGGCCCGGTGGGGGTACTGCTGCCGTTCGATACCGACGACGAGGCCGTCGCCATCGCCAACGACAGCGATTTCGGTCTCAGCGCCGGGGTCTGGTCGGCCGACCCGGTACGGGCCTATCAGATCGCGCGTCGGCTGCGCACGGGTGGCGTACTCGTCAACACGGTTTCCCCGGGTGGCGGAATCAATCCATTTGCGCCGTTCGGCGGTTACAAGCAAAGCGGATTGGGACGCGAATGGGGCACTGCCGGACTCGAGGAATACCTCGAAACCAAGTCAATCCTGTGGGCAGCGGGCAACGCTTGAGCTAGCGCCCTCGGCACACCCGTCCGACCGCTACGAAGGATTCGGTGAGGATGCTCTTCACGCTGGCCTATCCCCTGCAAGAGCCGGGCAGCAACGCCCTATTGGCGGAGCCCGATGCGGTGGTCCGCATCGCGCAAGCGTCCGAGGCGGCCGGGTTCTCCGCGATCGCGATGACAGACCACCCTGCGCCCTCGCGGAAGTGGTTGGAACACGGTGGCCATACGGGCTTTGATCCCCTTGCCGCGCTGTCGTTTTGTGCCGCGGTGACGTCGACCATCCGATTGATGACGTACGTCCTGGTCTTGCCGTACCGGAATCCGCTACTGGCTGCGCGGTCGATCGCCACACTGGACCGATTGTCGTCGGGCCGACTCGACCTGGCCGTCGCGCCCGGTTACCTACGTTCCGAGTTCGCAGCGCTGGGCACGGATTACGAGCGTCGTGCCGAGGTCTTCGACGAAGCCCTAGACGTGATGACCCGGGTGTTCAGCGACACTTCCTTTCGGTTCGAGGGAGGCAGGTTCGTCGCTCGTGGTGTCGGCATCGAACCCGGTCCCGTCCAGCTGCCGCATCCACCGTTGTGGATCGGGGGAAACGGCGTCCGCGCGCGTCGGCGCGCCGCTCGTCTGGGTGCCGGGTGGAGCCCCGTTCAGATGTCCGCGGACAAGTTGCAGACCACCGGGTCGGTCGCCATGCCGTCGACCGACCACCTACGGAGTGCGATAGCTGACTTGAAGAAGCGCGTGCGCGAGGCAGGACGACCCGACGGATCGGTGAAGGTGCAGCTCAAATCGCTGGTCGCGTCGGACATTGACGCCGAGGCGAGTTGGTTCCGCGACCGCGTCACCGAGCTCGAAGACGCGGGTGTCGACCAACTGGTGCTCCGCGCGCCCGCGAACGACCTGGACCAATCCCTCGCCGCCATCGAAGCCTTCGGCGAGTCAGTCATCGCTCGACAGTCGGCGCAGCGAAGCGCCGGGAAGATCTGATCCGATGCGAGCGCCGCCGACCAACTCGGGATCAGACCGATACGGGCGTCCGGCCCGCAACGCATATCTCGCGGGTACCGAGATGGTCTTGCGCGAGCAATTACCGCACGGAGGTTGACGAGTTGGCCGAACCATCCGGTGGCTGCGCCACGCCACCGCCGCAACGGAAACGCCCAACGTGCCCCCCCGAGGGGATGTGTGTCACATGAGGGTCGCGCAGTGCTACACCGGCGGCGTCGGTAAACGCGTCATCAACTTGCTCACGGACCACCCCGAGTTGACGCTCGCCGCAGTGTTGGTCCACGACCAGGCGAAGGACGGCGTCGATGCCGGACTGCTGGCGGGCGCAGGACCGATCGGAGTCCGCGCCACGACCAAGATCGACGACATCATCGAGGCCGCGCCGGATTGCGCTATCTGGGCCGGAACCGGTTGGCTACCAGAAGAACTCAGTCGATTGCTTCGCGCCGGCATCAACGTCTACACGGCGCTCGGCGCCTGGTATCTGCCCGGAAGCCCCGACTTCCCCGCGCTGAACAATGCTTGCTTGGAAGGTGGAGCAACCCTCGTCGGCGGCGGCACCATCCCTGGCTTCGTCAGCGATGTACTTCCACTGTTCTTGAGCGGGTACGTGGGCCGGGTGCGGCAGATCAGAGCGCGCCAGGCCAACCTGCTAGCCGACTACCCGTCGGCAGCCCCGCTCAGAGCTGGTCTTGGATTCGGCGGACCGGTCACCCAACCGCCGCCGGGCGAGGTCAGTCCGGTAGATCAGCGGTGGCTCGAGTTCATCGGCCAGTCTGCGCGGATGGTTGCCACCGCGCTGGGGTTCGACTTCGGCAGCGTTCGACTGACCGGCAAGCAGTTCGCCGCGGCCGATCGCGACCTGATATTGGCGAACGGGCTCGAAATTCCAGCCGGAACCGCGGCCGGTGTCCGTTGGGAGTTCACCGGGTACACGACGTCAGCCGAGCCGTTCTATCAACTGACGAAGGAACAGGTCGCCGCGGTTGGACTAGGCCCGTCGTGGCGCGCGTCGGCCGACGCGCCGCTATGGCGGGTGGAAATCGATGGCGCACCATCGCTGGTTTGCGAAGTGAGCACGGTGTCCGACGGCGGATTCGGGGAAGCGACCGCCGAGGCCAATGCCGCGCGCGCGGTCAACCTCATCCCGCAGATCGTGGCCGCTGCACCCGGATGCCTATCCCTACTCGACATACCGGCGCCGACTGGATTTAGCACCTAGCGCTGGAACCCATTGTTGGGAAGTAAAGTTGGGTGCTCCCGCACCGTCCGGGTGTCGATTGGACGACCTCGTGACGACTCAAGGCGGGTCGCCCGAGCTGAGCGGCCGGCGAGGTCACGACCTCTCGTTCGCGGGAAGCCGGCTGGGATTCCTTGTGCTGGGCGCCTTCAGTTCGGATAGGCCCTGGCTCGCTTCGAGACCCCGTCCCCCGGCCCGCACCGACACCCGCCCGGGGCGAACCCGCGGCAGGCGTCGGACCAGAATCCGCGCAGCTTAGCGCGACCGAAGTTCAATTAGTCATCTAAGCTGCCTTTTGAGAGATTCCGCCACGCGTCTGCTAGACAGGGAAGGTCACCCCATGGTCACCCGAGTGCGAGCGTCCATCGACGGCCAGCTAAATCCACCCAAGATGGCGGCCCTGATCGCGGCGAACATCCGGCGACAGATTGTGCGGCGTGAGCTGCTGCCGGGTACGAGCCTGCTCACCGAACCCGAACTACTGGCGCAGCTCGGCGTATCGAGGCCGACGCTGCGGGAGGCGTTTCGGATCCTCGAAACCGAATCCTTGATCTCAGTACGACGAGGGGTCGGCGGTGGAGCACAGGTGCTGGTTCCCAACGTCAGCGTCGGCGCCAGGAACGTAGGATTGCTCCTTCAGTACGAAGGGGCCACCATCGCAGACGTGTACGAAGCGCGAACCGCGCTGGAACCGATATGCGCCGGCATGATGGCGGCCCGCCACGACCCCGAGGATCTGCGCGGACTGAACGAATGCACTGATCGGGTAGCCGAGTTGATCGCCACCAGCCCGGGCAATATTCCGGACAGCCGCGACTGGTCGGGTACTACATACCAGTTCCACGAGCTCGTGCTGAAGGGCAGCGGAAACAAGACACTTGCGCTGCAAGGCGGTTTGTTGCAAGAGGTAGTGGCCATGCATTACGCAGTCACGCTGGCCGACAAATCCACCGGAAAAGTCAACCCGCAGCGGTTTCGTCGCGTGCTGTTGTCATTCCGCAAGCTCGTCAAGTTCGTCGCGGCCGGCGATAGCGAAGGCGCGCAGAAGCATTGGGCTCAGCACATGCAGACGGCTGCTGCGACGCTGCTCGGGGACGACCTCAAGAACAAGCGGATCGTCGACCTGTTCAATTGATCGGAGGATCGTCACCACCTGACCGACATGCCCGCGTCAACCGGTATGGAGGTTCCGGTTATGTACTGGGCGGCATCCGAGGCCAGGAAGGTGACGAGGTCGCTGACTGTGTCTGGCTGTATCCACGGCACCGGCAAAACGTTGAGCCGCTGAGCGATCCGCGCGTACGCGTGCTGAGTTTGGTCATCCCGGGGGCGTCCGGGAAGGAAAAGCTCGATAGTCGCGTCGTTTTGAGTCATCGGCGTCTCCACGGTAGTGGGATGGACCGTGTTGACCCTGATTCGGTGCGCGCCGAACTCGAGTGCGAGCACCTTCATCAGACCGACGACGCCATGCTTGGCGGCGGCATAGTGCGCCGCGTTGGGGATGCCCCGCAGCCCGGCCGCCGAGCTGATGACGACCACCGAGCCGCCGCGACCACCCGCCACCACATGGTCGATGGACGCTCGCACCGTTCGCCACACGCCGCTGAGATTCACGGCGATCATTTCGTCCCATTGCTCTTCGGTGAGTTGGTTGGAAGGCCCGTAGGACGCGAATCCGGCATTCGCCACCACGACGTCCAACCGACCGAACCGTTCGACGCCGGCGTCGACCGCGGCACGCAACGCAGCGAGCTCGCGGACGTCGGCGACGTGGGCCTCGATCCGTCGACCCGTCGCTTGAACCGCTGCGACGGTGGCCGCCAGATCCTCCTTAGTGGCCATCGGGTATTCGGCGGTGTTCACCGTCGCGCAGAGGTCGACGGCGATGATGTCGGCACCTTCGTTGGCCAAACGCACGGCGTGACTGCGGCCCTGTCCGCGGGCCGCCCCGGTAACGAAGGCGACTTTGCCCTCGAGCGTTCCCGTCATCAGATCCCTCCGCTTCGGTCGTCGGTCCTGACGCCCATCAACTTTCCGTCCACAACGAGGTGGGCGTCGATGCCAGCATGTCGAGCGTGAGGGCGAGTTCCTCGGGATGGCTGAGCATAGGAGAATGCCCCGAATTCAGCTCGATGGGTTCGACATCCAAGAGTTCCTGAGCGGCCCGGCGCGAATAATCGGGGCTTAGCGCACGATCGTATTTACCCATGACGTAGGCCGAGGGTGTCGCCGGCCATGATTCGAGGGGTGAGCGATCCCTCCAAACCTGTTGTGCGCACGGTCGCAGTCGCCCCCACGCCGCGCGGGCGGTTGCGCTGTCGCAATCGTGGTAGTAGAACTCACGAGCGGTCGGCCACGGCACGACCATACTGCCTCGCGAATCGAACTCGAGGCGGTCCGACGGCAACGTGATGGCAGTGGGCGGCTCGCCGAGGCAATCGCCATGGCGACGGCCGGGCAGCGGCACCACAGCGCACAAGAAGACCATTCGCGCGACCTCCCGCATGGTGGCGATGACTGGCATCGCGAGGCCCGCCACGGAGTGGGCCACCAGTACGAGCTCTGCCGAATCCCCATGGTCGATTTGCCGACACGCGGCGTCCGCCCAGTGCTGGACCGTCGCGGAGCCATCATCGATGGGGAGCTCCGGACAGCTAACCCCATGACCCCGTGCGCGGAGCAGCGGGGTGACACTGTCCCACGCCCAGCTACCATGGGCGCCCCCATGCAGCAGCACGAACCTCATCGTGAATGGTGCCCTTCCGCCACGGACCTCGATGCGCTCACACGCCTCAAAAGGATATGTAATCTACCGATTTATCTCAAGCCTTTGACGGTTCCGGTGCGCGACACCGGGTACGATCATCCGGAAATCCGCCTAAATTCGATTGATGTTATATTTCTTTTGAAGTTGCTGGACATTCGGCAAGTCAGGAAGGGTTTTCGCTCTGATGAGACGCGCCGCCATCGTGGGTCCGCTGAGAACACCCATGGGCACATTCGCGTCGCCGACGTAGTCCTGGCCGGCGGTGTCGAGAGCATGAGCAATATCGAGCACTATTCTTGCGACGTCCGCTGGGGGCGGCGTTCGGGTGCGGCGACCTTGCATGATCGCCTCGATCGCGGCCGGGAGCGCTCGCAACCCGAATGGCGATTCGGAAAGATCTCGGGCATGGTCGAGACGGCCGAAAATCTCGCCAGCAAATTCAGCTTGACCAGGCACGAGGCCGACGAGTTCGCGGTACGAAGTCACCAGCGTGCTGCTGCAGCATGGGAGCGTGGGGGCTTCGACGACGAAGTAATTCCCGTCGAGGTCCCACAGCGCAAGGGCGAGGCGCTCACCATCGGCCGTGACGAAGGCATCCGGGCGGACACCAGCGTCGCCAGGCTCGAATCGCTGCGGCCCATCATTCCGGGCGGCACCGTTACTGCCGGCAATGCCAGTCAACAGAATGATGCCGGCGCGGCCTGCCTGGTCGTTGCGGAAGACCGGCTGGCCGAGCTCGGCCTCGAGCCCATTGGTTACCTGGTCGACTGGGCCGCTGTTGGATGCGATCCAGCGACGATGGGCCTCGGTCTGGTCGGAGCGGTCGCCAAGATCTTGAAGCGCAACGGCCACCTTGGACGAGATGGCACGCGTAGAGATCAACGAGGCATTCGCAGTACAAGTATTCGCAGTGCTGGCCGAACTGGAGTGGCGCGACGACGAGAAACTCAACGTCAACGGGTCGAGGATCTCGCTAGGTCATCCGATTGGCGCGACCGGCTTGCACATACTCACGACGATGTTGCACGACTTGCGGCGCGCCGGAGGCGGCCTTGGTTTAGAAACAATGCCGTTAACTTTAGCGTCGTCGCAGGTCAGTGGCTTTTGTGTTGAAAGCTGTTGTGGTAGTGCGTGTTCGATTGATGCAAAGTGTGTCGATCGAGCGAAGG
>Ga0193743_1000228_pt1 | contig 44997 bp, 39 predicted proteins | sample L2c2metaG_FD_143038 | JGI IMG/M metagenome (GOLD analysis project Ga0193743, IMG submission 143038) | Soil microbial communities from a riparian zone of the East river system, Colorado, United States - L2c2 | ecosystem: Environmental > Terrestrial > Soil > Riparian zone | place: USA: East River... | reverse complement strand
CGGCGCGTTCCAGCGCCACCCCGGGCGGCACTCGCTCGAGCACCCGGGTCAGCCGGGTCAACCGGGTGGCGAAGGTGAACACCTCGGCCCGCGGCCCGGTGGCGGCGGCGCAGTAGAGGAGTTGCAGTAACGCCCGGGCGTAGGGCGCCATCGAACCGGAGATGTCACAGAGGACGACCAGCCGGCGCGGCTTGACCCGGGGCCGGCGCCGGCGCAACCGCACCGGGTGGCCGCCGGTCCGCCGGGCGGCCCGCAGCGTCGCGCGCAGGTCCAGCGCCGGCCCGCGGTGCCCGACCCGGGTGCGCCGGGTGCGCCGCGGCGGGCTGGACAGCTTCAGCCGCCGCATGGCGACGGCGAGCTCCGCGAGCTCGTCGGGCGAAAGCTTGGCGAAGTCGCGACCGCCGAGTCGTTCGGCCGCGGTCGCGATGAGGGGATACGGGCTACGCGTCCCGGGCGACGAAGGAGGCGAACCGGGAGGCCGGTCGTCGAACCCGGGTTGCCCGCCGGCCGCCGACCCGGGGCGGCGCGGCACTCCGGAACCCGACTCGCCGGACGCAGGTTCGCCGCCGCGGGCCGACGCGTCGTCGACCATCCCGCCGAACACCAGGTCGAACGCGCGGTCGAAGGCGGGCCGGTCGGCCGGGTCGGCGAGCAGCGTGATCGCCGCGCACCAGTAGAGCGTGCGGGTGGTGGCCGGCCGGGTCAGCAGCACCGCCCGGGCGAACCGCTCGCCGCGGTCGGGCCCGACCGCGACGCCGGAGTCGTGCAGCACCGCGCCGAACCGGGCCACCACGGCGGCGAGGTCGGCAGTGGACGGTTCAGTCATGGAAGAGCCCGCTTCCGCGTACCGTCGCCAGGTCTTCGTCGTATTTGACCACGGCGGCCAGCGTCCGGGCGGCTGCGGCGGGCGTCAATGTCGCGATGCCCAGCACGCGCAGCGCGGTGGCCCAGTCGACCGCCTCGGCCACCCCGGGCGGCTTGTAGAGCTCGAGCCCGCGCAACCGCTGCACGGCGGCGGCGACCTGGTCGGCGAGCGGGTCGCCGATGCCGGGCACCCGGCGGCGCACGATCGCCGCGACCCGGTCGGCCGCCGGGTAGGGAATCCAGTGGTAGAGGCAGCGCCGCTTGAGCGCGTCGTGCAGGTCGCGGGTGCGGTTGGAGGTGAGCACCACGACCGGCGGCAGCACCGCGCGCCGGGTGCCCAGCTCCGGGATCGTCACGGTGTTCTCCGCGAGCAACTCGAGCAGGAATGCCTCGAACTCGTCGTCGGCCCGGTCGACCTCGTCGAGCAGCAGCACGGCCGGGCGCGGCCCGGTGTGTTCCAGCGCGGCGAGCAGCGGGCGGGCGAGCAGGAACTCCGGCGTGAACAGATCGGCCGAGGCGACCGCCGCGCCGGACGCCTCGGCTAGTCGGATCGCGAGCAGCTGCCGGGGATAGTTCCACTCGTAGAGCGCCTCCGAGACGGTCAGCCCTTCGTAGCACTGCAGGCGCACCAGCGGTGTGTCGAGCGCGGCCGCCAACGCCTTGGCGGCCTCGGTCTTGCCGACGCCGGGCTCCCCTTCGAGCAGGATCGGCGCCGGCATCCGGGTGGCGAGGAACAGGGCGGTGGCGAGCGACTCGTCCGCGAGGTAGCCGGTGCGGTCGAGCGCCGCCGTCAGCCCGCCGATGTCGCCGGGCAGGTCGCCGCTCATCCGCCCCACCGCACGGGGTCGGCGGCGAACGCCTTGCGGCAGCCGGCGGCGCAGAAATACCAGGTGCGGCCGGCGTGCTCATGGGACAGCGCGCCGGGCTCGACCACCACGTCCATGCCGCAGACCGGGTCGACGGCGATCTCCGGCGCTGCGATCTGGAGTAGCGCGGGCGTCCGCGGCGCCGGCGCAATCCGCGCCGCGCGGGCCGCGACCACCTCGGCCAGGATCGAGACCGCGACATCGCCGGGGGTACGCGCGCCGAGGTCGAGCCCGGCCGGCGTCTTGACCCGGCCCGCCGGCACGCCGGCCTCGGCGAGCACCGCCGCGCCCCGCTTCGGCGAGGCGACCAGCGCGACGTAGGGCACCCCCGCGGCGACCGCCTCGGCCAGCAGCCCGGTTTCGTCGTGCCCGTGCGAGGCGACCACCACGGCCAGCGCGTCAGTCGGCACGGTGCTTGGCACGGCGGCGAGCCGCACCTCGTAGCCGGCCGCGCCGCCGACCGCGACCAGGGCGCGCGCGATCGGTGTGTCGCCGTAGACCTGCACCAGCGGCGCCGGCATGACCACCTCCAGGAACACGTCGATGGTGCCGCCGGACAGGCAGGTGTTGTCGGCCACCACCAAGCCGGGCGAGTCGGAGACGAAGCCGGGCGGCCGGGTCGCGTCGCCGCCCGGTGTGATCCGCAGCAGCGTCGACTCGCCGGCCGCGAGCTGCCGCAGGCTCTGGATCCGCACCGTCGACTCGGCGCACGAGCCGCCGACGAACCCCTCGATCGTGCCGTCGCCGCGGATGATCGCGCGGTCGCCGGGCTTCGCGGAAGTGGGCCGCTCGGCGCGGACCACGACCGCGAGGACGAACGGGCTGCGCGCGGCGCGCAACTCGTTCGCCCTCTGCTCCGTCGTGGCTGTCACGGGATCGCGAGGTCCGTCCGGATCGGCCGGCCCTGCATGGCTTCCCAGACCGCGGCCGGTGTGAGCGGCATGTCGGCGTGCCGCACCCCGTAGGGCTTGATCGCGTCGAGCACCGCGTTGACCACCGCGCACGGCGAGCCCACCGTCGCGGACTCGCCGACGCCCTTGGCGCCGATCGGGTGGTGCGGCGACGGGGTGACCGTCTCGCCCAGCTCCCACGACGGGCATTCGAGCGCGGTCGGCAACAGATAGTCCATGAAGGACGCTCCCAGGTGGTTGCCTTCCTCGTCGAACGCGATCACCTGCATCAGCGCCATGCCCACGCCGTCAGCGAGCCCGCCGTGCACCTGGCCCTCGACGATCATCGGGTTGATCCGCACGCCGCAGTCGTCGACCGCGATGAACCGCCGCACCTTGACCCCGCCGGTGCCCGGGTCGACGTCGACCACACAGATGTAGGCGCCGAACGGGTAGGTCAGGTTGGGCGGGTTGTAGACGGTCGTCGCGTCGAGGTGCCCCTCGACGCCCTCCGGCAGCTCCAGGCTGGAGTGCGCCGCCATGGCGATCTCCTGGATCGTCTTGGCCTGCTCCGGGTCGCCCTTGACGTGGAAGCGGTCGCCGGCCCACTCGAGGTCGTCGGGCGACACCTCGAGCATGGCGGCCGCGACGATCCGCGCCTTGTCGCGGATCTTGCGGGCCACCAGCGCGGTCGCGGCACCGGAGACCGGCGTCGACCGGGACCCGTAGGTGCCCAGGCCGAACGGCGTCTGGTCGGTGTCGCCGTGCACCACCTCGATGTCGGCCGTGGGCAAGCCCAACTCGTTGCCGACGATCTGCGCGAACGTGGTCTCGTGCCCCTGGCCCTGGGTCTTCACCGAGATCCGCAGCACCGCCTTGCCGGTCGGGTGGATCCGCAGTTCGGCGCCGTCGGCCATGCCGAGCCCGAGAATGTCCATGTGCTTGCGCGGGCCCGCGCCGACCGCCTCGGTGAAGAACGCGACGCCGATGCCCATCAGCTCGCCGCGCTCGCGCTTCTCCGCCTGCTCCCGGCGCAGCGCGTCGTAACCGGCCATGTCCATGGCGAGCTTGAGCGCCTTCGGGTAGTCGCCGGAGTCGTACTCCCAGCCGGTCTGCGTGGTGTAGGGGAACTGCTCGGGTTGCAGCAGGTTCTTCATCCGCAGCTCGGCGGGGTCGGCCTTGAGCTCGTAGGCGAGCACGTCGACCATCCGCTCGACCAGGTAGACCGCCTCGGTGATGCGGAACGAGCAGGCGTAGGCGACCCCGCCCGGCGCCTTGTTGGTGTAGACGCCGGTCACCTTGCAGTGCGCCGCCTGCAGGTCGTAGGAGCCGGTGAACACGTGGAAGAAGCCGGCCGGGAACTTGGTCGGCTGCGCGGTCGCGTTGAACGCGCCGTGGTCGGCGATCACGTTGACCCGCAGGCCGAGGATCTTGCCGTCCTTGGTCGCCGCGATCTCGCCGCGCATGTGGTAGTCGCGGGCGAACGAGGTGCTCATCAGGTGCTCGGCCCGGTCTTCGACCCACTTCACCGGCCTGCCGGTGACGATCGAGCCGACGATCGACATCACGTACCCCGGATAGATGCCGACCTTGTTGCCGAAGCCGCCGCCGATGTCCGGCGCGATCACCCGGATCTTGTGTTCGGGCAGGCCCGCGACGAGCGCGTACACCGTGCGGTGCGCGTGTGGTGCCTGGCTCGTGGTGTAAAGGGTCAGCTTGCCGGTGACCGGGTCCATGTCGGCGACCGAACCGCAGGTCTCCAAGGGCGCCGGGTGCACCCGCGGGTAGAGGATGTCTTGCGCGACGACCACCTCGGCGTTGGCGAACACCTCGTCGGTCTTCGCCTGGTCGCCGGACTCCCAGTCGAAGATGTGGTTGTTGGCCTGGTTCTCCTTGTCGTCGCGGATCACCGGCGCGTCCGGGTCGAGCGCCTTCTTCGCGTCGACGACAGCGGGCAGCGGCTCGTAGTCGACCTCGATCATTTCGACCGCGTCGCGCGCCGCGTAGTGGTCCTCGGCGATCACGAAGGCCACTTCCTGGCCCTGGAAGCGGACCTTGTCGGTGGCCAGCACCGCCTGCACGTCGTAGGACAGGGTGGGCATCCAGGCCAGGCCCAGGCCCTTGAGCGTCTCGCCGGTGATCACCGCGAGCACCTTCGGCATCGCCTCCGCCGCCGAGGTGTCGATCGAAAGGATCTTGGCGTGCGCGTGCGGACTGCGCAGCAGGGCGCCGTGCAGCATGCCGGGCAGGCGCACGTCGTCGACGTAGTTGCCCTTGCCCCGGACCAGCCGGACGTCTTCCTTGCGCAGCGTGCGGCCGAAGCCGGTGTGTGGGCGTTCCTCCACGGTGGTCATGCCGTGACCTCCTCCGATGCCTCTTTCTCGGCAGCCCAGCGGACCGAGCGGACGATGTTCTCGTAGCCGGTGCACCGGCAGAGCTGCCCGGAGATCGCCACGCGGATCTCGGTCTCGGTGGGGTCCGGGTTGTCGTCGAGCAGCGCCCGGGCGGTCATCAACATGCCCGGCGTGCAGAACCCGCACTGCAGGCCGTGACACTCCATGAAGCCCTGCTGCACCGGGTCGAGCTGACCGCCCTGCTCGAGCCCCTCGACGGTGCGCACCTCGTGCCCGTCGGCCATCGCCGCGAACACCGTGCACGACTTGACCGGCTTGCCGTCGAGCCAAACGACGCACGTGCCGCAGTTGGAGGTGTCGCAGCCCCAGTGGGTGCCGCGTAGGCCGGCCTGCTCCCGGATGAAGTGCACGAGCAACAGCCGCGGCTCGACCTCGTGCGTCTCGGCGCTGCCGTTGATGGTGATCGTGACCTGCATGTTTTACGCCTCCTGACCGCGCGCGCGGGCGGCCGCCCGGCGCAGTGCCCGGGTGGTCAGTTCCGCGGCGAGGTGCCGCTTGTAGTCGACCGGACCGCGCTGGTCGGCCGTCGGGTTGCAGTGCTCGGCCGCGATCCGCCCGGCCGCGCGGAACGACTCTTCGGTGGCCGGCTGACCGACCAGCGCCGCCTCGGCCTCGGGCGCGGCGAAGTGCGCGGCGCCCACGGCGGTCAGCCCGATGCCGGCCCCGCTCACCGTGTCGCCGTCGAGCCAGAGCGCGGCGCCGCCCGCCGCGACCGCGTAGTCGCCGACCCGCCGCTCGACCTTCTCGTAGGCGCTGCCGCCGCCGGGCCGGATCCGCACCCGCAGCTCCAGCAACAGCTCGTCGGGCGCCAGCACCGTCTCATATGGACCGACATGCAGCTCGCGGACGGGCACCTGGCGGACCCCGCCGGGCCCGCGCGCGATCGCGACGGCGTCGACCGCGGCGAACACCGCGGACAGGTCTTCGGCCGGGTCGGCCTGGCAGAGCGACCCGCCGACGGTGCCGAAGTTGCGCACCACCGGGTCGGCGATCACCTTCTCGGCGTCATGAAAAATCGGGAAATGCTCGCCCGCGACCGCCGAACGGAGCAGGTCGGCGTGCCGGGTCAGGGCGCCGATAACGAGATCGGTGCCGTCGACCCGGATCTGCCCGAGCTCGGCGCCCAGGGCGTTGATGTCGACCAGCGCGTCGGGGCGGGCGAGGCGGAGCTTCATCATCGGGATCAGGCTGTGTCCACCGGCGACAACCCGGGCCTCCGGGCCCAGTTGGCCGAGCAGTTCGATCGCATGCTCGACACTCGTCGCCCGTTCGTAGGTGAACGGGGCAGGGACTTGCATTAGCACCTCCGGGGTTCGCTGCGGCAGGTTGTGGAGCGTTGCGGCCGGGCGACGCGGTGTCGCCGGTAGCCTTGGCGGGGTGACCGGACAACGTCTCGCCGAGACCCGCCGTGCCTGGCACGGCGTCGCGGAGATCCTGTTGGCCGGACCGCAATATCGGGCGAGCGGCACTATCCGGCTGCGCGTGGTGCCGGGCGGCTTCGCCACCGTGCAGGCACCGGAGCTGCGGGTCGAGGGTGCCGAGCTGGTCGCCGGCGGGCAGCGGCTCGCGCTGCCGGGCAACACGCCGGCCGGGCTCGCGGCGGCCGTTGACGTCGACGCGGGCGTTCCCGACATCTACGACGACCATTCGGGCGTACGCGAAGACGAGGCGCTGGTCGTCGACGGCGCCAAGGCGGCCTATCTCGCCGACTGGTTCAACACCGGCGACGCGGCCATGCGCCGGGTGCTGCCCGACCAGAACCCGGTGTTGTGGCCCGAGCACTTCGACGTCTCGGTCACCGAAAACGAGGTCAACTACGGGGTCTCCCCCGGCGACACCTGGCACAACGAGCCCTATGCCTATGTCGGCCCGTGGACGCCGCGGCGGGGCGAGTTCTGGAACGCGCCGTTCGGCGCGGCCCGCGGGATCAGCGACCTGCCCGACGCGACGGCGATCGCGGCGTTCTTCGAAGAGGGGCGCGCGAAGCTCTGACGGGCATGCGGCGGCCCACCGCCGGCACGTGTTGCCGCCGGGCCGCCTTGGCGCCGGACCCGCCATTCATCAACTATCCCTCGCCCGTGTTCCCGATCACTGGTTTCGAGGTGAAAACCTTTACTCGTGATGTGTCCGGTCACTCCTGTCCGGAATTCCGGTCATGATCTAGAACATGCCTTCCAAGATCCACCGCAGTCGAGCCGCCGTGTACGGGTTATGGCAGGGTGGGGGCGTGTCGCTGCCCTCCGCACCCCCGCTTCTGCACCGGGCCGCCCGCGCCGAAGACGCCGTCCGCGGGATGATCGAGCGGCGGATGCGCCGGCGCGGCTGGCAGGCGACGATCGTGCCCTACACCGGCTACGGCGGGCCCGGCTGGGTCCGGGTGATGGGCCGGGTGCTGCTCAGCCGTCCCGGTGAGGGCGAGACGCCGCCACCGGGTCCGGAGGGCGCACCGCCGGCCAACAAACCGAAGAGCGTGCGGGGCTGGCGCAGCTTCGCCACCGTCGCGGTCAACGACGCCGAGGTCGAGATCATCGCCGGCGACCAGCGGCACGTACTGCGCACCGACCGCGGCGGTTTCGTCGACGCGCGGGTCGAGGTCGACCTGCCGCCGGGCTGGCAGACCGTGCGGATCCGCGCCGCCGACGCGGAGCCGGCCGAGGCGCCGGTGCTGATCGTCGACCCCTCGGTGACCTTCGGCATCGTCTCCGACATCGACGACACGGTGATGGTCACCGCGCTGCCCCGGCCGCTGCTGGCGGCTTGGAACACGTTCGTGCTCGACGAACACGCCCGGGCCGCGGTGCCCGGGATGGCGGTCCTCTACGAGCGGCTGGTCACCGCGCACCCAGGCGCGCCGGTGCTCTACCTGTCGACCGGCGCGTGGAACGTCGCCCCGACGCTGACCCGGTTCCTGTCCCGGCACCTCTACCCCGCCGGCCCACTGCTGCTCACCGACTGGGGCCCACAGAAGGACCGCTGGTTCCGCAGCGGCCAGGAGCACAAGCGCGCCACCCTGCGCCGCCTCGCGGCCGAGTTCCCCACCGTCAGATGGCTGCTGATCGGCGACGACGGTCAGCACGACCCGGAGATCTACGCCGACTTCGCGGGGTCACACCCCGACAACGTCGCCGCGGTCGCGATCCGCCGCCTGTCACCGGCCCAGGCCGTGCTGGCCGGCGCACTGCCGATCCACGACAACAGCCCGCGGGCCCGGGACACCGGCGCCCAAAGCTGGCTGTGGGCCCCCGACGGTGCCGGCCTGTCCCGCCTGATGCGCGAGGCCGGACTCCTCTAACTCCCGATCCGCGCGTGCACCTTGGCGGCGGTGGTCTCGAGGGTGGCGCGGGCGTCCAGGCCGAGGCTCTCGATCGCGACCAGCGCGGTGATCACCACGTCGGCCAGCTCCGCGGCGACGTCTTCGCGGGTGTGCGTGACGCCCTTGCGCGGGTTCTGCCCGCGCATCCCGATCCAGGCGCTGGCCACCTCGCCGGCCTCCTCCGTCACCTTCAGCATCCGGCAGCTCAGTTCCGCGTCGTCGGTCCCGTTGGCGGCGTCGAGCCAGCCCCGCGCCGCGGGCACCAGCTTCCAGATCGTGTCGTCCACGGTGACAGTGTGGCGCACGCCCGATTGCCCATCGGGCAAAGGTTCGCGAAGCGCCACCCGCCTGCGGGGCCGCCGGTAGCGTCGCCCGAAAGCGGCCGCCGGCGCGAGGAGCCCGCCATGTCTTCGGCAACCACCGCACGCTCGACCGAGGTCACCGTCGAGCTGCGGGTCAACGGGCGCACCTATCCCGCCCGGCTGGACAGCACCACCACGCTGCTCGACGCGTTACGCGACGAGCTGCACCTGAGCGGCACCAAGAAGGGCTGCGACCAAGGCGCCTGCGGTGCGTGCACGGTGCTGCGCGACGGTAAGCGGATCGTCTCCTGCCTGACCCTGGCCGCGCAGTGCGACGGCAGCGAGATCACCACGATCGAAGGGCTGGCCGAGGACGGCGTGCCGGACCCGATGCAGGAGGCGTTCGTCCGGCACGACGCGCTGCAGTGCGGCTACTGCACGGCGGGCCAGGTGATGTCGGCGGTGGCGCTGCTGCGCGAAGGCCGGGCCGGCTCCGACGACGAGATCCGCGAGTTCATGAGCGGCAACCTGTGCCGCTGCGCGGCCTACCCGAACATCGTCGCCGCGATCCGCGAGGTGGCGGATTCATGAGCGAGCGCAGCGAGCGAATCAGCCAGCTCAGGCAGTCGCGCTCATGCCGCGCCGAGCGAAGCGAGGCACACGCATGAACGAGCGCAGCGAGCGAATCAGCCAGCTGATGAACGAGCGCAGCGAGCGAATCAGCCAGCTCAGGCAGTCGCGCTCATGCCGCGCCGAGCGGAGCGAGGCACACGCATGAGTGGGATCGAGTACGTCCGGGCCGCGGACCCGGCCAGCGCCGTGGCCCTGGTCAGCGAGGAGCCGGACGCGGCGTTCCTGGCCGGCGGCACCACCGAGCTGGACCTGGCGCTCAAGGACCGGGTGGTGCACCCGAGCCGGCTGGTCGACATCGGCCGGCTGCCGCTGCGCGGGGTCACCCGCACGGGCGACCACCTGCGGATCGCCGCACTGACCACAATGGAGGAACTGGCTGCCGACCAGACGGTGGGCGCCCGGCTCCCGCTGGTCCGCGAGGCCCTGCTGGCCGGCGCCTCGACGCAGCTGCGCAACATGGCGACCATCGGCGGCAACGTCCTGCAACGCACCCGGTGCCGCTATTTCCGCGACCCCGACGTGGCCGCCTGCAACAAGCGCACACCCGGCTCGGGCTGTGCCGCGGTCGAGGGCGTCGCCCGGATGCACGCGATCCTCGGCGCCGGGCCCTCGTGCATCGCGCTGCACGCCTCCGACCTGTGCGTCCCGCTGGTCGCGCTGGACGCGGTGGTGGTGCTGCGCGACGCCGACGGCAGTCGCCGGGTGCCGCTGACCGAGTTCTACCTGACCCCGGGCGACCGGCCGGACCGGGAGACCGTGCTGCGCCACGGTGAGCTACTCACCCACGTCGAGCTGCCGCTGCTGCCGGCCGGCACCCGGTCGGGCTACCTGAAGGTCCGGGACCGGTCGTCCTACGAGTTCGCGCTCACCTCCGCCGCCGCCGCCGTGCGGGTCGACGACGGCACGATCGCGACCGCGAAGCTGGGGCTGGGCGGCGTCGGCACGGTGCCGTGGCGGGCCTACGAGGCCGAGCGGGTGCTGGTCGGTGCGCCGGCCAACGAGCGCACCTTCCGCGCCGCGGCCGAGGCGGCGATCCGCGACCCGTTCACCGTGCCCGGCACAGAGTTCAAGGTCGAGCTGGCCAAGCGCACGATCGTGCGGATCCTGCGGACGGTGACGTCATGAGTGAGCGAAGCGAACGCGGCCAGCTCAGTGGCCTGCGGTCATGCCGCGCCGAGCGAAGCGAGGCACTCGCATGACCGCGACGCTCACCGACCGGTTGCTGGGCCGGCCGCTGGACCGGGTCGACGGCCGGCGCAAGGTGGCCGGTGCCGCGCCCTACCCGTCTGACTTGGACCTGCCCGGCCAGGTGCACGCCGCGCTGGTCTCGTCGACCGTCGCGGCCGGCCGGATCACCCGGATCGACCGCTCGGCGGCCGAGGCCGCACCCGGCGTGCTGGCCGTGCTCACCCACGAGAACGCGCCCGCACTGGGCCAACCGCCGCCCAACGAACTCGGGTCGACCACCCGCTGGACGCTCCAGGACGACCGGATCTTCCACTACGGCCAGCACATCGGCATCGTGGTCGCCAGCACCCGGGCGCAGGCGCAGGCCGCCGCGCGGCTGGTCGAGGTGCAATACGCGGCCGAGGAGCCGGTGTTCGACCTCGACGACCCGCGGGCCGTGGTCGAGGTCAACCCCTACGGGCTGGAGACCAGCCGCGGTGACGTGGAAACGGCGCTCGCCTCGGCCGACGCCACGCTCGACGCGACCTACACGATCGCCCCCGAGACCAACAGCCCGATGGGCCTGTTCACCACCGTCGCGAGCTGGCAGGGCGGCCGGCTGGTGGTGCACGACACCACCCAGTACCCGTCGATGGTGCGCAAGTCGCTCGCGGCCATGTTCGAGGTGCCGGAGCGCGACGTCCGGGTGTTGATCCCGTTCCTCGGCGGGGGTTTCGGCGCCGGCCTGCGACTGTGGAGCCACACGGTGCTCACCACGCTGGCCGCGCGGGTCCTCGACCGGCCGGTCAAACTGGTGCTGACCCGGCCGCAGATGTTCAGCTCGACCGGCCACCGCGCGGCCAACCGGCAGCGGATCCGGCTCGGCGCGACCGACGACGGGCGGCTGCTCGCGATCGACCACGAGTGCCTCGCCGCCAACGGCGTCGAGGACCGGCTCAGCTCCTACATCGTGCCCAGCACGCCGGTCCAGTACGCCTGCGACAACGTCGCCACCCACGACCGGCTCGCGCACGTCAACATCCCGTATACCGGCTTCATGCGGGCGCCCGGCGGCGCGGAGCAGAACTTCGCGCTGGAGTCCGCGCTCGACGAGCTGGCCAGCCGGATCGGGGTCGACCCGGTCGAGCTGCGGCTGCGCAACTACGCCGAGGCCAACCCGGTCTCCGGCAAGCCGTGGTCGAGCAAGGCGCTGCGGGAGTGCCTGCTGGTCGGCGCCGACCGGTTCGGCTGGGCCGGGCACGATCCCGCGCCCCGCTCGATGCGCGACGGCGACTGGCTGGTCGGCTACGGCATGGCCGGGGTGACCTTCGACTTCTACGCCGACCCGTGCGAGGTGCGGCTGAGCGTCGACCGCGGCGGGAACGCCACGCTGCGCACCGCGGCCACCGACATCGGCACCGGGACCTACACGATCGCCGCGCAGCTCACCGCCGAGTTGCTCGGGCTCGAGATCGACCGGGTCCGGGTGGAGATCGGCGACACCGACCTGCCGCCGGCACCGCAGTCCGGCGGTTCGGGGCTGGCCGGTGCGCTCGGCGCTGCGGTTAAGGACGCCGCCGGCGGGTTGATGGCGCGTTTCGCCCGGCTGGACGGCAGCCCCGGCGAGGCGTTCGGCGCGATGCTCGACCGGCACGGCCTCGACGAGCTCTCGGCGAACGGCCGCTCGGACCTACGCGCTGCGGCCGGCACCTCCGACCTGGCCGTGGCCGGCCCGTTCGCGGCCCGCTATGCCGAGGTCGGCGTCGACGAGGACCTCGGCCTGGTGCGGCTGCGCCGGCTGGTCTCGGTGGTCGACGGCGGCCGGCTCTACAACGAGAAACTGGCCCGCAGCCAGGTGATCGGCGGCACCGTCATGGGCCTGGGCATGGCGCTGCTGGAGGAGACCATCTTCGACCCGAACACCGGGCGGGTCGCCAACGGCACCTTCGGCGACTACCTGGTCCCGGTCAACGCCGACGTGCCCGACCTCGACGTGGTCTTCGTCGGCGGCCCGGACGCGTTCACCCCGACCGGCACCAAGGGGCTCGGCGAGGTCGGCATCGTGGGCGTGGCCGCGGCGATCGCCAACGCGGTGCACCACGCGACCGGGCGGCGGATCCGCGACCTGCCGATCACATTGGACATGCTGCTCTGACGCAAGGGTCTTGACGGGACTATTCGCTCGATGAATAGTTACCTCCCATGTCGACCACTCATGTGCTCCTCGGGCTGCTCGCCGCCGGGCCCATGCACGGTTATGAGCTGAAACGATCCCACGACCAGCGGCTGCCCCAGGCCAAGCCGGTCGCTTTCGGCCAGGTCTACGCCACCCTCGGGCGGCTGCAGCGGGACGGCCTGGTGACCACCAGCGGGCAGGACCAGGACGGCGGGCCGGAACGGACCAGCTTCGCGCTCACCGACGCGGGCCGGGCTCGGCTCGACGAGTGGCTGGGCGAGATCGAGCCGCCGGCGCCCTACGTGACCAGCACGCTGTTCGCGAAGGTCGCGGTGGCGGTGCTGGTCAGCGGCGAGCAGCGGGCCCACGACTACCTGGTCGCGCAGCGCGCGGCGCACATGGACCGGCTGCGCGCGCTCACCGCCGTCAAAGCCGACCCGGCCAGCAGCCTCGGCGACGTGGTCGCCGCCGACTTCGCGATCCTCCATCTCGACGCCGACCTCCGCTGGGTGGCCAACACCCTGGTCCGCGTCGCCGACCTGCACCGGGAGATGCAACCATGACGATTCTGCGCGCCAGGGGGGTGGTGAAGTCCTATGGGCTGACACCCGCGCTGCGTGGGGTGACCATCGATGTCGCCGAGGGCGAGATCGTCGCCGTCACCGGCCCGAGCGGCTGCGGCAAGTCGACGCTGCTGCATTGCCTGGCCGGCATCCTGCGACCGGACGCCGGCGAGGTGCTCTACGGCGAGCACCGGCTCGACACCTGGTCGGAGAAGATGCGGGCGCGGTTGCGCCGCACCGAGTTCGGCGTGCTGTTCCAGTTCGGACAGTTGGTCGCCGAGCTGACCGCGGCGGAGAACGTCGCGCTGCCATTGCTTCTCGCCGGCACGGGGCGGCGAGAGGCGCGGACGGCCGCGGTGCAGTGGCTCGACCGGCTGGGTGTCGCCGACGTCGCCGACACCCGGCCGGGCGAGATGTCCGGCGGCCAGCAGCAGCGCTGCGCGACCGCGCGGGCGCTGGTCGCCGAGCCCCGGGTGCTCTTCGCCGACGAGCCGACCGGCTCGCTCGACTCGCGCACCAGCGAGCAACTCCTCGGCGAACTGGTCCGGGTGGTCCGCGACCAGCGCACCACGGTCGTGCTGATCACCCACGACGCGACCGTCGCCGGGTACGCCGACCGTGAGGTGGCGCTGCGCGACGGCGAGCTCGACCCGTCCGGCCTGGGCCTGACCGCGATTCAGGGCCGGCACAAACGGTGAAGCCGTCGAGCCTGCTCCGGCTGGCCCTGGCCGGCAGCCGCACCGACGGCCTGCGGGTGGCGCTCACCGCCGTCAGCGCGGCTCTCGCCACGTTGGTCATTCTCGCGGCCCTCACCGTCATCGCGATCCCCGAGCTGGGCGACCGGGTCAACAACGAGCGATACGTCAACGCCCTGCTCGACGAGCCCGGCCTGCGCGGCGGCACCGCGATCACGCTGATCCTGCTGACGATCCCGATCCTGGCCCTGGCCGGGCAATGCGCCCGGCTCGGCGCACCGGCCCGGGACCGGCGGCTGGCCGGCTTCCGGCTGGCCGGCGCCAGCCCGGGCCAGGCGTTGCTGATCGCGATCGCCGAGACCGGCGTCGCGGCCCTGCTCGGCTCCGGCGCCGGCACCGCCGTCTACTTCGCGGCCCGTCCGCTGCTCGACCTGCCGGGGCCGGACGGCCGGCTGCCGCTGCCGACCGACGTCCTGCCGTCGCCGGTCGCCATCACCGTCATCCTCGTCGCGCTTCCCCTGGTCGCCGCCCTCGCCGCGGCGGCGCTGCTGCGCCGGGTCGTGATCGGGCCGCTCGGCGTGGTCCGGCAGGCCCGGCGCACCCGGCCGCCACTGCCCTGGCCCGGCGCGCTGATCCTGCTCGGGCTCATCGGCACCGGCAGCGTGCTGCCGATCTGGCGCTGGTACGAAGCGCGCCAGAGCCAACCGCCGGACTGGCTGATCGTCCCGATCGCGTTCGGCGGGGCGCTGTGCGCGATCCTCGGCGTCATCCTCGGCACGGGGTGGATCTCCTACACGACCGGCCGGCTCCTACACCGCTTCGGCCGCCGGCCCTCGGTGCTGCTCGCCGCCCGGCGGCTGACCACCGACCCGTGGCACGGCGGGCGCACCTTCGCCGCCCTGCTCGCCTGCGTCATCGTCGGCGCCGGCGCGGCCTGCATGCGCGGCTACTTCCAGATCATGCGGAATCTCGAGCTGGCCGAGATGGTCGACGACTCCGGGCGGTTCGTCCCGTCCACCGACAACTTCTACCTGGCCACGATGAACCTGGTCGACCTCGCGATCGTGGTCGCCCTGGTAATCGCCGCCGGCGGCCTGCTGGTCGCGGTCGGCGAGGGCATCGTCTCGCGCCGGCGGGCGTACGCGGCGCTGGTCGCCTCCGGTGTGCCACGCGGCGTGCTGGCCCGGTCGATCCTCTGGCAGGCGCTGGCGCCGGTGGTGCCCTCGGTCGTGCTCGCGCTCGTCGTGGGCACCCAACTGGTCGGCCCGACCATCGGTGACGAGGTGCAGAACTACAACCGCAGCGCGCCGTACGTGCTGCCGTTGGACACCATCGCCACCTACGGCGTCCTCGCGGTCGCCGCGGTCGCCGCCGCTGTCGGTGTCGGGCTGCTGTTCCTGCGCGGCAGCACCGCGGTGGAGGAACTGCGCACCGGCTGATTGACTGTGCCGATGCGCCCGGCCGAGGGAGAGGTGCTGCACTTCTCCGAAGACCCGACGATCACCCGCTTCGTGCCGCACGTGGCACCGACATCGGCCGACGCCCAGCCCTACGTCTGGGCGGTGGGTCACGACCGCGCACCCGACTACTGGTTCCCCCGCGACACGCCCCGCGCGATGGCCTGGACGCAGCCGGAGACCACGCCGGCCGACCGCGACCGGATCATCGGCGCGGGCTCCGGGAACCGGGTGCACGCCGTCGAATACGCCGCGCTGCCCGCGATGCGCGACGTGCGGCTCTACGGCTACCGGTTGCCGGCCGCGCCGTTCCGCCCGATCGGCTCGGCCCGGCACGCGCTGGTCGCGACCGAGCCGGTCGAGCCGCTCGGCCCGGCGGAGCCGGTCGGCGGCCTGTTCGCCCTGCACGAGGCGGCCGGCATCCAGCTCCGGGTGCTGCCCAACCTCTGGCCGTTCTGGGACGAGGTGGTCGGCAGCACGCTGGGCTTCAGCGGCATCCGGCTGCGCTACGCCGCGGCGCGCCGCTGACGTAGCTCTTCGAGCAGGTATAGCCAGATCTCGCTGATCGTCGGGAAGCTCGCCACCGCGTGCCGCAGAGCGCTGACCGGCACCTTGCCGACCACCGCGACGCTCGCCGCGTGCAGCAACTCGCTCACGCCCGGCCCGACGAACGTGGCCCCGACGAGCGTGTCGTTGCTGTTGTCGACGACCAGCTTGGCCCGGCCGACGAAGTGCTCGCGGGCCAGCCGGGCACCGTCGATGCCGGCGAAGTCGCGTTCCACCACCTCCACCGGGATGTCCCGGTCAAGGGCCTCCGCCTCGGTCAGACCGACCGACGCCACCTCCGGGTCGCAGAAGATCACCTGTGGCGCGCCGTCCTTGTCGGCCTGGTCGGTGTAGGGGTTGTAGGGCCGGTCGTCCAGCGGCCGCCCGGCGGCCCGCGCCGCGATCACCTCGCCGGCGATCCGGGCGTGATATTTGCCCATGTGCGTGAGCAGCGCGCGGCCGGTCAGGTCGCCGAGCACGTAGAGCCAGTCGGTGCCGGGCACCGTCATGTGGTCGTCGACCTCGACGAAGCCGCGGTCGGTGGTCGGCACACCGACCGTCTCCAGCCCGATGTCGCGGCTGTTCGGCACCCGCCCGGTCGCCACCAGCACTTCGTCGGCGACGAGCCGCTCGCCGTCGCCGACGGTCACGGTGACCTCGCCGCCATGGGTACGGCCGATGCCCCGGTCGTCGACCCGCTCCCGGTGCACCTCGTGCACCGGCGTCCCAGTGCGCACGGTGATCCTGTCGGCCTCGAACGACTGCCGCACCAGGTCGCCCACGAACGGCTCCTTCCTGCCCAGCAGCCGCTCGCCCGGGAACACCAGGGTCAGCTCCTCGACGCCGAGGCCGCGCAGCCAGGTCGCCGCCTCGCAGGCCACCACCCCGCCGCCGATGACGACCATCCGGCGGGGCACCTCGTGCATGTTGGTCACGTCGCGCGACCGCCACGGCCGCGCGTCGGCAAGCCCGGTGATCGGCGGCATCGCGCCGTCGGTGCCGGGCGAGAGCACCACGGCCTTGGTGGCGGTGATCTCCCGGGTGCGGCCGTTGTCGCTGACCTCCACCGTTCGCGGCCCGACCAGCCGCCCGCGACCCCGGAGCACGTCGACGTCGTTGCTCAGCATGAGGTCGACGGGTTCCTTGTCGTCGTGGTTGAAGGTGATCTCGTCGCGCCGCGCCAGCACCGCCTCGGCGTCGACCCGCCGGCCGTCGACGAGTTGCCGCATCCCGGGCAGGTCGACGGCGAGGTTACGGGCCTGCACCGGCAGCAGCATCGCCTTGCTCGGCATGCACGCCCAGAACAGGCATTCACCGCCGACCCGGTCCTGCTCGACCAGAGCCACGGAGAGCCCGGCCAGGCTGGTGTGAAGCGAGATCGTCTCCCCCGGTGGCGCCCCGCCGACGACGATGACATCCCATTCGGATCGGGCCGGGTTGATCGAGCCGCTCATCGCTGCCCCCTCGCGGTCGGGTCCCAAAATCCAGCGAAACACGCGGGCGTCCGGCTACTGGCCGGTAATGGCAGACTGCGCAATGCGCAAAGGAGGCGCGATGATCGTCTTGCGGCTCGTCGTGCCTATGTGGACGGCTCCGGCTGATCAGGCGACCGCCGCGACGGCCTCCGGTGTCACGACCGGCACGGCGCCCGGGTCGGCGTCCGGGTCGGTCATCCGGTGCGGGCGGGCGACCAACAGCAGCGCCAGCGTCGCGGCGACCATGCCACCGGCGACCACCGTGGCCATCGCCAGGGCGCCGTTGCCGAACACGCCGACCAGCGGCGCCGCCAGCGCTCCAGTGCCGAACTGAACGGCGCCGAGCAGCGCCGCGGCCGTGCCGGCGGCCTCGCCGTGTCGCGACATCGCCACTGCCGCGGAGTTCGGCATCGCCAGGCCGCCCGCGAACAGCACCAGCCAGAGCGCGGCGAGCAGGCTGGCCAGGCCGCCGAAGCCGGTGGCGGCGAACACGATCAGCAGGGCACCCGCGCTGGTGCCCAGGATCAGCGCGGCGACCAGCACCCGCTGCGGCGTGTAGCGACGGAGCAGCCGGACGTTGAACTGGGTGGCGGCGATCAGGCCGACCGCGCCGGCGCCGAACGCGATGCCGAACTGGCGCTCGTCCAGTCCGTACTGGTCCTGGAAGACGAACGACGAGCCGGCCACGTAGGAGAACAGGGCGGCCATCGCGAAACCGGCGACCAGCACCATCCCGACGAACACCCGGTCGCGCAACAGCTCGCCGTAGGTGCGCATGGTGTCGGCCACGCCGCCACGGCGGCGGCGCTCCGGCGGCAGTGTCTCGCGCAACGCGAACAGCGCGGTCAGCGTGAGCAGCACGCCGAACCCGGCCAGCACCACGAAGACGCCGCGCCAGCTGGTCGCTTCCAGCACCGCGCTGCCCAGCGTCGGCGCGAGGATCGGCGCCAGGCCCATCACCAGCATCAACCGGGAGAACAGCCGGGCGAACGCGGTGCCGCTGAACAGGTCGCGGACCACCGCCATCGCGACCACCGAGGTAGCCGCCACGCCCAGGCCCTGCACCACCCGCAGCGCGCCGAGCAGGCCGATGGTGGGCGCGACGACGCACAGCACCGACGCCACGACGTGCAACGCGAGGCCGAGGAGCAGCGGGCGGCGACGGCCGAACGCGTCGGCGAGTGGACCGATCACGAGCTGCCCGAGCGCCAGGCCGGCGAGCGTCCCGGTCAGGGTGAGCTGCACGGCCGTCGACGTGGTGCCGAGGTCATCGGTGATCGCCGGCAGGGCCGGCAGGTACATGTCGATGGTCAGCGGCCCGATGGCGATCAGCGAGCCGAGGACGACGACGAGGCGGACACGTTGCCGCAGTGGCAGCTCGGGTGGATCGATCACACTGCCTGCAAATCCGCTGGGCGCCAGGCCATTCCCGGCATCGATGGTGTTTCACCTCACAGGTCGCTTTCAGCTTCCGCGGAAAGAAAGAAACCCATCGATGTCTTGTACGCGTCGTGACGCGCCGCCACCATACGCCCGGCACATGCCCGTTCACCCACAACGGATTCCCCGAACCATCCCGATCCTGCTGACGGCCGCGGTGACCGTCGCGCTGACCACCACGCTGGCCAGCCCGAAGATCTTCCGTACACACTCGACAGTCGTGCAGAAGAAACACTTAAGGGCCGGTGTGTGGCCGAGCGGGGTCGGGGGTCGGTTCGTGGGCGGCGGCGCACTGAGACGGCTCGACACCCGCAGAGCGGGCGAGCAGGTGGTAAAGCGTGTCCCGTTCCTCGATGTTCAAAGCGCTGAACAGGTCGTCCTCAATCTTGGCGAATCGACTGTGGGCGAGAGTGAGTTCGTCCTCGCCTGAGGGTGACAGCTCGACGATGTGACGGCGGCGGTCCGCAGGATCGCGGCGACGCGTGACCAGCCCGCGCTCCTCGAGCTCGTTGAGCAGGCCGACGACGTTGCTCGGATCCAGGCACAGCGCGTCCGCGAGCCCCTGCTGGCCCGCAGGTCCGTGCTCGCTGAGCAGCTTCAACGCGATGAGGTGCCGGGGGCGGAGGCCACCGGGTGACATCGAGGTCTCGGCGGCGCGACGACCGAGGCGGGCGAGGTGCTCGATCAGGGGCAACAGATGGTGCCCCATCCCCGCCCTGGTCTTGGCCATGCGAAAAGGGTACGCCCGCCACACACTAGTTGCGAACACCAATGCTTGGTGCTACACATTCTATCTACGAACCACCTCCTGATTCCCCTCGCCGGTAAGCCGACAGCAACGCATCGTTTGGAGGACCGACTCGCATGACGATTGCCGCCGGGTCTGATACCGGGACCGACAAGCTCGATCGCGGTGTCCTGAAGGTCGCCGCGGTGGTGGTGCTCGGCGCCATCATGTCGATCCTCGACATCACCGTTGTCAGCGTCGCGCTGCCGACCTTCCAGAGCGAGTTCAACGCGACCTACGCGACCGTCGCGTGGACGATGACCGCATACACGCTCGCTCTGGCGACGGTGATTCCGATCACCGGCTGGGCCGCCGACCGATTTGGCACCAAGCGCCTCTATCTGGCCTCGCTGGTGCTGTTCGTCGCCGGTTCGGTGCTGTGCAGCATGGCGTGGGACATCGGCCCGCTGATCATCTTCCGGGTCTTGCAGGGGCTCGGCGGCGGCATGCTGATGCCGCTGAGTCTGACCATGATGACCCGGGCCGCGGGACCGCACCGGATCGGTCGGTTGATGGCGGTGCTCGGCGTCCCGATGTTGCTCGGCCCGATCGGCGGCCCGATCCTCGGCGGCTGGCTCATCGAGGCGACCTCCTGGCACTGGATCTTCCTGATCAACCTGCCGATCGGACTCGTCGCCTTCTTCGCCGCGCTGCGCGTGCTCCCGAAGGACCGACCGCAGCCGTCCGAGTCGTTCGACTTCCTCGGCATGCTGCTCCTCTCGCCTGGCCTGGCACTGTTCCTCTACGGCGTGTCCTCGATCCCGGGGACCGGAACGGTCGCCGCCGCCAAGGTGCTCATCCCAGCGCTCATCGGCCTCGTTCTGATGATCGGCTTCGTCCGCCATGCGCTGGGCAAGGATCACCCGCTGATCGACCTCACCCTCTTCAGGAACCGGAACCTGACCATCGCGGTCGTCACCATGACGCTGTTCGCGGTCGCGTTCATGGGCGCGATGCTGCTCTTCCCGAGCTACTTCCTGCAGGTACGCGGCGAGAGCACGCTCAACGCCGGCCTGCTGCTGGCACCGCAGGGTCTCGGCGCGATGCTGACCATGCCGATCGCCGGCCGACTGACCGACAAGATCGGGCCGGGAAGGCTGGTGCTGGCCGGGATCGCGCTGATCGCCGTCGGCATGGCGGTGTTCACCCAGGTCGCCGCGGACACCTCGTACGTCGTGCTCCTCGCCGGCCTGTTCGTGCTGGGGATGGGCATGGGCATGACCATGATGCCGATCATGTCGGCCGCCCTGGCCAGCCTGACCAACCACCAGATCGCCCGGGGCTCGACGATGATGAACATCGTCCAGCAGACCGCCGGTTCGATCGGCACCGCGGTGATGTCGGTCATCCTGACCAACCAGATTCTGGCCGACCCGGCCGCCAGCGCGTACACCGCCGTGACGCAGGGCGTGGTGCCGGCGGCGCAGGTGCCGCTGGACGTCCTCGCACAGGGACAGTCCTCGCTGGCCGACGCCTTCGGTGGCACCTACGTGGTGGCGTTGGTGCTGATCGTCCTGTGCATCGTTCCGGCCCTGTTCCTACCGCGCAAGAAGATCGACCGCGCCGTCGAGCCGGAGCAGGAGAAGGAACTGACCGTGCCCACGGTCGTGCACTGACCCACGCCGCGGATCACGCCTGCCGGCACGCGAAGCGACGCGTGCCGTGCGGGCGGCATTTCCCACCCCGGTGACCGCATATCAACCGACCCGAAGGGGTTAAACGATGTTCATCGCCGCCGCCATCCTGTCCGTGCTCCTGGCCCTCGCTTTTGCTTTCGTCGGCGCTTCGAAGGTGTTCACGGCGGCCGACAAGATGCTGGCCGGGCTCGGCAGGTTGGGCCTGTCCGTCCGACTCATCCGCCTCATCGGGGCGCTGGAGATGCTGGGGGCCGCCGGCCTGGTCATCGGATTGTGGATCGGCCCTCTCGGCATCGCCGCCGCGATCGGGCTCGCGCTGCTCATGATCGGCGCGGCGATTTACCACATCAGGGCGCGCGACACCGCGAAGCAGACGATGTCACCGCTGATCATGCTCGTGCTCAGCGCAACCGTCGTAGCCCTTCGGGCAGCCAGCCTCTGACGAACCACGTGACTCCGCCTCTTGTTGTACTCGGCGCACGGCGCGCGCAGCTTGGCCGACGATCCCTCGTCAGCCCGGCGGGTGGCCGCCCGAGCGGCGCACGAGCATGCGGGCGCGAGGGGTCTGGCGGAGTGAAAGATTCTGCCGCGCGAGCCGGAGTGCTCGCTGCGGATCGTCGCCGATCGTGAGCCAGAATTCGGCGGCATGATCGGCGTACGCGTCGTGGTGACGCGCGAGCAATTCGTCATAGCGGGCTTCGGCCCTGCCACGCCAGGTCTGCGCTTCCTCGGTTCGGCCGGTGTTGCCCAGGATGCGGGCGAGTTGGGTCGCGTAGTCGGGGTCGTCGGAGGTGAGCGCCAGCGGCCGGAGGCGGGCGATGGCCGCCGCGGTGTTCCCCAGGGCAGCGTCGAGTTCGGCCAGGTGGCCGTTTGCGGGGACGTAGGCCGGGAGCCGGCGGACCGCCGCGTCGCACCAGGCATGGGCATGGCGGAGGTCGTCGTGCTCCATCCACAGCTGGCCGCGTTGAAACTCCAGGATTGCCAGCGGGAACGGCGAGGTGCCGCGATAGCGATGTGTCGCCGCCTCGAACCAGCGCTCCGCCTCGTCGATCTCTCCGCGCTCGCCGTAGACGCCTGCGAGAGCTGCCAAGGCGTCGAAGTCGGCGCGACGGTCGACGGCCCGTCGACGGATCGCGAGCGCCTCGTCGTAGCGTCCGAGGGCCTGATAGATCGCGGCGCGCTCCGCATCGAGGTCGACGCGGTCGCCCTCCAAGGCGGCGGCGGTGTCGAGGTCTGCCAGGGCCGGCGCGAACTGGTGGAGGGCGCCCCTCATCCTGGCGCGCGCCACGAAGGAACGGGCGTCGCTCGGCTCCTGGCCGACGAGCGCGTCCGCCAACGCCGCGGCGCGCTCGGCGTCGGCAATGCGGCCCAGGACGTGGCCCCGCATGGCGATCAGCTCGACCAGCTCGGCGCGCTCGCGGACGGTGGGCTGTCCCTCGATCGCTCGTGAGAGTTGGCCGTCGATCCGTGCCTCGAGGTTTGCGACGGCGATGACCCCTGCCGTCGTCACCGGCCCGTTGTCGGCGATTAAGAGGATCTCCTCCCGTCGACCCCGGCGATTGCTGGCCCGGCCTTTCGGGCGGCTCAGCGGCTCGCCAGACCGGCTGCTTGGAGAAAGGCGAGTTGGTCGGCGACTTTGGAGGGGGCCAGGGCCCTGCCGGCGACGACGGGGTCGGGATTCGGTGGCGCCAGGTAGGGGAAGCCGTCCGAGGCTCGTACCGTGGCCTGTTCGACCCCGTCGCTGATAGGCGGGCCATTCCCGCCTGTGATGATGAACGTGAGATTCGTGTCGCCTGCGTCGTCGTTGAGCGACCGGCCACCGCAGGTCGCGTGCGGGCGGCCCTGCAGCAGCGCCTGCTCGATCTCTAGGTAGCTGTCCTCGGCGTATGGCTTCGCGACGTCGACGACTTGGTAGTCGCCCAGGTAGAGCTCGGTCAGCGGGTGGGTCCCGTCCGGCTGCAATGGCCAGTCGGTCTTTCCGTCGATGCCGTCCATGACGGCCAGGTTGGCGTTCAGTCTGGCCCGATAGGCGCCCAAATAGTTTGGCGCCAGCTCGAAGGGGTCTTCCTGGTTCCAGAGCTCACGAAGGTCGAGGTCGCGGTTAACCGTGTCGACTCCGTACTCGCCGAGCAGCTGGCCTTTCACAAAGGCACGCCCGAACCGCTCCAGGCGCACCGGGAACTTGCCGGCCGTGACCACCTCCGCGGCGACGGCGAACAGCGTTTCCGGCGCTCGGCCAAGCATCGTGGCGACGTCGAGCTCGACGACGATGCCCAGGACGTCCCATCCATCGGCCCCGTTGGTGCCGTTCGCCTGGAAGGAGAGGCGCCGGGTCGCGAGCGTTTCGACGTATCCGGTCGAGTCGTTGAAGAGCGGGTCCATGCGCAGACCGGCGAAGACGCGCGCGCCGGGCGCCTCAGCGCCCCGCTCGTCGTTGAGGCGGAAGGAGACCGTGGCACCGTTCGGGAGCCTGCATGTGCCCTCTTGCACAGAGTTCCCGCCGTCATCGGTCGTCACCGGCGCCGCGAACGTGCAGGTGATGTCGTACTCATCCGCGCCGACCTCGAACCGCGAGCCGGGGCCGCCGGCCGGGATGGTCACGGGTCGGACGCGGAACCGGTAGCTGGCCGCGTCCGAGAACAGCACTCCCGGCGCAGCGTTAGGGAAGACGGTCATGACGAGCACCAGCTGGCCCGGTCGCGACGGACTGGGAAAGACGTAGTTGTCGGCGATGTCGATAGCCGGCTCGGCCACCCCGCGTGGGCTGTTGTTGTGGTCTGACATGGGTGCTGTCCTCCTCCAGGAACGCCAGCCGTACACCACGCTACCGACGAATCGGGGTTAGTACGTTCGGATCATCGAGTTGGTGTCAACGGCGCCGGTCGGTCGGCTGCCCCGCCCGGAACAGCGCTTGCGCCACGGCCAGGGTGTTCAGACTCTCGCGCAACAGCTTGATCTGCCCTCCCACCACGACGAGGCCCTTCCTTCGTGCATAGCGCGGGGCGCAGCGGGGTATGCGGGCGCCCATGAGCGATGAACGGCCATTGGAAGAGTCCGAGGAGGTGGCGGACGCCGTGGAGGACGAGACCGCGATCTCGGAGTTCGAGACCGGCGGGGGCCCGGACGACGACACCCCGGTGTTCCGGGAGCCGGGCTGGGAGCCGCGCACCGGGTCCGAACAGCAGTGGGACCCCGAGGACCTGGCCGAGGCCGAGGGGAAGGACCCGACGTCCGCGAACATCGCGCGGGCCAGGGAGGAACTCGACGAAGACGGCCCGGCCGCGATCGACCGGACCGTCCCCTGACGCCTGTTACGGGGTGAGGCCGTTGCGGCGGATCACCTCGCGGAACCACAGCGCGCTGTTCCTGGGCAACCGGGCCTGCGTCGCGTAGTCGACGTAGACCAGGCCGAACCGCTTGTCATACCCGTACGCCCACTCGAAGTTGTCGAGCAGCGACCACGCGATGTAGCCGCGCATGTCGGCGCCCCGGCGGATCGCGTCGTGCACCGCCCGCACGTGGCCGTCGAGGTAGCCGATCCGCGCCGGGTCGGAAACCCGGCCGTCCACCACCGTGTCGACGTATGACGCGCCGTTCTCGGTGACGATCAGCGGCGTGCCCGGGTAGTCGACGGACAGCCGCACCAGCAGGTCACCCAGCCCGGTCGGGTCGACCGGCCAGTCCATCGCGGTGACCGGTGTGTCCTGCGCCGGGTAGCTGATCCCCTCGCTGCCCGGATAGTTGGGGTTGGCCGGCGCGCCGACCTGCGCCGCGACCACCGCCGGCTGGTAGTAGTTGACGCCGAGCAGGTCGATCGGCGCCGCGATGGTGGCCAGGTCGCCGTCCTTGATCACCCCGCCGGCACCGAACCGGTCGAACAGCGCCCGCATGTCTTCGGGATAGCCGCCCTTGAACACCGGGTCGAGGAAGATCCGGTTCTGCAGGCCGTCGATCACCGTCGCGGCCGCCCGGTCGTGCGGGTCGGTCGGATCCTGCGGCGTCACCCGGGTCAGGTTGAGCGTCAACGCCACCTCACGCGCGCCGCCGGCCCGCAGCGCCGCGACCCCGGCGCCGTGTGCCAGCAGCAGGTGGTGTGCCGCCTCGAACGCCGCCCGCGGGTCCCGCCGACCCGGTGCGTGTGCCCCGCTGGCGTAGCCGAGGAACGCCGAGCACCAGGGCTCGTTGAGGGTCGTCCAGGTCGGCACCCGGTCGCCGAGCCGGGCCACCGTCGCGGCGGCCAACTCGGCGAACGCGAACGCGGTGTCCCGGCTGGTCCAGCCGCCCCGGTCCTCCAGCACCTGCGGCAGGTCCCAGTGGTAAAGCGTGGCCATCGGCTCGATGCCCCGCGCCAGCAGGGCGTCGACCAACCGGTCGTAGAAGTCGAGCCCGCGCGGGTTGACCGGGCCGCCGCCGTCCGGCTTGATCCGCGGCCAGGCGACCGAGAACCGGTAGGTGCGCAGGCCCAGGTCGTCCATCAGGCCGACGTCGTCGGCGAACCGGTTGTAGTGGTCGCAGGCCACGTCGCCGGTGTGGCCGCCGAAGACCATTCCGGGCGTACGCGCGAACGTGTCCCAAATGGACGGTGACCGCCCGTCGGCCTGTGCGGCGCCCTCGATCTGGTAGGACGCGGTGGACGCGCCCCACCGGAACCCTTCCGGGAACCGCAGCAGATGGGCGTCGGTGGCTTCCTCGACGATGGTCATCCCTTGACGGCTCCTTGCATGATTCCTCCGATGATCTGTTTGCCGAGCACCACGAAGACGACGAGCAGCGGCAGGATCGCGATCAGCGCGCCGGTCAGCGCCAGCGAGTAGTCGGTGATCCGGCCGGCCGACAGCGTGGAGAGCACGACCTGCACGGTCGGATCCTCCGGTGTCAGCACGACCAGCGGCCAGAAGAAATCGTTCCACGCGGTCAGGAAGGTCAGCATGCCGAGCACCGCGGCCGCCGGCCGCGCGGCCGGGAGCACCACGTGCCAGAAGAGCCGGATGGTCGAGCAGCCGTCGACCCGGCCGGCCTCCAGCAACTCGGTCGGCACCGCCTCGGACAGATACTGCGTCATGAAGAAGACGCCGAACCCGTTGACCATCGCCGGGACGATGACCGCGTAGATGGTGCCGGTCCACTGGATCTTCGCCATCAGCATGTAGAGCGGGATGATGCCGAGGGTGGTCGGCACCATCATCGTCGCGATGATGCTGAGCAGCAGGATGTTGCGGCCGCGGAAGCGCAGTTTCGCGAAGGCGAAGCCGGCCAGCGTGGAGAAGAGCACCACGCTCAGCGTGATGGCACCGGCGACCAGGAACGAGTTGATCAGTGCCTTCTCGAACGGGACCATCGTGAACGCCCGCTTGAGGTTGAACCAGAGGTTTCCGCCGAGCAGCACCGGCGGCGGCATCTTGCCGAGGGCGCTGTTGTCCTGGGAGGCGACGACCACCGACCAGTAGAGCGGGAAGAACGAGAAGAACCCGATCGCCGTCAGCACCAGGTAGGTGAACTTGCCGGGCCGGCGGCGGAACGCACGGCGGATCCGGCGGCGGGCCGTCGGCGGCGGGCTGACGTGCCGGGGCGGCGGGGCGAGGGTAGTGGCCATCAGCTCCTCCTAAGCCGGCTGGTAATCCCGAAGTTGATCGCCGCGACGATCACGATGATCAGGAACATCACCCACGAGCTCGCTGACGCGTAGCCGAAGTCGAAGCGGCCGAACGCGACCTCGTAGAGGTAGAGCGCGAGGGTCTGGAACTGCCGGTCTGAGCCGCCGGTCAAGCCGTTGCCACCGAACAGCAACGGCTCGGCGAGCACCTGCATGCCACCGATCGTCGAGATGATGACGGTGAAGATGATGGTCGGCCGGATCGCCGGCACGGTGATCTTTCGAAGCTGCTGGAAGCTGGTCGCGCCGTCGAGCGAGGCCGAGTCATACAGTTCTTTCGGCACCGCCTGCATCGCCGCCAGATAGATCAGCGCGTTGTAGCCGGTCCATCGCCAGATGATCATTGTGGACACCGCGATGTGCGAGCTCCAGGTGTTGGCGGTCCAGTCGACCTTGTCGATGCCGAAGAGACCGAGCACCCAGTTGATCAGCCCGTAGTCGCGGCCGAAGAGCTGGCTGAAGATGATGGCCACCGCGGCGACGCTGGTGATGTTGGGGATCAGCGCGCTCATCCGCCAGAACGTCTGCCCGCGCAGCCGCTGGTTGAGGATGTGCGCGAGAACGAGCGCCAGCAACAGCTGCGGCACGGTGGAGAGGACCCAGATCGACACGGTGTTCCACAGCGCGTTCCAGAACGCCGGGTCGTCGAAGAGCTTGGTGTAGTTGCCGAAGCCGATCCACGTGTGCTCCTCGGACAGCAGGCTCCAGTCGTGCAGCGAAACCCAGGCCGTGAAGACCAGTGGAAAGACGCCGAACCCCAGGAACAGCAGGAAGAACGGCGCGATGTACAGGTAGGGCGAGCCCTTGACGTCGAGGCGGTGCAGCAGGCCGCGGCGTGGCCCCACCCGCTCCTCCGTCGCCAACTGGGTCATCCCCGTCACCTCCGGTTGCTTGGCGCGCCGTGGTCCCGGGCGCCGAAAGCGCACCGGGACCAGGCGGGCGGGGATCTCTTAGAGAAGTGCCTTGACGTCGGTCAGGACCTGCTGCCAGGACTGGTCGGGCGTCTGCTTGCCCTGCTCGATTCGGGTGAGGCCGTTGATGATCTGGGTGTTGATGTCACCGGCCTTCGGGCCGAGGTACTGCGGCTTCATGGTCGTCACCGACTTGGAGAAGATCTCGCCCACCGGTGCGTTGTTGAAATACGGGTTCTTGAAGTCCTTGATGACCGGGTCCTGGTAGAGCGTCAGCGTGGACGGGAAGTTGCCGTACTTCTGGAAGACCTTCGCCTCCTGCTCCGGAGCGGTCAGCCACTTGGCCAGCTCGTACGCCTGCTTGGCGTGCTTGCCCTGCTTGGGAACGGTCAGCCAGGAGCCGCCCCAGTTGCCGCCGCCACCGGGAACGTCGGCGATGTCCCACTTGCCCGTGGCATCCTTCGCCTGGGTCTGGATGTAGGCCATCATCCACGAGGGACAGGCCAGCGTGGCGAACGTGCCCTTCGCGAAACCAGCGTTCCAGGCCGGCGTCCACGCCTCGGCGCGAGCGGACAGCCCCGAGGTCACGGCGAGCGCGGAGAGGTCGAACGCCTTCTTCACGTCGGGGTTGCTGTCGACCACGACGTTGTCGCCGTCGTAGAGGCCGATCGGGGCCTGGCCGAGGATCGACCGGTACATGACGGTCGGGCCGTCGAAGAAGTGCGCGCCCGGCACCTTGGCCGCCTCGAACTTCTTGCCGGTCTCGATGTATTGCTCCCAGGTCGGCCAGAGCTTCGAGACCTCGGCTCGGTCGGTCGGCAGGCCGGCCTTCTTGAACAGGTCCGTCCGGTAGCACATGGCCATGCCGCCCGCGTCGGTGCCGAGGCCGATCACCTTGCCGTCCTTCGACGCGCCGACGTTCCACTTCCACTCGGGCCACTGCGCCTTGATGTCGTTGGCGCCGAACTCGGTGAGGTCGTTGAACTTCGAGGGCTGCGCCGTGAACTGGCCGATCCAGCCCTCTTCCAGCGCCTCGATGTCGGCGGCGCCGGTGTTGGTCGCGAGGTGAGCGGCGAGGTTCTTGTGGTGGTCCTCGGTCTTGGTGATCCGCTCGGTGATCTTCACATTGGGGTGCAGCTGCTGGTACTCGGCGTAGAGCTCTTTGTATCCGAACTCGCCGAACGTGGCGACCGTAAGGGCGACCGGACCGTCGTCGGCAGCTGGGCTGTCGCCGTCGTCGCTCCCGCATGCCGCCGTCGCGAGCAGTGCGGCGGCGACGATCGGGACGACCGCGGTGAACCTGCGGCGCATGGACTCCTCCAGGCGATCGGTTATCTGGGCAGGATTCGGAGAGCGCTCTCCAGAGCAGGTGTGGCGGTCGGCGGGTGGCGCTTTACGGGTCTTGGTCTGGGACGTGCCGCGATGGTGGTGTGCCTGGCGCCGGATGAGAGAGAGCGCTCTCACTTGGTTCCCGACCATCGAGGAACGTGAGCGCCATGTCAAGGACCTGTTGCGGTTTCGTTACATGCCGCAAGACCCCGATCGGAGAGCGCTTCCCACACTTTCTCCCCGGCGCCGCGTCACGTCAAGCGATCGAGGCCTGCGAATCAGTCCAGTCAGCAGGCTGGTTTACCGCCTTGAGCCATCGACGGTCATCAGCCATTGACACGGCTGGAGCGAGCCGTCAGAGTGGCGCGGAAGAGAGCGCTCTCTTTACGTCCCGTCCCACGTAAAGGAGACCCACATGAGTCGGGTCATGCCCGGCCGACGATGGCGCCTGGCCGCGCTCGGCGGCGCCGTGCTCGCACTCCTCGCCAGCTTCCTGGTGGTCACCGCGGTGACCGCCGCGGCGGCGGATCCGCTGATCTCGCAAGGCCACCCCGCCACCGCCTCGTCAACCGAGAACGCCGGCACGCCGGCCTCCGCCGCCTTCGACGGCAACACCGCCACCCGCTGGTCGAGCGCCTTCAGCATGCCGCAGTGGGTGCAGGTCGACCTCGGCGGCACGGCCACGGTCAGCCGCGTCGTGCTCAACTGGGAGGCCGCGTACGCGACCGCCTTCACCGTCCAGACCTCCGCCAACGGCACGACCTGGACGACCATCCAGACCACCACCAACGGCACCGGCGGCATCCAGGACCTGACGGTCAGCGGCAGTGGCCGCTACGTGCGGGTCAACGCCACCGCCAAGGCCACCGGGTACGGCGTCTCGCTCTGGGAGCTCCAGGTCTACGGGAGCATCGCCGGCTCTGGAGGCTGTGGCACCGCCAACGCCGCGTTGGGCCGTCCCGCCACCGCGTCGTCGACCCAGAGCGCCACGTTCCCGGCCGGCTCGGCCGTCGACGGCAACGCGGGCACCCGCTGGTCGAGCGCCGCCGCCGACCCGCAGTGGCTCCAGGTCGACCTGGGCAGCACCCAGTCGATCTGCGGTGTCACGCTGCAGTGGGAGGCCGCCTACGGGCGGGCGTTCCAGGTGCAGACCTCGACCAACGCGACGAGCTGGGTCGACGTCTACGCGACCACCACCGGGACCGGCGGCACCCAGGTGCTGACCGTCAACGGCACGGGCCGCTACGTGCGGGTGTACGGCACCGCGCGGGGCACCGCTTTCGGCTATTCGCTCTGGGAGTTCCAGGTCCGTACCGGTAGTGGACCGACCCTCCCGCCGACCGATCCGCCGCCCACGACCCCGCCGCCCACGACCCCGCCGCCGACCGACCCTCCGCCCGGTGGGACTGTCCGGCTGCTCTCCTACAACAAGCCGGCCGTCGCCAGCACCAGCCAGAGCGACGCCAACTGCTTCGAGTGCACCGCGGCCCGGGCGTTCGACAACGACCCGGCCAGCCGCTGGGCGACCAGCAGCACGACCGGTTGGGTCGACCCGGGCTGGATCTACGTCGACCTCGGCGCCACCGCCGGCATCACCCAGGTGGTGCTGCAGTGGGACCCGGCGTTCGCACGGGCCTACCAGATCCAGGTGTCACCGAACGCCACCACCTGGACGACCATCTACTCCACCACGACCGGCACCGGCTTCAAGGAGACCATCAACGCCACCGGCACCGGCCGCTATGTGCGGATGTACGGCACCGCGCGGTCCAGCGCCTACGGCTACTCGCTCTGGGAGTTCAAGGTGTTCGGCACCGGCGGCAACCCGACCACGCCACCGGCGATGCCGCCGGACCCGGTGTTCCCCGCCAACCGTCTGGTGTGGAGCGACGAGTTCAATGGCGCGGCCGGCAGCAAGCCGGACCCGGCGAAGTGGACGATCGACCCCGGCACCGGTCAGAACGGCGAGGTGCAGTACTACACGGACAACAACAACACCAACATGGACGGCACTGGGTCGCTGGTCATCGAGGCGCGCCGGGAGGCAGCCGGCGGGCGGCAGTTCACCTCGCACCGGATGAACACCAGCAACAAGATGCACGTGCAATACGGGCGGATCGAGGCCCGGATCAAGGTGCCCAAGGGCAACGGCTTCTGGCCGGCGTTCTGGATGATGGGCGCCGACTTCCTCACCGGCCGCCCATGGCCCTACAACGGTGAGATCGACATCATGGAGGTCCTCGGCCGCAACACCCTCGAGGGCTACTCGACCCTGCACGCGCCCGCCTACAACGGCGGTGCCGGCTACGGGCAGAAATACACCGTGCCCGGCGGCGTCGACCTGGCCAACGACTTCCACACCTGGTCGGCCGAGTGGAGCAGCACCGGCATCACGTTCAAGCTCGACGGCACCACGGTCTTCGTGGCCAGCAAGGCGACCGTCGAGGCGACCCGCGGCCCGTGGGTCTACGACCACCCGTTCTACCTGATCCTCAACCTCGCGGTCGGCGGCGACTTCCCCGGTCCCGTCGACGGCACGACGCCGTTCCCGTCCCGGATGCTCGTCGACTACGTCCGGGTCTACCAGAACTAAGGCCCATCACGGCGGGGTGGCCGGTGAGCGCCCGACCGGCCACCCCGCCGCCGCATCCTTCGCACCGCGAAAGGAGTCCCCATGCTCAGGCCCGGTACCTTCGCCGTCCCGCGAGGACCGATGCGCCTCGTCACCTACGCCGCAGCGCTCGTGTTACTGCTCGGCGCGTTCCTGGTGACCGCCGTCCGCACCGCGGCCGCCGCCGACCCGCTGATCTCACAGGGTCGCCCGGCGAGCGCCTCCTCCACGGAAAACGGCGGGTCCCCCGCCAGCAACGCCGTCGACGGCAACCTCGGCACCCGCTGGTCGAGCGCGTTCAGCGACCCGCAGTGGCTGCAGGTCGACCTCGGCGCCAGCGCCACCGTCAGCCGGGTGGTGCTCAACTGGGAGGCCGCGTACGCGACCGCGTACACGATCCAGACCTCCGCCAACGGCAGTTCCTGGACGACCATCCACACCACCACCACGGCGACCGGCGGCAACCAGGACCTCACGGTCTCCGGGACCGGCCGCTACGTGCGGATCAACACCACCCGGCGGGCCACCGGCTACGGCGTGTCGCTCTGGGAGTTCAAGGTGTATGGCGTCGGTGGCTCGGCGCCGCCCCCGCCGCCGCCCGGCCCGATCGTGCGGGTGTCCGAGTTCCTCGCGGACTGCCCGTTCTCGCACCGCCTGCCCGACGACCCGATCGTCTTCCCGGGCCTGCCGGGCGCCTCGCACATGCACAGCTTCTTCGGTGCCCGCAGCACCAACGCCTACACCAACATCTCCGACCTGATGGCCGGCACCAGCAACTGCAACCCGGCCATCGACCTGTCGTCCTACTGGGTGCCCACCCTCTACTACGACGACCAGCCGGTCGAGCCGACCACCGGGGTGTTCTACTACCTCGGCGAGGGCGTGCGCCCCGACGTGACGGCCCGGATCCAGGCGCTCCCACTGGGGCTGCGGATCGTGGCTGGCAACGCGAAGGCGACCGCGCCGGACGCGACCACCATCTCCCGGTGGTCCTGCCTGCACCACAACGAGGCCGGCGCCGGCAAGGACTTCATCACCTGCCCGGCCGGCAGCATGCTGGAGTCCTATCTGGACTTCCCGCAGTGCTGGAACGGCCGTGACCTCGACTCGGCCGACCACAAGAGCCACATGGCCTACCCGGTCAACGGCGACTGCCCGGCCACCCACCCGGTGCCGGTGCCGAAGCTGCGCCAGGTGTTGCGCTACCCGGTCAACGGCGACCCCGCCCGGATCCGGCTCGCCTCCGGTCGCGGGTTCACCATGCACGGCGACTTCTTCAACGCCTGGCCCGAGGCGGAGATGGAGCGCCGGGTGCGGGACTGCATCCGGCCGATCATCAAGTGCGGCGTCAACGGCACGCCGTGACCCGAACCCACCATCCCCACTACCCCCGCCGGCCCGGTAACGGGCCGGCGGGGTCCAACGGGTCCCGCAAGTCCGGAAGTTCCGGCGGAACTTCCGGAGCCCGTTCCGGTGCTATAACTGGTCGCGTGCCGACCCGTTCCGCGGATCCACCCCGACCGCCCACCCTGGACGAGGTCGCCGTCGCCGCCGGTGTCTCCCGGGCGACCGTCTCCCGCGTCATCAACGACGTCCCGACCGTCGACCCGCGGCTGCGCGCCGCGGTCGAGCGGGCCATCGAGGAGACCGGCTACGTGCCCAACCTCGCGGCCCGGTCCCTGGTCACCCGCCGGACCGACTCGGTCGCGCTGGTGATCAGCGAGCCGCCGGACCACCGCGAATACGCCGCGACCTTCCTCAACCGGGTCTTCACCGATCCCTACTTCGGCCGCCTCACCGCCGGCGCGCAGGAGGTGCTCCGGCCCGAGGGCATCCACCTGGTGATCATCCCGGCCGACCCGCCCGCGCACGAACAGGTGCTGCGCTACCTGCGCCAGGGGCACGTCGACGGCGTCCTGTTGATCTCCAGCCACGCCGCCGACCCGTTCCCCGGCCAGCTCGCCGACATGGGCGTGGCCACCGTGCTCTCCGCCCGGCCGGGGCGGCCGGTGCCGCTCAGCTACGTCGACGTCGACCAGCCGGCCGGCGTCCGGCTCGCCGCCGACCACCTGGTGGCCCGCGGCCGGCGGCGGCTCGGCACGATCGCCGGCCCGCAGGACATGCCGGCCGGGCAGGACCGGCTCTCCGCGTTCCGGGACGCACTGGCCCGGCACGGTCTGCCCAGCCCGCCGGTGGCCGAGGGCGACTTCACCCGGGCCAGCGGCGAGGCGGCCGCCCGCGCCCTGCTCGAGAGCCACCCGGAGCTCGACGGCCTGTTCATCGCCAACGACCTGATGGCCGAGGGCGCCGTGCGGGTGCTGCAGGACGCCGGCCGGCGGGTGCCGGGCGACATCTCGGTGGTCGGCTTCGACGACAGCAGCGCCGCGCTCGAGGCACATCCCCAGCTCACGACCATTCACCAGCCGGTCGAGGAGATGGCCGGCGAGATGGCGCGGCTGCTGCTGGCCGGGCTGCGCGAGCCGGGCCGCTCGCCGCGCACGGTGATCTTCAGCCCCACGCTGGTAGTCCGCGACTCGTCCTGACAGTCCCGTGCCAGCGCCGTGTGCGGGCGCTGCCAGCGGCCCCCGGCATCTTGGTCACGTGAAAGACGACCAAGGGGGAACGCGATGAGCGTGGCTTTCCAGGCTGAGGGCCTGGTCAAGCGCTTCGGTAAGACCACTGCCCTGGACGGCATCGACCTGTCCGCCGAGCAGGGCAGCGTGCTGGGGGTGCTCGGGCCGAACGGCGCAGGCAAGACCACCGCGGTGCGGATCCTCGCGACGCTGCTGCGGCCCGACGCGGGCCGGGCCACGGTCGGCGGGCACGACGTGGTGAAGGAAGCCGCCGCGGTGCGCCGGCTGATCGGGCTGACCGGGCAGTATGCGTCGGTCGACGAGGACCTGACCGGCACACAGAACCTGGTGCTGATCGGCGAACTGCTCGACCTGCGCCGCCGAGACGCCAAGCGGCGGGCGGCCGAGTTGCTGGAGTGGTTCGACCTGACCGAGGCGGCCAACCGGCCGGCGAAGACCTACTCGGGTGGCATGCGGCGACGGCTCGACCTGGCCGCGAGCCTGGTCGGCCGGCCCGCCGTGATCTACCTCGACGAGCCGACCACCGGCCTCGACCCGAGCAAGCGGGAAGACATGTGGGGCGTGGTCCGGTCGCTGGTCGGCGACGGCTCCACGGTGCTGCTCACCACGCAGTACCTCGACGAGGCCGACGCGCTCGCCGACGACATCTCGGTGATCGACCACGGCAAGGTCATCGCGCACGGCACGCCGGCGCAGCTCAAGCAGATCGCCGGCGGCCAGACGATCCTGGTCCGGCCGATCGACCCGGCGCGGCTGGGCGAGGTCGCGACCATCCTGGCCGCGATCTCCGACCGCGAGCCGGAGTCGCCGGGCCGCGGGGTGCTGACCGTGCCGGTCGACGACGACCAGGCGTTCGCGTCGGTGGTCCGGCGGATCGACGAGGCCGGGATCGGCGTGATGGAACTGTCGCTGCGGCTGCCCAGCCTCGACGAGGTGTTCTTCACGCTGACCGGCAAGAAGGCGACGGCTGACGACGACGACAAGGTGGAGGTGGCGGCATGACCGCGACGATCGAGCGCGACCACGGGGCGGGCCCGACCACGCATGGTCCGGCCGGCACCGCCCTGTCGTCGGGTCAGCCGCCGGCGCGTCCCTTCCGGCTGGCCCGGCACAGCTTCGCGCTGGCCCGGCGGAGCCTGATCAAGACACTGCGAACGCCGGAACAGCTCCTCGACGTCACGCTGCAGCCGGTGATGTTCGTGGTGATCTTCGTGTATCTGCTCGGCGGCGCGATCCAGGGCTCGCAGGTCGGCTACCTGACCTTCCTGCTCCCGGCGATCATGGTGCAGTCGGTAATGTTCGCATCGGTGGCGACCGGCTTCTCGCTCAACACCGACGTGAAGAAGGGCGTCTTCGACCGGTTCCGAAGCCTGCCGATCGCCCGGTCCGCGCCGCTGATCGGCTCGGTGGTCGGCGACATGGTCCGCTTCGTGGTCTCGATCGTGGTGCTGCTCGGCTTCGGCTATGCGATCGGCTACCGAATCGGGACCGATCCGCTGCACGCGCTGGCCGCCTGCCTAATAGTGATCTTCTTCGCCGCGTCGATCACCTGGATCTTCGTGCTGCTCGGTGTGATCGTGCGGGAGCCGGGCGCGGTGCAGGGCACGGCGTTCCTGCTGCTCTTCCCGCTCACCTTCGGCACCAACATGATGGTGCCGACCGACACGCTGCCGGGCTGGCTGCAGGCCTGGGTGCACATCAACCCGGTCGCCTCGGTGATGGACGCGGCGCGGGCGCTGATGAACGGCGGCCCGGTCGGCGACTCGGTCACCAAGTCGCTGCTCTGGTCGGTGGGGATCATCGTGGTGTTCGCGCCGCTGGCGGTCAGGTCTTATCGCCGCCGGGTGTGAGGTCCGGTTCGTGGGCCGGGTCGACGAGCGCGAGCGCGTCGGCCCGGCTCGACGCGCGGCCACGGCCGTAGGCCGCGTCATAGGCGGCGTCGCCCAAGCGGGCCCGCAGCTTCTCGCTCAGCGACACGGCGTCGCCGTTGGACAGGTCAGGACTGCCGCGCAGCGAGTCGGAGGCGCCGAGCGCCTCGGCCGCCCGCTCGGGCTCGTCGAGCGCGGCCCACAAAGCCACGGTGGCGACCGCGATCAGCGCGATGACCGGCATGTCCTTGCCGAGCATCGCCCCCTTGATGCCCTCGTTGACCAGCTCCCGCGCCTCGTCGATGCGCCCCTCGGCGATTGCGACGTGCGCCTCGAACCCGCACAGCATGCCGCGGAACTGGGGCGCGATCAGCGGGGAAAGCTTCTGCATCTCGTTGGCCTGCCGGTAGCGCTCGCGGGCGCTGGCCAGCTTGCCCTCGCGGCGGTCGTATTCGCCGAGCATCATCACCACGAACGCCGCCGTGCGGTTGGCCATCCCCTCCCGCCTCGACTCGGCCAGGAAGCGCTCGAGGTCGGCCCGCGCCCACGCGAGGTCGCCGGCCTGGGCCCGCAGGTTGGCCGTCCAGACCCGCTGGTAGCCGATGTCTTCCCGCGCGTTCAGCTCGGCGGCCAGCCGCGAGGCCTCCTCCAGCGCCGCGGTGGCGCCGGCCAGGTCGCCGCGTTTGGCCAACGCGTCGGAGAGCGAGCCCAGCGTCATGCCGAGGCTCCACCGCTCACCGAGCCCGCGCTGGATCTCGGCCGCGGCGGTCAGGTCGGCGAGCATGCCGTCGGCGTCGCCGTCGTTCTCCTTGATGCTGCCGCTCAGCGAGAGCAGCATGCCGCGGGTGAACAGGTCGGCCTCTTTCAGCCCTTCGGCGATCGCCGCCAGCCCGTGTTCGGTGTCGTCGGTGAACAGCGTCATGATCGGCTCGATCACCGGCAGGAACGGATGCGCCTTCGGCGGCGCCGCCCGGACCAGGACCTTCAGGTCGTCGACCGCCGCATCACCCGGCCAGCTGCCGGTGAAGACCGAGTTGAGCAGGAAGAGCGCGGTCACCACGGCGCGGTGCGCGGCGGGCGCCGGGCCACGCGCGGCCAGCGCGCGGCCGAGCAGCGCGACCGCCTGCTCGTGGTCGCCGCGGATGGTGAACGGCATGGTCAGCGCCGCGGCCAGCCGGATCGCGGTGGACGCGTCGTCGGTCTCGGCCGCGTAGTGCAGCGCGCCGATCATGTTGGCCCGGTCGGCGTCGAACGCATCGAGCCAGTGCAGCTGCTCGCGGGTGCGCAGCCGGGGCTCCATCAGCTCGGCCCGGGCCAGGAAGTAGGCCGCGTGTGCGGACCGCAGCCGGGGCGCGTCGCCGCGGGCGACCAGTTGCTCCAGCCCATATTCGCGGATGGTCTCGAGCATCCGGTAGCGCCCGTCGCCGACCAGTTGCAGCAGCGACTTGTCGACCAACGCCGCGAGCAGGTCGGCAGCGGCGTCGACCGTCGCGTCGGGCGCGGCGACCCCGGCGGCGCTCTCCGCCGTGATCGTCGACGGGAACACCGCGAGTCGCTCGGCCAGCCGGCGCTCCTCGGCGGTAAGCAGCTCCCAGCTCCACGCGACCACCGCGCGCAGCGTGCGGTGCCGCTCCAGCGCGGTGCGGCTGCCGCCGGTGAGCAGCCGGAACCGGTCGTCGAGCCGGGCGGCGACCTGGGCCGTCGAGAGGCTGCGCAGCCGGGCGGCGGCCAGCTCGATGGCCAGCGGCAGCCCGTCGAGCCGGCGGCAGATCTCCACCACGTCACCGACGTTGTCGGCGGTCACCGCGAACCACGGCCGGACGGCCTCGGCCCGGTCGCGGAAGAGCTGGATCGACGGGTAGGCCCCGATCGCGTCGAGGTCGATCTCGGCGCCGGCCGGCGGCGGCCCGGGCATCCCCAGCGGCGGCAGCGGGCAGAGCGCCTCGCCGGTGATGCCGAGCGGCTCGCGGGAGGTGGCCAGGATGCGCAGCCGCGGGCAGCGGGCCAACAGCTCGTCGGCGAGCCGGGCGGCGGCGTCGAGGACGTGTTCACAGTTGTCGAGCACGACGAGGGCGTCGATCGGGGCGAGCGCCTCGACCAGCCGGGTCAGCGCGTCGCGGTTGGCCTGCCGCCGCCCCGGATCGCTGAAGGCGGCGGCCCGGCCGTCGATCGCGACCAGCGCGGCCTGCACCACGTCGGCCGGGTCGGTGACCGGGGCCAGCTCGACCATCCAGGCAGCGTCGAGGCCGTGCTCGGCCCGCACGCCGGCCGCGACGGTGGCGAGCCGGGTCTTGCCCGCCCCACCCGGCCCGACGAGCGTCACCAGGCGGCCGTCGCCGAGCAGCCGATCGACCCGCTCCAGCTCCGCGCCGCGCCCGACGAAGCTGGTGAGCGCCGCGCGCAGGTTGCCCCGGGAGTTGAGTGCGCGGGCCGCCGGCGGCTCGTCGGCGCCGCGCAGCACGGCCAGGTGCGCTTCGCGCAGCTCGGGCGACGGATCGGCGCCGAGCTCGTCGGCGAGCCGCTGGCGGAAGTCGGCGTAGGCGGCGAGCGCTTCGGCGGGCCGCCCGGCCGCCGCGAGCGCCCGCAGCCGCAGCGCCCAGACCCGCTCGCGGAGCGGATGGGCGGCGGCCAGCTCGTCGAGCTCGGCGACCAGATGGGCCGGCCCGGCGAGGCGCAGCTCGGCGTCGATCCGGTCTTCGATCGCCGCCAACCGCAACTCGTCGAGGCGGGCCACCGGGGCCATGGCGAACGCGGCGTCGGCGACATCGGCCAGGGCCGGCCCGCGCCACAGCGCGAGCCCGTCACGCAGCAGCCGGACCGCCTTGTCAGGGTCGCCGCCGCGCAGCGCGTCGCGCCCGTCGCGGGCCAGCGTGGTGAAGCGCTCCGCGTCGACCGCGTCGCCCGGCAGGTCGAGCCGGTAGCCGCCCGGCCCCAGCAACACCGGGATCCCCGGCACCGTGCGGCGCAGCCGGGACACCAGGGACTGCAGCGCGTTGGGCAGATCGGCCGGCTGCGCGTCACCCCAGAGGGCGTCGGCCAGCGTCTCGGTGCCCACCGGCCGGCCGGCGTCGAGGGCGAGCCGGGTCAGCAGCGCACGCAGCCGTGCGCCACCCACCTCGACGGGCTGCCCGTCGGCGATGACCTCAAGCGGCCCGAGGATTCCCACCTGCACGCTTCTACTCTCCCCCATGCGTGCGACACGCTGTACCCCGCCGCCCAGCGTTACCCGCGCAGCGCGGTCGCCTCCCGGGCGAGCCGCTCGATCCGTCCCCAGTCCTGGCCGCGGATAGCATCCCCGGGGGTCAGCCAGGAACCGCCCACGCAGCCGACGTTGGGCAGCGCCAGCCAGTCGGCGGCGGTGCCGGCGGAGATCCCGCCGGTCGGGCAGAACGCCAGACCCGGCAACGGACCCGCGACCGAGGAGAGATAGGAACGCCCGCCGCTCGCCTCGGCCGGAAAGAACTTGAGCGTGTCGAGCCCACGCTCCAGCAGCGCCAGCATCTCGCTCACCGTGCCGGCACCCGGCAGGAACGGCAGCCCCGACGCCAGCGCCGCGTCGACCAACGTGCCGGTAGCACCCGGGCTGACCAGAAACGTGGCGCCGGCCTCCCGGGCGGCGTCGACCTGCTCCGGCGTGACGACCGTGCCGGCGCCGACCCGCATCTCCGGCACCGCCTTGGCCACCGCCGCCAGGGCGGCGAGGGCGTCCGGGGTGCGCAGGGTGATCTCCATGATGCCGACTCCGCCGGTCAACAGCGCCTCCGCCAGGGGTACGGCGTCCGCCGCGTCGTCCAGCACCACGACCGGGACGACCGGGCTGACCGCGAGCAGGTCCCGGGCGATCGACGTCATAGCTGCTCCTCGGGCGTTGAAGGGCGCATGGTTCCCTCGCATACTGTCACTCGCCATGGACATCATCGCGATCGGTGAACCGCTGCTGGAGTTCAGCACCGTCGGCCATGAGACGCTGGAACGCGCGGGCCAGTTCTCCACCGGCTTCGAGCGGGACACCTCCAACTTCCTCGTGGCGGCGGCCCGCTCGGGCGCCCGCACCGGCTACCTGACCCGGATCGGCGCCGACCCGTTCGGCGAGGCGTTTCTGCGCCTGTGGCAGGCGGAAGGCATCGACACCCGGCACGTGGTCCGGGCCGCGGGCGAGCGTACCGGCGTCTATTTCATCTCCCGACACCCCGCGAGCAGTGTCTTCACCTACTACCGCGCCGACTCGGCGGCGAGCCGCCTGGCACCGTCCGACGTCCCCGAGGCGGCGGTGGCGGCCGCCCGCGCCCTGCATGTGTCCGGAATCACCCAGGCGATCAGCCTGACGGCCTGCGACGCCGCCTTCCACGCGATGACGGTGGCCCGCGCGGCGGGCACGCTGGTCAGCTACGACCCCAACTACCGGCCCCAACTGTGGCCGCTGGAACGCGCCCGCGCGGTCGTCACCCGCAGCGTCGAACTCGCCGACGTGGCCTTCCCGAACATTGAGGAAGGCCGCCTGCTCACCGGCGCGCAGGACGCACGCGCCGTGGTCGACTGGTTCGCCGCCCGCGGCCCCAGCACGGTCGTCCTCAAGCTGGGCGCCGACGGCGCCCTGCTCTGGCACGAGGGCACCCTGACCGAGGTCAAGCCCCACCCGGTGGTCCCGATCGACAGCACCGGCGCCGGCGACGCCTTCGACGGCGCCTTCATGGCCAACCTGGTGTCCGGCGCCACCCCTGCGGAGGCCGCCCACTACGCGGCGGTGGCCGGCGCCCTAACCACCCAGGGCCACGGCGCGGTAGGTCCGGTGCCAACCAGAGCCACCATCCTCGCCGCCGGCTGACACCGCCAGCGCCGCTCAGCGCTACGGAAGCAGGGTGAACGCCCGGTTTGTTTTGACGATCGTGAAATGACGCCGGTCGACAGTTGCCAGTTCGTCGACACCTAGCCGTTCGGCGCAGGCCATCACGGAAGCGTCAACCGCTCCGAGCGGCAGATCGCGATATCTGCTGACGAGGTCGGCCATGCGCAACCAGTCCACGGGATGGACCGGCTCGACATCGAAAGCTCCGGATGCCAGGTCAGCCAGGAAACGAAGCTCCGCTTCGACCCCCAACCGGCTTCCGAGGAGGTAGACCACCTCAGTGATCACGAGAGTGGGCACGATGAGCGGACCCGGGTAGGTCTCCAGGAGGTCGGCGCATGCCTCGTGGTGTTTGTCGTCGGCATCGACGTAGGCGTAGAGCGGACCGGCGTCCACGACGAGGGCTATGGCGTCACCTCGCGGCGAAAGATCTCGTCGATGCGTTCGGAAATGTCGTTGTGACCGCTGCGGCCGGCGCCGCGTGCGCCGAGGGAGCGGCGGCCAGATGTCGGCCTTGCGCGCTCGAGCAGCTCAGCGAGAGCGGCGGGAACGATGGCGGCCAGTCGTTGGCCGCGATCGGTGAGATAGACGACCTCACCCGACGCGGCGGCTTCGCGAGCCACTGTCGCCAGCTCGTCGTTTTCCGGAAGCGGCATCTCCGTCACAGCGCAATGGTAGTCCGCTGGAGCCCGACGCCCGCCCCCGATTCTGTCCCGCCGTCCGCCGCGTCGGCGCCGCCCCGACACCCACCGCCATGTGCTCCACCTCGCCTTCACGCGCCAAGCGGTCGCCACGATCCAAGGGGTCGTGGGTGCGGGGAAAGGGGTCCGGTAATGCGTGGGGGTCTGGGACGGTGAGGTTGGGGTTGGGAGGTCGTTATGCGGATTCCCACGCATCGGTTGCCGCCGCCTACGCCTTGGGAGGGGGCGCCGGGTCGGCGGGTGCGGCCGACCGGGGGGCGGTTGGCGCATCGGACCGATGTCGCGGCCGAAGTGCGGTGGGGGGCCGGGTTCGGGACGGTCGCGGCCGTCGCGCGGCTGGCCGGCGAGCAGGAACTGCTGCGGCATCTCGCGCTGACCGTGACGCTCGACGGCGCCGAGGTGGTGTTGGTCGTCCAGGTCAAGGATCCGGGCGACACCGCTGGCAGGGACCGGCTGGCAGGGCTGCTTGCCGAGTTGCAGGAGCGACCAAAATAGGAACTTACTTCGCAATTCGGAAAGTCGTGCCACCATGAGGGAGCGCAATACGTCCGAGCTTCGGGGGGAACGCGATGACGCGCGATACGTCGAGCAGGCAGCTCTGGGCGGCGAGCGGTTCGATCTTCGCCGCGGTCGTGCTGTTGATGATGGGTATCTGGCAGCTCGTGATGGGCGTCGTCGCGGTCGTCCGGGGATCGTTCTTTGTCGTGACGCAGAACTACCTCTACTCCTTCAGCACCACCGGCTGGGGCATCCTGCACATCGTGCTGGGCGCACTGGCCGCGCTGTCCGGCCTCGCCCTGTTCAGCGGCGCGAGCTGGGCCCGGGCGGTCGGCATCTTCTTCGCGGTGCTGTCCGCGACGGCCAACTTCTTCTTCATTCCCTACTACCCGTTCTGGTCGCTGCTGGAGATCGCGATGGCGGTCTTCGTGATCTGGGCGCTCGCCGTCTGGCGGCCGCAGGGCGTGGACATGCGGTCCGCGCCGGACGACACCAGCGACCTGCGCGGCACCGCGCCGATGCGGTAGCGGACGCCACTGTGGAGGGCCCCGGCGGGAGCCGGGGCCCTTCTGCGCGATTCCCGGGATACACCGTCTTCCGCCTGGTTACCGTCGAGCTGTGACCACCAACCCGGACAGCGCCGAAGCCGCCGCCGCGATTTCCGGCGCGGGCGGGCTGGTGGCGGCCGGCGGGCGCAACGTCCGGGCGGCGAGCGGCTGGGAGAGCCTGAGCGCGGCCCGCTCCCCGTTTCCGCCGATCGAGGACTACGCCTTCCTGTCCAACTGCCACACCGGCGCGCTGGTCGCACCGGACGGCTCGGTCGACTGGCTGTGCGTGCCCCGGTTCGACTCGCCGAGCATCTTCGGCAGCGTGCTCGACCGCGAGGCGGGCATGTTCCGGCTCGGGCCCTACGGGATCAACCACCCGACGGCGCGCGACTACGAGCCGGGCACCAACGTGCTGATGACCACCTGGCGGACGGTCACCGGTTGGCTGCTGGTGCGGGACGCCCTCTCCATCGGGCCGACGAGCGGTCCCGACGTGGTCACCCCGCACAGCCGGCCACCGTACGACGACGACGCCGATCACCTGTTCGTACGTACCGTCGAATGTCTTGACGGGCACGTCGACATCGAGCTCGTCTGCGAGCCCGCCTTCGACTATGGCCGCACCCCGGCAACCTGGTCCTTCGTGGACTCGGACCAGCACGTGGCCGACGGCTCGGGCGCCGGCACCACCGTGCGGCTGCGCTCCGACATGGCGATGGGCATCGAGGGCAACCGGATCCGCGGGCGGCGCCGGCTCAAGCGCGGCCAGACCGCGTACTGCGTGCTCTCCTGGGCCGATCAACTCGCCACCCCGGGCAGCTACGCCGACGCGCTGGCCTGTGTCGACAACACGACGGCCTACTGGCGCAACTGGTTGACCGGGGCGCGGATCCCGGACCACCGCTGGCGCGACGCCTTGCAGCGCTCGGCGATCACGGTCAAAGGGCTGACCTACATGCCGACCGGTGCGACGGTCGCGGCGCTGACCACCTCGCTGCCGGAGACGCCGGGCGGCGAGCGCAACTGGGACTACCGGTTCACCTGGATGCGGGACAGCTCCTTCACCATGCAGGCGCTGCACTATCTCAACCTGGACTGGGAAGCCGACGAGTTCATGCAGTTCGTCGCCGACATCGAACCCAACCACGACGGCACCCTGCAGATCATGTACGGCATCGACGGGCGCCGCGACCTCACCGAGAAGACCCGCGACGACCTGTCCGGGTACGGCGGCGCCCGGCCGGTGCGGGTCGGCAACAGCGCATTCGACCAGCGGCAGAACGACGTGTTCGGCGCCGTGCTCGACTCGGTGCTGCTGCACACCCGGCGCAGCCAGCGGATGCCGCGCCGGCTATGGCCGATCGTGACCAGCCAGGCCGACTCCGCGGCCAAAGTGTGGCGCAATCCCGACCAGGGGATCTGGGAGGCGCGCGGCGACCCGCAGCACTATGTGTCGTCGAAGCTGATGTGCTGGATCGCGATGGACCGCGCGTCCCGGCTGGCCGAGATCCGCGGGCACCCCGACGCGAAGAAGCGCTGGGCCGAGACGGCCAAGGAGATCCACGACGACATCCTGGCGCACGGGGTACGCGACGACGGTGTGCTGCGCCAGCACTACGACACCGACGCCCTCGACGCGTCGACGCTGCTCGCCGTCCTCTACAACTTCCTGCCGCCGAGCGACGAGCGGATGCGCAAGACGGTCGAGGCGATCGCGAAGGACCTCACCGAAGACGGTTTCGTGCTGCGCTACCGCACCGAGGAGACCGACGACGGCCTGTCCGGCAAGGAGGGCTCGTTCCTGATCTGCTCGTTCTGGCTGGTGTCGGCGCTGACCGCGACCGGCGAGGTGCGGCGGGGAGTCGAGCTGATGGAGCGGCTGCTCAAGGTCGGCTCATCGCTGAACCTCTTCGCCGAGGAGTTCGACACGCGGACCGGGCGGCACCTGGGCAACTTTCCGCAGGCCTTCTCCCACCTGGCGTTGATCCAGGCAGCTTCCCGGATCATCCTGGCCGAGCGCCTGGCCGAGGTGTCCTAGCGCCTGCGATCATGGCGGTATGGCCGAGCTGGTTCTGCTGGACACCGACATCGGCAACGACATCGACGACGCCGTCTGCCTGGCCTACCTGCTCGCCCAGCCCGAGTGCGAGCTGCTCGGCATCACGACGGTGACCGCCGCCCCGGCCGACCGGGCCTCGCTGGCCATCGTGCTG